>ENA-OPEA01000078-OPEA01000078.1-human-gut-metagenome-genome-assembly--contig:-NODE-78-length-59612-cov-6.216868_pt1 | contig 59612 bp, 77 predicted proteins | sample MGYA00241623_ERZ501509 | MGnify/ENA primary metagenome ERZ501509 (study PRJEB25962, sample SAMEA2042571) | human gut metagenome | biome: human gut; feature: human-associated habitat; material: faeces... | reverse complement strand
CATAACCCAAAGGTCATTCGTTCGAGTCGGATCTCCGCAACTACAATGAGGATAATCAGCTATATTTCAGCTTTTTATCCTCATTCTCATTTAAGAGGTCGGACAAATGTCGGACAAAATAATAGCTGAAGTTTAATCATACGTTTTCGCATTCGAAAAACGTATAAAAAAATGTTTTCATCCAAAACTCGAAAAGGTTCTTCTATAAATAATATAGTAGATTATACCCTCCCCAAACTGCATACTGGAAAAAACTGGTACGTTGATTTTACTTGTTTTGACCCCGCAGACGGTAAAATGCGAAGGAAAAAATATATGTTGGATTCTATTGCCAAGACCTCGGATCGGAAGAAAGAGCTGCTGAAATCATCGCCAATGCTACAGCTCGTCTCCGAAATGGATGGAATCCCTGGGCTGAAGCATCAACAGAACGGCAATATTGCAAGTTTGCAGAAGTCACCTCACTATATATAAGATATATCGAAAAACTCACAAGCAACAATACACTGAAAAAGAAAACATCCTATGACTACCAATCAAGAATGAACATGTTGCTTGAGTACAACTCCAGCAGAAGCATTCCCATCGTATATATATACCAATTCGACCAGTCCTATATCAGTGAGTTTTTAGACTATATATTGTTAGACCGGGATTCAACAGCCAGAACCAGAAATAACTATCGCACATGGCTATCGGCATTCTGCACCTGGCTGCAAGAAAAAAAATACATAGACAACAACCCAACAGAACGTATTAAGCCATTAGTAGAAGGAGAAAAACTGCGTTCTGCCCTAACAGCAACAGATTTAATAAGATTAAAGGAATACCTTGAAGAAACGAATCCATATTTCTTGCTTGCTTGCATGATGGAATATTATACCTTTATCCGTCCGGATGAATTAAGCAACGTACGACTAAGTGACATCAATATCAAGGAGCAGAAAGTATTTATATCCTCAACCATCAGCAAGAACCGCCGTGATGGCATGGTGGGACTGAATGATACTATTATTAAAATGATGATAAAGCTTGAAATTTTTAAAAACCCATCGCATTTTTTCTTATTCGGGAAAAAGTTCAAGCCCAATGTAACCAAAGCAGACTCTCGCATATTCAGAGAATATTTCAACAAAGTTCGTGCATTTTTAAAATGGCCAAACCGCTATCAATTCTACAGTTTGAAGGATACCGGCATCCGAGATTTGGCTAACTCCGAAGGCATAGTCATTGCACGCGACCAAGCAAGGCACAGCGACATTGCAACAACAAACAGATATCTGAAAGGAGACTCATTAACCGTACATGAAGAAACAAAACACTTTGTCGGAGGACTATAAAGGGCAGCTTATTCAGCTGCCCCTTCTACTACTTCCTTCAACCGATATAATCTATCAATAGCCGGATTGTAAAAAGCATCCGGATAATGCTGCTTAATATCGCATATATTCGCATTAACATACAGAGAGGTGTCAAAAATATGTTCTGCCTCACTTAATGTCACCTCCTTGGGCAATTGTGCTGTTTGCGCCCAATCGATTATTGCCTTGACGGATTCCTCGTCGTAAGCATATTTACTTTCTTCTGCCATAGCTACTTTATATAATCATTATAATTGAAAATACGCGTCGTTCGCCATATCAACGGCATCTTCCAGACTGCCGCCACTTTCTTCCACAAAGGAAACTATCGCATTTATGAATTCATCAAAGGAGGCAACATCCTCACCCAAAGTCCTGGCATTGTATTCCTCCTCTGTAAAACCTATATTCTCTATCAATTCCGTTTTCATTGAAACAAACAAATACCATTTCTTTTATAAATATGAAAAGCCCCGACAGAAGCCGGGGGCACTTATCAAGAAATGACAAGTAAAACAACTACAGCAACAAAGGTATAGTTTTCCTACCACATAAACAAATTATAGCTCACCCCGGCACCGACATACCATCCATCCGGATAGCCATACCCTGCCTGCAAACCAAATCCCCACCGCTTCTTCTTCGACTTGATGGCGACCGGATGGTATATATCATTCGTCACCGTCTGATACAGAGTCTTCGGATACACCACCATACTATCCAGCCGAGGGTCTACATATCCGCTCACTACCGCACGATATAAACTATCTGAATACACCACTTGTCGGCGATGAAGCAAAGTATCACCTATCCGTGTCGTATCATCCGGCACGAAGCGCCAGAACACGGCCATAGGCGCAGAGACAAGCATCGTATCTACCTTGACAACCGTCTTTATCTTCGTCTCAGTTCTGATTTCTGCCGGAGGCTGCTCATGCGGACGGAACCAAGCCGCCACACAAGCAATCACCAGCAATACAACTAATATCCACGGCAACTTTTTCATAGTCCCAGATATTTCATAATGCCCCATACGTGCAGATTCACAATTGCCAGTTTACCTTCTTCGGACAACAAGAATTCCACATCCTCTTTATTGTCCTGAAACAGATTTTCCGTAAGGACAGCCGGACACTTGGTATGCTTCAGTATGTAGAACCCACTTTCTTTATCCTGGTCTCCATCTGTCATGTCCTTGCGTATCTTCATTCCCGGCAGACAGTGTTCGGCATTCTCGTACAGACAAGTCGCCAACTTATCCGCTTTTGTTTTGCCAACAGAAGTCCACGCTTCCCAACCACGGGCAGACATCCAATCACTTCCATTACCGGCAGCATTGCAGTGGATAGAAACAAGTACAGCCTCAGAAGCCTTATACTCGTTTGCCCTACGGCATCTCTCTGCCAGTGGAACATCTATCTCTTCCTTGACGATACGCTCAGCGTCAATGCCATTCTTCCTTAACTCCATTACCAGCCGTTCAGCTATCTCACGGGTATAGGCATACTCCCTTAACTGGCCGTCCGGAGAACGCTTACCGGGAGTATTACTACCATGTCCGTTGTCAATCAATACTTTCATTTTTCTTCCTCCTTATCAATTTCGTTTTCAATTCTTCCAATCACTTCCTGGACGTGCGAGGGCATCGCACGCTTGAACTCAAACCTTATCAAATGGTAGATTATCCGGAAAGCCTTATTCTTCGGGTATGCTGTAATCAGGTTCTTGAATGCGTTTTGCAAATACACGTATGAGAAAACATATGTAATAGTCTTTATAACAATGAGAGCACTTTCACCGTCACCTATTGAATCCATAAAGACGAACACCACCTCAATAATAACCAGGTACAAGAGCAATTCTGCCAATGCATTCTTAAACTTACTCCACTTGAAATTCTTGCACCGAATAATACTCACGCCATCGGCACGCATACCGCACCAGATATTAAAGGCAAACATCACCGCCAAAGCTATAAGGAAGCCTTGGGTAGGTGTCAGATACGCTAATGTCGAACTAAATAACGACACGCATATCACACGAATTTGGTCTAATGTCAATAATCTATCCATTTTCAAATACCATATAATTATTAATACTACCAACCACTTTCTTGTCGGACAATTACAAAAAGAAGTAAACCATCATCAAACATGACATCGCTCCATAATATTCCACTGCCATGGGATATCAATGCAAAGCTACCAGCATCTATCGCCTCGAAAAAGGACATGAAAAAAGAGCTTAATGACAACGTAGGTTTATCACTAAGCTCTTGGTTATAAAGCAGAGATATACAGTTCAATAGCAAGGCAGAAAATAACACATTCTGATAAGATGTTTATCCAAAGTTGTCGGATTACATTCCAGCCTCCTACAAATGGCAGCCTTTGAATAGCCGTATTCAAACATCTTTTTAATCAACCGCTCTTTACCGGTCAACTTATAATGAGAATTCTTGCCACCAAGTGGTCGCCCAAGCTTCATCCCCATGGCTACCCGTCTGGCAAGTCCGGCTTTGGTTCTCCTTGAGATGTCTTCCCGTTCCTTTTGAGCAAATAATACTTTGAAAAAAGTATCTTGAACTGAATCAGAATCATCCTTAATAAGCTTGTCATCACGAATTTCCACAATATTGGCTTTTGCCATGAGGCAATGAGATATGATGGCAATCACCATATATGCACAACGTCCAAGCCTCGAGAGTTCCGTAACATATATGGTATCGCCTTGGTCTATCGTATTCAGTATCTTGCCTAATTTCCGCACATTGGGATGCCTGGCACCACTTACGCTTTCTTCAATCCATTTATCTATGATGAGTCCTTTTCTCTTGCAGTATTCAGTTATCTCATACCGTTGATTTTCTACGGTCTGTTTTTCACTGCTGACCCGTATGTAACCGTAATTCATAACTCTCGTTTTTTTCTGGAAAGTAAGAATTTATCTGCAATTAATAAAGCATCGAACATGAAGTTTTCATAATCCAGGAGATTCGCCCCTTAAATATGTTAAGTATGGCAGAGGATGATATTAGAGAAGACCAAATGACTGTGTCTAACAGTGTGGACTATGTAAGAGCGCTAAAGGGCAAAGACAGTGTGCTGATAAAGAAGGAAGATTTGGTGCATATCACTCCCAAATTGAATTTTAATGGAGATTTTAAAGACCCTGCCAATTTTCCCGGGGCAGGTCTTTATATTTACGAAATTAATACAAGTACTTCAGGGACTTTCAATGGCCCTGAAGGGAATGGAACCTTTTATGGTACTGTTGAGATAATATCACGTATTGGTGGAGATATAAATGGATTAGATGTAGTGACAATAAAAGCTTATAGTTATAATATGACTGGCTTCATGTTAATAGGTAGGAAAAATACGGGAAAAGATACGTATAACTGGGGAGAATGGAAACAAATATATTGACATAATTAAACCCGTTCCGGCCATCTCGGTCAGAACGGGCATAACCAGAATGAAAATCCACATGGCTTGCAGAACCACTATCATAAGGTACCAATCCTTTTTAAAACTATGTATGTTTCAGTGCTTCTGTTGTTTTTGATAAAAAAGCTACCATTTGTCGTTTTTCGACCGAAAGCAACACCTTTAGTCCCATCTGTATAATCACAGTAAAAATTTGAACCTGCATCTGACACAAAACCTTTTGAATAGGAACCAAAAGCAAATATAGCAGTTGCTGCATTGTTGGGGGATGCAAGCAAATACATACCGTACCCCAAGTCGCCAAGGTCTTTTTCCTCTTTTGCCGCCAATGTAAAGCTATAGGTATATATTCCCATTGCGTTCATTACCTCTTCCACTGTCGGACTAATACTGTTGCCGTTTTTATCCAGTCCACGTAACCGTGTCGGAGTTCCACCACTCATTGCATTCTCTCTAATATCTTGTTCTGCCATACCCTTGTACGTTTAAGGGGCAAAGGATATGACGGAAAAATATAAGGTAGGAAAAGCTCTTCCTATTTGGTAAACTAAATAGATTTATTCTATAAATGTAAAAACAACAGATTGAGCGATATTCATTGTGTTTTTGATAACAAATTTCGTTCTTAATCCATTGTTAAATACACAAATCTTACCTTCAACCTCTGAGAAGAAATTGATAGCTTCATTGGATATTATCAAATTTCCTGGACCCGTTCCAAACAAAACGGCAACGGCCTTTCCAAGCGTATAAGAGGCGTTTTGTATCATAATCAACCCGGCGGTATAGGGCAATTCATACTGTTCACCTGGAGAAAGAGAGACTGATGTGTGTAAAATACCTCTTTGCGTCATTAGAGATGAAGGAGTAACCAACACACTATCTTTCCCTTTCAAGCCTCGCACATAATCTACACTGCTGACCGAAGTCATCTCATTTTCCTTAATATCTTGTTCTGCCATACTTCTGTACATTTAAGGGGCATAATTTCCGGACGGAAATATTACCCGATTTAACACTTTAATTTTACTCTCGTTTTGTAAATTATAAATCAAATTATTCCGTAATATTTGAAGAACTCAAAAGGAGTTCTCACATCAAGATAATCGTCTACCTCTTCGTTAGCTTCCGCTTCCATTTCAAACGCTGAATTACCGTAAGCCTTATCACCCACATTCACCCAGCATCGGTTACGGCATAAGTGATAAACGTATGAAATCGCATACTCCAACCCATACTGAAGGTAGAACCACAACGGGCAAAGTAGATATACCCATAAGTTGAATCCGGTAAACAGCATGATTACCGTCAGTAGCACAGCCGAAGCAATCATACATTCTTCCCATTGGCGCACATGAATCGCCTCATGGTTAAGTGTACTCTGCTTCATCTCCTCCTTGCTTTTCTTGGTGAAGACGAAGCATCCCAATGTGATGGTGTTGTAACCCTGCCACAGCAGCCATTTCGCAATTTTGCTTTCATAAAAAACTTTCATAACACTGATATTTTAAATTTTCGATTCCGCTTTTCCTGATATTAGAACCCATTTCACCTCATCCTTTACTCCATCAGAGTATGTCGCTACGGCCTTGAATTGAGCAAGGGAAAGCGACGGGACAACTATTTTAGAATAGTATTCTCCGTCTATGATAAAGCTACCTCCACCTGCGACTTTTATGGATGCAGGTCCAGTGAGACGGGTATAGACACCTCCATTATACAGCATGCACTCTCCACCTTCATATTCTGCCGCATTCGGCAGGTATATTGTTTCCTCTTGCGTTGGAAGTGAGAATATCCGAGATATTTCAAAGTTCAACCCGGTATTGAAATCCAGGTAGTATTCATACGAATCGGATTTCGACTCCAGAAGTTTCAGCTTTCGGAAGATTGAGGCGTCCTGGAACACATTACCATTGGCATCCCATCGGATATTGCCTCCGGCCAGGAATCCAATGCCACCATTCTCCCCGTCAATCTGGCACATGGCTTTACCGGTTTTATCCCTTGCCAGCACATTCTGCACCACCAAATCATCCACAAGGATTTCATCAGCACGTATCTTTCTCGCTAAAGCCATATCCATAGCTACAAACATAAACTGCTGTGCCGCCTCCCAATTCGCATCACCGTCTATCGAGGTAGGTGCGACAGTGACCGACGTACCGTAAGCCCGTACCCGAAACGGAATGGTGCGATTGTTGAATGTGGCCAGTACGATGTCATGGTAATCTTCATTCCAGACATATGTGTTGCCCTTGGCGAAAAAACCTCTCGGACGCGGCTCACTGGCATCCCGTCCGCTTGAACCGTCATAGCTGACACCCACGGACATCTCCGCAATGAAACTGTCATTCCATGCCGAAGCGTCCGCCTGGCTCTGATAACAGCGAACCGAGAAAGTGGAATACCCAGCCGAAGCGTTGACCGTAATCTCGGAAGCCCTCGAAGGCCCTGCGATGGCGCTCCATATCCCGTTGCTGTAGCCTCTCGCTGCCAGATATCCGTCCGGATAAGTCAATGTGGCGCTGCCGAGCGTCCGCTTGGCATAGACGCGGAAAGCTGAAGGAACAAGCGAACCGGCATTGCTCACCCGGATATTGCTGCATGTACTGATGAGATAGACCATGCCGCCGTCTGATGTCAGTTGTTCCCATTCGTCGGTGTTCACTTCTTCGGTAATAATATAACCGTAGGACTTGCCGCCGTTCTGGGTCTGAGTGATTCGCCTCCCGTCATGAGTTGTCTGAGTCCATAGAGGTGGATTCGATGTATCAACCTTTGAGAGCCAGGAGCGGCCACCCATCGTACAGATGGTGAGCTTTTTATATGGAGTATTAGCTGTGCGCCACTCACCGCCAGCCTTGACGGATTCGCCGTCACCGCCCGGTTTTCCAGGATTACCGTCGGTGCCGTCCACAACCATGGGTATAGTTTCCCGGTCCACGACCTGCCCACCCACGTAGAACACGAACTGCAGCTGCGCCGTGAAGTTCTTCGGGGAAATGGCCGTTCCGTTCTGTATCTCGACCTCTGCGCCTCCGTCCTTGCTGTATTTCAGTACGCCATCCGTCGTAACAGCAGTACTGCCACCGACCGACTTGGTGCGTGTACATGACACGCTTGCCACACTATAGGTACCATCCTTCCGCTTGCTTACTGAAGATACGGAGGGCACCAGCCTATAGAGTACCGCATCACTGCCCGGATTACCGGCACGCACACCGGTAATGGTGAACACCAACTCACGGCTTATATCCGTATCCTGTACCGTAGCCGTAACGGTTATCCTAACCTCTGAGCGTGCAGGCATCGAAATGCCGGAAGCCACGGTAAACGCTATCACACCCGTATTGACATTGTAGCTCTCCGTCACACCGGCAGGGGTCACGCATGAGATGGACTTGAGCTGTAGTTTCTTCGTACCATACCACATGCCGACGGTTGTATTGAGTACGGACTGCGAAACAGTCTTTCCTTCGTATGTCAACGCTACACTCTCCATCTCGTTGTCGAAATCGGCTACAATGGCCGACTCACCGTCAAAGCCCCACTTGGCCCAGATGGCTGCCGGTGAAAACGCACTCCATACACCGTCCTTCTTCGTGCGGCAACAAGCCCACTCGTATGGCAGGCTCTCGCTTACCCCAATCGGGTCATCATGCCAGCCGGACGGCACGTAGTCATCCACCTGCGAGGTGGCTGGCGTAGGAGGCGTCACATTCTCTGTCGTATGCTTGAATATCCACTCATAGCCTTTTCCATCCTTACCGTCCTGGCCATTTTCCACCAGCAGCTCATACTCAGCGGTATTAAGGTCTCCGGTAATGATATAGCCGTAGTTCTTGCCGCCATCTTGCGTCTGCAGGATGCGTCTCCCCTCATTGGTCGTCTGAGTCCACATCGGAGGATTGTCGGTACCATCAGGAGCGATGCAGAGAAAGACACGTCCGGCCATCCTGGTAATGCCCATGTAAGGTATATGCTTGCCGGTTTCCCATTCACCGCAATTGGTAATGCTTGTACCGTCTGCACCCTTGCTGCCAGTCACACAGATGGCGTTCGTTGTGGTGGAAGTATCGTCAGTAAAGACTATCCTTGTCCGGGTCCAGATATACCAGCCGTTTTTCCACGCCGGAGAGGTAGTCTGCCACTCGCCTCCGGTTGTGGTGGCCGATGAAGAGGATAGGTAGTATTCTTCGGTAATGGACTTGATGCCCTTGCCGTCGGCTCCCTGCCCACCACTGATACAAGCCGCTTGGGTGTACTTGACTTCGTCATCAGAATAGACAATCTTCGTCCGGGACCAGATATACTTGCCGGCTTCCCATTCAGGAGAGGTAGTCTGCCAACCGTCCACCGGGGCAATGACATTCGACACCGATATCGCGTATTCCACATCGGTAGACTTGATACCCTTGCCGCTTTCTCCCTTTGCCGCGAATTTCAACCAATCAGCATTGCCGTCTGCCGGTTCTGTAGACGTGCCTTTCTCGTTTACACATATCCAGGAGCTGCCGTTATGCGTCACCTCATCGTAATAGGCATACTTCTCACCCTTTTTCCACGTCCCCTTGAACAATGGCACCCGAAACGCCTCGCCGGTGATGTCATCCACCTGAAATATCTTGCCGGACATGATGACGTGGCGAAAAACAGCCGAGTAGTTGTCAGCCGGAATGCCATGCACGGTACGGCCTTTCTTCTTGCCAATCCACGACATCTCTTGTGCCGGCTCGACATCCCAGGTATTGGCGTGGTCAAAGAAAGTAATGCAGTTGTTGCCGCCCACCGTATCGATAAGGATGTACGTCTGCCGTTCCGGGTCCGTAAAGTTACCCGTCTGGGCGAGTACCATAGATTCCCCCGGCTTCCAGTCAGTACCCGGCTTGGGTGTCATGACGAATGTCTTGGCGGTGTAATCGGCAGAAGTCACCCGGAACTTCATCTCCTCGAACCCCTGCAGCTTGCCTTCGGCGTTCTTGGTGACGAAATAAGTGGTCAGAATGTCATCGACAAACTGGCTCAAACCGTCGGCATCCGTTAAATCCGGGGTTATGGTATAGCTGCCGTCACCGTTGTCGCTCCATTCCTTGACCGTACATCCACCTCCGGGAGAGGCGCACATGCGTCCCTTGAAATAGGTCACACGGTTATAGGCAATCTCCGGAACAAACAGACGCTTGCGGAAAATGCCTTCTTCCATTTCAAGGATGCCATTCTTGTCGATGCACCCTCCGGAAATGCCGGTGAGGAACTCGCCGAACTTGACCCAATCTCCGAAGGTTATGGGGAAGGGAGTGCCGTCCTCTTTATCCTTATGCAGAAATATTTTATCTATTTCTTTTAAAATATCCTTTATAATCTGCTTATCCGTATCAGACAATTCCTTCAAGGCATCCGCTATGCGCTTAAAGTTTCTTTCCCACTTTAAGCGAACATCGCGCCCGGTATCATTCGAGCCATTCCAAGGTACTATATTTTCAAACTTGGTATCCATCAGCCCAATTCAAGTTCATTATCATTAAAAGACAGCAATAGAGGCTGCCAGCACATGCCATATTCCATAGTATCCAGATTGATAAAATTCAGCATATAATCAGAAAACCTATTGTTCTCTTTATGGCTCTGCTTACGCAGACGTGCATTGTTCACCGTTATGACCCCATCGCTTTTGCGACGCTCATAACTATAACTCATGAAAGAAAAAGAAAAGCTTTTTCCTTCGGAGGACAACTGCCTCATTTCATCTATTGCCTGGAATACATTCATGCTGCAAAATTATCTGTACCGGTACCATAAAAAAAGGACACTACCTACTGACATTGCCCTCCAGGACTTCGAGCCTTTTTATACCATCCCTCACCTTACGGGAGTCAACCACCAATTCTTTTTTTGCGAGAATTTCGAGCAACTCATTGTTGCGAGCCAACAACCTCACTACCTGCGAGCGTTGTTCCGGTGTCAAGCCAGACAAGACGTTACCTTTGTCGGACGACAATGCCATAGAGTAATCACTCGTATCAACATAACCACCGCCATACTTGCCGCTGCGTGTACGAACCTGCTCCAATATCTGCGTCGTATTGAGCATACGGATAGTCCCGTTTTTCTGTGCAATGTCAAATACATCCAAGAACTGGCGCACATGCGGATTGGCCACACCTTCATGGTTGGCCACAAACTCATTCTTATGTACCGGAATAACACCAGCCACATCATCTGGATTGCCGTTCTTGGTATAGCCCTCCACATACTCATCCACATAACCACCGGATTTCAGTCCCTTCGCTTCATCACGCTGCTGCTTGGCAACGGCAATCTGTGCAGCACCACTGGCAATGGCTGCCGCAGCAGCAACGGCTCCCAATGCCGGCCCAACAATGGGGATACCGGCCATAGCCTTGTATGCCTCCATAGCGGCAACCGCAGTACTGGCAGTCACTTGAAGGACAGAGGCGGCAAACTGTTTGTCGGCATACTTCTTTTTAACCTGGTTGATGGCTTCTTCCTTCTCCTCCTCAAGCTTCGTGGTATCTTTACCGGCTTTCTTGGCCGCCTTAATCTCTTTATCATATTTTCGGGTAACTTTGCTGACCTCCGCATCCTGCAAAGCACTTACCACCTGACTGGCAGCAGATGCGGCCTGACCAATGACGTCGAATGCCGCTCTCGCCGTATCTTCCCGTAACTGTTCCTGCTCTTCTGCAATACGGGTCTTCTCTGCCTGGTATTCTTCATATGTTATCAAATCGGCATCATACATCGCTTGAAGAATATCGTTTTTCTGAAAAAACGAGGAAGCGGAATCCATATCCATGAATCCTTGTTCACGGCGGCTGTCCTTTTCCTCTTTTTGAGAGGAAAGCCCCATATCCAGCAGCTTGTCATCGACGGCTGTAGTATCATCTCCATATTGCAACTGCATGACACGTTTCTGCTTCAGGTAATCGCGTTCAGCTTCGAGCAATTTCTTGCGATACTCCTCTTCGGAACGAATATCCCCATCAAGGTAGGCTTGTTTTATCTGCTGCCAGTCTGACTTATATGATGAATCAAGGGCAGCAAAGGCCCCCTGCTTTTCCTTACCTTCAGCTTCATTCTTAGCCTTATCAATACGGGCAGCTTCAGCTATCATCTTGTCATAAATCTGCCCTTGTATATCTGATGTATCCTTGCCATAAGCCTCCAGCAAAGCTTTCCTCTCCAGCAGAAATTTCATTTCAGAATCCTGCAAGGCCTGGTTGTATTCATCTTCGGTGTGCTGCCTATTCAGATATTCTTCCTTCCACAAATTCTGCTCGACCAGCATTGCCTGCTTCAGCTTCTCTTCACGGGCCTTCAGTTCTTTGTCAAGGCCATTTTCATCTACTCCATTGCTGTTTCCTTCTGGCACCGGATTATCTACTTCTTGTTCGGGCAACTTTGCAAGAATCGCTTCCAATTCCTTTTTCTTCACAGCATAGCTGCCATATAATTTTAAGCGTTCTTGCAGTTGATGTTTTAACCCACCGATAACCGCCTTTTCCAAAGACTTGTCATCGCCAATCCATTTCATCTTTTCTGCCTTTTGTTCCTGGAACCATTTACGGTGAATCGCCATCTCTTCAGCCATGCGGTCCTTAAGTTCGCTGATGGCTGCTTCAGTCTCGCTCCGTGTACGTTGCTTCTGGTCATCATCCAGCAAATCCATATTATCGGCTTTGCTTTTTATACCAGCAATACGTCCCATCAGCGTTTCATAGCGCTCCATTTTGGCATTCAAGGCTTCCTGAGCCTCTGTCGCCTCATTTGTCCTGGTTTTGAATATAGCCAGATATGATACGACACCAGCCAATACCGAAGCTACAAGTCCCAACGGATTAGCCTTCAATGTCTTGTTAAACAATGACGCTGCGGCAGTAGCGCCTTTGGTTATAGTGGTCCACAAGCTTTTGGCCATAGTGTCTGCCTTTACGACCAATGTATAGGCAGCAACAGCAGCCGAGGCTGCAACAATGGCCCCCTTGTACTTCCATAAGATGGAAATCATAGTTCCCAATCCCTTCACCGTCAGACTGCCCGTCGTTATCATGTACTTCATCACCGGCTGGAGCTTTTCGCCCAGTTCCACCCGTATATCTTTGAAGTTATTCTTCGCCTTATCCAGCCCCGCCTGAACCGTATTGTTCTGTACATTGACCTCTTTAATAATGCTGGTACCGTCGCGATACGCATCATTAGCCAATCTTTGCGCTTTACGAATATCATCTATCTTGCCGGCCATCGTGCTGATGACACCGGAAGCCCGGACACCATCCAGCCCCATCTCCTTGAACATAGGTGCCAGCTGGTCAAGTCCTCCTTTCTTATTCAATGTATCCAGGAACTGAAGTATCGCCTCGTTCGCATCCTTTTTGATAAGAGAGGTAAAATCCTCCACGCTCTGCCCTGCAATCTTTGCAAACTTGGCTGGTTCTTGGTACATCTTCATCATCAACGTCTGGAAAGCCGTCGCCGCCATCTCCTGCTGCTGCATGTTCTGGTCAAGTACAGAGGCATATCCCAGAATGTCACTCTGAGCAACCTTCGCCTGATTCGCTGCCCCTGCCACGCGAGCAGTAAATCCTACCAGGTATGCTTCTGCCGCACTGGAGTTCTGTGCCACCTCATTAATGGCGCTACCGGTAGCCAACATCGCCCCACGCAACCCAAGTTTCTGGTCCTCGCCGAACATCTGTGCCAACTTGCCGATGTTCTTCACCGCATCATCCCCCAAATCCTCACCCAGTGCCACATTAATCTTATCGGCCGCATCGACAAACTCCAATACATCCTTCTTCCCGGTAATCCCCAAACGACCAGCATCACCGGCCAGAGCATTCAGCTTCTCACGCGCTGTACGGGTATCCATTTCCTTGAACTCTTCATTCAGTCCCTTGACTTCATCTCGGGTCATACCGGTGTACTTGATAACTTGCGCTTCGGCTTCCTCCATCTCCGCATATTCGTCCACACATTTGCGGGCAGTCAAGGCCACCCCGGTAAGAGCCCCGACAACTCCTGCCCCCATAGCTGCATACCTATTAACCCCATCAGCCATTTTGGAAAGAGAAAAACGGGTATCACGTGCCTGCACCTCCACCTCTCTCATCCGTTGCCTGGTCAGCAGATAATCAGCCCGTAGCGCTTTCCATTTCTCCGTGCCGGGAGTGGCATTATCCATCTGCCTCTTGAGGGAAGCCGCAGCCTTGCGCAATTCCGAGTAAGACAATGCAGTCTTTCCAGCCTCTATACGTTGAACGGCGAGCGCGGCATTCAGTTTATCCAGATTCTCTTTCTGCTCCTTGTATTCCGCTGAATTCTCCTTCCCTTCTGCCCGCAGTTTCGCCATTTCAGCCTTGACAGCATCAATCTGCCGTTTGGTCTCGTCAAACTTCGCTTTCGCCTCCGAATTATCAATCCGGATTGCCATTCTAAAGTCTTGTATGTTAACCGCCATATCTTTACCTATTAATCCAGGACAAAGGTATCTTCAAGCGTCACCTTGAAAAAGGACACAAAAAAACCGGCTATCCATCACGGACCACCGGCTTCTCAAATGTAAAAAAAATGTTTCTTAGAAAATATCCTCTACGGCAAAGTCATCCAGACCACCATCCTCATGCGTAAGAACCTTGCCATCAGCATCTGTAGTCGAACATATATGGCGCATGATGTAATCCTCTTCGCTCATGCCTCCAGTCAGAACCAATAAGGCATCCTCTCGAGAATAATATATCAAAGCCTTGGCACAATAATGAGTATATTTATTTCCACACGGAAACAACACACAGAAATCATCAGCCGAAGGCTCTATACCCAATTCAGACCGTATTTCTTCAATCTGTTGGAACAATGGTTTCAACCCTGCTGATACCGGAACCTCAAGCTGGTATTCCACCCGGTATATATTCTTGCTATTCTTCATTGCTCCCCCCTTTCTCTTCTTTCTCAATATATTCATTCAAGAACTTGGCAAGGGTTTTGAGTTCTTCCAGTGTTATGTCGCTCGACTGACATTCAAGATTGTATATTGATTCTTTTGCTCCATTGCTGCTGACAGCTACGGTTTTCATAATCCAAGTCTCTTTCATACCTCACCCCCTTTCCGGCACTTCTTTGCCTTATAAACGCACAATGCAGACACCACAAACAACGATGGAAAAACAAGTCCGATACAAATAGAGAGGATGGCACCGAAATACCAACGGTCAGAAGAGCTGTTAAGCTCACAATCAGGAGCCATGCTACGATAGTAGCGACGTTGAAGGTTATTCACTTGCTCATTCAGAGCTTTCAAGTTCTCGGATACACGAATCCCTGCGGGTTCTGGTGCGATGAGCGCACCGGATGTTTGATTTTTCATTTTTGTAGTGCTTTAAAATGAAACAATATATTAATTAATAGATGACGGGGAAGGGAACAAAAAAAGTTCCGCTTTCCCGTTGCACTACACCTTGATAAGGCAGGGAGGCCATTAAGCTCTCCACACGGGGGTCGGAACTATATGATAACCATTGGGCATAAAAAATGCCAACGGTAAAGCTGGCGAACATTCTCGCCTTATCAAAATGTAGTGCACTGCAAAGATGGGAGTTTATTTTGAAACAACAAAAGAAAAGCGGAGTTTTTTCACAATGACAATTTGAACAAATTATTAACCCCATCATATTCAAACTTGCATTTCCGCAAAATATCCCTACCTATGACAACTTGATAAGATTTGCCACCAAAATCCACAGACGGCACACAGACTGGAAAGCATCGATTTAATTCAGGAATATGAATAAGCACATCAACCATATTGACCTCTGCAATCCCAGACAGAGTGGCTATACGGGCGGTATCATAAATTTGCAAAGCAAGTTTCTCGCTAATGGAAGAATCAATACAACTCCTCTCCGCCCCCGTATCGATTATGGCTTTTGTTCTCACGAATGGCGGCTTCTGTCCTATTTTGAGAAACCCTTTAGCAACCTTCATTTCAAAAGTGATTTCCACAAAGAAGATTGCCCCATTCTTATGCATATCATTTACCAATACTTCCATTTTTCATTGCTTCGTTTATGATTGCCACTGCTGCAGAACCGAAAATACCGGCATCCCATACTTTCTCCTCCCCATTGATATCTTTCACTAACATAGGAACATCTCCATAAGCCTTATACCCTTCGTTCAAAGCATCCAATCTGTCATACCACACGCCCAAGACCTCATCACCTTTAATGACGACAAATCCACCAAGCGGATAACTATGTTGCAATGCCCCCTGGTATTTTTTAAACAAAGCCTTCTCTTTCTCAAACATATACTTTTATTTTTTGCTAAAATGAGAATTTTATTTGAAAGTTCAAAAATCAAGCGCAAAAATCCATAACAAAAAGTGTTATCCGTCAAGCCAACGGCCATTATCCAGCCACACCCCTCCGTCACGCCAACGGCCATCAGCCAATATCCACCGGACATCAGCCTCAGTATCGCTGATACGGATGGGATAGAACGTACCGGTCCAGGCTCCCTTACGACCGAACGCATCCAATGTGAACTCCATCTCCTTGCAGACATATCGCTTGTTGCGTATCTCAAACACTTGGTAAGCAGCATATACATTCGGGTCATGGCTCTGGACCTTCACCGCCTTGGTGTAATCAATATCATAGCTACCTTGGTAAAATTGTGCATTCATTGTCACCAACCGAAGAGATGCCCCTACTGTATTCGTCAGGTAATATCTGGAGAAACCGGTATCCGCATCAGCTATATACTCATCAATATATGGACGGGGAAAAGGGTACATCAATCCTCCCAATGCTTTCACTTCTGCCATACCACTATAAAAAGCCAGACAAATATCAGTCTTGCCACTTGAAGTCTCGTTTGTATTGTTTGTTATCATCTCTTCAAGTGTCTGCCCCATGGTAGTATCTCCCTCTGAACTGCCACTACTGATAACTGGAAGATAGAGTTTGATACCGCTCACACGCACCGGATCTCCAGTCTGATACCTGTTTATCTCCGAAACAGCCAGTTCCACCGGTATCATTTCCAATTCCAATGTCGTAGTCGCATTTTCTCTCTCCAGATTCATGAATTCGTTCACCATCGCATAATCCGGTTCATTCTCCCATCCTGCATGATTACGCAGATACAGATATTCTCTGCCATCACTCAGATCCTTATAAATGGTATCCGTCAGTTGATGAGCCGAATCCATAAACCACTCCTGAATACGCTCATATCTCTCCGGCACATAATCAGCAGGAATTGTATCCCTCTTAGCAGCCTTATTCACTGCATCAGACAAGCAACGCCAGCGCCAGAACTCACTGTTCGGCAATTTATATTCCACATTCGAGAAAGCAGAATCTTCAATATCCGGCTCTTCAACCTCCACCTCATACACATCCTCCACATTCCGCACATGTACGGAAGTGCCTCCGGTAAAATAGTTCCCTCTCAGCAACAGCCTGGCCGTACGCTTGCGGTTGTCAACCAGAAATACAGCATTGAACAACCGCTCCACCTGCTCAAGGAAATCCTTCACGCTCCAGCCCGGCAACATCTTGTTCCACAATACCGTCGGTACCGTATGACAGATATACACATCCTTATATACCGTATTCTCCAATTGGTTCTCCGTCAACCCATATCCGAGTGCCCTCATCAGCTCCTTGATGTAAGCGCACAAATAAGGCTGCGGTGTCACATCGAACATATCATCCGTACCCAAATTCCGGTTATCTGCACCTGCCTCTGCCTTGACACACCACTGGTTGTGTATATTGCCGGTATCCTGGTCAAGTACCGGCGCCAGACAATACTCCACTTCCGGATAGGTTTTCTCAATATGGGGAAACATATCCGTCGTCAGTACATCCGTCCGCTTCATTTCCAGAGTTCCAATCAGCAAGTCACCGCCGACAAAATAATTCAGTTCGGAATTGCCGCTCGCAATCTGGAGCGATACCGTATCATCGGTCCAACCGGTAATAATCTCCGTACCGTTGCAATACACCCTATTGTCAGCTACCAATATGGCAGCGCGTTTGGTTTTCACCTCCTGCACGCTGTTCAACCGGTTCAAATGCGCATACAGTTCCGCATTGGTAGCATTAGTCAGCTGCAATGTTATCTCGTAGGTATATTCTCCATTCTTGGTAATCAACGGATTCTCACGCTTCACCTGAATGGAAAAATCCTTCGGAAGTACGGCTTGCACACCGTCAATAAACAATTCAGTCATAATCAACCAAGTTAAGTCCTATACTCATTCCGTTCCAGCCGCCGAACACATCGTACTCCCACTCCACTGTCATACTCTCTGCCCCCTTCACTTCTCCACAAAAGAAATCCATCTCCCGGAGTTTGGTTTTAAGCAGTTGCATGACCTGCTGGATGCGTGCATAATGCAGCAGTTCCTCTTCGTCGGTCTCCTGACCCGACGGAACCTTCTCAATCAGGAACAACAACAAGCTATTCCGTTCCCGATAATTATCCTCATTGCCCTGCGACACTGCATCCGGGTAGTTGGCACACAGCATCAACCCCGTACAGTCTCTCAATTTCTTGACAAGATGCTTTTCGCTGACGGCAATCACTGTCCCGTCAATCTTCGTCCGGCTGACCTTATTGACGCGCTCTTTCAGTTCTACCAGCATCTCCCTATATCTCTGTATATTTATCATAGCCCTATCAAATTATTCTGTTCAGGATTCGCCATGGTGAAGCTGAACTCCACCGCCTTCAAGACGCTACGCCTGAAGGAGCGTTCAAACTTCTGTTTCGTAATCACAATAGGCAGCCATTCGCCATCCACAAGAATCTCCACCTCTTGTGCGTTCAGCATGTTGTGCCATAATTTATAATCACTCTGCAACATGATGCTGCCGGAGTTGACCGTGTATTCATCAGTAACCTTGACACCGAACTTGCGTTGTACCCCGTACATGGCTGCTGCATCACTCTCATTATTTCCGGTCAGTTTCAGTTCACCGGTAGCCGTTAAAGTCTCAGGCATGTCATACACATTCTTGAAACGGAAACACCATACATCCACATACCTTGTACCATCAACGTAAAACTGCATGGAGCCTCCGAGCATGGCCACCGTATAACTGGCTATGTCCGATTTGGAAAATCCGGGAAGCACAGTATCCGGACTCACATCCACCGTGAAAGGCTCCGAAGAAGATACCGGGAATGATTTGCTCTCCTGGCTGCCGTCATTGAAAAAAGCCGTTATGTCATATCCTCCATTCTGCGGATAACCACTCACATACTCTTTGGCCCCCATACGTGTCACCTTGGCAGCCACCTCACTCAGTATTCCCGGAGAAGCGGCATCCTTCCGGGTCTGCATCCGGCTGAACATCACGTAGCTCTGCGCGTCTTCTGTCTCGTTGATAAGGAAGGTGAACGTCCCCGAAGCGGTGCTCTGCGGTGCATAGTCCAGGCACCACACGCCCCACAATGCCAATTCGCAGAACTTGCCCAGCCCTCGGATTCGCACCTGGTTGTCGGCATCCGGTACATATTCTTCATCAAGTATCTTTTTACCGCCATATTTTATGGCAAAGGCTATGGTCACATCCGTGTCAATGATGTAGTCCTGCATGGTGGCGCAAAACTCCCGTGCCCTGGGTCTCTGTATTACATTCATAAACGACAATATTTGTTTCTACGGTCATTTTTCGGCAGCAGCTCGTAATCGGTCATACTACCGTCACGCGCCCGCTTCATCTCATCTATCCAAGTGGCAGCATCGTCTGCCATCCATCCGGCCACACGCTCCACATCATCGAGCGATGCCGGTTCACTTGCATTCATACCGCTTTCCACCACAAACCTGCGGATCACTCCCCCCGGTATCGCTCCCAGAGACAAGCGACGAAGCGCCATACTCATGGCCAGTAACGCCACCGCCTTGCATGCTGCGAAATGCGCGTCCGTCTCCGGTACCGAACTTTCTGCAAGCAATGCCTCCCAACCGGCACCGTATGCCCGCTTCACCGTCAACTGCTGGGCTTCTCTGATGAAAGGCAGAAGCAGCAGGAACATACGCTCACTCTTATTTATCGGGAAATAGGTATCGAAAGAACCCCCATTACGGATTATCAACATCTGAGCAGACTTATACATGTCGCTATCCGTCCACTCTTTCAGTTCCTTGTCATTCAGATAACGAATCAGCACATCTACCGCCTTGTAGTATTCTTCGAGATGTAGCGCGTCATCACGGTCCAACTGCCACTCCCAGGGTAGTTTTTCGCTGCCATCGGTAGCCACCTTGAACTTGCGCCCGTCATCCTCATGGCTGAGGTCATTCTTCTGATACAGCCGCAATGTGGCCAACAGCGCAATCGGCCGTTGCACCTTGCGTACAATCCCGGTATCAGTACCCTCTTTCTCCGGATTGAGATAATAGTTCTCTGCCAGTTCTATCACCTTGCTACCGACCAACTGCGCCAGTTCTTCAGTAGCCAGCTCTATCTCACCGATAACCTTGGTGAAATCATTGTTAGCGTAATAGTTGGCGGTCAACTCACGCAATTCTTTGGCACCTTGGCCGTCTTTGTTGAATATCATAACATCATTTTTTTAGATTCCTCATCAGTTCGTCTGCCCGCTGCCTGTCATCGAGCAACTTCATCATCACACGCAGCAGCAGCGTATCATCGGTAGCCCTCGCATTGCCGAACACTCCGCTTTCGGCCACAGAAAAGAGTATCGAGTTCATGCCCAGGCTCTGCACATCATTCTGCCGGGCATCCTTGTCCCTTCCACGGGAAAATACCGGTCCGAAGCACAGTTCCAGTCCGTCAATGATGAAAGTTCCGGAAAACAAGTATTCACAGAAGTAGGAGAACCAAGCATAAATCCCCCATCTCATCCACACCGGCATGTGCTCCACAAGCCCCATGTATCTGCCCATATATTGTTCACGAAAGGGTTCACGCTCTACACAGCCTTTTTTCTCCACCGGAGGACGATAAAGGATGGCACACAATGCCTGCAAGTCTACCGGGTCATGCCCGACATTATACCTATTGACCGCAGCCACCGCATGACGAAACTCACCAAAAGCCAAATCCGCCCCATGACTCATCGGACCGCGCAGATAGCGCCATTCCGGTATCAGATTCACAGTCGAGTCATACGCCAGTACCACAGCGTCTCCCTCCATTCTCCACATCCATGCCAATGTCTCTGCCAGATGGTCTACCAGCAGCATATCCTGCACCTTTGAACGGAAGACATATCCCCTATTCTTCAGTACATACGCACACCACTCGCGCTTCACGTCCAGCAAGCTGATGCCCGGTTTCGTCATCAGCTTCTCCCGGTTCTTCAGCAGGTGCAGCCACTCCAACGGCTTCACCTCCTCCCAGCAGTCCGGGAATTCAATATCTGTCTGTTTCATGCCTATACTTGTTTTGCCGCTCTGTCCGGCGTCGATACATTCTCTTCCTTGTTGATAACCTTCCGGTAGATACCGAGGAAAATTCCCTTCTTATGCGGGAAATTAATACGGATGGCATCATTGATTGCCTCCAGTACAATATCCTCGGGAATCTGTGTGTCAGCCCCATAGAATATCTTCAATGCATAAAGCATCTGGCTGCCGCTGTCACTCTTGCCGTCAATGATGATGTTGGCCAATGCCGGAGAAAGCCCGAAACCGCTGGTAGTGGAACTGTCCGCGATGCGTGAAATCTTCGCCTGCGCCTCGATGTACTTGTCGATGTTCATCTCGATAGGCTCTATCTTCCAGCTCTGGGCATTACCGTCGGCATCCACGAAGTCCACACAGCTGAAGAACTTGCCGGCATTCTTCTTGCCAGCCATCACGTTGGCGATGGTTTCGGTCAATTCATCTTTCAGCCGCTCCATTTCCTTCTGAATCTTCGTCTCATCCCAATCCTCGTGCATGGCCATAATCAGCTCATGTTTCTGGTTCCAGTACTCCTGCGGAGAATGCACCACATAAGCGGCTGCAATCATGTTCTCATTCAGATGCTTGATAATTTCCGGAAGGTTGTTCGCATTCTCCAGCCAGGGAACCGACCCATAGAAACAGGAAATCGCATACATACTGCGGCCAAAGCTCCGCATGCAATGGTATTTAATGGCAGTTTCGTGCCGGGTCGGATTCCATTTGTCAAAAGCCGGGTACTTGCGGAACGTGCGGCTCTTGAAGGAATCAAAATCACCGGTAAGGTATTCCGTGACATCCTCAAGCCTACGGCTGTCATTCTCCGGCCACACCAGACGGCTTTCTTCGCTGTGCAGTGACTCCAATCGCTGCACCCATGGGCGGCCGATACGCACTCCCTTGCCCATATAATACTTGGTGAAATGCCCGTTCATGTGCGTGTATTCAACCAAGTTGTCACGTATATACCCTTTGTAGTCCCAGCTATCCAGCCATTCCTGAATCTCGGCATCCTCCATCCATTCCTGGATGCGTTCGTTATTCTCAATCTTCACCCGGTAAAGCATCGGCCCCTGCCCATACAGCAACCCCACCTTACGGTCCAGAATACCGGGACCCAGGTTGTTCTTCTCCAGCAAGTCACGGATGGCATTCGGCATATTGTTGTCCGGGCCCCATGGAACCACACGTACACCGGCCACCGATACCGGGTCACCGTCCCAGTCCTGCGAGCCAGCATTAAAGAACTGACTCATGCTCTGGCTCCAGTCCATGTTAATGGCATATTGCCCGGCAGCCGTATCCACAAAACTGAAACTGCCTATCTTCTTTATCTCACTCATAACTATCATTGATATAAATTCTCGTTGTATTAATGAACAGCGAACCGCAATAATCCACCACTATCTGCTGAAGTTCCGGTATATGCTGTTCAATCACGGGATTAAACCAAGGTTTCGGCTCCCGGTTCCAATCCTTGTTGCTTTTCTTGGTGATTACCCGTGTACCACCCTCCATATTATACCCACGGCCTACACCCAAATGAACATAAAGTCCGTCGGCATTGAACCCAAAACCGATACTCGTAATCTCCTCGCCTTTAGCCGGCACCTTGCCCCAATGCCGGTAATTCTGCCTAATGGATGCCGAAAGCTTTTTATCCTCATCAATCCATTTCGATACGCTCGCCTGCAACGCCTCGTTCACTTTCTTTCCCCAGGCGCGTATCCGACCGTTGAATGCCGCAACCGCTTTCGCATCCTGCTGCCGCTCGAACTGCTGCGTAATGCCGGTATCACCCTCTATCGTGATGTCCAGCGGAAACCTATCAGCCAGCCGGTTCTTCTTGCTCCACCAGCTGTTGCGGTTATTATTTTGCGATAATCGTTCTGCATGTGCTCCCATGCTGCAAAAGTACCCCAGCCCACTTATCCGAAAAAGGACACAAAAAAAGAGGTCTCCCGAAGGAAACCTCTCCAACTTCATCACAAAGATGCTGTCAAACAATAACAATGAAATGAAGCTATATCAAAGCACCGATACGCTTGCAAGTTCATCCGCAAAACTATGCAGCGCCTTCTCTATGCGTTGTTTTTGTTGAATGCGCGGTTTTGAACGCCCGTGCATATATGCCCACAGTTGCTTTTGATGGATACCGGTCAGTCTCTCCAATCCGGCAAGCGACAACAGACTGCCGTAGTGAAGCAATAGGCTCTGTATGTCATAATGCCATATCAATGTATATTCCCCTTTTATTTGTTCCGGCCAACGCTCTTCAGGAAGATTTTTTTTAATCAAAGCAATGGCGACTTCCACATCCTTCTTGCACTCTTCTACGGTATCTCCAGCCGCATAGATGCCCTCACAATTTTCTGAATAAGCCCCAAAACTATCAGGACTTGCACAAATGTTCATAATAATCTTTTCCATGATTCAATGATTCTATTTGGATTAAAAGGGATGGGGATTATACCCCCATCGCCCTTGCTATTTTTCTTCTTAACGGTTCGGGAAACTCTTTGGCTCCGTGATAGGGAACCGGCTCCGAAAGCTTCCCATTCTTTGTGTAGAAGTAATGACTACCTTCTGCGTGACTGAACTACCAGCCTGCCGCAATGATTTTCCGATGAAACTCTGAATACTTCATTTCTGACTTATATTATTGTTTGACTCTGCAAATATAGAAATATTTCTATTAATCGCAAAGAAATAGCAGAAATATTTCTATTAATATATAAAAAAACCGGCTATCCATCACGGACCACCGGCTTCTCAAATGTACAAAAAAATGTTTCTTAGAAAATATCCTCTACGGCAAAGTTATCCAGACCGCCATCCTCATGTGTCAGATTCTTGCCATCGGCATCTGTATTCGAACATATATGGCGCACGATGTAATCCTCTTCGCTCATGCCTCCAGTCAGAACCGATAAGGCATCCTCTCGAGAATAATATATCAAAGCCTTGACACTATAATGAATATATTTTTTCCCACACGGAAACAACACACAGATATCATCATCCGAAGGTTCTATACCCAATTCAGACCGTATTTCTTCAATCTGTTGGAACAATGGCTTCAACCCTGCTGATACCGGAACCTCAAGCTGATATTCCATCCGGTATATATTCTTGCTATTCTTTGCAGCCTCGTTCATTGCTCCCCCCTTTCTCTTCTTTCTCAATATATTCATTCAAGAACTTGGCAAGGGTTTTGAGTTCTTCCAGTGTTATGTCGCTCGACTGACATTCAAGATTGTATATTGATTCTTTTGCTCCATTGCTGCTGACAGCTACGGTTTTCATAATCCAAGTCTCTTTCATACCTCACCCCCTTTCCGGCACTTCTTTGCCTTATAAACGCACAATGCAACGGCGATGACCAGCGGTGGGAACACCAGGCTGGCGCACGTCCAACCGATGGCACGGAAATACCATTTGTCGGCTGCGGTCTTTATTTCGCAGTCGGGAGCCAAAGCACGGTAGTAGCGACGCTGGAGGTTATTCACTTGCTCGGTAAGAGCATTGACGGATTCGCCCACGGATGTACGTGGAGCAGGTACGGACTGCGTACCGATAGTTAGTTCTTTCATTTTTGTTGAGCAATTAAAATGAAACAATATGTTATTAAAGACGGGAAAGGGAACCTTCTCCAAAAAATCGGAAAAACTTATAAACAAAGAAAGTTCCGCTTTCCCGTTGCTCAACACCTGAATCAGGCTGGGAGGCCATTAAGCACTCCACACGGGGGTCGGAACTATATAGATAACCGATAGGCACAAAAAATGCCAACGGCAATCGGTTGGCGAACATCGTCGCCTGATTCAAATGTTGAGCACTGCAAATATGAGCATAATATTTGAAAGCGCCAAACAAAATGATTATTTTTGCAAGAAACATTTATAACCTTATGTTTGAGAAAGAATTGGAAACCTACTACAAGAATATTGACCGCCTGCGTGAAGAGAATCCATTAGGCGGATTCGTGGTCATCAAGGGAGACGTGATACTCGATGTGTGGCACAGCGACCTTGATGCGTTGAAAGAAGGCTTTAAGGCTTTCGGTGAAGAACGCTTCATGATAAAAGACATCAATGAACGTCCTATAGATATACGTTCATTCGGCAGTGCCGCTTCAAAAATTATACTATGATACACATTCCCCTGCAAAGTGATGACTTGATGGAAGAAGGGATGTGCATGGAAATAGAAATCATGCCCTCCTTTGAATACCTCAAAGAGAAAGGAATTAAGAAACAGCAGATACCCGTATTCAAGACAACTGCACTTTTCGATACTGGGGCGAAGACTTGTGCCGTAGATAAGAGTATCATCGAAGCTTTGGGCATACCCGCCTACCAAAGTTGTTCCGTCAAAACTCCTTTTCATACCGTAGAAAGAGAGGTTTACCAACTCATATTCAAAATCCCGGGAAAGAAAGAGTATTTCCCCGTGGTAGCCGTCATTGCCGATTTTTCCGCCGACCGCTGCAAAGCTATAATTGGCAGGAACTTCCTGCAATATGGCGTATTCGTGTATGACGGTGCCAATCAGATGGGATTCCTAAATGTCACACGGTATTGATATTTTTAAAATTTCCTATTCAAACATTTATTATCCTATCTTTGTGTGTCATAAGGGCTTCGTGACATATCACATACTCCCCTCCTTCCATGTGATTGATTACCCGATAGCCTTCACCATATTGTTTCAACATGTAAATATTGCCTTCATCATGCGAACGTCCTACAACCAAACCACCTCTACGAGCGTCCACAACCTTTCCTTCTTTGGAAAGTTGTTCAAACTCTTGTTTCGAAAAAACAAGTCCAACCATCGTACTTTTGAAGAACTATGCGCCACCATAGATGCTCAGAAAGACCAAATCCCATCATTGATAGATGGAGGTTTTACTCAAGCAAATGGAAGCAAAAAAATAGAGTTTACCGTTCACGACGGGCATGCCGCTACTAAGTAAACTCTATCGAATCGCGATCTAAAATATTTTGTTACAACATAATCCGTATGCCCCCGTTTTACATTGTACTATCTTATCATAACTACTTTGCGAATATGGGAATAATATTTGTAACGGCAAAAATGAAGCGGAGTTTTTTGCTCCGCTTCTGAAATCTATCAAAATCTCCTTCATGATTTGTAACAAAAAAGGCTCCCACATCACATGGAAGCCTTCGAAAATCACATTGTATAATACGCTGTCAAACAATAACTACACAACGGATAAAAATTCTTTTCCAATACGGTGAATACCATCCACAATGCGTCTTCTTTGTTCAATGCGGGGAACACGCAACCCACTGGCATAATGGGAAAGCTGTTGCTGGTTAATGCCAGAGACACGGGATATGGCAGCCAAGGAGGTAAACTGTTCGCACTTACGGAGCAGTGCGGCAACTCCCAATTCCACATCGAATTCATAGTCTCCGTTAACAAGCCACTCAGGAAGCGTTTCGCCATCCTGCAATAGTCCTTCCACATGTTCACGGACAGCCTCAGATAGTTCAATCATCAGGCTCTCATAACTTTTGGAAGTAGCAACAACCATGCCGCATAGTACATCATCTTCGGTAACTGCACCGAAATTCTTATCGCACCAGTCAACCTTAACTTTAATCTTTTCCATAATTTTCTCCTTATCTTTGAAGCAGGGTGTTATTTCCACCCCGCTTGTTTCCAAATACTGTTTAATAAAAATTGGCTTAATACCTCACTTTCATGGCCTCTTACTGTCACCCTGCCTTTTTTCGTAGGATGCTTGAATTGCCGGTGGTCACCTCCAGAGCCTTTCAACTTCACCCATCCGTCAGCTTCGAGCAACTTGATTACTTCTCTGACTTTGTATTTCTTCATTTGTGAATTGTTATTGTTTGACTCTGCAAAGATATAAATATTTATATCATTCACAAAACTATCTGGCAGAAAAATGATATTATTTTTTATATCATTTTATTTCCCTCCGTGGTTGAAGGAACGGTAACACGACCAGTCATTCCGCTTTTCGGGCCCCATTCCGTTTGCGAGCGTGCGAGCAAACGGAATGGGTGCGCCCTGCACCCCTCCGTCAAATCAGCCCCTCATCGCCAAAACTGTAATATCCACCATTCGTTATAATCACGTGGTCTATCATTGTGATATTGAATAACCCTGCCGCCTTTTTAAGTTGCTCCGTCAGCCTCTTGTCCTCATTGCTCGGTCGGCTGTTGCCACTCGGATGGTTATGCACCGCTGCGAACTGCACTGCTCCCGTATCAATCAGCACGCGCATAATCAGCCTTATATCCGCTGAAGTCTGGTCAATGCCGCCTACCGATATGCGTACTTTCTTGATAAGCCGTCCGGCTTGGTTTATAGACACGACCCAAAATTCCTCATTCGGCAAATCTCCTATCAACGGCTCCATCAGTTCGTATACGTCTTTGCTCATCCTTATTTGCCTGCGTTCCACCTGCTGCGACAGTTGTCTCTTGTACATCTCCACGGCTGCCACGGCTACCCTCCTGCGTCCAGGAGTCAAAGAGGAAAACAATTTTTCAAGGTCTATCACTTCGTTGCTGCGTTCGATGTCCGAAACAATCTGTCTGTTGTTGCTGATTTCGTAAATCAGTTCGCTGTCGCTCATGTAGCGGCAATCGTTATCAAAAAGAGTATTCATAAGTGTATGAATTAAGTTGTTATAAAAGAATTGTCTTACCTAAGAAATAGCCTCCCAAAACCTCTGCCCCAAGCGTTTCAAGTGCACACGCAAACCGTGCGTAACTATGCCCCTGCGTCAGTATATCATCGAATACAAGGCATTTCTTACCCTTGAAAAAACGCTTATCAAACTTGATGACCTCCACCGTCTGCACCGTCTTGGCCGCTTTCGTCTCATGGATGGCAATCCGTCCACCCTCAATGGTAATTGCTTTGTACGCATTCCTGCACCCCGTCAGCCGTGCCACCTCTTCGGCAAAAGCCTTGTATCTGATTTCGTTCTTCTCTCCGCTACTGGCTGGTATGCAGACCAACGTCACGTTGCAAACCTCCGCACCGAACTGCTCGCGCATCTTCTTCGCTACAAGTTCTGCCACAGACGCACTGCGCTTCCCGTCCTTAAAATCCCATATCATCCTGCGGATAGACCACTCCCGTTTGTTAGCCTCGTACTTGGTAGGCAAGTAGTCAAAGAAGTTAAACATGAATTTAGACCATTGATTTTTCCATGCTTCGGGAATGTTTCTTTTTGCTGCCATAACTGTAAGTTTTTAAATTTTTATTCTGGATTTCTGGAGTCGTCGGGTGGAGCCTTTTTTAATTTTCTCCGTTTCCCGGAACGACTTTTTTTTTATTCCGGCGTGTCTGTATGACGTGCGGTATGGTTGCCTTTTGATGCCGCAATAATTGAGGTGCCGAGGATGACATTCCGCAAGGTTCCGACTAAAACCGAAGGCTTGAATACTACCCGTAGGGCTGGAGATTTTTTAGCGGACAACGCCCGACCTTGCTTGTCAGCCCGGTGCCCTACATTTGCGGACTCAAAAGACTACCTGACCGCATACAGAGATGCAGGAAATGAAAAGGAGTTGCGGAAAAGAAACGGAGGCACGCCAAGCGGAACGCTTACCGCTCTGCCCTTCCTAATGGAGGGGCGTTTCATAAAAACAAACAGAAAGCACCGCTTTCTACCGCTAAGACGCGAAAAATCCCGTTATGCAAGTTTGACATAGGATATACCGCCACCGGCACCTAAACCAGACTTGTATAACGGGATTTTTCGCGCGCCCACCCCGTATCGGGGTGACTTCTTCTCCCAATGGGGCGTTTTTGGGTACAGAAACACCCTAATCAAAAATCCACCTCCTTGAAAACCAAAAAGAAAACCCATCCCTACAACTTCTGTTGTAGGGATGAATCAGCTTGCTGCCCGAGCCGCGCCGTCGGTGATTTGCGGTCGCAAGCGCCCTTTCTGATTCGGAAATATGACAAACCTTTACAATTTGTACCCGATGCTCCCAATCCCACCCGCTTCGGCCTCCCCCATAAACGAAAGGCCCTGCCATCCTCACGGACAACAGAGCCAAAGCAAACAGAAAAGAAATGTCACACCGAAGCGGCACCGGACACATTGCGGCCCATCCTCCAGGTGCGGATAATCTCTTTGCGCAGGATGAAATACTTCAAGGCATCAGTCAGGTTGGTGGATTCTTTAGGCAATCTATGTGCAGGCAGCTTATCTCCGGTCTTCTGTTTGACTATCACACTGGAGCTGTCCGGCCGGGTAGCCACCTTGGTTTCTGTCACCTCCATTTCCGACTTGAGATTCGGGCAGTTGTGCTGGTCAATCAACAGTGTAAACAACGTGCGCTCCAAGTTACCGCTGAGCAAGTCCATGAAGAACCGGTATTCCAGATTGCTACCGATGTTGCCCTGCCCCAAGCTCATCAGCTGTACCTGCCATCCAGTACGCCTGCCCTCCGCATCCGTCTCGATGTTCTTCTTTATCTGTGTGGCCATATCCGCACCCACCCCCTTGTAGTTGTTCATGGAGCGGTCATAATAAAGCTTCAGTATCTTGCGCTTGTGCGGCTTGAAATAATAGAGGAACTTATCGGCCAGCTCACGCACGGAGTTAGGCGGCAATGTATAGAGTTCTTTGAGTACACGCATCACACGCCCACTACGTTGCCCGAACACCATGGAAAGCATATTGCCGGAATCCATGCCTGCCTCCAACGGTTTATTCTTATCCAGGTACCGGAGCACCGTACAGTCCTGCTCCCACCCGAACGGGTGCTGCTCTATCACTTCATTCAGGAATCCGTCCGCATAGAAGTGCTTCATCGAGAGGTTACAATAGAACATCTGGCTTGCCTCCAGCTTGGGGATAATGGAAAGGATGTTGCAAAGAATACCTTCCAGTCCTTCAGCGAATTCATCGCTGAACCAGTCTTCACCCAGTACATCCACGTTGACATAGGAGGAAGAGATGAAGAAGAAAGATACGCCCCGGCGTGTCTTAATCCAGCGCTCCTCCCAGCGCTTCATGTTCTTGCCTGCAAGCACCATGGAACGTTCTGCTGTATCAAGCTTGGCCTGCAATGAACGGTCTTTCCGGAAAGCTTCTTTCAATTCCTTGTACCGCTGCATGGCCGCCACATACTCTTTTTTCGTCTCGTTATAGACAAAGCCGGCCTGCAACATGAGAAGGATTTTCCGCTTGTCATTCTGCTTGGCCAGCTTGAGAATCCAGTCGTATTCACCCAGGTGGTTCGGATTCGGCATATCCGTCGTCAGTGTACGGCTGCGGTACCATACGCTATCACCATACTTGACTCGGAACCCACGCACGGCCTTCAGCAAGTTCGTGAACTTCTCTTCCGGGAAATACTTCACTTCATCACCGAACACCCCCACATAGGAACGGCCGGCACCGATGGCCGGACGGTCCAAAGAGATAAAGGTGAAGTTGAAGCCGGTGTAGAACACCATCGTATTGCGCCAATCAGAACATACGTTGTACATGCGGTCGCGCCACTCTTTTGGCGGTTCCTGGTTCATAACATAATGGATGCCCTGCTCCCACCCCAGCTTCGACAATCCGTCCACCAGCGAGGGAACCACATTCTTATGCAAATCGGAATACGTATCGGCCACCCATGCGAACGGTGCACCCGGACAGTCCTGCGCCACCTCCTGCACCCGTTCAGCCAGCACCTGCACCGTCTTGGCCGATGCACGTCCTGCAATCCAATAGAGCGACCACGGCATCATCACGGCAATGAGCTGCGCCATCCAGTTGGAATAGCGCACCTCCACATCATCCGATATCTTTAGTTTTTTCTTCCTGGTCATCGAGCATCTCTTCTATATCAACATCAATTATATTGGCATCTCTCTTGAGACGAGTCTTCTCCCGTGCAGGAATATCCTGCATACCGTCAATCTGTGCCGCGAGCAGGTTGCGGTTGGCAGAAGGCAATCCCACCGCATTCGGGTCGAGGTCATAGACCTTGATCGGTTTCTCATCCATCTCCTTCGGCTTTATCGGGTCGGGCTTATCCAACTGCTTGATTCTTGCCGCTTGTACCGTGAGATTGCCGTACACCTCCATATCTTTGGCGCTGGTGGCGTTCTGAAGTACCACCTGGGCCGCCTTCATCAGATTGTCATACATCATGTTACGGTGCGCATCATTCTCGATGGTATCACAAAGGTAGAACAGATTAATGGCCTCACTATACATCTGCCGGGCACGCATCCGTTCCACATTAAACGGTTCGTGCATCAGGAAAGCCACGGCATTATCCTTGCCATATTTACGGTTAATACCTACCAGTGCATAGAGCACGTTGTAGTAGTCCAGCTCCTCGGCCGTCAACTCCATGGTGCAGCCGGAGGCAAGGTAATCCTGCAAGGTCTCAAAGTAAGATTTATCGAACATCAGCCTATATCGTCATAAAATATCTTGTTAATGGAATTGCGGTACCCGGTCGCCTGACGGAACTTGTCGAACCGCTGTGCCTGGGTCACATTGTCACCGGTCTCCGCACTGGCGGCCATGGCCAGCCCCTCTTTGGCCCGTTGAAGCAGTTGCCCACGTTCATAATGGTACTTCAACGGTGAGCCTACCAAATTGAAGTACCAGAGAAAATCATTCTCCGGTACATGGTAATACATGGCAATCTGCCGCGGCTCATAGCCTATACCTGCCAACCGCTCGAACTCGTCCAGGTCGATACGGTCATACCATGCCGGGCTGTCACGCCACTTAACCAATTCGTCCGCTACGAAACTCATATACTTCTTTGTTTTTAAGGAATACGTATTGTTCTTCCATCGCATTCTCGCCATAATTGCCGGAGCCTTCGACCACAAAGAAACCTGCCGATGTGTCCAGGCAGGTAATCTTTTTGTGGCTCCATGCAAATGAAAGCTCTATCTCTCCATCCTGATGGAGCTGCATCAACCTCTCGTATATCTTCGGCATACGAAACTTGATGGTCTCCGATATATGCAGATGAATACTGCCAATCAACCCTTTTTCACGCCAACGGAGCAACGCGTTGATGATACGCTCGTTGGTGGAATAGGTCGCTATATACAAGTGCCTCACCTGCCCGGCATTCTTAATCAGATAAACAATGAAAGTGAATGCCGTAAAGCTTTTCTTTGTCTCAATGAAAAACGCCTCATTCTCCCGTGGAAGCCGCCCACACAACTCTTTCAAACTGTTCAGCTTGAATGTCAACATGGTTTCAAACCGACGGGAAAAGAAGCGGGAATCAGACATCTCCTGCCGCAATTCTTCAAGATTGAAGTAATAGCTCATTCCAATAATCTGTTAATGTCGGCCAATTCCTTTTCATACCCTGCCAACCGTTCGCGACGGACAACATCCAGATGCGGCTTGTCACCCTTGGCCAACTCAGACTTGACCCGCCAGATATTGTTCTGGACCTGCTGCTGCCGTCGTACCAGTTCCTTGACCGGAAGATGAAGCAACTCGCTTCTGCGGCGGAACTCGGCAAAAGCCGGGTGCTTACCCAATAAAGCGTGATGCTCCTTGTAATAGTTCAGTTCCTGCCATATCATACGGTTATCCATGTAGCTATCAATCACCTGGCGGCTGACATCGGCGCACTCCTGCAGGGAGGTACAATCCCTCAGCCTGGCATGTAACCGCACATAGGCATGGTATTTGCTGAACTTGCGGGAAGCGAGTGCCTCCAACTCCATCGGACAGCCGGGGGCATTGAGAAACGGAAACTCATCACGGAAAGACTCGGGTCCTTTCCGTGATGACGGTTCCGGCAATGCCCTTCAGCCCTCAAAGTCCGACGGTTCCGAAAACACCCCTTCCAAAAACTTTTCCAACCATGGTGAATACCCTGATACCGCATTGTTCATAAACACCTTGCGGGATAAGAGGTCGAGTACCTTCTTCTCATCCGGCTTTTGTGAAACCACCGGCAGCAACACCTGGTCTGTCGGCCAATTGAGATATACGGGTTGTGTCGGATAAGGAAGAGAATTATAATAAACGGAAGTAAACAGATAGCCACCCTCCTCCAGTTCGGGGAATCGCTCGAACATGGCGACCAGACATCCCTTATCCAACAACATGGGTGTGTGCGTACCATAATTCAGACAAGGCAATTGACTCTTTTCCAGCAGTTCCTTCGTCCGCTTCATATTCTCGGCATAAAGCCCTTTGAATCTAAGCGGAACGAGCATTCCATTGACTTTGGGCAGCGCCACATGAGCCAGGTCGATAGGATTCATCACATAGATGTCATCGTTGGTCCAGATGAAACGTCCGGTCACTTCGGGCGATTCCATAGCCACTTTCAGCTTGGCCAGCGTATCAACCTGTGCATTGTCAGAGACGCGATTGTGCTCAATGAAGGTAATCTCTTCGCTGAACCAATCTTCACGGTCACCGATTACCACCACATTGATGCCGAAGCGTACATTCTTCTGCCAGGAACGCAGTGCAAAAAGCAGTTCCTTGCCTTGTGCAAACTCCTTGCAATAAGGAATAACCACTGTCACATGGTCTTGAACCGACCGCGCCGGCGCCGGTTCCTCCACCGCATCCACCGCCTTATCGACGGCCTGCACATCCTTTTGTTCCACACTCTCTTCTACCGGTTTCAGTTCTACGGCCACATCCTCGGTCTTAGCTGTTTTCTTTTTTGTTGCCATAATTTAAAGTTTTTAATACGATACAAAAATATCGTCTCCACATAGTTCGTAAAAGGACACAAAGAGAGGCGAATGCACTGCAAACGCCTCTCTCCAATAACCAACCTTTAAAACAGAAATGAATCAAACTCCTGAACCACCGGAAGAAGACGACGCTTCACCCAATCCCAAAACGGCATTGATTTCTTCGTTGTCCGTAGCCGGTACAAGGCTCTTGGCGATGTGACCGATAGTACCTCCGCGTAAGGAACTTGCCAAATTGATAGTATTCTTGTCACCCTCCTTGTTATCCTGGGAATCGGCCTTGGTCATCTTCAGCGGAGTGCACGGCGTACCGGCAATCTTCGCATCCTCACCAGAGCAACCGAACACGATTGCCCCCAGATTCTCATTGATATTGTTGTTCACGAATTCATCGTGTTCCAACTCTGTACCCGGATGTTCATAATCCACATGGTGGATGAACCCACGTGCATCATCCTCTCCCTCGCTGGAGTGGTAGATGTTGATGGTGGAGTCCGTAGCATACACCGCTATGGGCTTTTTACCTGGCATCATCTCAAATGCCGTCACCTTTACTCCCTTCTCATCACGCGTATAAGTCTTGACGTCTTCCCAGCGGAAAATCTCGATATAGGACTTCTTCCCTTTCGGACGTCCGGCATTCGATGACTTCTTGGGCACCGACACCATTGAATATGTTGTATCTGACATATATGTACCTCCTATATTAATATAGTTAAACACCTGCACCGGAACTGGAAGAAGAACTGGACGATGCCTCAGAAGAGCTGTCTGTTTCTTCAGGCGGCAGATAAGCGAAGATAGCTTCTGCCAGCCAGAAACCGACAGCTTCCCACCATTCCGCGAATATCTTCACGTCGTAGTTCTCACCCTGCATCCAAACCTTGGCGCTCTGCGGGTCACGGCTGCGCAAATGCTTGAAGTTCTCCTTCGGCGTAATGAAGAAGGCTCCGGTACCGCGCATGCCCTCAAGCGGTGCGAACGTGAACCTGGAGAAATCCACCCTGATTTTCTCACCGTCCTCATTCTTGAGCCAGGGATATTTTTCACGGTATGCCTTGCTGTAACGTATCACCAGATCCGGATCTGCATGGATAAACATGGTCTTTTTCCGATACAGCGGCTTCACCTCACTCACTGCCTTGTCAATTTGGGCAAGTAAGGTCGCGTCTTCCAGCTTTTCACCGTCAAGCAGCCAGGTAATCTTATCATTATTAGCCTTCTTCAGCTTCTTGAGCTGGGTTACATAGCCATCCATCACATCGTTGGCATCCGTAGCGGCATCCCCATCTTTAACGGCACTGGTCTCCTTGAACTCACCGATCGCCAAAGCAACCTCACGCTCTTCGTCCAGTTTAGGAAAGATGAGCTGATACAAGATATACTTGACTACCGGCATATCTTCCGGCTTCAGATTCTCATCATACAGATAACCGAGGATATCCTCCATGATGTCCGACGGAGTGATGGGAACGTTTATCTTGCACTTGTAGTTCTTGATGGTCAACGGAGTGAACTTCGATTTGCCCTTAGGCGTCCACTTCGGTACGAATTGCTGGAGAACAGAATCAACGGCAGCCTGCTGCGCACGAACCTCTGTTTTGTCCGTCACCAGAGTTGACATGTACTTGGTAGACTCCGTGGTCCCCATCAGCCCTTTGAGAATTTCCAGTCTCTCGGAAGAAACATACTTGCCGAACTCTTTCTGAAGCTCGGTAGTCTCAATGGTCGAATTACCACTATATGCCGCTCCCTTGAACGCGGCATCCAAATAACGGTTGTGTGCCAGGCTCATGTCCGGCTTGAACTTGCTACCCATTTCGTTCTTGTCTCCTGCAACCTGCTGCCCCGCATCCGGTGCAGGTTCTTTGGCCATCTTGGCAATCTGGGCATCCTTCGAGGCGATGTCCTTCTCCTGCGCTTTCACTTTGGCATCGAGGTCGGCCAAATCCTTGCGTGCCTTTGCCAGTTCCTGCGCATTTTTGTCACGTTCAGCCTCCAGCTGCGCTCTCACCTCATCGGTCACAGCACTTTCAGCATTTCTGCCGTCTTTCTCAAATTCGGCGAGGTCCTTCTTGAAGGCTTCGACGAATACGGCACCGTACTTGTTCTTCAGTTCTTCTTCCTGTGCGGAGAGAAGGATGGATTTTCCTTTCTCATCCTTGGCAAAGGCAGAGATGCCCAAGAAACCAAGCACTACACTCATCACTTTTGCAAACATAATTCTATGATTTAGAGTTGATATAATTGTATATTGTCATTTCCGAATCAATCTCACGGCTACGTTGTACGGCATAGTCCTGGGTACCGATAGCGTCTATCAGCCCCACTTCCAACGCCTCCCTATGATAGAACATCCGACCACGAAGTAATCCTTCAGTCTCCAGCTTCAGGCAATTTCCCCGATTCTTCTTGACGTTCTCCTGGAAGTCGCGGGCCAACGGGTCCAGTTCCTCATCACGGATGGAAGCATAATCCCCCTTCTTGGCTGCCTCGAAAGGAGCGTTCTTGTAATCAGAGAGGTTGGAATAGATGGTATGCACCTTGATGCCTGCACTCTCATAATACTTGGCATAATCCGGAAAACTCATCATCACACCTATACTGCCGAACTCGGCAGACACCTCATTGGCCGCAATGATTTCGTTACAATAGGAAGCGGCATAATAAGCGGCAGAAGCGCAGAGGTCACAATGAGCCACCACTGCCTTGCCCTTGCCACGCGCATAAAGGATGGCATCGACCAGCGGTGCAATGGCATCCACTGCACCGCCACCGGAATCGATGTCACATAAAACAGAAGAAATATTCGAGGAATCAGCCGCCTCGCGGATGAGGTCGGCATACTCCATTGTACCATAGCTGCAATAGGTACCGTATTTAAGCAGGGTACCATGAACGGGAATAATAGCCGTACTGCCTTTGGGAGCGTCAGCATAACCACCGGAAAGCCTTGCCGTTCGGCCGCCCGCTGCCGCAATCATCAACGGAACTGGTTCTCTGTCGGCAAGTATCCTATTATCCTGATTGTCTATGCCATGCTCCAACAGTCTGTTTACAAGCAACAAGTTCGATTCCACCTCGCGGAAGGAAACGAACCATTTGCCTCGGCAGACTGCACTATATAAGTTTGAAAATGCCATTATCTTTTGTACCTTATTAATCCGATACAAAGGTACGATGGCACCAACCGCTTAAAAGGACTTCAATATTTTGGCCGGCTCAGGGCTGCTGCGCTTGAAAGAGAGGGTAAAGGCTGCCGGAGAACCAGATTCCTGAAGCGTCACCACTACCGGGAACTGGTCGGTTCCCACCACCCTTTCGGTACCATTGGTGAATTTCAAGCGGACCAGTCCCTCCCGGCAAAGCAAATCACGCAGCGAATTGGAAAATAAGGCTCCCGTATCAGTAACCACCGCTTTCAGCTCCTGCTCCGTCAATTCCCCGGCAACGTTCTTTTCCTTGAACTCCCCGGAAGAGACCGGAATCGGCGTCCATTCTCCTGAAACCTGAATCGTTTCCACACCCGGCATATTTTTGACCACCGAGGCCGCAACCGGAATAAATCCCATGGCACATATTTGGGCACGTTTGTCACCGATATTCATTTCTCACTTATATTTTAAGAGTTATTTATCTGAAAATCTGCTTTTTACTTAATAATTAATCTGCTAAAAAATGTCAAGGGAACAGCGACAATTGAATATCCCTATTCACCTCCTTGACCATCCGCTGCCTATTACGGTAGTCGAACTTCTTGACAGCATCGTAATTGATGGCATTGTTCTTGATATTGTATGCCATCAGGAACGCCCGGATAATCCGGTCCTGCTTATACCCCTTCTCATAGCCAGCAACAAAGTATTCCCGTACACGTATGCGGAAAGAGGCTTCGATATAGCTCTGGAGCATACGCTGTTTCCATTCCGGTATATAGATGAAGTTCTCCTGCAGAATAAAATGGTTCCACTCCTGAATAGGAAGATACAACGTTATCGGATGCTCCTTGATAGCCTGCTTGGGCGGTCTGTCCGTAACAGTGACCATGGCCTGAATGAACTTGCCAATATCATTGGCAGCAGTCACATTCACACCTTCATCAGTAGGCCTGCATCCGAATTCATGATACAAATAGTCATGGAGATAAGGCTTCAACTCTATTATCACATTAGGTCTCATAGGGTAAATCATTTATATGCAGACAAATATACGCATAAATACAGACACTTTATCCAAAATCAGCGCCAAAACAGTCAAAATACAAAATATAATTACATTTGCCAACTCCACACGATCTTATATTTTCTGCTCCATACAGTGTTCTGAGTATTTTGCTTAGAAAATTATGCAACTTTGTAACGTGTAACCATTCGAGTATATTTCACTGATTATCAAAGAAAACGATTGTAACAAAGCTCACAACACCCATTTGTTACCAATAATCAAATTTGTGACATTGACTCCGATATTCCACTCATACGACTAAAGTAACAAACCCTTATTTTTTGTAACCAATGTTTGTTACCTAAGATGTAACCTTTGTTACTTATTGTTTATAAATGATTTATCTTCTTTTTCAAACATCGGTTACAGAGTTACAATAATTTGGTAGAAAATAGGGAAAGGGAGTGGGAAACCCAAAGGCAAAGGTATGCCCGGCGTCCTATTGAATAGTAAAAGCCGCGGACAATTGTGCCCACGGCTTTTACTGTGTGACTCCTATACCGGATGTCGGTTCTTCATGGCCTTACGGAAATTAGGCGGTAGCGGCTTCCGTCGCAGCCTGGTATAATCGTCGTTCAACTCAAAGTCCATCCAATGGTCTTGTGCAGGAAGAAATGCGCCAACGGCCACAAGCATCCAAGGGAGCTTCTCCTTGTCTGCCTGAAGGTTCAGGATGGTGCCCGGCTTCATCAGCTCCAGATAGTCATAAACCTGACGGATATAGGAAGCCGACTGCTCCGTTTGCAGCATCTCCGGCAGAAACCGGTCATAATGCTTAATGTAATCAGAACGGAGCGTTTCCATCACCACTTTCTACCTGAGGAACGAATGCCGCCGGTTCTCCATTCGTCTGTCTTGAACGCATATAAATCATCTCCTTGGTCTTGCCGTCCACCTTCTGAAGATACCGCCCCGACTTGTTCAACAAGTCTGCGGGATTCATCTCGGCAATATACGGGCATAGTTCGGAAAAGCTGCGCAAAGCCTTGGTAAAGCGCTGCATCTTCCAGAAATCCTTTTTCGACTTGGATGCGACAATAAAATCGTCATAGACCTGTTCACGTACAAGAGGCGTGTTCAGATTCTCACCATCCTCGGAAAAATAGCAGTAAGCCCAATCCTCGAAGTCAGACCCCATGTCAGCCTTCCGCTTGCGCTTGAGAATATTATCCATCGGAGGCTGTATCTTGACATTACGGTCCACCATGGCCAGATAGAACTGAAGACACTGGGCGAAGAAATTCAAGTCCCAGTTCCAATCCTCCTCGCTGTAATCGGTATTCGTCATCAGGTTGCGGTCAAAGTCATCACGAATGGTCCGGCTCTCGAGGTAGTCGTTTTCTTCGGTCTTCTGATGGTAATAGTCCGAAAATACCATGTACAGCATACGTGCCGAGGTAGAAGGGTCGAATTCACGCGGCACATAGTTGGTGGTAAAACCAAACTTGGGGGATTCTTCAAATTCTATAAAGAATGATTTGTTGTTCTTGGGGTTGACTGTCATACCGGAAGTGATATTGTCATAGAACTGGCTCATCGGCAGATAACGGTCACAGTCATCCACCAAAACAAAATCAGTATGTACATCTACCTGGTCAAACACGTGGGGATTATCAAGAAGGCGGGGATTACGTCCGGAGAGATTGACCGTCCGCATGAAGAACCGAAATGTCTTGAACAGAAAGCTCTTGCCGCTACGCCCGTTGCACTCATCATCCTCACCTATCTTGTTATCCATCGCATAAAGTGCCCACGCGCGTGAAGGCGACTTGTAGCGGTGCATATTATAACCGATGGCAAACATCTTATTGAGCAGGTTCTGCTTCTGCTCTCGTATCTCATCCCGGGAAAGCAGCGGCCCGGCAATGTCAAACTTATGCTCTGCCCGGTACTTGTCAGCTTCGTCTACCCCTTTGTCCTTCCAGGCATACTCCAATTCATTACGCCAATACAGACGGCTGGTATTTATCAGATAATTGAAGAAACAGCTCTTATGCTCCTTGACAGTAATATCAAACACATCCCTATCCTCCGGGTCCTTTCTGTGCGACCATTCGAACATGGGTGGAAGAATGCTCACCTTATGAGGTATCACATTCGACTCCCAGGCGCTGCGGTTGTCAGGTATCTGCCCATGTAGCGACTTAATACCGTCTTTACTCACTTCCCAGGTCTCACCTCTGAAAAACATATACTGCTCCTTGGGTGTATAGCTCCGGAAATCCAGGTTGATTTCATCAAGCTGCGCCAAGGATGATTCTCCGGTACGTGGAGAGTTCAGAATCAGGTTACGAATATCTACCGGAAGATAACGCTCGATGGTAAACCGCTTGAGAAACGCCACAATATCCTTTGCCTTGATTTCACTGACTATACAACCGTTACGGTGTATATACCTCGCATCCTTGGAGTTGTCGTCCTTCAATGTATAGAATCCATTCAACGTGAGGAAATAATGCAAGTAAGCGGAGTTCACTTCATAAATTGTTTTCCGGCTCCGCTCACTCCAGCTATCCACCCAGAACCGAGCAGGCATGGCCAATGTCTGCAAGTTGCGGAAATCCTCCTGCTTCGGGCGCAAATCCACAAAGTCACGAAAATCCTTGCGTGGCTTGCCCCGTTGATCGCGATAGCCCCGCAACCATCCGGGAAGCCATATCGTATATATGTCGAGGAAACGCAGGGCCAGTTCCGTCCCTTTGCGAACGCCCGTGTCGTCGATGTCCGGAATATTGTAGATACGCTCCACATATTTATAGATTTCCTTAATCTCTTCAGGAGTGACTTTGTAGGTCTCACTATTGAACCATAGCGGATGACAACCGAGGGCGCGGATGCAAAGGGCATCACGCTCTCCGGAACAGATGAAGGCCTCCTTCAGCTTCTGTTCCTTGTATTGGGCATCCTTATTTTTCGGATCATTGAAAAACAGTTTCTCTTCCTGGGCATTGTAATCCCGGTAAGCCTTCTGCAGCTCGGCAAAACCGTTGATATACTGTTTGGGTTTCACCCCATCGGGCGTATAGCTGAAGCGCCACTGCTTATCCGGATTCAGAGGCTCATATACCTTATAGAACTTGTCAGTGCTACCGTCTTTCTTCGTAACAGCACATTCACGCATGAAGATAGGATAAGTAGGCGTAGTATATTTAGTGGTGACTTCACGGTTGCGGACATAGGATATGGATTTGGCCACATACCAGTGAAGTGCATCGACGTGCTCCTGCCTGACCCGAGGACCGAGCACCTGCAACTGTACATCGGTAAACTTCTCTTCAAGCTCGAAGAACCTGGCACCTTCGGCTTCATCAGCCGTGGCCGGACGTTTACGAATATCCGGTTTATTGACAGAACGTTTGAGTTCATCGGTCACGTTATACCTGGAAGCAAGCAAGGCAACCGCTTCCGGGAAACGTACATTCTCCTCGTTCATGCAGATGTCAATCGGACTCATGGCCGTGCCAGAATCCCCGAAATCAGTGACCTTGTAGCAGTCATCATATTTCTTGAGGCAGGCAGAAGCGTCATCCTCATCGGGACGACGCTTGAATTTCTTCTTATTGTCTATGCACCCCTCTGCCTGAGGGTAATAGTACAAGATAATGTCTAACCCATCATGGGTAGCATTATAGATATCGGCAGCTTTAATCATATTGCGGATGATTTAATTCGGTACAAAGGAAATGATTGCGGTAAGTGTGGGAAAGGACGTTCTTCCTCCGGTTCCGCTTTACATCCCAACAGCAGGTAGCTTAACGCCGCAATGTGCAACCCTTTGTGCTCTTTCAGATTCTCCGGGCATCCGGTAATATTAATCTCAAGTTTGTCTCCAGCGTAGTTCTGGCAGAAGTCAACCAGGATTTCCTGGCCGTTTTCTCCCTGAATAGTAATTTTGCAATGCTCCAGCACACTGCCCAGTTCTGAAGAATCCAGCCATAATTCCGGCTTCTTGTCCACCTTCAGATGGCAATAGCGATGCACCTTGCCACCTTTACGAATCAACTCCACTTCGACGATTGTCGCTACCTGATTGGTACGCAGAATGCGTACTTTCTGACCTTTTTTCATTGATATTTCTTTTTTATTCATTACTTTCTTGTTTTGAATTGTTTTTAATGGGTGTAGAAATCCTGCACAACCTGCTTTTTGAAGCAGGCCATGCAAGAAGAAGAGGAATAGCCGGATGCGTGAAGCGGCTACATGATAGTGACGTTGCAGTTATAGAACACCATTCCCGGATGACGTTGCAGCCATGAGGCGCGGTTGCGCTCACGCTTGCGCTTATGGCATTCTGCCACATAACGGCGGCGCTCCTTATGCTTCTTGACCAGGAAGAGAATAAGAGCTTCATAACTGGTGGCACCTGCTGTCTCTTCACGACCGGAGATATTGAAACAGCCAGTAATTGTATTGCCGTTTTGATTGGCCGAACGCATGTAGCGCATGGTGCACCCATGAAGGTCGATGCCGTAGGCGGCAAGGTCGGTGAAAGGATTGCCAGTAAGGGCAATGGAAGAAGTACCCGTTTCGTGGGCGGACGTTCCGAGGCTGTTGTTGGCAGCGGTGGAAACTTTTGCATTGTCAAGCATAACAATAAAGTTTTAAAATGAAGGTATCCGTGCCTTTCCCGCTGCTTATCACATCCAACAAATGCTGTGGGCGCATTAACGCTCCACACGGGGGTACACGGATACCATATATGGTACACAATATGTCCGGGCATAAAAAATGCCTGCACCGTAAATGCAAGCTCGCTGCCCGCATTTGTTGGAATATGTATGATAAGCACTGCAAACATAGTGATTATTTTTGAATCGTACGATATATTGCCCGGATTATTTTATTCTTCGCTCACTTCTTCTGTTGAAAATGGCAAGTTCAGTTGACGATTATTAGCACGCCAGTCTTCAATAGTGAGTTTCATCACTTGATTAAGATCGGCCTTAGCCTCGTTCATCAGTTTTTGAGCATCTTTGAAGCGGCGCTGGCACTCCTGGTACTCGGTTACTTTCTTCTCCATGACTTCCTGTTTCTGCTTGAGGAAAGTCTGTGGCTCGGTGAAATGCTCGTATAGCGCCCGGTAACACTCTTCCTTATACTTCAACACAGCAGGACGGGCTTCATCATTTACTCTTGACGTGTCAATAGAGAAAAGCCAGCCGAACACATACATATAAGGTATGGAATACATTTCGTACTGTTTTCCATCCTTTCCAGTTGCGGTCATGATGACCGCAACTGAACTGAGAATCTCATCCCGTTCTATACGCTTCCTTTGACTATCAACATCCACTCCCAATAGTTCGCATATAGGACGAATGGGGACCAATTGTTCGTCACTCGTAGATACTATATCTACATCATTCACTCTTGCAATAATTTTAGTTTCCATATATTTTTATTGTTATAATTTTATTAATTATTTTTGCCATAGCATTTGTGACTATGGAAGGAAATGTCAAACAAACATTTCGTGGGTTCAAATCCCTGCCAAATGTTAGGCGATATTGCCGTAAAACTTTATCATGAAAAAACATGGAAGAAATATTATTAGTAACGACTATCGTGGCTAATGTCTTCTCCATAATATCAAATTATGATAAGGTTATCAAAATCTTAAAGAAGGCATTCGCCGAAGTAAAGAAGAGGGAGGACGCTCCCTCTTCTGTTTTAGCAATATCCATAAAACAATAACCATATTACTCATCACTGTCCTATTTTTGCAAATCCATCTATCTTATCTGCCAAAGCATAATAGCCCATCACCTTTTCATATGATACGATACAGACAATACTGTCGCTGTCATGCTCCACAAGAATAGTCCACTGTCCGTCCTTACCGCTGTCATGTACATCAAGCCGAACCGGACGGCTGCGCGGGTATTTCTCATTCATAATCTTAATCTGGTGCTCGATGTCACACTTCAGTGCATCCAAAGAACATTCGTCAGCAATCAGATGTCGGTCAAACTGTTGCACGAATATCTGTAACGCCCTGCCTTTTTTGTTGGTGTTGGAATAGGTCTTGATGTTGTCTATGAAGTAGCTCATAATCATTATCATTTAGAAGTTTACTCATTCAATAGGCCAACAAGACCCTTTCCACATCCTCCGATTCTGTATTCTCAAAGAAGATGCAACCCATATCGCACTCAGCATACTCACTCACTTGCACCATCTTATCCCCGAATGACATCTCCAGAATATCAATAAGCCGCCCATCTGACTTCGGAAGGAAGTTCAGCAAGAGTTTGACGCCTTTTCTCTTGCCATCCCTATAGATATAGGCAATACGATGTTTATCAATGCTCACTTTCCCGGACAGCTTGGAAACATCCGGGAACATACGTTTCGCAGCTCCTTCGCTATAAATGACATTCGCATAGTTCTTGCTAATCTTGCAGGATAACATGACGACACTATTAGGCAACAAACGGCGTATATCCATAACAGTAGCCGGTCCATTAATACGAAGCTGCAATTTAATTGCATCCGGAAACAATGCTTTCGCTTTCTCAATATTCAATTCCATATTCATCTTGTTTTATAGGTTAATTATTTCATTTGGTTCCGATGCCAGTAAGAAATCATCTCACCCACATTGTGAACCTTGATTTTTGCCTTAATATTCTCACGATGGCGGTTTACCGTACAAGGTGAGATATGCAGTTCTGCCGCAATGTCATCCGTCTGGCAGTTGGAGGCTATGAGCCGGAACACCTCCATCTCGCGGTCTGTCAATGTTGTATTAAGCTCCGGACGGCAAATCACGCCTTCATGTTCGCATTCACCCCGTAGCGGGCATTTGACCTCCTCGAATACAAACAGACCATCTTTGTTGATGTCAAGGTTATATTGGTCATATTCGCCAAAGTTGCAGCGGATGAAACGGTGGACTACCCGAAATTCATAATGCCACCGGTTCATGGTGCTGGCAGAATAGAGCTGCATCAGTCGGGCATGTGCTTTCGGGTATCGATCCCGGATAACAGAAAGCATATATTCAATGGTCGGCCTATCGGAATCCTTAAGTACAACCGCCGGCTGCCCAAACTCCTTCATCATCACATCCCCTTCGGGCGTGTTGTAGAATTCGATGTTAGTTATCTGAGACATCCTTAGGTGGGAATAATTCTTCTACACTTTTATTCAAATATTCGGCAATAACCTTTTGCTTTATAAGCGGAGGATTATTCTCACCATTTATCCACCGATACACTGCTGCCGGAGTCGAATAGGTCAACTCTGCCAACTTTTTGATAGTTTCTTGCTGTTGATTAGGCAGGCTCTTCATATAGTCTGTAAATACCATAATTGATAAATAATTAAAGTTTTCTATTGATTTAAACTCTCGTTTAACTAACTTAGCTACGTGAATTAATTAACACGATGCAAATATGATAAATATATTTATCAATATAAAATATGAGAATAAATATATTTATCATATTAACTTTTATTATCTATTAGGACTATAGTATGATTAAACAGCGTCTCTTAGATATATGCAACGCTCTAAACATCTCTGCAAGCGAGATGAGTACTACTATTGGTATGAGTCGTCCCTATATTGCGAATTTGAAGAAGGACATTACAACGGAAGTATTGCTAAATATACATATCAAATATCCTTCTGTAAATATCATGAGAATTATAACGGGAGAAGGAAGTGTTTTACTTGAAAATAATAAGGTTCAAAATGCTAACATCGATTCCTCTTTTTTCATTGAGAAATATAATCAGCTTGAAAATGAAAATAAAAAACTACTCATGGAAGTCGGTGAGTTAAAAGGGAGAATTCAAGAAATTAAAAAACTTGTCCCAGAGGAAGGCAATGCAACATGTGCTATTGCAAGCGGATCAGATTTGGAGAAATAGAATATATAATCAATAAATATTAAATAAACAGTATTATGGAAGTATTTAACATTGAAAAAGAATTAGAATTATTAGGTTATGAACCTCAAGATAAGCAGGAAGAATGTCTTGCGACAAGAAATTCCATTGCAATATATTATGCCGTAAATGATGGGGAAAATTATGATTCTGAAGGACATCCCATAGGAATGGTCATCGAAGATTTGAGCACCTTGCCAACAAAAAAACTTTATGAAGGCAAAATGCCCACCTGCAAGCAAGAACTTATTGAAATTCTTACAGATACAAGAGTCTTAATAAAATAATTACGAAATTTATCCTCGGACAAAATTCGGACAAACAACCTATAAAAACAACTGAATAAGAAAACGTATTCGATTGAAAATCAGATATTGTTCAAACTGAAAAGATTGGAATAAGGTCGGATCTCCGCAACTACAATGAGGATAAAAGGTTTAAAGACCGTTTATCCTCATTTTTTTAATTCCCATCAAGGACAGAAAAAAATGTTTGCGCAAATAATGTTTGTGCAAATTGCTTCCACACTTCCACCTCCTCTCCACATCCCTTTATTCATCGGCATTACAGATGCGGTGGAAGCAACTCAAAAGTGTGGAAGCAAAATTTGCTTCCACACCGTTTCACAAACAGAAATACTGACACCACAAGAAGATAACATGTAGTAACACAAGTTATTAATTTCTTGTATCACATCTTATTTATATCGTACCTGCACGAAATCAATATCCTGCAAACACGGTATTAATTCCATCTCCTCCCCCTTCAAATGCAATCAGAACAAATGCGTACAGCCACACAAAGCCAAGACTTCAATACTGTTTTCCTCTGTGCTTTATTCAGAGAATGAAGGTATTTATTACGTCGGACATAAGGAATCAACAGTATGCAACGGCCATGATGCAATCGCCTAACGGCCATCAACAACCCGCTTAACAGCCGTCAGCAGATCGCCGCACGACCATTAGGCGCTGATAAGGCAATGAGTAAAAGGGAACACTCCCCTATACACAAGTAAACAAAGCCCTATATACAACGGATTGAAAGCAGCGGTTTCCCTTAGAATATCCTGATGAAAAGCAACCCCAGCCCGATGGCAACGCCAGTCGAAACAAGTCCGGGAAGCATGAACGAGTGGTTCAGCACATACTTGCCGATACGGGTAGTTCCGGTACGGTCGAAATTAATGGCTGCTACTACGGTGGGATAGTTGGGAATAAAGAAGTAACCGTTTACGGCCGGGAACAGAGCAACCAGTATCATAGGCGAAATGCCCAAAGCGATGCCCAAAGGCATCAGTGCGCGCACAGTGGCGGCCTGGCTATAAAGCAGAATCGACATGGCAAACAAGGCTATCCCGAACAGCCACGGCATTTGCCTCACCACTCCCTCGATGGACTGGGTCAGCTGAAGCATGTTTCCCTGAAGAAAAGTATCTCCCATCCAGGCAATGCCGAATATGGCAATCACCGCCTGCATGCCTGCCGGGAAGACGGAACCTTGCGTTGCCTTCATGCCGTCGGTGCGAGTCAGCAGCAAGATGAGGGCGGCGGCAGAGAGCATCACGATTTCGATAATGGCGGACATGCCGAGTCTCACCGTCTCGCCGTCTATCACGAAGGCAGGACGCAAACTGTCGAACGAACCAAAGAACACGATAAAAACAGTGGCAAGGATAAAGATAAGCACAGACAAGACGGCATGCCGTTTATTGTGTATATCCTTTATCTCCACCTTCTTGACATCAAGATAGCCTTCGGTCAACCTCTTTCTGTACTCCGGGTCGTCTGCCAGCTCCTTGCCCACCTTCATGGAGAACAAGGCGCCCACAAGTACCCCGATAATGGTAGCAGGAATCGTTATTTTCAGAATATCAAACAAGGTGACATCAAATCCCGCCAGCAACCCAAGCAGTGCGACGGTGGCAGCCGAAATGGGACTTGCCGTAATAGCCTGCTGCGAAGCAATCACCGCAATGCCCAGTGGCCTCTCGGGACGAATCTTGGTCTCCGTGGCAACCTCGGCAATCACGGGAAGCACCGAATATGCCACATGTCCCGTACCGGCAACAAAAGTAAACAAATAGGTCACAATAGGGCTCAAGATGGTGACCTGCGAAGGATTCTTCCGCAACAACCGTTCTGCCAGCTTTACCATATAATCCAGTCCGCCAGCCGCCTGCATGCAGGATGCGGCAGAAATGACGGCGGCTATCATCAACATAACGTCAATGGGAGGTGATGTAGGCTGCAATCCGAAACCAAACGTCAGAATTGCCAGACCTATCCCTCCCATTACACCTAGTCCAATGCCGCCCAAGCGGGCGCCTATAATGATAGCTACCAATACGAATGCCAATTGCAAGGCCATATACTCTACACTTTTTGATTCATGTGCAAAGATAAGTCATTTCGTATTATGGCTACTCACCTACTTCTATTTTAACTGCTTGTTTTAACTCCACACTCAAAGAGGCATCATCCTTTAACGGTGTCCAGAACACCCGGCGGCATTCATTCTTCTGCAAAAGACAACGATGATAGCGACTGCCGGACAGATGCTCCGTATCGATATGGAAGGAACCGGTATTGACATCCCAGTCGGCTATCTCGTCCAGATTCAGATAAAGGTTGCGCACTGTGCCGCTGTTGAAATGCAAGCTCTGCGCCTGCGCCGCAAGCGCAGTGACATGGCAATCTTCCAGCCGGGCAAGGTATCGCGTGCGGAAAGAGAGCGTATCGCAACGGAGTCCGTAGAAATTGGCTTCCATATCTTCCACATCTACCACAACCGCTTGTACCTCCGCAGGCAACCGCAATTCCATCCCTTCTGAACGAACCCTTATCCAAATGTCATTCTGAAGATGCTGTTCCAGCTTATCCTCCGGAAAGTCAAAGGTGACGAGCAGGGTATCGCCAACGGAAGTCATCGACATAAAAGCCTCCATATCCCCTGCATAGGAGAAACTGCCCTGCTGCAAAGAGTCTCCGGCAGTTACCTCCAACGGCACTTCCCCGAACGAGAACATACGCTCTGCCTCCACAATACCTTCTTTTTTCTGTTTCCACACCACCGGAGGCTGTGTCAGCTTCAACACCCTGCACGAGGGCAGCTGCACCGTTTTCCGTTCTCCGCCGATTTCCATAAAATTATCTTTCTGAGTGACATTGCGGTCCACCACATAGAACATGAGTCCGCATACCATTGCCACACCGGTAACCAGCATTCCTATCATTATATAAGTCGTTCGTTTCATAACTGTCTTCTTTTATTTTTGTTTCTTGATAAACTCCTGATACATCCCGGACAACTCCTCGGCAGAGATGCCCAGCGTGAAAATCTGCTTGAAGAAATAATCCACTTCCTCCTTCAGAAAATACTCTTTCCTCAACGAAAGAATCAGCTTACGTGCACCTACCGACACAAAATAGCCGATACCCCGCTTGTTGTAAATCACTCCTTGCGTCTGCAAGTAGTCGTACGAACGCATCACCGTATTGGCGTTGACCTCTACCACAGCCGCATATTCCCGTACCGAAGGAATACGTTCTTCCTCCTGATATTGCCCGAGAAGTACCTCGTCGCAAATGCGGTCTGCTATTTGCAGGTAGATGGCTTTGCTTTCCTTAAAGTTCATAGTTACCAGCGATTAATGATTTCGGACTCCTTGAAACGGAAATAGGCAAGCACCCAGTTGAAAAGGGCGAAAAACGAAGTTATAAAAATCAGCCAGTCACTCGATGCTTCCCTGTTGATATAAGGCTCGGTCATAAAAAAATTATTGGGTAGAATGGTTTCCAGACACAATACAGCTATCAGGATATATGAAACGAAGATGCAGACACCGGCCGCAAAAGTCTTGATAAGTGCATTTTTGGGCCAGACCGTACTGCCCAGCAGGAAGAAAGACTGTAGAAAAAAGTAGCAGCTCAGGAATATACCCACCACAGCCGGTCCGCTTCCTATCGTCTCATAGAAACGGTTCGTGTTACAGCAGAATTCCCACAACGGAAAGGAGTGAACGACATGCAGCTCCGGGTAGGCCAGAAGATAGAAGACGACTCTTGTCAAGTCCGCCAGCTTGAAAGCTATCAGAAAGACCAAGATAAAGCCGCAGGTAGCCACCAGCCAGCGGGCAAAGAATTTCTCGAACATGGTGGCAGGTGTCATGAGCACAACGGTACGACTCGTCTTGCTTTTCATCCTTTCCATGGTAAACGAGGCGCTAATGCATCCCCAAATGACAAGTCCCCAAAGAAAGAATCTGGACTCAAACTCCCAGATAGGGTCCATGCCCACAGCTCCCGCTTCCAGATTGTGATACTGATAGTATCCATTCCAGACAAAGACTATGGCCAACATTCCGTAGACCATCACCGAGCGGAGTATATAGGTCTTCCAATTCTCCACCATCTCTTTGCGGCATACGTTCACAAAGCGATGCAAACTAAAAAAGGTATCGCGTATCATTATTCATTTGTTTTAGTGTGAAACATTTCCGCTATCTTCCCAGGCTCTGCAAGTACGGCGCCAAACAGCAGTTCAAGATTAATCTCCGATTCCTCACCTTCCGTATTGGGCAGCATCAAGAAATTGCCTTGTACGGAGGGAAGCGTGTACAAGGCAGTCGCAGCCAACTCCCGGTCGTCACTCTCCAAGAAGAACAGCTTACTGCAAATGCTGGCAGTGGATTCGTCCAGCAATACGCGGCTGTTGTCCATAATCAGCACATGGTCCAGTACTTTGTCAATGTCACGCACCTGATGGGTGGAAATGACAATCGTCTTGTCGTCCGACATACCCGAAGCCAGAAATTTGCGGAACTGGCTCTTTCCCGGAATATCCAGTCCATTGGTAGGCTCATCCATCAGCAGCAGGGAAGTATTGGTGGCCAGCGCAAAACTCATGAAGATTTTCTTTTTCTGCCCCATGGACAAGGCTCCCAAATCAGCATCCATATCCATCTCGAAGAAATGTAGGTACTTCACCATGTCTTCCTTGCTGAAACGGGGATAGAACTTACTGTTCAGTTCAATATAGCTGACCAAGGAAATAGGAGGCAGCTCGAACTCCTCGGGTACCAGAAACATGTCCTGCAACGTGACGGGCAACCGGCGGCGCATGTCGGTATCATGATACATCACTCTCCCACGTTTGGGAGCCAACAAACCGCTCATCAGATAGAGCAACGTAGACTTGCCGGCTCCGTTCTTACCCAACAGACCGTAAACCCGGCCGGCTTCCAGCGAAAGTGAAAAATCGCTCAGGACTTCTTTCCGCCCCTTGCGATAACTAAATGAAATGTTTTCTACTTGTAACATACGCTTGGATGAATTAAATATCTTATTGTTTATGTGTATTAGTATAATAGTACACCGCAAAAGTAGACATTCTTTTCAATACGACAAGCGTTTCAAGAAAAAAAATGCTCAGAAAAAGGAACAATTCTATTCTTTGGTTCGAAATTAGCCTCACACGCAAGAAGATTAGGACACTTCTGTATCCATTTAGGACTCTATATTTCCTGCCACTTGCTTTACATTTGCAAAGGAGCTAAAGACATGAATATGAAAAACGAAGAAAAGATTTACCAACTTAACACATACAATATAGCAGAATATACAAGTACGGACTATACCGACAACGATATTGCTATACTTGGAGATTTCAAGAACTTGCTTTTCAACAAGTATTTCAAGTTGAATGCAAACATCTATGTGGTCTGTGTAAAAGGAAGACTGCAGATAAACATCAATACCCAAAAATATGCTATCTACCCCGGTGAGATGCTGATTTGTATGCCCAATATGATTCTGAGCAATTGCACAACCAGTTCCGACTTCAAGGGCGCCATGTTCTGTCTGTCGACCCAGATTACACAGAAGTACCTTCATAAAAGTAGTGACATATGGAACAAGGCTTTCTATATCAGCCAGAATCCGGTAGTACGCATTGACAAGGACAGAGTGCAACTGTTCGATTTATACTATAAGGTGATACGTGCCCGAATGAAACAAGCGGAGCAGCCCTACTACAAAGAAGTCATCAGGTCGCTGATACGCACCATGCTGTATGAGCTGCTGGCAGATTTAAACCAGTTGAGCACCCCTCCCGAAAGCCAAATGGTGAAGCGGAGCAACATTCTATTCAAGAGATTCCTCGACCTGCTGGCCTGCACCGAGGTGAAAAAACGTTCTATTTCCTATTATGCGGGTAAGCTGTGTGTTACTCCCAAATATCTTTCCACCGTCTGCAAAAAGGTCAGCGGAAAGACAGCCTTCGAGTGGATAAACGATTATGTGGTCGAAGACATCAAATATTTTCTGAAGTATTCCAATAAGTCTATCAAGGAGATTTCCGAGCATCAGGATTTCCCCAACATCTCCTTTTTCGGGAAGTATGTGAAGACACACTTAGGCACTTCACCCACGGACTACCGCAAGCAATCACTGCCTCCAAGGGGGACCCTGCAACAAAAAAGGAGGAGCTAAGAATCACTCTCCACTCCTCCCGACACGACAAACAACTAAAATTATTGCTATTTGATGCCGTCCAATGCCTTGTTTGCTGTGGCATTGGTGGGGTCGATAGCCAGAATTTTATTCCAGTACTCTTTCGAAGTAGCATAGTCACTCTTCAACAGATAGTAGTAGCCCAGATAACTGTAACACTCTATCAATGCAGAGTTGTACCTCGGTTCGTTTTTGGCAAGCAGTACGTCCACCACCTTCTCGTAATAAGGTTTCGCCAATCCCTCTGTAGTTTCGGGGTCCATGGCAGAGTGTGTGCGGGCGCGCCACATATCTCCCAAATAACTGTCGGGAGCTTGTTCGGCAACAAGTGCGAACACAGAGTCGGCAGCCTGCAATGCCGCCATGCGGTCGGCAGACTGAACGGAGAGAGTGTCCGAGGACGTACCCTCTCCGTAGTACAGACGCCCTAACTGGAATAAGTTTTCGGACGTCTTTTTATCTTGTGCCAGCGAGTCATAGTACTTTTTATAAGCAGCAATGGCTTGGGTATAGTCGTTTTTCAATTCATAAGCATCGGCAATCTCACGCCACAAATCCACCTGACTCTCATCCTTCTCCAATGCCTTACCATATTCCTCAATGGCCTGGTCATATTTCTTCAGAGCACTCAACAGAGCACCGTGATAGCGGTAATCCAAGCATGAATAATCGGCATTATCCGAAGCATTGAAGAAAGCATCGGCAGCCTTCTCTGCCTCGTCATAACGCTTGAGGTCGACATTGTTGTACATCACAAGCCGGTTGAATGCGGCATGGCGGGCATTCTTCTGCAAACCTTTCTGCGCCACCGCCAAGGATTTCTCGAAGTCGTGGTTCAGGAATAGTGCAAAAGCATATTTCAGGATGTCATCTTCCGTAGCCACGGGAGTATCGATGAACTTGGCATAGGTGTCGGCAGCCTTGCCAAAACGGTTGGTGGCGTAATACACTTCCGCCAGCTCCTTGTCTGCTTCCAGGCAATCCGGAGCTATGGCCTTCAGCTGGTTCAGCTTCTCTATGGCCTGCGAAGGACTGGCAGACTTGTATGCCTGCGCATATTTCAGATACGCATCCTTATAATTCGAATCAAAATAGATGGCTTGCTCATAAAGCTGGCATGCCTTTCCGATATCTTTCCGGGCAAAAGCGATGTCACCCTCGAGTACAGAAACTGCCGGAGCCTTGTTGTCGGCCTTTCTTGCCATCTCCAGATAGGTTTCCGCCTCTTTCAGCTGTCCTACATCCAGATAGGCACGGGCCACGGAAGTCACAAGCTCCACATTTTTCTTGTTCTTGCCCTTCAGCAGTTCTCCGGCTGCGTCGGAAGCCTGCTCCGGATTCGTCTTTATCAGACTTTTTACTTTATCCACCCCCGCCTGCCATTCGGGCACCGGCGTTTGTGCGGCGAGCGTACCTGCAAACAGCATCGCTCCCAAACAAAATACAAATCTACGTTTCATGTTAGCATTCATTTTAGTTATTCATCCTTGACGTTCACCACGCGCACCGGTTGGGTGGCGGGGACCAATCCCGACTTCAATATAATCCGCTGTCCCCGGTCGGAAGCGAGGAAAGAGGCAAATCCCCACGGAAGTGCGCTCCGCGGATCATTCAACAAGGCATAGATGCTGCGTGCCAACGGATAATCACCGTAATACAAATACGCCTGATAGGGTTTGTAACTGTTGTCCGGCATGGCCTTGTCAGCAGCACTGACGGACATCAGCCGCACCTCTTTACTGAAAGAGAGCCCCGTACTGTCATTCCGGTCGCTCAGCCAGTTCACGCCGATAATACCGATGGCATCAGGCGTGCGGGCCACGTAGTCAATCACCTCCCTATTGGTTTTCAACGCTTTCAACTGACTGGAAAGCGGTACACCCTTACAGATGGAATCGACAGCAAAACGTACGGTACTGGAGTTCTTGTTGTCAAACACAAGACTGATATCCCCCAGACGGGAAGCCGGATAGATATCTTTCCACTGCTTCGCATCACCCGTCAGGATGCGGCGGATGTCCTTCACACTAATCAATGAATCCGGATTGCCAAGATGGGTTATCAATGCCAGCCCGTCCGTAGCAATCTTTATCTCCTGCGGAAAAAACTTCCGGCTATTGAAGGAATTCATCTCTTCGGGAGTCAGTCTGCGACTGGTTATTGCCAACCGCAGACTGTCCTTGAGCAAGAGGTTGACGGCATCGACTTCCGTCACATAACGGGGCACAATTCCTGCCAAGGGGAACAGTCCTTCGAACACGTCAATTTCTTCCTGCACAATAGGCTGGAAACTTTCGTCCGCAGCAATTGCAATCACACCGGAGGTATACGTATCCGTTTGTCCGTCCTTGGGCTTGCTTTGGCAGGCAGACAGCAGAGTCAGCAGCACCAGCAAGCCTGAAAGCTGAAGTTGTTTCACCGTTTTCATAACACACACACTTATTGTAATCTAAACATCACCGGTATCGTATATTTCACCGATACGGCCTTACCATTCTGCTTGCCGGGAATCCATTTGGGCATGGACATAATCACACGGACAGCTTCTTTATCCAGATAGGGGTCTACACCTCTCAGCACTTTCACATCACGCACCTTGCCGTCGGCACCTACCACAAACTGGCAGGTTACACGCCCTTGCGTACCGTTTTCCTGGGCAATGGTCGGATACTTCATATTCTTGCTGATGAACTGCATCATCTCGGCCTGACCACCGGGGAACTGGGGCATCTGCTCTACCATATCGAAAACCTTTTCAGGTTCCGGTTCGGCCTGCGTCACCACTTGTTTCAAGTCGGCGATGTCCTTGCCGTGTTCCTCGTCATTACCTTTCACGTCGGCAATGGAGATGGCAACTTTCGTTTCCGTCAGTTCTGTCTGGCTTTTTATTTCATCCTCGTCCCTCACTTCCTCATCCTTTTTGATGACGGGAGCGGTAAACTTAATGGAGCTTTTCAATGCAGGCGGCGGTGGGGCCACGGGCTCTATCCGCTTCATCTCTTCCTGCTTCACTTCCGGTTCTTCCAGCTGCGAAAGGGTAGTCACTTCGGTCATCACCTCTTTCTGTTTGGGGGTAGCCATCTTTATCAGCGTAGGGATACTGAAACCTATCAATGCAATTACAATTACCAGTATCACGGCAATGTTGTGCCGTCTGGGAGAGGTCTCACGCATCTTATAGGCTCCATATGCTTTGTTCTTACCACTGAACACGAGGTCACACCATGCTTGGGAGCTTAAATCTACTTTAGCCATATTCTTTCCTTTCTTTGGGTGTTACACATCATTCAGCAATGTTCTGGGACAATTCGCCCTTGCTTTCGTAGTTCTTCATCAAGAACTCGTCGGCTTCGGCAATATCCGTTATCACATACTTACCTATATTACATATCTGCATTTCATCGAGAGCATCAATCAGATTCTTGTACGAAGACTTATCGGTAGCCTTGATGATGACTGTCGGCGTATCCTTTCCGCTTTTTATCTCGGAAAGCTGTTTCCGGTAGTCATCCTCTGATATCTTAAGATCCAGTTTCTGCTGCTTCAGTCTGTTCACCTCGTTCACAGCAACTCTATTACGTTGCAGAAGCATTGCCCGCAGACCATCCGCCTGATAGGTAGTTTCCTTCAGTGAAGTATAGTCCTTGTAGTTAGGTTCCCCTTCGTAATAATACAACTTGTTGTCATCCCCCAGCAACAGCGTGATGGCTTGGGAAGCCTTGACTTTGGTCTGCTGCTCCTCGGTGATGGTCTTGTCATTGCTCGGCATGCTTATCTCCATGGTCTGAGGTTTGCTCAGTGAGGTACAAAGCATAAAGAAGGTAATCAGCAACATGTTCATGTCCACCATAGGTGTAAAGTCCACCCTGACAGTCATTTTCTTCTGCTTGCTTTTTCCACCTTTCTTGTTGCCGCTTTCTTGTATTTCAGCCATAATGTTTCCTTTCTTGTTCTACTTGTAACTCGTAGCTTGTCACTCCTCACTTGTGGTCTTCAGAGAAGTAATCAGGTTGTACCGGTTCTCTCTGAGGTCCTGAAGTGAGTTCATCACATTTTTTATTACGGAATAAGGAGTATTGGCATCTGCCTTGATGGCAATGCGCAAATCACTGTTCACTGCACGGGCGTTGCGTACCCAGGCCTTGAACTGATTGTCAATACTGTCTGTCGGTATCCCCTCATTCTTCAATACAGCATCTTGCTGGTCTTGCGGCAAGTCGAGGTATTTCTTCATACTCTTCATCGGCACACCAAAGGTAGACGCCAGCATGAATTTTTTAGTTTCCTCCGGAGTGAAAGTCACTCCATACTCCTGCCCCATAGCTTCCAGCACTTCGCGCAAGTCGGACTGCTTGTCCAGACTCATAAATACTTTTCCGCTCGGATCGACCAATATCTGGAGTACATTTGTCTCCGGAATCTTAATCTCGGATACAGAGGCGGGAGTCGTTACTTGTACCGGCTCTTTCTTCACGAACGTAGAAGTCAGCATGAAGAAGGTCAGCAGCAGTACAGTTACGTCACTCATCGCCGTCATATCGATGAACGTACTTTTCTTTTTTATTTTCGCTCTGCCCATAATCGTTTCATTGAAAATTAAAATTGAGAATTCATTCGTTGAATAGATAATAGAAGCCTACGTCACAGCGCAGCTCCAACTATCAGCAGTCAACTATTTATGGGTAGCTGCAAAAGTCTGCACGATGGAGAAACCAACCTCATCGAGGCTGTAAGTCAACTTGTCAATCTTGTTTGTATAATAGTTGTAGGAGATAACGGCCAATGCACCGGTCAAGATACCGAAGGCAGTATTAATCAAAGCCTCAGAAATACCTTGCGACAGAGCCATGGAGTCGGCTGAACCTCCGGCTGCAAGGGCGGCAAATGAACGGATCATACCGATAACTGTACCGAGCAATCCCATCAATGTACCTAAAGTCGTGATGGTACCAATAATAGGAAGATTCTGCTCCATCATCGGCAGTTCCAGCGCAGTGGCTTCTTCCAATTCCTTCTGGATGGCAAGCAGTTTCTGGTCTTTGGACAGCTCTGTGTCATTCTCCATCTCGGCATACTTCTTCAAAGTGGCATTTACCACATTGGCTACAGAACCACGTTGTGAATCGCAGATTTGTTGTGCCTTCTTCATATCACCTTCAGCCAAGGCTGCTTTGATGTTAGCTACGAATTTCACCAATGACCCCTTACCAAAGGCAGCGCCAATGGCAATATAACGTTCAATACTCAGTGCGATGACAGTCAGCAAAAGCGTTTGAATTACAGGAACAATGAATCCACCTTTATAGATGGTACCGAGGAAGTTACCCGGCAACGGATGGTTGTTCGGGTCGTTGTTCATAAAGTTGGAGGGATTTCCCAACACAAAGTGAAAAATAAGCACGGCGATGATAAAACAGATTACGATTACCCAACCGGCGGATCTGATGCCTTTAAAAGAGGCTGCTTTTTTTTGAGTAGTTTCCATGATGAAAAGTTTAATTGTTGGTATTTAAATAGAGTTTTGAAAATAAAGCATAGGGATACGACTTCCCGCTTACGAACCGACAGGGCGTAATCATCCTTGCAACCTTAACTAACATATATGTACACTAAAGGTCACCTGCCTTCAGTCTCTTCAAGACAATAAGGAGAAAAAGGGGGAAATCAATAAGAAGAAAAGTTGGCTAAATCAAAATCCGCCGAAGCGTATAAATATAGTAATCACTGCCCGTCAATGCATAGTACGGGTCTTTATCTGAGTAGTATAATTTAGAGCGGCCTTGCACGAGTAGATTCTCGTGGTTGGATAACATCAAAAGAATGTTTCTGAGGAAAAGATTGTCTTCAATCACCCTGCGCAAACGCTGTTGATGAGAAGAGTAAGTTTCGGAAACCGGTTTGTTTCCCAGTTCGACATCCGTAGTCCATGCGAACTTGGTATTCGTGAACAATGAATTCTTCTTGTCAATACTATTGTCGGAAGTAGAAGAACATGAAGATAAAGAAGCGGAAACTTCAGCAGTTCCGGCCATTCTGTCATCCACCTGCACCAGGCCAATGGCTTTACCGCTAATGCTGCAAGTCAACATCAGTAGCATGCATATCCAGAATGTCTTTACAGTTGTTTTCATGTCGTCTAATGATTCTACAATAAATAACAGATGTCTCTCTTATTTGTTTTACAGCTATGTTACTTTCTTTTGTAAAAAGATTAAATTGTTCACTGATTAAAGGATTTACTATACCTTTTAATACACTGTAAAGGTACGAAGAATATATGAAATACGAAAGTGGAAATAGGATATAAAATACTGATTTAAAAGTTTTTAATCATTCATTTAGCACCTTAATTCGGGAATTAATCTGATGAATATACGATGAATAATTATATATAATAAGGTATAGTGATTAGCGGTAGAAACGGAATGTTAGAGGAGAGGTATATAAAACGAACAAAGCCTCCGTATCCTTATCAGACACGGAGGCTTCTTCTGAAAACGGCGACTACCTACTCTCCCACTGTTACGCAGTACCATCGGCGTGACCGGGCTTAACTTCTCTGTTCGGAATGGGAAGAGGTGGAACCCCGGTGCTGTAGTCACCTGAATAAGGCAGACATGATGAGAAAAAAGTAAAGTGTCCATACATTGCTGAACGTATATACCTCCATACACGGAAGGCAAAAAGTGGACGGGCAATTAGTAATGCTCGGCTATGACATCGCTGCCTGTACACCTGCATCCTATCAACGTTATCGTCTGTGACGACCCTAAGAAATCTAATCTTGTGGCTGGCTTCGTACTTAGATGCTTTCAGCACTTATCCAATCCCGACTTAGATACCCGGCAATGCACCTGGCGGCACAACCGGTAAACCAGAGGTCAGTCCAACACGGTCCTCTCGTACTAGTGTCAGAGCCACGCAAATTTCATGCGCCCACGATAGATAGAGACCGAACTGTCTCACGACGTTCTGAACCCAGCTCGCG
>ENA-OPEA01000073-OPEA01000073.1-human-gut-metagenome-genome-assembly--contig:-NODE-73-length-60779-cov-9.114518_pt1 | contig 60779 bp, 49 predicted proteins | sample MGYA00241623_ERZ501509 | MGnify/ENA primary metagenome ERZ501509 (study PRJEB25962, sample SAMEA2042571) | human gut metagenome | biome: human gut; feature: human-associated habitat; material: faeces... | reverse complement strand
GGTGCAATAGTACGATGCAGTGGCTTTATACCACCTTTGGCAAGGCAAACGTGGTGGCAGCCACACTTCATGCCGATGAAGAAACCCCGCATATACATGCGACAGTTGTCCCAATTGTCACGGGAGAAAGGAGAAAAGCTAGACAGGAAGCTGAGAATGGCAAGCGAAAGTACAAGACAAAGAAAAACAAGATACGGCTCTGTGCTGATGATCTGCTTACACCCAAGAAGCTCGAGGAGTATCAAACCTCCTACGCAGAGCAAATGCGACCATTTGGGCTGAGTAGAGGGGTACAAGGATCTGAAGCAAAGCATCGTACTAATATGGAGTATTACAAAGAGCTCCTCAAAGAGACGAAGCAGAAACAACTTGAGGAAGAAGAACTAATTCAAAAGGTCAGAGAGTTGGAAAAGCAGGCGGGCAAGCTTCGAGTAAAAGGTACGATCTACTCGCTATTTGGCAACTCTGCACTTGACAAGGCGGAACAGCGCATCGAAGAGTTGGAGCAAGAAGTCAAACGGCAACGGTATCTTTCAGAGAAGGAGAAGAATGAAATCCGAAAGGAGGTCGTTCTTTTGCAGGATACGGTTAGGGGAAGGGACAGAACTATTGCCGAATTGAAAGAGACAATGCAAGTTTACGAGGAAGAGCGGAATTGGATAAAACGCTTCTTCCACAGCTTCTACCTCTTACTCAGTATCCGTCTGATGCTCCGCAAAATGGGCTTTGATGATGATACGGTGGTCAAGATGCACAAAGGTCAAGAAATCGTCCGTGGTACAGCTACGGCATATTCGGGGATGTACAAACGAAACTTCACGGAGGAAAATGCGGAGCTACGCATTATAACCAACGAGAAGCGTCAGCCTATTCTCACCATCAATGGACTATCTGTTCCAGATTGGTGCGAACAGAAATGGAAACAGCTTGTCAATCGTAATCGCTCGCAACGACTGTAGAGATAAGACATCTCCTTCCCCTTTCATTGTAATGTTTGGGTGCCGACTAAACTTTTAAGAAGAAAATCACGCAAGAACGCTCACTTTCTCCCACGAATCACTACCTTTGCAAGTGATAATAGTGAGCGTTCTTTGGCTATCCAAAACGATGTACTTCAAAGCACTCCGCTCATTTCTAAATCGTTACCTATCCACATCCATCCAAACGGTAACCTATTACTTCTCAGCCAGATAGCCCGAAACCAAAAAATAGCGGAGGAACTTTTCAGTTCCAAGGGAGGAACTTTTCAATCCCTACGTGGGGAATGAAAAATAGCCACGTAGGGATTTCGAATTTCCTACGTGGCTATCGTCTGTAAGAGTCGCTTAACTATAAAATACGATGCCTTTGCGACCGACGGCTTGCCATGCGTGGTTAGAGCTTGACACTCACTCGCTGCCCCTCAGGCGACTGGATCGTAAGGAGGTAGGGCGTAGCGGTCTGCTCGGCTGATAGAGGAATCGTGACGGTGCTCGTGGACGTAGTGAACTCTTGCAGCGTGCGGCCCTCCATATCGTAGAGCGTGATGGTGCTGTGCGGCTCTAGCGCATCTAGTCTGATCGCTCCAGGCGTACGGCTGTAGGTCGGCAGCTGAGACGAGATGGAAGTGATGCCCACAGGCGAACCTTCGTAGGGGACTCCAGTCCAGTTTTGGGTATCTCCTGCTAGATCGTAAACGGCCCAGCCAAGGCTCTTGGCATGAGCTACGGCATCGACGTTGCATACGTTGCCCTCATGGTTGCTGTGCGTGTCGATCACCTGAATGGTCGGCTCGGGGATCTCTAGCTCGGGATCAGCAACGGGTGCTGCGTGCTGCAAGGTGCTAAAGGCCTTGGTCATAGCCTGCTCTGAGATCTGATTGTTGTAGAGCTCGATGAACCATAGCTTGCTACAGTTGGAGAAGTCTATCCCCTGCAACTTGTTGTCTGCCAGCCAGAGATCTCCTAGTGGTAGACCAGCCGGTGTCGTGATCGAGGATATCTCATTGCGGTACGCCTCTAGAGTCTTGAGTGCTGTGGCGTGTGTTAGGTCTACGTTGGTCACTTTGCAGTTAGGGATGAGGAGCTGGTCTATCTTGCCATAGATCGTGATCTGAGGTGATGTGACCTGAAAGGATACGAGGAAATGTCCTGGATCATTGAGGTCATCTTCAGGGTTGCTGGCCATCTCTTCCCTCTGGAACTGACCATCGCCATTCTGATCTACCCAGACGCCATGCTCTATAGGACGTATGGTGAATGTGATGTCGTCAGCACGCTCTATGGCGGTGGTTAGGACGATGCGGTCGCCGTCGGTAGAGACTGGCTTGAAGGGGTTCTGCCCGAGAGCTGGTAGTGCCAGTAGTGAGAGGAGGCAGATGAGATATGTGATATGATGTCGAGACATAGTGGTGTGCGGGTATGTGGTCGTAGTGGGTGGGGCATGCCACATTTAGGAGACACGCCCCACGTGGATCACTTCTCTGATTTAGATGTGGTAGATCTTGAAGTTCTCGCCTCCGAGGTTGAGGATATAAGCCCCATCGGGATAGGCGGTCATCGCTATCTGACACTGACCGCTAGCGTCTAGAACCCCAGAGGTCAGCAGTAAGCCTGTCTCCGAGTATAGTGCGTAGGGAGCCCCGGTGTTACCAGCCAAGACTAGCGCATGAGTAGCTCCGTCGTAGTAGACGATGGGGGTGTCTGGAAGTAACTCATGGAGCGCTGAGGGAGAGCCTTTGTAAGGCACACCTGTCCAGTTATCCTTGTCCCCGTGGAAGTCATTGACCTCCCAGCTCTTGTCTAGAGCGACCTTGACGGCATCTACTGAGCAGACGTTTTGCTCCTCAGGATTGGTCGTGTCGAGTGCTATGATGAGTCCTTTCTTCTTTGTAGCACGGTCGGGGAGACTATTTATCAGTGCGTTCATCTCTCCCTCTCCGATTTGATTGTAGAAGCAACGTATGTCGCGTATCTCCTTAGATGCAGAGAGGTCTAGCGAGGAGATCTGATTTTGAAAGCAGAAGAGCGTTTGTAGACCTGTGCTCCCAGAGAGGTCTAGATGATCTATCTGATTGTTGAAGCACTGGATCTCTTTTAGCTTAGGCATCTTGGTGACATCGATCCCTATGAGGTCTAGGCCTCCAAAGCGGATGGCGTCTACGGGACCATAGATCGTGACGCTCGGCTTGACAAGCGTGATGATCATGATGTTTGTCTTACCAACGTTGTCCTTGGCTCTGCCCTCGCCTCTGTCGCAGATGCCGTTGCCATTGACATCTACCCAGACGGTCTCATCGTGCGGTATGAAGGCTATACCCAGTTGGTAGCCAGCGGGGTGGGTGGTCGTCAAGGTAAGACGAGGTCCGTCGATAGGTGCTGGCGTCACTTGAGCACGCAGCTGGGTGCTGAGCGGTAGCAACAAGAGCAGTGTGAGGGGTATGAGTCGTGTAGCTAGTTTGTTCATAGCTTAATATGCTTGATTGGTTCGATTGTGAGAGATAAACTTATAGGACTTGCAGTGTGGCTGTCGCTCCGCAGTGGGTGATGATGTAGCTACCTGCAGGTAATGCTATGGGATAGGTGGTCGTCTCCTGATCCCCTGCGAAAGTGGCTAGGAGGGCTCCCGAATAGTCGTAGATTTGTACTGGCTCATCGAGTGTAGTACCTATGAGAACGAGTGCCGAGCCTGAGTAGAGGGCTCTAAGCGCCGTCGGAGCGGCAGCTACCGCTGTGATTGCTGTAGGCTCGCCCATGTACTTTACCCAGTCATTACGAGACTTGTCCCAGGCCTGCACGTTCCAATACTTACCGTCAGCTATGGCGGCCTGGCGGTCGGTCATATAGTTCTTTTCGGTAGGCTCATTGAGCGTGAAGACGTATAGCTCGCCTTCGTTGAACTCGCCCTCGCTACGCATCGGTAGCGCATTGACCAGTAGATCCATCGCCTCGTCTCGTATCGCATTGTGCGCTACTCCGACGAAGTAGAGATGCGGCTTCTGCCTAAGGTCTAGAAGGGTGAGCTCGTTGGAGATGACCTCTACTAGCTCCAGGTCGGGCTGGTGCGATAGGTCTAACTCGGCAAACCGGTTGTTGCGTCCCTCGAAGTTTTTGAGCTTGGTCAGTGCCGATAGGTCGATCTGCTCCAGCTTACTATAAGGTACGCCTAGGTAGGTGAGCTGTGTCATACGACTGACGTCGATCTTGGAGAGTCTCCACTTACGTAGTATGATCTCGTTGAAGTTGCCATAGATCCTAAAGGTCTGTGCCGATAGAGTTACGGTAAATAGCTGTATGCCTTCGTCGGGTCCCTCGTCGATGGGTTTTAGCTTGAGCACCTCGCCTTCGTCTTGCTGTCCATTGGCGTTGAGATCAACCCAAGCATCTTTATTGATAGCGATAGGTACCTTCTCCCCTGCACCCAGCGTTGTGGTGAGCTCTATGTAACGGCTGGTGTCAAACGACTCTTGCCCATAACTGGTCACCGCTATGAAGGGTAGGATCAGGCATAGGAGTAGTGCCTTGTATGTAGTTGTCTTCATAATCTACAGATTTGCTGATGTATGATTAGGGTATGATGACAAGACGTGTCATCTCGCCGACTCTAAGTAGGTAGCGCCCAGAGGGTAGTGTGAGGCGTGAGGGGTGTGTCTCCTGAGCAGCGAAGTGGTAGAGCGTCTCGCCCTCCAGACTATACAGTGCTACGTCCGAAAGCGCACTCTCGGGGAGGAGGGTGATACCGGTCTCGTCGATCAGGCAGAGGCTCTCGGCACGCTCTAGGGACTCTACGCCGATGTTGATGCTACAGCCCTCTCCATTGCCGAAGATGTCTACGTTCCACCCTTTGTCGACGGCTAGGAAAGATTTGCTCGTTGTAGCGCCTGGATTGGCTGCAATGCGGAGCGGTGCGCTTTCCTCCTTCTCGGGAAGAGCTACGCAGAGGCTGTCGATAGCGCAGGCGGAGAGGTCATTCTTGACGATGGAGACTAGCTCTAACCGCGGCATGGAGCTGGCTAGTTGTAGAGACTGCAGCTTGTTGTTGTCGCACTGTATCTCTCGGAGGTTGGGCGCTCCAGAGAAGTCTAGCGAGACGAGCTTGTTGTCAAAGCTGTAGAACTCCTCGAGGCTGGGCAGATCTCCGATCTTGATCTCTTTTAGTCCGCAGTCAGAGCAGAGTAGCGTGACGAGTCGCTTGAGTGATCTGATGTCTAGAAGACCTAAGTTGGGGTTGTGCTGTAGCGTCAGCTTGTCTAGGCTCTCGCAGCCCTTGAGATCTATGTTGTAGAGATCGTTTTGATAGCAGCTGAGCGTCTGAAGACTCTTACATCCACGAGCTTTGAATCGCTGGACGGGGGAGAAGGAAGTGTCTACGAAGATGAGATCTTCACACCCAGAGACATCAATATCAGTGATACCCGTACTAGCGCAGGTTAGTCCCACGAGCGCTTTGCAGGCGGAGAGGTCGAGGGTGGTGAGCTTCTTATTCATCTGTACGTTTATCTCGTTGAGCTTGGTGCATCCAGAGATATTGACCTTAGAGAGATCATTCTTGCTACAGATGAGCTTGAGCAGGTTAGGGCATGGTGAGCAGTCTAGCTCACGGAGCACGTTGTACCCGACGTTGAGCTCTTGGAGTGCAGGCGTTTCAGCCAGAGAGAGCTCGGAGAGGTTGTTTTGCGTCAGGTAGAGAGATCTCAGGCGGTCGCACCCCTTGAGATATAAGTCGTTAAGGCCACAGGAAAAAGCCGATAGCTCCTCTAGTGACTTCATACCGTCGACCTTTATCTCGTAAACCTTTTGGTCTACCATCTTGGCCGATACGAGCTCTCCATAGATCGTCGCTTCGTTAGTCGCCGAGGAGACTAAGAGTGTATAGTCCTCGCCCGCGGGCACTTTGTGCGTAACGAGAGAGCCGCGGTGCTCATCGACGTATACGGTTGCCTCCTTGTCTCCAGCGGTGATGACTATCGATAGGGCGCTCTGAGGTATGACTTGTAGCTCCATCTTCGGGAGGCTCTGCACGTCTTGAGAGAAGGCTCTCTGTGGCAAGAGAGCCACAGAGAGTAGTAGGGCGAGTGCCCAGAAGTTGCGTACTATATTCATTGTATTGGTAGTAGACAGCGTTATGTTATTCCTTGACAATTGTCATAGCGGTGCTTGCGCTCGTGCTATCGGCAGTAACGCCAGTCACGACATATAGCCCAGCAGGTAGCTCAGAGAGGTCTGCACGGCTAGCGCCCTCTAGAGAGCGGATGAGTGTACCCGTGGCATCGTATATAGCTACGCTTGTGTAGCATGTCGGGATCAGTAGCTCCTGCGAGTCACTGAGGTAAATGATCTGCTCAGTGTGAGCTCGTGGTGCGTCAATGGCTACATTTTCGGAGCCTGCGTAGACGTTTTTACCTTCGTTGGCACCGCTCTGGAAGTCGTAGCAGATCCAGCCTCTCTCGGCAAGAGTGGCTACCGCCTTCTTGGTGACTACGTTGCCGTCCTTTGGCTCGAGGGTTGTGTCGATGCCGTAAAACGCCTTCTTCTCAGCCTGCTCATTCTGTGGCAGTGAGCTAACCGTCTGTAGCATCTCCTCACTCTGTATCTGATTGCCAAAGAGGCTTACCTCTCTAATGACTTTACAGTTGGTGAAGTCGATAGCCGTGGCGATCTTGTTATTGTAGCAAGTCAGCTCCTCTAGGTCTGCGCAAGCTGTCAGGTCTAGAGCTGTGAGCTGGTTGTCTGCGCAAAGAAGGTTGGTCAAGTCCTCAGAGTGCGTCAGGTCAAGCGTCGTGAGCTTATTGCCTGTGCAGTCGAAGTACTTGAGCTGCGTAAGCATCGAGACGTCTAGCTGCGTCAGCTCGTTCCTACCACATCTGAGCTGTATCAGGTCGGGCGTCTTGGAGAGGTCTAGCTGGGTGAGCTTGTTCTTGTTGCAGTAGAATCGGAAGAGGTGTGGCGTGTGCGATAGATCCACCTCCGTAAGCATGTTGCCATGTAGTGTGAGAGCTCTGAGCTGACCATTTGCGCTCAGATCGATCGTGGCGAGCTTATTGTCAGAGGCATCGAGGATCTCTAGGTCTGGGCACTGGGATATGTCGAGAGCTGTGAGGCTGTTGGCATAGCAGAAGAAGTTCTGTACGTTACCATATACCGTGATGACCTGTGCTTCGTGCGGGAAGTGTAGGCTCTTGTTGAAGTCTGTGACCTCCTCGCCCTCGTCGTACGCTCCATTCTCATTTCTATCGATCCAGACGGACTTCTTGTCGTCATCGTTTCTCATCTCGATCTGCAGATCCCACTGGCCCGAGGTAGCGTCACTCGTTAGGACGATCTTAGGCTGATCCGTGACGTATGGAGAGAGTGGCATGTCAGATGGTCTGAGTGGGTTGAGTCCATCCTTCTCCCCGTTTTTGTAGTCATAGGGAGCCCAGTTCTTGTCCATGATAGCGTGTAGCGTCTCATCGTCGTAGGGGTTGAGTTCGCTCTTTTCGTAGCTGTCGATGAGTATGAGGGTACCCTCTGATAGACCCGTGCGGTCATTGAGCGCCTCGACAAACTTCTTAATGCCATCGAGGAGCAAGTGGTTGTTGTGTATGTCGATGTACTCTAGCTGCGGATCTGTAGGCATATCTAGCTTCTTAAGCTGTGCACGATCGCAGGTGAGCTTCTTGAGCTTGTTGTTTTGAGATATGTCTAGCGTCAGGATCATAGAGCCACTAGCGTAGAGCTCCTCAAGGTTGGGGAAGCCAGCCACGTTGAAGATGTCCAGCTTTGTATTGCTACAGTTGAAGACCTTCATACTCTCCGACTGCGGGCACTCTACATAAGTAAATGTAGATCCAGAGAAGTCAAGCTCCACCAGGTTGGTCAGGTTAGATATCTGTAGCCCACCAGCGAATTGAGGTATCTGGTCGAGGCCTCGTAGGTAGAGGTACTGAAGAGCACCATTTTGGGAGAGGTCAATCATCTGCAATGGGTTTGCCGAGCAATCTAGGAGGGTAAGCTGAGAGAGAGAGGAGAGGGATAGTGAGGATATAGCTCCGTTGTTACATCTGAGCTCCTTGAGTCCATCAGGTAGATCTAGTCCACTCAGATTCTCATTGTGGCTACAGTCCAGCTTGGTAAGTGCTTCATTGTACGAGAAGTCGGGCCACTCGCACTTATTGTAGCTCATGTTGACCACGGAGAGACTCTCACACTCTGACGCATCAATCTCCTCTAGGTTGTTGTGAGACAAGTCAATCTCGATGAGCGAAGTGGCCTGTGCGAGGTCTATACTCTGAATGTTGTTGCTCGGAGCGCTCAACTTCTGAACCGCTCCATATATTTTGAGCGTGGCGGATGCGGTCGTTTGCTCAGCTGGCTGTCCAGAAGTGAGGAGCTCGTTGTCGTCCTTCTGTCCGTTGCCATTCCAGTCGGCCCAGACCTCGGTGTCGGCCTCTACGGTGATCTTCCACTGATTTTGCTCTGCGGCTGCAACGAGCATGATCTGCTCCTGAGCCTTGAGAGCTCCCATAGATGGAATGAGCGCGAGCGCTGTCAGTAAGCTCCCGATGAGCATTCGTCGAGCTTTGACTGATGATTGCCAAGTAGTAGTTTTCAAACCCATAGCGTTATTATAGTTTAGTGTTTATAGATTCGTGGTTATCGTCCTTTTTCAGGGCTATAAGGCTCTCTCTGAGGTTACTACCTTTAGGTGGAGAACAGTGCTACAAATATAGATAATAATTTATTCTAGTGCAATAGCTTTAGAAACCCTCAACTCCGCAAATCTTACAAGCTTGTGAGCTTTGCGGAGTTAAGAAACGACTTTTGCACGATAGCCACGTGGAAAATCTCAAATCTCCACGTGGCTATTTTTTATTCTCCACGTAGGGAAGAAAAATTTCCTCCGAAGTTTCATTTGATTCTTCCGAAGTTTTATTTCTCGCCTACGTGGAGAATATTCTTTTTCCACGTGGAGATTTGAAAATCTTCACGTGGGGATTAGCCCGATGAGCCGAGCAACGATGTCGAGGGTCGTGATACAATGGACGCCCTCCCGCTAGATACTAGCCATGCGTCCCTACATCTCGTTACTCGTTCCTTGCGTGGTACAAAAAAAGGTCACGGACTGATCCGTGACCTTTGTGGAAGATGCTTAGCTATGGTGAGCTTATTGCAGAGTCCATGGACTCATAGTGTGTCGGCTCTGTGTAGAGGAGTTGTCGTGTCGTGGGTGCTAGAGGTCTATGGCTTGGCCGGTGGCGACGTTGACAGCGACCTGCGCTAGGCGCACAGCGACGAAGGTCTCGATGTACTGCATCTCCGACTCGAGCCAGTTGCGCTGTGCTAGCGAGAGCGTCTCAAGTGTGACGACGCCCTCCTTGTGTCCCTCGGTCGATAGGTCGAGGTTGAGCTGCGCGTCGGTGCGGATCTGCTCCGTCTCGGCGTAGCGTGCGAGTGCCTCGGTGAGCTGCCGTGAGGCTTGCTCGTTTTGCATCTGGATAGCACGCTCAGCATCTTGTAGCTCTAGCTGACGTACTTGCTGATTGGCAAGCGCTGCAGTGCGACTCTGCCAGCCTTGGTAAATGCCGGTGATGGGGATCTGCACGGCTACGCCAACCATCCAGGTAGAGCCAAACTGCTTCTTAAAGCCGTCCATAGGGTTGGGCGACATGGTGAGCAGCTGTGCCGTGAAGCCTACCTCGGGGAGCATCTCGCCGAGAGCCATCTGGGCACGCCGCTGCTCTGCCTCGACAGCTAGGTTGGCAGCTTTGATCTCGACACGCTCCATAGGATTGATCGTGCTGTATAGCTTGGGTTGGCATGGATCGATCGGTTGCTGGCTGGCGAGGGTGAAGTCGGGCGCAAGCTCTATGGCTTGGTCGGCTGGGATACGGCACTGATGCTTGAGTAGGATAAGCAGTGCCTGCAAGCCCTCTCGTAGCTTGCCCTCTTGTAGCTTGGCGTTGTTGCGATTGACCCGTACGGAGACCACCTCACGATCCGCTACGACCCCTTGCTCCTTCATGGCTGAGACGTCTGCGAGTGTTTTGTCTAGCATATCGTTGAACTGAGCGATCGCCTTGAGCTGCTCCTGTAGCTGGACTGCTTGCCAATAGGTCTTGGCGATCTGCTCCTCCTCGCTGCGCTGCTGTATAGTCCACTGGTACTCAGCCGCCCTCTCTCCGATCCGTGCTAGGCGTACACCGTTATAGATGCGACCACCGGCGAAGATGGGCTGACGTAGCGAGAGGGAGCCGTAGAAGACGTGTCCTAGCTCGAGGCTCATCTTATCATCGAGCCAAGACTGAGCTTCGCCTAGAGTGGGCACTCCTGGTAGGTTTGGTGTCTGCATCGGTGGAAGCCAGGAGGAGAGGTCGACGGAGAAAGGCTTAAGCTTGGCAGGTGTGTAGAGCCATCCGCCCGAGAGGGAGATCTGGGGAAAGAAGTTACTCTGAGCCTTGAGCTGTGTAGCATGCGCTGCTTGTCGCTGTGCCTCTAGTTGTGCCGACGGTACTGGACTCGTCTGATGATAGCGAATGCAGTCATGTAGCGACAGCTTGAGGGCGTCGTTTTGCGCATAGAGGGAGCTGCTGAGTATGCAGCTGAGTGCGAGTATAAGCAAGCCTCGCAGGGGCGTCAATAGATCTCTCATCATAAGGTAAAGGTGGTATGGCCAATGCGATGCCCATCGGCAAAAACGTCTGCTCGGTAGCTCCCTGAGAGGAGCGCCTGCGTAATCTGGTAGTAGATGGTGACGGGGGTGTCCTCACCTGTGTACTCGATGCTCTTGGAGGCTGTCGCCTGAAGGGTCTGCCCCTCGAAGCTAAAGGCACCCCCCTCGCCACTCATCGGCATATCGTTGGGGTTGAGAATCCGCACGTAAATTGCTTTGTTGCCGACGGGGGCAGTGACATTCTTTTTGATCGTAAAAGAGACCGCCAGTGTCTCCACCTTGTCGATGCGTGAGGTGCGTTTGCCACGACCATTGAGCGAAGAGACTGTGAGCCCAGAGAGATCTAAGCGGGCTGCGATGGCGACACGGTCTGATAGCGCAGCCTTCTCCTCAGAGAGTCGTGAAGCTTCGCTGCTAATGCGGGAGTAGTCCTCCTTGACCTGCTGATTCTCGGCAACTAGTCGCTCATTGGTTGCATTGAGTGAGTCGATCTGTACGATGTAGCTACGGAGTAGAGCCCGGAGTGTGTTGATCTCGCCGGTTAGCTCACTGATGCGCTTAGCGTTTGAGGCTTTGACGGTGGCTAGCTCTTGGCTTAGCTGCTTGACACGCTCCTGCTCGCTCTCAAGCTGAGCGAGTAGCTCATCATTGTCGAAGGAGAGGCTTGTCTCACCCGATGTTGATGCGAGCTTCTCGTACTGTAGCTGATACTGTGCTGCTAGCTCGTCTAGCTCTTGCTGCATGCGCTGCTTCTCCATGTCGACCAGTTCGCTTTGCACGCTCTGCATCTGCTGTCGCTCACTCCTTATATATATCCATGCACCTACGATGACGAGGAGCACCACGAGGGCAGCTCCTGCGATGATATACTTGATGTGCTTGTTGTCTAGTCTAGCCATGGGGTGATCTTACTTGATTCTTTTCAAGATGCCCCGCCGTGTCAATTGATAGGATAGGGGCGATGTACTGATGAGTGACTCGATGCGCTTGGTCTCCTCCTTTGTAGTCCAGCCCTCCAGGGAGGGAGTCGCACAGATCCTGACCGCTCGTCTGCCTTGCTCTGTGGCAAAGGTTAACACGAGCGGCATCTCTGCTAGCTGAGACAAAAGGGACTCGGAAGGGGAGAGGACGGGCTCTTTTTCCTTGGAGTGTATGAGCCAGTCTGTGTATGGGATAGTAGCGTCTAGCACCCACTGCTTCTCTTGCTTGGGGAGGAAGGCGGTGAGCTGACTCACTCGATAGGGCTGCTCGAGGGTGGTGATCTGTAGTAAAGGCTGCTCGCCCTGAGTGCGCCAGGGAGCGAGTAGTAGCTCGTAGGTGAGGAGACCTGATACGGAGATCGTGCAGCGGAGACGCGCTTTGTCTATCCGCATCTCCAGAGAGTCCTGTGCCTTGGTCTGCAAGGTGACGGTGGTCTCGGGGGCGTCTAGAGCTTTCTGTAGGAGTTGCTCCCAGACACTGTTGCTGACGGCGGGGGCTACGCCTAGCGGCCGCTCGAGGATAGGTTGATAAAGCTGCTCTAGAGCGGCTCGCTCCTGCGCTACGAGCGAACGACAAATGAATGCCAGTAAGACGATAAGAAGATATCTACTTTTGAGGTGCATAAAGCTTCAGAAAAAGTGCCACGCTAAGAGAAACTTAAACTAAGGCGAGACGATCGCATGACCTTGAATGGGCGCTATGTCTCTTTCCTACGCTCCGCAAAGGTAGTGAAATAAGCGATTGGAGCCTCTAGTCTTCAACTTCGAAAAGCTCATTATGAGCTGGCTTAAGATGCTAACGTGTAGCAATCTTCGTATGAACGCACGACTGAGTGTCTAGCAAGAGTGTGTCCGTTGTTGTTAAGTTTTTGACCTCATAGATACGAGGACGGACACTCTCCGACTCGACACGAGTCGTGCATCCTTACAAATCGTTACTCGTGAGATTTGTAAAGGAGGAGAGGTTTTCAGAGCGCTTAGCGAAGGATGAAGCGAAGAGGCCTAAACTTTCTGCGAAGAAAGCCCTTTGCCATGCCTAGTCCTACGGTCCATAGGATTGGCTTAGCGAGAGACAAACCGGTATTGAAGATTCGCTGTGTCACTCCTTGGGAGCTCTTTCCGTCTTGATCGCTCTGTGTCAGAGAGCTATAGGTGGATTGCTTAGAGCCTCCAGTTAGCTTAGAGAGTAGAGAGTTCCCCTTACGTCGCTGCTTACGTGTCGATGGCGTGAGTAGGCGACCTAGTAGAGAGCCTGGAGGAGCTATCTGCTCTTTTGCCTCATTGATAAGTGTCTTCTTGATGCCTAGCCCTTTGATATATCCTAAGTCTCTCTGCCAGGCACGCTCAGCGATTACGAGATCAGCCTCGGCGATTTTCTGACGTCTTTGGAAGTCTTGATATGATACTCTTTTCTTCATGTTAGATGGTCAGGTTAGCGGGTTTGCGTGGTGGATGCTTCGTCGGTAGGGGTGAGGGCTCCTTTGCTCTCATGTGCAATGTAACTTGAGTCTTCCTCTTCGGATGCCATCGGCTGTGGGCGTAGTTTGTCATCTACCTTGGCTAGCGAACTGTATACCTTGCGATAGATACTGGTACTGATGGTGCGCACGATGGCTTTGCGCAGTAACAGCGTGATGACTACTAATAGTAGTAAGACTCCAGCACCTATGAGGAAGCTCCACCCCCAACCTAGTTCTAGCCAGGCATTGATACCAGCTACTCCAGCGAAGAGTAGGAGGATCATCACGAAAGGCATTAACGACAGTACTAGAAGTATCGTAAGGAGATTTCCTGCGACCTTCATGCCCGCATCAGTGCTTGAGTAGATTACTCGGCGAGCGGATGCCTTGAGGTACTCCTTGGTATGGTAGATAAAGCGAGATATATTAAAGTCTTGCATAGAAAGTTAGAGATTAGAGGTTAGAAGCTAGAGGTGAGAGGATAATGACCAAAAGGGTAGCGTACTCATCTGTCGTAAGTGACCTGCGGTCTCTTCGTGCGGATGAGCGTGCTACCCTCTAAGTCCTATTGTGTATTCCTCAATGGAAATTGTCTCAGTTCGAGAACTTACTTGACCGCCTTCTTAGCTTCCTCGACAGTCTCCTTAGCTTTGCTGGCTGTCTCCTTAGCCTTGTCCATGGTCTCGTCGAACTGCTCCTCGACCTCTTCGGCAAACTTTGCGCCACGCTTTTGTAGCTTGTCGCGATAAGTCTCGAATCGATCCTTTGCCTCATAGTATCCCTCTACCAGCGAGTCACGCGTGCGATCTGCCGTGGTGCTGAGATCATCGTAGAGACGATCACGCTTGTCGCGGTCAGAGAGGTAAGTGATAGCTGCTCCTATGGCTGCTCCGAGAGCGATGCCTAATGCTATACGTCCTGTGTTATTCATATCTGTTCTGTTGTTTATATTGTGAATATAAGTTTGTTCTAGTTTGTGTAGTCTGTAAGTCTCTTCGGACCATCTCATAGTGTCTTGATGGACTCTCTTACCTCTACTACCATGTACATAAGGACAAAGGTAGGAGAAATCATCCCGACACTCTAAAGGTACGAAAAAATAGTCATACGACAAGCAGAAAGGGTAGATTAACTTTTAGTTAAAGGAACCAATCCGCTGCTCTATTCGTCAGATACGCTCTAGAACGAGCTCGATGAGCCCATCGATACCTTGCTTGTAGTTGGTGTTCATATTCAGATTCTGACGTCCAGCGATGATGTAGCAGACGGTTAGCGTGTCGTGCCCGAGGAGGCTGCCGATACCACTGAGAGCAGCCGACTCCATCTCAAAGTTGGTGATACGCTGTCCTTCGTACTCAAAGGCCTCGATCTTCTGATTCAGCGTTGGGTCAGCAAGAGGTAGACGCAGCTGTCGTCCCTGAGGTGCGTAAAATCCGTTGGCAGCGATCGTACAGCCACGCACGATGTCCCCATAGTTACCGACGATCTGCTGATAAAGTGACTCACTACAATTGACCACGTAGGGATCAAGTCCCTTGATCGGCCACTGTAGCTGCTCCTTGAGCGCAGCCTCAAAGGGGAGGTCTCTTATTGCCTCCGTATTGGCGTAGAAAAAGAGCGAACCCTCGAAGCCGATCGCCTTGTGTGCTGCGACGTAAGTGCCTATCGGGGTCTCAGGTTGCAGACCGCCACTGGTACCCACACGTACCATCGTCAGCTTACGGTGGTTAGGACGTACCTGACGGGTCTCTAAGTCGATATTGGCGAGTGCATCTAGCTCGTTGATGACGATCTCTATGTTGTCGCAGCCGATGCCGTGACTCTGCACGGTGATCCGCTTGCCGCGATAGGTACCCGTGATGGAGTGAAACTCACGATTGCTTACCGAGCACTCCTGCGAGTCGAAGTGCGATGCGATCATATCCACACGCGCTGGGTCGCCACAGAGGACTATCTTGTCAGCTAGTTGTTCGGGTTTCAGGTGAAGGTGAAAGATCGAACCATCGTCATTGACGATCAGTTCGCTGGGAGGTATGATGCGGTTCTGTGTACTCATAGCTGTATTCCGTTTATAGTAAATGATGACTTCCCAAAAATACAAAAACTCCGCTACATCTCCTCGTCTTCTCGAAAAACCTTTTCGATAAACCGATGTTTGCGAAGTCTAAGAGATACGAGTGCCGCATACTTTCGATATAAAGTAAGAGAGCATAGATACAACGTCGTATCTATGCTCTCTGTATGGTATTCGCTCACCGAGTAGAGGAGGGTGTATGTTTGTAGCCCCGACCTCTATGGTAGCGTCTCTATATGCTTATGCAGATTACTTCTTGAGGAAGTCTTGTACGTGGTCATTTGGTACCATCTCCTCTTGGAAGGTATAAGCACCAGTCTTAGGCGACTTGACCATCTTGATAACCTTCGAGTATGAGCGACCATCGCCCGTTCTAAAGGTTGCGACCGATTTCTTAGCCATTGTACTTAGTTCTTATTTTGTTAGTAGGAAGGGGAGAGATGATTACTTAATCTCACGGTGTAGTGTGTAGCGCTTGAGGATAGGATTGTACTTCTTAAGCTCTAGGCGCTGTGTGGTATTCTTTCTATTCTTTGTAGTGACGTAGCGAGAGGTGCCTGGCATGCCACTCTCTTTGTGCTCTGTGCACTCGAGTATTACCTGTACTCGATCGCCTTTACCTTTCTTAGCCATAGTAAATGAGTGTGATTAAAGGAGTGAGTGGTTTATTTGCTCTTGATGCTTAGGTAGCCCGCATCGCTAGCACGGCGCAGAGCCTCGTTGAGTCCTACGCGGTTGATGAGCCTGAGCCCAGCTGCTGAGACCTTGAGAGAGATCCAGCGATCCTCCTCGGGCCAGTAAAACTTCTTGCGGAAGAGGTTAACGTCAAAGGTGCGCTTTGTGCGACGCTTTGAGTGGGATACATTATTGCCCACCATAGCCTTCTTACCGGTGATCTGACATATCTTAGACATGACGGTGTGGTATTTCTTTTATACTTCTACGATGTTTCTGAGATCGACACAGCCCAGCCATTAGCATCATCTGGTGTGGGGCTGCAATCAGACTGCAAAGTAACGCAATTATTTTGACAAAAGCAAATGCTCATCGAATCTTAGTCCCGAAAATCGCATTACAAGCAAGCTTAACGTGCTGATGTGTAGCAATGTATAGGGACGCACGGCGCGGATGCAGACCGTCGATACGTCCGTCCTCGCTGAAGTAATACGAGATACAATTTACGGAATTGAGATGAGCCCTAGAGAGTTACTACGTAGCAAAATTGTATTACATTTGCTCTCTAGATAAAACGCCATATAATATGATCCAACGCTTTTCCCTCTTCCTAGTCCTAGGACTGGCTCTCTGTGTGAGTACGCTATGGGCTAAGCCTCGTACAGAGCAGCAGGCTCGTCTCATAGCCGAGCAATATACCACACAGCACTTTAGCCGTAGCGATTTGGCTGCACTACGCTCAGCAACCACGCCCTTGCTAACGCTCGTGTCCGCTCCAGCCGCTGACGCTGGCGAGGGGTCCGTACGTCACCAGACGACGGCTCCAATCGTGCAGACGCTAGCCTCCGCCTATTACGTGTATAATATAGGTAGTAAGCGAGGATATGTGATGATCTCGGGTGATGATCTACTGCCTGAGGTGATCGCTTACGCTGACGAGGGCGCTTTTATTCCAGACGAGGAGCAGCCAGAGCATATCGCCTCGTTTCTCGCTCAGGTACGTGCAGCGCTGCACGCTCTGGTAGAGCGTGGCAAGCCCGTAGTGAAGCCACGCACCTCACAGCTACGTCCTGAGGGGGTCGCTCCTCTCCTTGGCGATATTCGGTGGGGGCAGGGCTATCCCTTCAATACGCTTTGTCCTGAGAAGGAGGGTGGTCGCTCTGTCGTGGGTTGCGTAGCGACGGCACTCGCTCAGATCCTTCGTTATCACCGGTGGCCTAATCAGGGCGAGGGCATCTGCGCCTATACCGAGAAAGACGGCACCACCCATCGTGTAGACTTCTCACAGTACGTCTACGACTGGGCACATATGCCCGCACAGCCCGATCCGAACTTCCCAACTCAAGATGTCATCAGTGCACTCTCCACGCTATGCTATCACGTAGGAGTCATCTCACAGATGCAGTATAGTGCTCAAGGGAGTGGCACTATCTCTCAGTATCCTAAAGAGGGACTGCAGAAGTACCTTAAGTATAAGAAAGGCATTCGACTACTCAGTCGTATGAACTATACGATAGAGGACTGGATGGACATCATCGCTACAGAGCTCAACGAGGGACGACCTATCTACTACGCTGGTGCTAGTAGTACGGTCGGTCACGCCTTCGTCTGCGATGGCTATAAGCAGGACGGCTACTTTCATATCAATCTCGGCTGGGACGGTATGGCTGATGGATACTTCCTCCTTTATGCGATCAACCCCGATATGCTAGGTACTGGTGGCGGTACTTCATACGATGGGTTCAATAACTATCAAGAGATTATGGTCGGTATAGAGCCTGACCGTGATGGCTCCTCTAAGCCCGCTGGTGGCGAGTCTATATCGGCTCATTACCTAGAGGTGTCGTGTGAGGATAATGCAACTATCAAGCTCCAAAACGTAGTCCTCGAGCTAACCTCTGCACTGAGGTACAAGACGAAGTTCTGCCTCTCCATAACGCCCTCTGAGGAAGGTGCTCAGACCTATTACGGAGCCCTCAGTGATGAGCAAGAACTGGCGAATTTCAACTATTATATCTACGTTCTCAAGCAACTACACAACATCTCCTCCGTTAACCTACCCGACCTGGGACTCCCCACACGGAGTGCGAGCTACGTTGTGTCCCTTGCTTACGAAGGTAATGATGGTAAGATGATACCCGTACAGCACTACAACGGAGGTGTCTCTGAGGTGCTCGTCACCTTCGATGCTGAGGGCAAGGCTAGCTACGAATTGTCAAGTTTGGAGCCACAGCTTGCTTTGACAGATGTCATAGATCCTGATCTGCGTGGCTACAGCAAGAGTTCGCTCACGCTCGGTATCGACAACCTAAGCAAGGAGGAGTACTACTCCACATGGACCTGCTACTTTGAGGATATGAAGGGTGATCTTACTCCTATAGGCTCCCTCTCGGCCTTGATGACTGCCCGAGAGCAGCAGCAGGTGCCACTAAAGATCTCCAAGCTACCTCTCCCTGCTGGCACTAAAGGCAATATCATCCTCAAGGGAACCTATCTAGATGTAGGCGGCTTCGATAGTGACTACTCTTTACGCTCTCCGCAGCGTCTGGAGGTACTTCCGTCTCAGAGGTCGATCTCCGCTGCTACGCTCAAGTGCCTCGCTAGGCGATCCTTAAGGGGGGCAATAGAGTATACCCCTGGGATGACCTCTATGGACTTCGAGATAACCAATCAGGGAGATCAGACGAGAAGCTATGTCGTGCTAGACTGGGCACTCTTACAGCTTGCGAATGGAGGTACCTATCTACGGAGTAAAGGTCAGAATCTCTTTAAGGATCTAGAGGCTCATGGGTCGGTCCAGTATAGTATAGATCCCTCTCTTTGGGAGTCGATGATCGAAGGGAAAAAGTACTCCCTCCTAGTCCGACTGTCTGATGTCGTAGAGGATGATGGTCAGTTCTACTATGGAGAGCGAGAGTCCCAGTTAATCCTGCCCATAGTTACTGTAGACCAGCTCTCACCAGCTATTGACGAGGAGCATTACGTCTCGCTCGAGAAAGAGTTTGAGAATCCGTACATCCTCTCTGCACAGATCGCAGCTCCCGGTATGATCCGCATCTACGGGTGGCAGCCCTCGTCCATATCACACGAGGGTGGTGTCTACAAGATCTATGGAGCTGTCGATAAGGGGCGTACCGCTATCATCGGAGCTTTCACATCGCTGGTCTTTGACGATGAGATGGAGGCCAAAGAGATCGTCGAGGCTGACTTCTCGCACGCTTCGCCCGATCTAGAGCACGTCTCGCTCTGTCGCAGCAAGATCAGAGGTCAGGCGATGACCGAGATGCTCCAGTCCCTCCCCGATCGCTCAGCCACCACTCGTGGTACAATAGCGCTCATCGACACCTCTAGACCTGATCTAGAGGGCAACGTCTGTACAGCAGAGCAAGTAAAGATAGCTGCACGGCGTGGTTGGACGGTCACCGATCAGAGTGGCAACGCTTACCTAGCAGTCGATGACCCAACCTCACAGGACGACTGGATGCTCTACCCCATACCGGTACGTGATCAGCTCACAGTGGTAGGGCTACCTACTGCTAGCCCCGTGACGCTCTACACGCTGCAAGGAGAGCGACTGCTGCAAGCTGTCACACCCGTCAGTGGTCAGCTCCAGATCAGCCTGGCACATCTACCCAGTGGCACATACATCCTCACCACAGTACTGGGGAGCCGTCGTGTAGTCGTGGCGCACTAGACGTATCAGCGCTCAGCGAAAACAACTTCGACTGAACTGGCGTTAAGGCTTCAGCCTTACTTTGAAAAAATGACTCGCAAGCTAGACAAGCTTGCGAGTCATTTTTTTAGCAAACGATAAGTTAGAGACTAGATATTAGCGGTTAGAAAGTAGGAGTCAGAGGTTTTAGTTGTTTTCCACGGGGCAAATCTCAAATCTCCACGGAGCTATTTTTTATTCTCCACGTGGAGACGAAATAAAACTTCGGAGGAATCAAATGAAACTTCGGAGGAAATGTTTCTCGCCTACGTGGAGAATAAAAAATAGCTCCGTGGAGATTTGAAATTTTCCACGTGGAGATCGCGAAGAGTGTCGGCGGTTAGCTAAAGAGTAGGCTCTAACATCTTTTTCGTACCTTTGGAGTGGAGTTGCGAGAGCGACTCCAGTTTTTAGAGTTAGACACTATAATATATAGCATAACAGATGCAGCAGATAGAGGGTCCGATCGGGGTTTTTGACTCAGGGTACGGAGGATTGACGATCCTACGTAAACTGCAGGAGCAATTACCTCAGTATGACTTCGTTTATCTTGGCGACAATGCGCGCTCGCCTTATGGTTCGCGGTCTATGCGTGTGGTCTACCAGTTTACGAGAGAGGCGGTCGAGAGGCTCTTTGACCTAGGCTGTCCGCTGGTCATCCTCGCTTGCAACACCGCCTCGGCGAAGGCGCTCCGACAGATACAGCAAGAGGATCTGCCTAAGCTCGATGGAGGCTCGATGCGTCGTCGTGTGCTGGGGATCATCCGCCCTACAGTCGAGTGCATCGACACGCTCACGGGTACCAAGCATGTGGGTATCCTCGCCACTGAGGGTACTGTCTCTAGTGAGAGCTATGTGACTGAGATACACAAGCTCTACCCCGATGTGACGGTCGTCCAGGAGGCCTGCCCGCTGTGGGTGCCTATCGTGGAGACGGGCGAGAGCGATAGTCCGGGGGCCGACTTCTTCGTGCGCAAGCATCTAGAGCGACTCTTGGCACAGGACGAGAAGATCGATACGATCATCCTCGGCTGCACCCACTACCCGATACTGATGCCTAAGATACAGCGCCTGCTGACTCCCTCGATCAAGGTCGTGGCTCAGGGCGAGCTCGTTGCTAAGTCTCTTGGGGAGTACCTCGTACGCCACCCCGAGATGGCGGCTCAGCTCACGCGTGGTGGCACGACACGCTACTACACGACGGAGCAGACGGAGCGCTTCTCCCGTACGGCATCCATATTCTTTGACACACCCATATCGGTAGAGCATCTGTCTCTATCACAGTACTAATGAATAACAAATAGCAAACGAATCACTATGAAGAGAATCTATTTTGTAGCATTACTCCTGCTGACCTCGCTACTCTGCGTCAGCTGCGGTACTTGCAAGAACAGTAGCAAGATCAATCTGGCCTCGCTCGATGGCAGCTCTTGGGAACTCACTCATATGGATGGTATCGAGATCAATAAAGACGCAGTCCAGACAGCTACTATCAGCATCAGCAAAGCACGCATATCTGGACAAGCAGCCTGCAATAGCTATGGTGGCGAGTGTATGATGTACCCCGATGGTCGTATCAAGATCGGCGACATGATGTCGACTCGCATGGCCTGCTCCAACATGATGTACGAGCGGATCTTCTTAGCGGCTCTGCAGGAGGCTAAGGCCTTTCGTATGGATGGAGCAAACAGGCTCAAGATCTACTCTACGCACGACGCTTCGGGTCAGCCTAGCCTAACTTTCAAGCGCAAGTAACCCCTTCACTACATATCGCCATAGCGTAGATCCCCTCTCGCGGGGTCTACGCTGTGGTCTTGCCTCTAATCTCTAATCTCTAACCTCTAACCTCTCTTCCCCATGCGTAACCGTACCCTCTTTACCACCCTCATACTCCTCTGCTCGCTCACACTCGTTGCCCAGCAGCAGCGAGAGATCACCCTTCCTGAGGTCACCTCAGGCGCATTTGCTGCTCGTGGTGCTGGCAACGGCTTTCGCTCGCTACCCGATGGCAAGCACTACACGCTCATCAGCGATGACTACCAGCGTATTGTCAAGTATGAGTACGCTACGGGACGGGCCGTCGATACGCTCTTTGACATAGCGACTGCTCGTGAGTGCGATCTCAAGGCGATCTGGGACTACGACATTGCACCCTCGGGACATCATATCCTGATCTACACGGACATACAGCCTATCTACCGTCGCTCCTACACGCTACGCGCTACCCACTACGATGTGCGTCGCAACCTGTGTGAGCCACTCACAGAGGGTGAGATCATGATCCCCACCTTTAGTCCTGACGGGCGGATGGTCGCTTTCGTCAGAGACAATAATATATACATCAAGAAGTTTGATTTCAACTCAGAGGTGCAGGTCACCACGGATGGTAAGCGCAATGAGGTGATCAACGGTACCACTGACTGGGTCTACGAGGAGGAGTTTAGCACGACACGCCTGATGGAGTGGAGCTCCGAGAGCGACTTCCTCGCCTTCGTACGCAGTGATGAGAGCCAGGTGAAGGCCTACTCGATGCCGATCTACGGAGATGATCTCTACCCCACGGACTATGTCTATAAGTATCCGAAGGTGGGAGAGCAAAACTCGACCGTCTCACTACACCTCTACAACCTCGAGCTCAAGCGTATCGACCGTGTAGAGCTACCACTGGATGCGGACGGCTACATACCTCGCATCGTCTTCACTGGCTGGGGCAGCGATCTAGCCGCTGTCACGCTCAATCGTCTGCAGAACGATCTCAAGGTGTACCGCATTAATCCGAAGAGTCGTACGCCTCGGCTGACCCTTCGTGAGCAAGATCCGCGATATATCAACAATGAGTTTATCAACTCCATGCGCTTTGTCCCCGATGGCATCGTCATGCTGAGCGAGCGCGATGGCTCTACGCAGCTCTATAAGTATGGTACGAATGGAGCACTCCAGCAGCGCCTGACGCAGGGTGACTGGGACATTATCAACTTCTACGGCTGTGACAGCGAGGGCAACGTCTACTACCAAGCTGCCGACGAGACACCTACCCAGAGACGAGTCCTCAAGACGACCCCACGGGGCAAAACGACTGTCTTAGCGGGAGAGGCTGGCATCAATCGTGCTAGTTTCACGCAAGACTATAGTTACTTCATCAATAGCTATAGCAATGCTAAGACACCTACCATCACGACAATCCGCACGGCAAAGGATGGCAAGGTGATCCGTACGCTCGAAGACAATGCGCAGCTGGTCGCTAAGCTCAAGGGGTATGACTACAACGACAAGGAGTTCTTTACCATTGAGGTGGCTCCTGGACGCACGCTCCATGGCTGGATGATCCGCCCGCCACACTTTGACGCGAGCAAGCGTTACCCCACGGTGATGCATCAGTACAGTGGTCCCGACTCGCAGGAGGTGTTGGATCAGTTTTACATCGGCTGGGAGTACGCCCTGGCGCAGGCTGGCTATGTCGTAGTCTGTGTGGACGGACGTGGCACAGGTGGCCGTGGCACCGAGTGGCGCAAGTGCACCTATCGTGAGCTAGGTCTGCGCGAGAGTAGCGACCAGATAGCTGCAGCTGAGGCGCTGCCCAAGCAGTTTGCTTATATCGATGGAGATCGGATCGCTATCTTCGGCTGGAGCTACGGCGGGTACAATACGCTCATGTCGCTCTGCCGTGGCAAGGTATTTCGTGCTGGTGTAGCTGTGGCTCCTGTGACCGACTGGCGCTTTTACGATACGGTTTACACAGAGCGCTTCATGGCGACTCCACAGGTCAATAACAAGGGCTACGAAGCTTCTTCTGTCCTACCTATCGCACACAACCTACATGGTGATCTGCTGGTCATTCACGGCACGGCTGATGACAATGTGCATCTGCAAAACACGATGCGCCTAGCCACCGAGCTGGTTAAGGCGGACATTCCCTTTGAGATGGCGACCTATACAGACAAGGATCACAGCATCTACGGGGGCAACAACAGGCAGCACCTCTACAGTCGCATCATCGAGTTCCTCGATCGTAAGCTTAAATAACTTCTAGAGATAGAGCTGATGAAGCAACCCCACATACGTAAGCCTGAGTGGCTCAAGATCAAACTCGGTAGCGATGTAACCTACGACGAGACGCGTGCGGTGCTGCAGCAGCATTGTCTGCACACAATCTGTACGAGCGGTCGCTGTCCTAATCAGGGTGAGTGCTGGTCACGAGGTACCGCCACCTTTATGATCGGGGGAGCGGTCTGTACGCGAGCTTGTAAGTTTTGCAATACAGAGACGGGTCGCCCGCTACCGCTAGACCCTGAGGAGCCTCGTCACGTCGCTGAGAGTGTCCGTGCGCTAGGACTCAAGCATGCGGTGGTCACCAGTGTGGATCGCGATGATCTGCCCGACAAGGGGAGTGCCCACTGGGTCGAGACGATACGACAGATACGTGAGCTGTGCCCTGGCGTCACGATCGAGGTGCTGATACCCGACTTCGACGGGCAGGCAGAGCTCATTGCGCCGATCCTACAGGAGCGCCCCGAGGTGGTGGCGCACAATATGGAGACGGTGCGACGGCTCACGCCCGTGGTACGTAGCCGAGCTACTTATGACTGTAGTCTCTCCGTCTTGGCACAGATCGCTGAGGCGGGACTGCCCGCTAAGACGGGGTTGATGCTCGGTCTCGGCGAGACGCAGGAGGAGATCCTCGAGACGATGGACGATCTGCGTCAAGTAGACTGTAGTATTCTCACGTTGGGTCAATACCTCCAACCCACTCGTCGTCACTATCCCGTGCAGGAGTATGTGCATCCCGACCGCTTTGCCGAGCTTCGGGAGATAGCTCTAGGCAAGGGCTTCCGTCATGTGGAGAGCGGTCCTCTGGTACGCTCCTCCTACCACGCTGAGCGCCACCTGCTCTAGCGTCGTCGCTTCCAGAGGGTGCCCAATTCCGCACTGTCTAACCCTGTAAAAAGTAGACTCGTAAGTAAGATAATTATGAGTACGATGAAACAGATAAAAGAGACGAAGGCAACACCCGAACATTTATTGAAGAGACGCCCTTCCAAGGGACATGCCACAAACACCGAATGGCTGAGGATCTAAAGCGGCAGACAACTTCTACTCCCTAGCTTCGCTACAGCCACTTTTTGTTGCAAGGAGGCTTGGATGGTATAAAAAGAGAAGGCTCAATCGCTAGATAAAAGCAATTGAGCCTTCTCTTTTTCGGTCGTATCCCTAAAAGTGTGTATTTCGACCTTTCTGACTTTTATCGATCCGCTTTGTGGCGCAGACGGCGCAAGATCGGCGCAAACGCCTTGACCAGGTGCTCGCGCCAGACGATATACCCAGTGAGTGCGACTAAAACCACGGTACTGAGTAGCAGACGCATCCACATCGCAGGTATCGCACCATAAATCCACAAGACGAGCCCTACGGTGATGGCGCCCACGACGAAATAACCTGCCGTCGCTCCTAGTTGGTACGGCACGGGGTAGTACTTGCGCCCGAGGAAGTAGGAGACGAGGACCAGTAGGAGGTTGCTCACCACCGAGGCGTAGGCACACGCCATAAAGCCCCAGTGCGGTGCGCCCCACACGATGATCGCCACCGTCAGCAGACAGCCGGCCGTGGAGATGATACCACCCCAATAAGTGCGGTCGGTCAGCTTGTACCAGAGCGATAGATTGTAGTAAATGCCGAAGAGCACCTCCCCAAGCATTACGTAGGGCACGACCCGTAGCCCGTCGTAGTAGGCGGGGCTGATCAGCACCTTGAGTAGGTCGAGGTAGCACATCACAGCGACGTAGATAAAGATCGCCGAGAGCAAGTAGTAGTGCATCGCTTTCGCATAGGTGATGCGTCGCTCTTGCTCTGCAGCTGCCTCTTCGTCTGCCGAGAGTTCGCCCTCCTTACCTCGCTGGAAGATAAAGGGCTCGTAAGCAAAGCGGAAGGCTTGCGTAAACATGACGATGACGACCGCTATCTTGTACCCCGCACTATAGATGCCAAGTTGTGTATTGGCAAAGGTTTGATCCTCAAAGAGCATCGGGAAGATGATCTTGTCCGCCATCTTGTTGAAGTTGCCCGCTATGCCGAGCAAGACCATCGGCAGCGAGTAGTGGAGCATACGACGAAGCAGCCCCCAGTCGAATCGTCCTCCACCACGTGCCTGCTTCATATAGGGTATCAAGACCAGTAGGAGGATGATATTGGCGATCATGTTCGAGAGGAAGATATACTCGACACCTAGCCCTGGTTCGTACCACCAGTCGACCGCTCCAGGCGCCACCCTCTGGAGCCAAGGGCAGACCAGTAGGAAGAAGAGGTTGAGCGCCACCGTGAGGAGTACGTAGCCGATCTTGATCAAGCCATATCGCAAGGCTTGATTGGTATAGCGCAGATAGGCAAAGGGGATACTGGTGAAGGCATCGATCGCGACGATCACGATCAGCATCGCCACGGGGCGCAGCATGTCGGCATACCCTAGAGCTGCTCCGATTGGCTTGACAAAAAGCAAGCCCAAGATGAGGAAGAGGAGCGAACTGGTGCCTAGCGTACGCAAACTATTGGCATACACTTTGCGCCCATCACCTTCACGACTGAAGCGGAAGAAGCCCGTCTCCATCCCATACGTTAGGAGGATCAGGAGCAGCGCCACCCACGCATACAGATTGGTCACGATACCATAGTCGGCAGGCGAGGGCAGCTGATACACATAGAGCGGGAAGAGCGCCCAGCCGAGGAAGCGACTGAGCATAGTCGTCGCTCCGTAGATGACGGTATCCTTAAAGAGACTCTTGATACGGCTACTCATGGTTCTGTCAATTGCGTTTTGAGCAAAGCTTTATACTTCGTATAGATCCCCCTCTTGGGTTGTAAAGCTATTGGGAAAGACCTCTTGAGCCTCACTAAGCAACTTCGACAGGTCGTCATAGCGACCTGAGTAGTGCCCCAAGAGCAGTTGACCCACCTCGGCCGCCCGTGCCACCTCTGCGGCTTGTCGTGCTGTCGAGTGCCCATAGGTCTCCGCACGGTCACGAAACTCCTCACTGTAAGTGCTCTCGTGGTAGAGGAGGTCTACACCTCGTATCTGCTCTACCAGATGCCACGCTGGGAGCGTGTCTGAGAGATAAGCGTAGGAGCGAGATGGGCGACCCGGCTTCGTCAGTTCACGATTGGGGATAATGCGCCCTCCACCTGAAGGTACGTAGTCTAGCCCCATTTGTAGGGCATGCATAGCCGTGTGGGGAATTTGATAAAAGTCGGTAGCCATAGGATCTATCCGCCTCGGCATACAATGCTCACGGCAGAGGAAGCCGATGGCGCTCGTACGGTGCCGTAGTGGCAACGTGTCGACTTGTAGCCAAGGGTCGGAATAGATAGCCTGGGAGACCTCATCACTCGGAGCTATGACCACAGAGAGCTCGTAAGGACTCTCCTCGATGTGATGCTCCTCGATGTAGCGTATGTAGTCAGCCACCTCGGCTGTCGTCACGATGGTGAGCGGCTTTGTGCGCCCTACGTGTGCCATCGAGGTGAGTAGCCCTGGTAGTCCGAAGCAATGATCCCCATGAGCGTGAGAGATAAAGAGCGCCTCCAGCTGCGTGATCTTATAGCCCGCTAGGATCAGCGAGTGCTGCGCCCCTTCGCCAGCATCTATCAGGTAATGATGCCCTGCGACGGTCAGTACTTGTGCCGAGGGGAGGTGATGCCGTGTGGGACGTGCAGAGCCACAACCGAGGATCTTGACTTGCATCTCAAGCGTGTTGCTATAAAACGAGACTACTGTTACGACTGTTCCTCTTCCTCTGGGGTATAGCGGTAGAAGCCCACGCCTACCTTGCGCCCGAGCTGTCCGGCGCGTACCTTCCTACGTAGTAGTGGGTGCGGACGATACTTGCTATCCATAAACTCAGCGAAGAGCCCCTCCAAGATCTCCAGACAAGTGTCTAGACCGATCCAATCTGCCAGCTCTAGTGGTCCCATCGGGTGACTGGCGCCGATGCGCATCGCACGGTCTATATCTTCGATAGAGCCGATGCCTTGAGCCAGCTCGGTGATCGCCTCGTTGATCATCGGTATGAGCATACGATTGACGATGTATCCTGGCGAGTCCTCGACGTAGACCGTATCCTTGCCCATCGCATCGCACAGCTCTTGTATCTGCTCTAGCGTCTCTTGCGAAGTGTGCTGTGACGAGACGATCTCGACAAGGTCGATGAGCGGTACGGGGTTGAAGAAGTGCATCCCTGCCACAAGCGATGGACGCTGTGTAGCGTTGCCTAGCTCCGTGATGCTGATCGATGAAGTGATCGAAGCAATGATCGTTCCTTCGCTGAGGACAGCATCGAGGTCGCGGTAGAGGTCTTTGTGCTCCTCTAGGGTGCCACTGGTCGCCTCTATGACGAGGTTGGCGGAGACAATGTCGGCATTGTCCACAGTCACCTTGATGCGGCTGAGCAACTCCTGCTGCTCCTCTTCGCTCCAGTCGAAGAGCTCGCCACACTCTGCCAGTGACTGCTCGAGGAGTGGAATAGCCCGCTTCTGCCGATCCAAAGATCGTGCCTGTATGACGGTAGGTATATGATGCATGGCCAGGCAGATGGCTATGCTGCGCCCCATGGAACCGGCGCCTACGACGGCTACCTTCTTATCGTAGCTGACCGCAGCGGTATCGCGCTGGGTAGAAGTATTGTTTGTCATTTCTTTATAGTCTCTCTTGTAGGATCAAAGGTACGAAAAAGAGGTTAGACCTTAGAGATTAGAGATTAGATCCTAGTAGCACTAGAGCCAGCGCTAAGTCTTTTTTCGAACTAGCTACGCATAGGTTGGTGTAGCACAGCCTAGCACCAGCTCGGCAGAGAGTCCCAGTGCTTGACAGATGCGCCCCGCTAGCGAGAGCGATGGCTCGCTCTTGTCATTGACGAAGTCACTCACACGAGATGGAGAGATCCCCAGTTCACGGGCTAGCTCTGCCTGAGACTTGCCCTGCTCCTTGAGGGCATAGCTGATTAGTTCGCCTAGCGTTAGGCTCTCTAGCGGATAATGCTCCTCTTCGTACGAGGCGACCACATCACTCATAATCGCCAACTCTTGCTCTTCGGGCGCACTCATTGTCTCATCCTCCATACGAGACAGGAGTGCCTCCACACGAGCTAGAGCATATCTATATTGTTCTTCTGTATACATGTCTCAAAGCGGTTAGATAGTTAGACAATCCACCTTGTCGTATCCTCTATAAACGACAATAGAGCGGCAATTGCCACTCTACTGTCGTTTTAAGCTTTTCTGTCGGGGTACCAGGATTCGAACCTGGGACCCCCTGCTCCCAAAGCAGGTGCGCTAACCGGACTGCGCTACACCCCGAAGATTCTGATCGGTACATCGTGGGGAAAAATGCCCCCTTCGTGCCGTTCGTGGTGCAAAGATACGACATTTAATTGAATAAACAAGCAGTCCCACTTCGGAGTTTTCGAAATGTTGGGGGAAACAGCCGCTGCTGGAGGGGCACTAGACGATTATTGGGAAGCGTTTGGCGATCTTTTAACTGAAAGCGACCAACAGCTTCAGCTATTCAGCCGGTAGGACGGCACCTCCTGTGTCTAGCACATAGGTGAGGTGGTACGGTGCTGTCGTGATGCTACGAAGGAGGTAGCCCGTGAGGAGGGTAGGGCGGTCGCCCCCATCGTCGGCATAGATGGTGTAGCGGGCGATCGAATCGCCCTTCTCGTCACTATACAGGCTCGCAGAGACGGAGCCTTCGGGCGGTGAGACGATGTAGTTGGTCGCTAGGTGTCGCTTGACCTTTGGCGGGTAGGCTTTGTAAGCAGCCTCTTTGAGTCCCCACACCGTGTAGAGCCATTCGCAAGCAACCTGAGGCTCCTCGGGTGCAAGCAGGTGATGATAGTGAGTTAGCTCAGCGGGAGACATAAACCTCGGAGCTATCTGTGGCAACTTATCACTAGCAATTTGTAGATCTACGCCGATACCGTGCAGCCCCTCGCAAATGACGAGGGTAACGTAGCTACCGCTGTGGGATATAGAGATACTGTAATCACGGTCAGGCGAGACAAGACGGGGAGCACCCGTGGGTAGGTGCATCAATCGCCAAACTGTCTCTCTAGGAGCGATCTCGTTGAGGAGCTGCTGCGTCAGCGTACGGTAGTTAGATAGGCTGGGCGCGATGCCAGAGGGTAGCTCTGCGACGTAGAGTGCCCCGCCTAGCGGGAGGTCTAGCTGTGAGTAGGTCACGCCTGAGGCTCTGTCTGACTATCGACCTGCGTCTCGCCTTGCTCTTTGGGATGCAGACGCATCTTGAGCTGCATGATACGGTGGCGATCCATGCGCGTCACGGTGAAGTCAATGTCTGAGATCGTTATCTGCTGACCCACCTGGGGAATCTCTTGTAGCACCTCTAGAAACAAGCCCCCGACCGTGTCGACCTCCTCGTAGTGTGGCGCAAAGTACTCAGGCTCTACATCGAGCAGCTTGCAAAGATCGATCAGCGACATACCTCCATCGATCAGATAGACCCCCTCAGCGAGACGTACGTAGGGTGGATCCTCATCGTCGTACTCATCGACGATCTCACCGACGATCTCCTCGAGGATGTCCTCTAGCGTGATCAGTCCTGATGTCCCGCCAAACTCGTCGATTACGATCGCCATGTGGATACGCTCCTGTTGTAACTCCTCCAGCAGCGTGTCGATCTTCTTATTCTCCGGTACGAAGTAAGCTTGCCGGATGATCTTCTGCCAGGGAAAGGTGTCCTCCTCGTGCATGTGAGGGAGGAGATCCTTCACATAAAGCACCCCACGGATACTGTCTTGCGACCCATCGTAGACAGGCAGTCGTGAGTAGCCCGTGTCGACCGCATAGCTCAGCGTCTGATGATATGCCCAGTGATAGTTGACGCCGACCATATCGACACGTGGCACCATGATCTCGTCGGCCGTCTTGTGGTAAAACTTGACAATCTCATGGATCATCTCCGTCTCCTTATTGTCCCCCTCGGTAGTCAGCGCGACAGCCTCCGAGAGATCGTCGACAGAGAGCTCGTGCCCCTTTTTCGCATTAGAGCCGAGGAGCTTAGAGGTTTTGATCAAGCCTTTGGAGCACCAAGCGATCCCCTTGTAAAGCCCTGATACGGCAGGAGCCGTCATACGTATGAAGGAGAGTGGGTGTCGCTGAGCGTAGATCTTAGGGATGATCTCGCCAAAGAGTAAGAGGAGGAAGGTGATGAGTACCGTCTGAATGATGAAGCCGGCAGCACGATTTGCCGAGAAGTCCCAATGCTCCCCCACGAACCACGCACAGAGGATCGTGATCGCCACGTTGACCGCGTTATTGCCGATCAGAATGGTAGCTAGTAGCTGCTCCGAGTGTGATAGGAGCTGGAGTAGTCGTGGGTCGTTCGGGTGCTCCTGCTCTTTGATCTGCTGCACCTCTTGCGGGGTGAGCGAAAAGAATGCCACCTCATTGCTCGACATAAAGGCGGAGCAAAGCAGTAAGAAGAGGATGATCAGGAGCGGTATAGCATCTATCCAAACGATTGGATTGCTGTACACAATTCCCCCGAAAAGGCTTAATAAGAAGGCATCACCCATTGCTGCTACTGTTGTGACTTATGCTGTTGCTGACCACGGGCGCTTGCTCCACTCGGGTCAAGCTTCGATGCAGGTCGCTCGGTAGCGGGACGAGCAGAGGCACTCTCCTGATTACCGCTCTGCTTGGGACGATCCACAAAGGTGACCTTGTCCGCCCAGATCTCCGTACGCGCCTGCGCCTGTCCCTGGCGATCCGTATAATTATTGTAGCGTATCTCACCCTCCACGAGAAGGTGAGACCCCTTGCGCACCCAGCGCTCGACAAACTGTGCCAGCGTGCCGAAGGTCACTACCGTGTGCCACTCTGTGCGATCAGGTATCTGCGTGCCATCACGCTTCGTGTAGCCTGATACAGAGGTCGCTAGGCGTAGTGTAGCCTGGCAGCTCCCCCGACGCGAATAGTGTACGTTGGGGTCTGCGCCTACGAAGCCTATCAAGATCGCTTTGTTGTAGTACATAGACCGAGCGGGGTGGATGACTAAGGCTGACCTTATATACGAACGAGAGAGACTTGTCTTACGTATGAGCAAGGCAAGCCCTCAACGATAGCCTTGGGACTGTATGCTAGGTCAGGAGTCCGTGCCAAGTCAGGCACTTGAAGAGAAGTTACTTCTTGATAGTTGTGATCCGCTTATTGAGGAAGATGTGGAGGAAAAATCCAGCAATCATCACGATACATCCGATGAGATTGTACACATTTCCTCCCTTGTCGAGCAGAGCGGGGATGATGAGTACGAGAGCCCCAACGAGGACTACCAGACTACCTACGGGATTGAAACTTTTCATATACTTGTGATTACTATCTAAGGTGATACTTGACAACGGAGGGTAGGGGAAGTCACCCCATAGGGCAACGCACCCTCGTACCGCAAAGGTAATACAAAATCAAGAGATAGCATACGCCCGAAGCCTCGCATGGGGCTCACGCATATTGAAAGCTACTGAAAGAGATCTCGGGCTGACGCCCTGTCTTCGAGTGACTCTGACCCGATAGCCCCGTGGAAATTTCAAAATCTCCACGTGGAAAATGAAAATTCTCCACGTAGGCGTGAAATGAAACTTCGGAGGAATCAAACGATAAGTCCGAAGAATTTTTTCTTACCTCCGTGGAGAATAAAAAATAGCCACGTAGGGATTTGAAATTTTCCACGGGGCTATCGGGTCGGAGATTAGAGGTCGGAGATTAGAAGTTAGAGACATGCATCCCTGCTGACGACTTGCGGCATCTAGATGCACGTGTAGCATAATTGAGATGAAATGTATATATTAGCAGTCGAAAACTATTAAGGCTTACAAGCCTACCTAGATCTATTGACGCCTATCCTAAAGGTATGAAACGAATTCTATTCCCTCTTCTGCTCATTGGCTTGCTGCCACTGAGCCAATTTGCGCAGACCCCAACCGAGGAGTCGCAGTACGTCTATTCAGTAAGCAGATCGAAAGGATATGAAGAGTAGAGTATCATATTGGAGTGGATTGATTCTTTCACTCTTATTTTATTGTCTGGGAGCGAAGGAGCTGGCAGCTCAGGATGAGATCTCCTTTGTGACCGCTCTTCCTGTGAATAGTGAGATCAGACTAGAGATCAATGCCGATGGGGAGGTGGTGACAGAGGGACTGCGCTTCGTGCGCAGTGAGCAGATGCAGGGAATTACGTTTTCGTATTACACGCTTCTCTCACAGGAGGTTAAGCTCAAGGGAGCAATATTGGAGCTTGACTGTAGTGACCAAGAGATTACACAGCTAGACTTATCGCAGGCTGCGAGGCTGCAGACACTCTTTGCGTACAAAAATAAGTTGACCTCCATAGATCTAGGCTCAAGCAGTGCATTAGACTTTGTAGATCTCTCATACAATGAGCTGACCACCGTGGAGATCCCAGCATTACCACGCCTACAACGACTGGCTCTTTACAACAATCGGCTGGAGGAGCTATCTATCGGGAGCTGCCCACAGCTTAGCTACTTGGATATACATGGTAACCAACTTGCTCAGTCGGTGTGCGAAGCACTACCTAGTCACTTGCCACAACGGGACCAAGCAGGGACGCTCGTAGCAGTCGATAATACACAGCAAGAGGGAAATAAGTATTCTAAGCAAGCTGTCGAAACGGCTAAGGAGAAAGGTTGGGAGGTCTTTGATTATAACGGAAGCCCGTTTAGTATGAAGCCATATAGGGGCTTCGACTATGTGCCTCAAGTGTCGGATCGCTTGATCACGCTATCCTCGGCAAAGCCGCAAAGCAGTGAGATCTCTATCACGATAAGAAGTGACGAGCCTTATCGCATTGAGGGAGCTGAGATCCTTTCGGAAGAGAAGTACTTCTCAGGAGAGGCTCACCTTAAGTTACGACTAGGGGGTAGTGGCACGATCCTGCTCTATGGAGACATCCTCTCTTTGGACTGCTCTCAGGCTGAGCTAACGCAGTTGACCTTCTCCACGGAGTCGCTGATATCTTCGCTGATCTGTAAGGACAATGCTCTAGAGCGGTTAGATCTTACGGGCTTAAAGCTCCTGAAGCAGCTAGACTGTCGCAACAACAAGCTGGTAGAGATACAATTAAGTGCCGACCTGCCCCTGCTCCTCCTAAGTGTGGCCAATAATAAGTTGTCGGAGGCTAAGGTCGCATCGCTTGTTAGTGCATTGGCGACGAGCGATGACGAGAACCTATTTAGGAGAGCGATCGTCTTCGACAGCCGGGAGGCGGTAAGAGATGGTAATCGCTTTTCGGCAGATATCGTAAGCCAGCTCAAAGACAAGGGCTTTACGCCACTAGCCATCGTCAATGATGAGGAGCAGCTGATATACTACAAAGGCTGGGACTACACGCCACAGATTGCTTCGGGAAGGGGAGTCACCTTTAAGACGAACCGAGCTGTCGGGGAGATGCTCCTCGTGGAGATTACTCCCGTGGCGGGAGAGGATTGCTCCGTATCTGGGGCGACGCTACTCTATCTAGACGCACCTGGAGATACGCCCTACGAGGTCTATCGGGTAGATAAAGAACTGATAACCATAGCCGGTAGTGTCGCAAAGCTGGACCTTGGCGACTGTGGCGTGACCATGCTAGACTGCTCTCAAGCGCCCTCGCTGACGGATCTGTTATTGGTAAAGAACCCACAGCTACAAGCTCTAGATCTCACTGCAAACAAAAAGATAGAGACGCTTCAGATTGTAGGGTGTGGTATCGCAACGATCGATGCGCGCTCACTGACAAACTTGCGACGGCTATACGCTGGTTATAGTGCGCTTAGGGAGGTAGACCTATCTCAGTGTGAGAAATTGGAAACGCTGAATATGGATAAGCTACAACTGACAGAGCTCTCGTTAGCGAGCAATAAGCGACTGAAGTCTCTCTCCTGCTCTGAAAACAACCTGACAGAGCTAGACCTCTCTGCACACCCATATCTAGAGGATCTAGACTGCAGTCGTAATGCTCTAACGCGATTGACCCTGCCCCAAGAGGCTCCTCTCTTAAGGCTCGAAGCTTCGCACAATAAGCTACAAAGCATCCCCTTAGGAACTTATCCTAACCTACAGCAACTCGCTTGCTATGATAATAAGATCGATACGCTTCATGCCTCTAGTCTCTTCGCAAGCCTACCCAGTAGACCCGATGGAAGTCGTGGGCGACTACTCTTTTGCGATAGCTCGATAGAGACCGAGGGTAATAGCGCCTATCAGAGAGATGTAGCGCAGGGAGAGACAAAAAATTGGCTCGTCCTAGACTTCAATGGAAGTCCCACGAAGGCCAAGAGATACAAGGGAGTCCCCAATCCTAATCCCATAGAGCACCCCCTACAACAGAGCTGGGTGGTGGCACAAGTGGGACGAGAGCTTCAGATACGCCATATGCCCATAGGCGAGGAGCTCTTCATATTCTCTCCGATGGGAGCCCTACTCTATAGGACTACTGTCCGAGAGGAGGTCACTTCGATAGACACCACAGACTACCCGCCACAGATCGTACTCTCAGCCATGGGACATAGTCGCGTAGTCGCTCTCTCAAGAGGCGAGTAATCAGACGTACAACATGCATTAAACATCTATAGATATGAGAAAAGAACTACTAGCTATCGTATATGCCCTACTAGGGATCTGTATACCTCAGGCACTCCTCGCCTCAGAGGGAGAGGAGGTTACGCTCTCCTTCGAGAGAAACATCGGCACGGAGGTCTCCATAGAGATAGAGTGTGATACCGATCCAGCTGTCGAGGGCGCTTACTTCCTCCGTATCGAGCAGCAAGATGGGGTAAAGAACTATATCTACCAGCTCAAAGACTACACCATCAAGCTCTCTGGAGGCAACATACGAGCTATAGACTGCTCACACTCTGATCTAGCTCAGATTGATGTGACCCGACTGCCTTACCTACGAGAGCTACGTATCGAGGGAAACAATGTCGAGGCGCTTGATCTCTCTGCCTCTAAAGAGTTAGAGATCCTAGACGTCGGAGACAATCGCCTTTACGACCTGAACCTCGCAGGACTCAACAAGCTCAAGACCTTGCTCGTGAATGGAAATGGCCTTGCTCAACTCAACATCGCCGACTGTCCAGCTCTGACGCTTATAGCATGCTACAGCAATGAGATAAACTCGGACAATATGAAGCTCCTTGTAGAGTCTCTCCCGCTCATATCGGACAGCAAACCTGCGCGCATGATAGTCATCGATACAGAGAGTGCCCTAGAAGGTAACAGTTGCTCGATGAGTCACGTAGCTATTGCTAAGGAAAAGAATTGGGAGATGTATGACTACAAGGGTAGTCCCCAAAAGATGGAGCCATACTACGGAAACGATTATGTCCCTGTCGTCTCATCAAACTATATAACCCTCAAGACAAACCTGATCGCTGGGGACCAAGTCAAGCTAATGTGGACGACCAAAGAGACGAATACACACGTAGAGCTAGAGGGCGCCACCATCGTACGTACAGACAACTACGGCAATGGTCCCGTCTACGTATGTGAACTCTCAGGCTCTGAGGTCAAGGTCAAGGGGGATCTCACCATGCTTGACTGCAGTGATAATCTCATCTCATCACTAGACCTGTCTCACTGCACCATACTCGAAGAGGTGTACTGCCACAAGAATGGTTACCTCAAGAGTCTTGATGTCTCCATGCTACCAGCTCTAAAGCATATAGTTACTACAGACTGCTCGCTAGAAAAGCTAGATCTCACACACGCACCACTGCTAGAGACCGCTTACCTTGCCAATATGCCTCTTACGGAGATAGATCTATCTAACAATCCGCTGCTCAGAGTACTCAGTCTCAACTGGACACAGTTACAGCAGATAGACCTCTCTCATAATGCTAAGATCGAAGACTTACGACTGAATGGAACGAACATTCAGACCATAGATCTAAGCGCCCTGCCCCTCCTCAAGATGCTCTACATCAGTGAGGCTAAGCTTACGTCACTAGACGTAAGTCATAACCCGTTGCTCAGGCGTGTCCGAGTTGGTAAGAATGCACTCACAGAGGTGAAGCTGGGGACACATCAGCAGCTACAAGAGCTGGACGTGAGAAGTAATAAGCTCTCTGCCGCAGCTTTTCAGGAGATTGTCTCAGCGTTGTCTCCAAACAGCAACTCTACAGATCGTCGCTTGATCGCTGTCGACAAGAGTGATCCTCAGGAGGCAAACGTATGTACCGTAACTTGCGTCTCTAATGCCAAGGCTAAGGGATGGACGGTATACGACTTCAATGGAAGTAAAGACGAGATGAAGCCTTTCGAAGGTGATCCCGAGGAGGTCAAGCCGTATGCTCTCTTTAAGACAGAACTACCCAAGGGCGAAAAGCTCTTTATAACGGCCGTTACCAAAGATGGATCTCCCATTGAAGTAAAGGGGCTCACTTATCAAGGTAGCTTTACCGAGGGTGATCAAGAGATCGGCATTTATCTAGTAGCTGACTCGGTACAATACATCTACGGAGATGTCGTGCTACTGAATCTGCAGGAGAACTATCTCACCGCTCTAGACATTACCCGTCTGCCTTCGCTAGAGAGCCTTACGGCAACAATCAATGAGCAGCTGACCGAGCTGGATCTCTCACACTCTCCACAGCTTAAGGAGCTTTATCTAGCTTCTACCGGGATCTCTAGCTTACTCTTCCCAGAGGGAAGTCAGCTGGAGCAGCTAAGCGTCCCTTCGACAGCTATCACTTCCCTCGATCTGACTCCTTGCACTGTTCTAAAAGGTCTCAACATCAACGCAACAAGCATCTCCGAGCTAGACCTAACACACTGTCCTCAGATTACTTACATATCGATGACACGTGTTCCCGTGACTGCTCTAGATCTCTCTCAGTGTACCTTGCTAGAGAGACTATATCTCGATGATTGCAAGCTCAGCACACTTGACCTCTCTCACAACACCCAGCTACAGCACCTTTACTGTGGCAACAACGCCCTCACGCAGATTATCATGCCTGCCTCTCAAGCACTAGACAATCTCTTCTGCTATGGCAATAAGCTGAGCAGTGCTGCTATGCATGCTATCGTAGAGGCTCTACCCGATAGGAGTGGTAAGGAGCAAGGGCGATTTGTCGTAGTCAATAATAAGGCAGCGACTGAAGCAAATGAGTGTACTAAAGAGCAGGTAGACGCCTCTAAACAGAAGAACTGGGCTGTCTACGACTACAATGGCGACTCTCTGAATATGCTACCTTACGAAGGGATCACCAGCAACACCCTCCTAACCGATCAAAAGGTGAAGGTCTACAGAGATCCTACTACGCAGATGCTCTACGTCACAGGACTAGAGCCTCTCGAGGAGGTGTCGCTATATCTTGCTACGGGTGAGCTCCTTGTGCGCACGCTTAGCGACGTGGAGGGCTCGTGCACGATCTCTCTCTCCACAATCCAGTCTACGCCGCTCATTATGGCGACAGCTCACCACACCATTCGGGTGATGTAAATGAACCCTCACGTGGAGATTCTCAAATCTCCACGTGGGGAATGAAAAATCCCTACGTAGGGAAGAAATGAAACTTCGGAGGAATCAAATGAAACTTCGGAGGAATCATTTCTCCCCTACGTAGGAAATAAAAAATAGCCACGTAGGGATTTGATGTTTTCTACGTGGCTATTCAGTAAAAGAGCGTTAGAAGAGATCTGAATGATCGGGGAAACTGTCAAATGGGTAGCACTATGACGGTGTATCGATCAGCTGATTAAGTGCCTGTGCAAGTAAAAAGCGAAGGATTATGCGTGAGATTTGCGGGTGGACTAGAGCTCGCGGAGGAGGTGCTTGAGGGCGGCGAGGGGGTGGTGGAAGAGCATACGTGGACCAGACCAGCGCATCACCGCCTGAATGCGGGCTTTCATATCGGGTCGGTAGCAGTGTATAGGGCATTTGCGGCAGGTGGGCTTCGTCGCACCATAGCGACAGCGCTCTAGTCGCCGTGTGGCGTACTCGAGTAGTTCGCGACAACTGTCGCAGAGCGTCGCATGTCCCTCTTTCTTCCTGCAGTAGAGCTGGATCATCTGCCGAATGACCTGCTGCTCCTCTGCGATACGTCCCTGTCTCATACTACTTGCCGATGCAGAAGTGGGAGAAGATGAAGCCGAGCACTTCGTCGGAGGTGATGGAGGCGCCTGTGACGAGACCGATCTCTTCGATTGCCTCGCGGAGATAGGGGGTAATAAGGTCGCTGGTCAAGCCGTTGTGGAGTCCTTCGGAGACTAACTCTAAGGCACGACTCGCTTTGGTGAGCGCCTCGTAGTGGCGCAGGTTGTAGAGCATCACGGTCTCCTCATCGCTGTGAAGGGTTTGGGTACTGGAGACCATCAGCTCTTCGAGGGCTTCGATGCCCTGAGCGGCTCGTGCTGAGATGGCTAGCGGAGAGGTAGTGTGCGGTTTGCCATTGTTGCGTTGCAACAAGGAGGAGCAGTTGCTGAGCCAGTCTGTGACCTCACGCTCGGTGAGTAGATCCCGCTTGTTGAGCAGGAGCATGAGGGTACTCTCGGGGGAGGTAAGCCGAAGGATCTCGCTGAGCTGTGCCTCTAGCTCGTCCCACGTGGGTAGGGGCGGGGCGATGACCCAAAGGATGAACCGTGCCGAGGAGATCTGCTGGTAGCTGCGCTCGATGCCCAGCTGCTCCACTAGGTCGGTCGTCTGGCGCAGACCGGCGGTGTCGATGAGTCGGAAGAGTGTGCCTCGGATGGTTAGTCGCCCCTCGACAGTGTCGCGGGTGGTGCCAGGGATGTCGCTGACGATGGCTCGCTCGTGCTGGAGGAGGGCGTTGAGGAGACTGCTCTTGCCTACGTTGGGTGCGCCAATGATGGCGGTCGGGATGCCTTGCTGGAGCTCTTGCCCTGAGCTAAAGCTTTGCGTGAGCAGGCGGAGCTGGTGCTGTATGGTGGCTAACGTTTCAACTAGAGTGGAGCGATCGGCAAAGGCGACATCCTCTTCGCTAAAGTCTAGCTCTAGCTCGAGAAGGCCAGCAAAGCGTAGGAGTGTCGCCCGCAGTTCGTTGAGTAGATGACTGAGCCTGCCCGTATGCTGCTCCATAGCCATCTTGTGCTGTGTGGCAGTGGTCGCAGCGATGAGGTCAGCGACCGCCTCCGCCTCGGCCAGGTCTAGCTTGCCATGCGCTAAGGCACGACGAGTAAATTCGCCAGGATCGGCCATACGGCACCCCTCTTGCTGAGCGATCCACTCCAGTATGGAGCGTACGATGTAGGGGGAGGCGTGGCAGGATAGCTCGACGACCTCCTCACCAGTGTAGGAGTGTGGCGCGGCGAAGTAGGTGGCTACGACGAGGTCTATAAGTTGTCCGTCAATTCGTAGTCCAGCGGTCGTAGCTTCACGAGGTGTGAGCCTTTTGCCAAGCAGCCTTTCGGCGATCTGCGGGGCTAAGCTTCCCGAGATGCGTATGACGGCAAGCCCTCCGCCTAGTGCGGTGGCCGGTGCGCAGATCGTTTCGCTCAGATCATGTATCATGAGGGCAAGGCTCCTAGTAGCTGAGCCACGGTAGCCCCCGTCGTGGGGATGGTGAGCTCAGGCGCTATGTCGCTGAGTGGCTGCAAGACGAAGGCTCGCTCACACATACGAGGGTGCGGGATCGTGAGCTCAGGTGTGGTCACGACCGACTGGTCGTAGAGCAGTATGTCTAGGTCTATGACTCGGTCGGAGTAGATGCCGTCGTGCGACTTGTGCCGTCGCCCCATCTCTCGCTCGATAGCCTGGAGCTGTGCTAGAAGCTCTTCTGGCGTTGCTGTCGTGTGCACCGCCACAACGCTATTGAGGAAGAGATGCTCCGAAGCGAAGCCCACGGGGCGAGTCTCCACAAAGGGGGCTATGCTGTAGACTTGGAGTCCACCGAGACGCATCCGCCTAATCGCCTCTAGCAGCTGGTGGCGAGGATCGTCGAGATTGCTACCGAGAGCTATGTAAGCAGTAGGCATAGGGTAGAGAGCGGGAGTTGCTGAGCGTGATACGGTTAGTCCATGATGAGGAGCGCATCTCCGTAGCAGCCGAAGCGGTACTTCTCCTTGACCGCTACATTCATCGCATTCATCACATTCTTCTCTCCGCCCATGGTGGCAGCGCACATGAGGTTGATGCTCTTCGGCGCATTAAAGTTGGTCAGCATGGCGGTCGGCAGGTGAATGTGGTAAGGCGGGTAGATGAACTCGTTGGTCCAGCCGCTGAACTCCTTGAGGTAGCCGTCCGTGCTGACGCCTGTCTCGAGGGCTCGCATGACGGTTGCTCCGACAGCGACGATCTGCGCCTTATCGTCGCGCGCTTGATTGACGATGTCGCAGCACTCAGCGGAGATATACATCTCCTCGTTTTCTACCTTATACTTGCTGATCGCCTCTACCTCGATCTCCTGGTAGCTGGAGAGGTTGTGGTGCAGTGTGAGGAAAGCGAGGTTGCAGCCCTGTAGGCGCAGCTTGTGCAGGATAATGTCGCTAAAGTGCAGGCTCGCTGCGGGAGCGCATACGGCTCCAATGTGCTTGGCGAAAACACTCTGATAGCGCTCTAGGTCGCTAGGCTCGGCAGGTCTCTTGATCTCCTCAGGCAGCGGAGCCTCTCCTAGGCTGTAGAGATCCTTGAGGAAGTCTTCGTGAGAGCCGTCGTAGAGGAAGCGCAAGATACGACCGCGCGAGATGGTATTGTCAATGACCTCGGCGACCAGCACAGGGGCACCGCCCTCCTCGCCAAACTCGAGTTTGTTGCCGATGCGGATCTTACGTGCTGGATCTACGAGGACATCCCATAGACGCAGCGACTCATTGAGCTCGCGCAGGAGGAAGACCTCGATCTTCGCTTGATTCTTCTCCTTGAGTCCATAGAGCCTTGCGGGAAAAACCTTCGTATCGTTGAAGACAAAGGTGTCCTTCTCGCCAAAGTAGTCGATGATATCCACAAAGTTCTTATGCTCGATAGAACCATCGGTACGGTGTAGCACCATCATACGAGACTGATCTCTGAAGGTGGTCGGGTACTGGGCAATGAGCTCCTCGGGGAGCTTGTAGTCAAAGTGTGATAGCTTCGCTTTATGTCGCATATTGGATCTTGTTTCTAATGGGATAGAGTAGGGATAGTAAGGGTGTTAGTTAGGGAAGCTTTTCCTCGTCAGGCGTTAGGGCGAGGAGCTCGTCCATCTGATCGAGGCTAAAGCAGTCCGCCTGAGAGATCTCGCCAGAGCGTGTCCGCACCAGCTTGGTGAGATAAGCTCCCGAGTCGAGAGCCGTGCCTAGGTCACGTGCCAACGAACGAATGTAGGTGCCTCTACTACAGACGATGCGTAGCTGTAGAGTGGGGGGCGTGAAGCTTACCAGCTCCAACTCGTGGATGGTGACACGCTTGTGTGCCAGCTCTACCTCTTGCCCCTGACGGGCTAGATCATAGGCTCGTATGCCGCCCACCTTGATCGCTGAGAAGCTCGGAGGTCGCTGATCGATCTCGCCCGTGAACTGGCTCAAAGCGCTTCGCACCATCTCCTCCGTGATATGCTCGTAGGGATAGGTTGCATCGATCTCGTGCTCGCTGTCGAAGGAAGGTGTGGTGGCTCCGAGCTGGAGCGTGGCGCAGTACTCCTTGTCGTGGTCCATCAGCTGCTCGATGAGCTTCGTGGCACGACCCGTGCAGAGCACCAGCACGCCTGTCGCCTGCGGGTCGAGTGTCCCAGCATGTCCCACCTTGATGCGCTTGATACCCGTCACCTGACGCACCATGATACGCACCTTATTGACCACATCAAAGGAGGTCCACCCCAATGGCTTGTCCAGTGGTATGATCGCTCCCGTACGAAGTGTAAGGGGGCGATGGGCCTGCAGGTCGGCAGGCGTGTAGAGCTTGGAGGAGACTTCCTGATTCATCTTAGTGCATTGCTAGAGGTACTCCGCAGAGTAGAAGGATGAGTACCAGTAGTCCGACCACGATACGGTAGTAGCCGAAGAGCTTGAAGCCGTAGCGGGTCACATAGTTGATAAAGAACTTGATCGCCAGCAGTGCCACCACGAAGGCAACCACGTTGCCCACGAGTAGTGCCGTCCAGTTTTCCTGAAGCATCTGACTAGAGACGGGATCAGCGAGGAGCTTGTAGCCCTTGAGCAGGGTGGCGCCTAGCATCGTCGGCACTGCTAGAAAGAAGGAGAACTCGGTCGCTGCTCGTCTCGTGAGTCGCTGCTGCAGTCCACCTACGATCGTCGCCATAGAGCGTGACACCCCAGGGATCATGGCGATGGTCTGAAAACAACCTATGACGAAAGCGTTGCGGTACGACGGACGCTCCACAGTCTGCTTCTTAGCAGGCCAAATGCGATCGATGAAAAGCATAAAGATACCGCCCAAGAGGAGCATCGTGGCGACCACGTAGACATTGTCCAGAAGCTTGTCTATCTGCTCCTCTAGTAGTAGCCCGATGACGGCTGCAGGGATCAGACCGACGAGGAGCTTAATGTAAAAAGAAAAGCGTCCGACCCACTGCCACCGCAGCGGCAGCTGTCGTGCGCCTTCCTCCACCCGAAAGGTGAAGAAGCGCTTGTAGTATAGTACCACGACCGATAGGATCGCACCAAACTGGATCATCACCGTAAAGGCTCGTAGGAAAGGGGTGCTCTCCATCCCGAGTATACCTTGTGTGAGGATCATATGCCCCGTGGAGCTGACTGGGAGAAACTCCGTCAGTCCCTCCACGATGGCTAGGATAATGGATTCGAGTAGCGTCATTTTAAGAGTATCGGCACAAGAGGTTTACTTGTTCTGTAGGGTTGTATCGCTATTCTTGCCTTTGCTTTTGTTGGAGCTTTTGGGCTTAGCCATGATAGCATAGATGATCATGAGGAAGCCGATCAGCGTGACGATAGGAGCTACCACGATACGACGTGGGCTAAAGATCTCAGCCGTAAACTCTGTACTGTCTGCACTACCTCCTCCCGACATTAAGAGGAGACCCAAGATGATGATCCCCACGGAGACCGCTAGGAGGATATAATTCTTCTTGCCAAATACCATAATAGATAAGTTGTGATGTATAAGATAATGACTAAGCCATGACGATACGTCCGCCATCCATCCGAATGTATTTGCTCGTCGAGATCGAGGCCGTGATCCACGAGAGCAAGATGCCGAGACAGATGATCCCCCCAAGGATGATAGCCACCTCGCTGTAGCTGAGGTAGCTCTTGAGGAGTAGAGGGTTGCGCTGCGTCATGTAGCAGAGCGTGCCTAGGATCATACAGACCGCCAGCAATCCACCCCACAGACCATTGAAAATGCTGTAAGTAGTGAAGGGCTTACGTATCAAGCTAGGCTTGGCGCCCAATAAGGTCATAGAGCGGATCAAGAAGCGTCGGCTGTAGATCATAATGTGGGTCATACTATTGACCTGTATGATAGCGATGATCAGCAGGATTAGTGAGACGATCAGTAGGATTGTGGAGAGATGCTGCATATTCTCATCGATCATGTGGAGCATATCTCCACGATAGCTCATCATCTGTACATTGCCCCACGAGGCGAAGTCTTGCTCTATCTGAGCCATACTATCGGCCACCGCATAGTGCGACTTGAGATGCACTTCCAGAGAGGGTTGTAGGGGGTTGAAGCCGAGGACAGCCACAGGGTCTTCGCCTATCTCCTCCTCGAGTTGTCGTGCAGCTTCGGCGGACGTTATGTAGGTCACATCCTTGACGTATGGAGCCTGGCTCACTTGCTGCATCAGTCGTATGCTATCCTGAGCGGTAGTCTCAGGATCTAGTAGGACGGTGAAGGTCATCTCCTCACGCACTGACTGCTCTAGGTGGCACTTGCCTACCTCCAGGAGAGCTATAGATCCTAGCAGAAAGAGTGGCAAGGCGATACATACGATCGCAATAATCCTTGAGGAGGGCAGTAACGATCGGCGCCGTGGACGAGGTGTGTGATGCGACATAGTCATGCGTGAATCTTAGCGGTGAAATGTGCGGGCTGCAGTATATACAGATAAAACAGGTCAAGCAGCAGTATGCGCTCTCCTCTTAGTCCCTATCAGAGACTATACAAAGGGCATCATACTGTATTTATGCAAAGGTACTCAAATATCTGAAGCGGAGCTAAGGTTGGCCGTTGGCTGTTGACTGTTGACTGTTGACTAATGTCACTGCGTCCCTATAGTAGTTGTATCGGCTTCGCCCTTTAGCTATTGGCTAGCTAAAGGCTAACAAGCAAAGGCTAACTAGCTCCCTCGATGGGACGCAAGTCTGAAGGCGAAGTTAGCATACAAAAAGCCCCTTGTCGATTTGAACAAGGGGCAGTAATTAGAATGGGTTTTATGCGTTACAGAATAGCGTCAAGTTCCCACGCCGAAATATGGTCAATCCCTTCATTTGTTGGAAGCTTGAAGTCATCCAAACTGACCACATACTTCTTGAAGTTGTCTTCTATCGACAGAAGAGAGCGGTACTCTCGCTCTATTGTCTCTTGCTCCGTTAGTTGTAGCGTGACTTGGAAATATAACCTCTTGCTACCTTTGACAGCGACAAAGTCTACCTCAGCCTCTTTGTTCGTGCCTACATAGATTTGATATCCAGCTCGTCTAAGGCTTAGATAGACGGCATTCTCCAATAAGTACCCCATCCCATAGCCAAATCCTGAATAGAGGTAATTGTGGTAGCACAAATCATTCAGATAGTACTTGTTATTGGCCGAAATAGTCTCCTTGCCCTTGATATTATATCTTTCTACCTTATGCACGAGGAAAGTACTCTCGAGATGAGAGATGTAGTTGGAGAGCGTCTCGTAGTTGGTTTTCCTATTTCGAGACTTAAAGAAGTTGACAATGTTGGCGATGGAGATAATGTTGGAGGCGTTATTGACTAGATACACAAAGAGGTCGTCTAGGAGCTTCACATCCTTTACTTTATACCTAGCGACAATGTCACGAAGCATAACAGTGTCCTTTATCGAAGAGACGTAGTTTTGCTTCATCTCATCATTGGGGAGGTTGAAAAGCTCTGGCAGGGCTCCAGTTTGAAGGAAATCAATATAACTCTCTCTATTAGGCACTCTCTGAGTGATGCCACAGAACTCTGAAAAACTAAAGGGGAGTATCTCAAACGCTACATATCTTCCCGATAGTAGCGTCGCAAGTTCACCAGATAGCAGACTAGAGTTGGATCCACTGATAAATACCTCACAAGGCTCAGCATAGTCTTGAGCATGTGAGTTGACAAACCGCTCCCACTCTTCAATGCCTTGTATCTCATCGATGAAGAGGAATACTTTCCCTTGCGGGTTGAGATCCTTCTTGTATTGCTGAAATAGGTTCTCGAGGTCTTGATAGTCAAGAACGTCTGAAAACTCCAGATATTCCTTGTTGATGTAAAGAATGTTATTGGGACAAGTGCCGTTGGCAATTAGCTGTGAGGCTATTTGCCTTAGGATGTAGCTCTTCCCAGCACGTCTCTGACCTACCAATACTTTGATCAGTTTGTTATCAATGTATTGCCCTATCTTATCCGTGTAGAATATGCGTGGATGCCCTAAGTCTATAGGGTTCTCATCCCAAAAGTTGTATTTCCTTATCGGCGTGAGCATTTTCAGGTGTACTTGAAATTCTTCTGCAAATGTAGGTATTTTCAAGTACACTTGAAAACTCTGTCTACTTGAAGACGCTCAAGTAGACAGGCTAGCTCCTCTGTTGAGCTGCTGGAAAGAGAGCTAGGCTGGCGTATGCTAATCAACAGAGAGGATAAGAGACGACCTCTATGCGGGGACTGAACGTTTCCCCTTGTGGCTATCATCGATACCACAAGCTGCAGCGTCTAAGGGTAGAGTGGTCATATAGACAAAGGAGAGGAGCACCATACAGTGTCCATACTGTATGGTGCTCCTCGTATGTAGCGTGCGCTAGCTAGTGACGATCGCTACTGAGCGATGGTCGTCTCTGAGCTTAGCGACGGCTTAGCTGCTGTAGCTTGTGCTGCTTAAAGATCTTGCGAGACTGCATCTTCTCGTACTGCTTCATAGCTAGACTGCGCATCTGAGCAGCTGACTGAGTTTCTGTGTCCTCAAAGATCTGAAGCATAGCCATAGCGCCATCCTTGCTGATGAAGATCTGAGCTATGATCTTGCCTGTAGCATCATCGTAAGCGTATGCAAAGCCATTCTGACTATTAGCTACGAAATTCTTACCATATCCGTTGGTTGCAAACCACTCCTTGAGCTTAGGATCATCGAAGTCTTTTGCGTTCTTGATGAAGTTTACGACACTGTTGATGAATGGGCCACCTCCAGTAGGTGTGGATACGTAGTATACGAGTTGGAAGTTGCTCTGAGCCATAGAAGCCTCTTTGGTTGTGAACATCAAGTTCTTTTTGGCTTCATCACTCTCCTTAGCGTAGAACTCACGGAAGCCGAGGTTTGCCTCGAACTCTTTCATCTTATTGGCATCGGCTGTCATTAAGGCCTTGTAGTCAGGGAAGTCCTTAGCACCAGGGATGACAGGGTGTGCGATCTCAATATCCTTCTTGGGCGGAACCTGGACGAACATCATTTGCAGCGTTGCGCCGTAATCATCTGTCGTACCAAGGTCTTGGAGTATTACAGTTACTGTCGGATCATCATCCTTCTGAGCTGATTTGAATGGCGTTCCATCGTCGAACTGTCCGTCTTGTAGATTCGTAAAGCCATACTCAGCAAGCATAGCAGTCGTCTTAGGACAGTCTGCTAGGGGCTCTTTACCGAGAGCGACGATGACTTTCGTGCCATCTTTGAATGCGAGTCCATAGACAACGGCTGGTATCGTTAGATCTCTATTGACAAAGCCTCCGAACGGGCCTTGTTGTCCTATCATAACATCTTCAGCCACACGACCGATCTTATTCTCGTGAGCGAGAACGTCAGCGTCGTCATCACTCTCTATGTTAAACTTAAGTAGAGGGAGCTCGTTACCTTCCGTGGTAGAGGAGCCTCCACCATTTTTTGTGACTGTTACGACACACTCTGCAGCGATCTTGCCTACAGTGGCAGTAACCTTTGCCGTACCCTCAGCAACAGCCTTGATGAGACCATTGGTATCGACTGTGGCTACTTCGGGCTTGTCGCTCTTGTATTTGACAGTAAACTTTTGACCCTTAGGCTCTACGGTAGCTGTGAGCTGCTTGCTCTCTCCGACCTTGAGAGTGACGGAAGTAGCGTCTAGCGTAATCTTCGTAGGCTGTGGGGTAGGCTCGTTTTTGTCTTTCTTACAAGACGAAAGCCCTACGACCATCAAGAGCATGGATAAAACGATTGTTAGTTTTCTCATAGGATATCAATTAGTTTGATTAGTTAGTATGCGATATAAAAGAGTGCAGAGATGAGGCTCTCCGAAGTCATCTCCTGCTCTCTGCGTGCTAAGTTAAGAAAAAAATAATTCATAGACAAGCGTACTGTAACAATCAATTTCGCAAATTGGGTAGCACGATGAGACGAGTAACGATTTGTAGGGATGTGCGGCTCGTGCGCTCTTTGTGACAAATGACACAGTGTCAGGAATTTGGTACCAAAGCTCGTCTCGATCTACTACAACGGACGCTCAAGTTGTGCGTTTCCTACAAATCTCACGAAAGCTAATTTCTATTTTGAAGTGCTGAGCAAATTTAGATCCTATACACTATAAATCGGCTTTCGCCCATTACCCCTTGAGATGCTTTTGCTCTAGATGGTGCTGATCCCCACGTGGGGATTCTCAAATCTCCACGTGAAAAAGAAAAATTCTCCACGTGGAGACGAAATAAAACTTCGGAGGAATCAAATGAAACTTCGGAGGAATCGTTTCGTCCCCACGTGGAAAATAAAAAATAGCCACGTGGGGATTTGAAATTTCCCACGTGGCTATCGTGTGACGGAGTCGTGTGACTATAATGGGTTAACCCTAGATTGTCTCCAAGACCCCCAGATAGAAATTAGTCATAACGCATGTGGTGCCACGTATGGTGTGGCTAGTCTATGGATACTTAGTGATAAAGGATTAGCGAAGCGCCTTGAGACCTCTTACTGGTATAGGACGATACAATACTCTGTCGTACTGCTCACTTGCTAGACGACGTGTCACTCTAGCAGACTCCGTTGTCTCATTTCCGAAGACCCGGAGGTATGCACGATTTCGACCTGTGTCGATGTAGATCTCGCAGGCTACCTTACCTGTAGCGTCTAGGCTAGTGGCTACTCCCTGCTCAACATCGTATCGATAGTTCTCGCCGAAGCCGTTGGCTGTGAACCACTCTTTGATCTTAGGATTAGATAGATCCTCCCGACGCTTGATGAAGTTGACCATACAATTGACAAATCGAACGCCTCTCGTAGGTGTATAGACGTAATATGCGGTTTTGATATTTGTCTGAGACTCGAGATCATCTTTGGTAGCGAACATGAGATTAGCCTCTGGCTCATCGCTGACGCCTGACCAATACTCCCGTAGCCCGATCTGCTCCTCGGCAGCTTTGATCTTGGCTACGTCTCCAGTCATGAGAGCCGCATAGTTGGGGAAGTCCTTGACAGCTGGTAGAATGGGGTGATCTGTTTCGATCTCCTTCTCTTGCTCACTCTTTATGAATGCTATCGACAGGATAGACTGTGTCTGGGATATCGGTTCATCGTAGAGCTGCACGCTGATGGAGGGGTCGTCGTTTTTCTTGCCTACCTTAGCTGGAGCGCCCCCCTGAAACTGCTCGTCCTGTAGACTTGTAAATCCGTACTCGGCTAGCATAGCCAGGGTCTTAGGGCAGTCTGCTATAGACTCCTTGCTCAAGGCTAGGATGGCATCCTCACCATCCTCAGTGGCTAGTCGGTAAGCGACAGCCGTGATAGTTAGGTCGGTATTGACAAAACTGTTAGTGATCGTTATAGCCTGACCATACTCATCCGTTCCGATCGTTATGGGCTGAGAGACACGCCCTAGCTGAGCCTCGTGGTCTAGTATCTCTGGATCACTGATTAGACCATCTCCAAAATTATACTCAGGATTGAAGTTTAGAATGGGGAGCTCATTGAGTCCCTGAGGGGTCTTGCCACCGCCATTGTCTGTTACGGTGACTGCTACCTGAGCCTCCTGACCTGCGGCGGCAAGGGTGATGGTCGCACTGCCTGCAGCGATAGCAGTCACGACACCTTGTGCATCGACGGTAGCGATCTCGGTCTTGTCACTCACGAAGGTGACGGGCGTATCTGCTGGTGTGACTGTGTAGTCTATCTGCGCAGTCTTGCCCTTTTGTATAGTTAGCGTGGGGGTACGTAGTTCTAGTTTTATGCTTGGAGCTGATTTTGATACAGTTACGGCGCACTGCTCTGTGAGACTGCCCACTCTGGCGGTGATACGGGCACGACCCTCAGCAACAGCCTTGACGAGTCCCTTAGCATCGACCGTGGCTACCTGCTCATTGTCGCTAGTGAAGGTGATGGTAAAGGTCCGATCCCTAGGCTCGACAGTTGCTGTGAGCTGTGTCGTCTCGTCTACCTTGAGTGTGACTGCTGTGGGTGTCAGCGTCAGACTGACTGGCTCAGTGGGGAGTGGGTTGATTGGATCATCGTCACAAGACGCAAGTCCTAAGACTAATAGACCTGCGAATAGAATGGCTGATAGTTTTCTCATAGCACTATTGATGTTAGTTAGTATCTTGCTTAAGAGGGGTGAGAGCTATGTCTCGTTAGGGTTTTAAAACCTATCTGAGGTCTAAGGTAATAAAATAACAACTCAAAAGCAAGTATTGCTAATATCTCTTGGTGCTAATGGGAGACTGTTGCATAAAGGCGAATCGCTGTGTTGCTTTCGGGATTCGGCTTCGGTCACATACGGAGGTATGCTCCCTTCAGACCTCACCCTCAGCGCCTTGCGCTTCATCCTTTCTGCAAAGTCTAGACAATCTTGCTCGCAAGATTGTGAGACTGTTGGCTTTGCAACAGTCTCAATGGATACAAAAAACGGGCGAACCCATAGATCCGCCCGTCATAGTAGTGTGCTGGTATGAAATCAGAGTGACCCAGTCAAAAGAAAAGTCTGCTGGATCACTCTGACTATTTGTTAGGATGCTTCCCGTCGATGTGTGCTAGCTGAGATCGATAGCGTAGTACTTCATAGAGCCACCAGGGTAGAAGCCCTTGAGTAGTATCGCTTTGTCTCCGAAGCGAGTCTTCTGAGCTGCATCAACCAGCTTGCGTGCTGCAGAGACACTGCGTACAGCCTTATTATTGATCGAGAGGATGATAAAGCCCTCCTTGACGCCTGCCTCCTGGAGTTTGCCCTTGCCAACCTTGACGACCTCTAGACCATAGCTGACGCCTTGCTTGCGTAGCTGATCGCCCGAGATCTCTCGTAGGGAGGCTCCGAGGAGGCTACTGCTGTCTCTCTTGACGATCTCTGTGCTACCCTCATCGTTTTTGAGCGTTACCTTGAAGTCTCGCTTAGTGCCCTTGCGGTCTACGGTGACGATGATAGTATCTCCAGGACGGCAACGACCGATGCGCTCCTGTAGCTCGCCCATCTCGGTGATCTTGTTGCCATCGATGGCGATGATGACATCGCCCTCCTCGATACCAGCAGCGTAGGCTGCGCTGACCTCAGAGAACTCGTTGACGTAGACACCCTGAGAGACTTTGAGCTTTTTCTCCTTTTTGATATCCTCATTGACCGTTCCTCCGACGATGCCTAGGACAGCACGCTGTACGGAGCCATACTTCTTGAGGTCGCTAACTACTTTAGCTGCCGTATTGATAGGAACAGCAAAGGAGTAACCAGAGTAATTGCCTGTCTCAGAGAAGATCATGGTATTGATACCTATGAGTCGACCCTGAGCATCTACGAGCGCGCCACCACTATTACCACGGTTTACGGCAGCGTCTGTCTGTATGTAGCGGGCTATCTGGGCCGTCCCCTGAGGACCCTCGACAGCGGTGCTACGTGCCTTAGCACTGATGATCCCCGCTGTGACGGTACCTGTCAGGTTGAATGGGTTGCCTACGGCAAGGACCCACTCGCCGAGCTTGATCTTGTCACTATCACCAAAGGGGATGGTGGGTAGATCCTTAGCATCGACCTTGAGCAGTGCTATGTCTACGGTGGGGTCTGATCCGATGAGCTTAGCCTCAAAAGTGCGGCTGTCATTGAGTGATACGGAGATGCTCTTAGCACCCTCGACTACGTGATTGTTCGTAATAATGTACCCATCGGTGCTGATGATGACACCAGACCCGAAGCTGGTGACGGTGCGTGACTGCGGACGGTCGAAGCCTCGCCCCCCGCCAAAGAAAAACTCGAAGGGATCTATATAATCAATAGTCTGCTCGCCCTCTACCTTGATATGTACGACTGCTTGTACTGCTAGCTCCGCAGCGGGAGAGAGATCGGGGGCATTGCCTACAGTACGACTGGAGGTGAGCTCGTAGTCGGACTGCAGGAAGCCGTAGTCGTTTTCTGAGCTTGGGTAGTTGCCCTGACTTAGGGCGGAGTAGGAGGATCCGTCTGTAGATGTTGCATTTCCGAGGGTGGCACGTACTACCCCCCACGAGACGAAACCACTGACGAGGGCTATGCCTAGCGTCAGGAGTAAGTATTTGAGGTATTTGTTCATAGTAGTATTGAAGGGTTATATCTTCTTGCTAATAGGTTCATCGTATGGATAGTCCTCATAGGCTGATGAGCTGAGCTTACAGTCACCCGGCCCTGGGAGGCGCTATATCCAATAGACGATTGAAGTGGCTAAATGTTGCATTAGAGAGCTTGTCGAGCACAAGCTTTACAAGAGAAATTCGCTTGAAATGAGAAGACGCACACCCGCTTGTCTACAGGTGTGCGTCTACTATATATTATGGAAGCGTACTTAGGGACGCTTATCTGTCGGGAGTCTTACCAGAAACGGTAGCGTGTATCCTCGACAGGAGTCTTCATGATGAGCTCTTGCATAGCTCTGTATGCCATCTGCTGTCCATAGGAGCGACGCTTCTGAGCTGTAGCTGCAGGGGATGGCTTCGTGACAGAAGCATCTACGTTCTCCGAGATAGGCTGGAGGACAACTACCTCCGTGCCAGCACGGAATGGAGCAGAGAGCTGACCGATAGCCGTCGTCATAGCCTTGCCCACAAGTGCTGAGGGTGTACTGGGCGCAGTGACGTAGCTGATGTTGTAGAGCGTGTCTACGCTGGACTGCATCTCCGTGGCATAGCTGTTCAGACTCTTCAGCTGCTTGCCTGCAAGGTTAGATGCGAGTTGGTCGCCACGCTGCTCCATCAAGACGATGTCACGTACTCGATCTGCCACCTGCTCGAAGGGCTGGAAGCCTGCGGGGTACTTTTTCTCTACTTGTGCTACGACTAGGTAGTCGTTTTCACCACAGCGGAAGAGCTTGTCTGATACTGCACCAGCCTTAGAGCGTAGAGCCCAGCTGATGATCTCTCGAGAGTTGGGGATCGAGGCGAGAGCTGCCGATGAACTATTGACATACTCGCCACGGACGACTGATAGACCAGCTGCCTGAGCGTCTTCCATCATTTTGTCAAAGCTCTTGTCACTCGTAAAGATCTCGTTGATCTTAGCTTGCTCCTTCCGGAAGGTCTCCTCGGAGAAGTTGATGGGTACTGTGAGCTGTGCGATCTTGTAGTGATTGACAGACGCTGTGGGGGCTGTCCTACGAACGAGTAGCGTAGCTCCTGGTCTCTCCATCTTGACAAACTGGTTGATAGGCGTCTTAGTTAGTGTGTCTAGCCCCATGCCGAAGAGCTCTGCCTCGGTAAAGGTGCTGTCGGGCATACCGGTGTAGCTATCCTGGTTGATGAGATAACCGCCATTTGCCTTAACCTGCTCATCCATAGAGTAGGTGGCTACGATCTGAGCAAGCGTGGCAGATCCACTCTGGATGGCCGCTATCAGACTATCAGCCTTTAGCGCATTGGTTGTATCGAGCGGGATCAGATTGACCTTTACCTCCTCGGGAGCCTGCTTGCGATCGATGAGCTTGATAAGTGTGTAGCTGTCATTGACAACGACAGGCTCGTTGACACTACCTATGGCACCTTCGCGCAGCATAGTCATGGCATTAGGTATGGTAGAGAGATATTGCTCTAGCTCCTTGTCTGTGAAGTAGGTCTCGTAGGCGTTGCCATTGTCATAGTTGCGAACAACCTTAGCGGGAGTTGTCGTGGCTAGTAGCTGAAGACGTGCGGTGTCTACCTCCGCCTTGGCAGCTGCATAGTCAGCTTCGCTAGGACGTACTAGAGTACTGTAGTAGTTGACCTTAGCCTGCTCAAAGGGGAATGCATAAAGCTGCTTGTGGCTATCGTAGTAAGCCTGTACTTGCTGGTCTGTTACTGTAACCTGATCATTAGGCAGGATGGTACTAGGTGTGCGTACGACAGCAACGGTACGCGTGCCTAGTCCTACGGTGTACTTCTCATCGAGTGAGTTGATGGCGTAGCTACGAGTGAGTAGTGCGTTGACCTTCTCAGAGAGTCGCTGTGTACGGATCTGCTTCTCTGTCTCCAACCACTGATTGCGTACAGAGATCATCATGCTTTGCTGCTCTGCTGGAAGGCTCTTGATCTTGTCCATGTCCAGCTCGCTCATGATGCTGCGGATCTGCTCAGGATCTCCCATGTCTACTCCAAACTGTGAGAAGAACTGTGTCGCCCACTGTGACGTGGGTAGCCCCTCGCCAAAGATGAGTGCAGAGACCTCTGCAGGGGTGACACGTAGACCGATCGCTTTAGCCTCCTGCTCTAGGACGTAGTCGGCTATGAGCTCCTGTGCTAGCTGATTGCTGATCTGTACACGATCTTGATCCGTTAGCTTGCCTTGGCGCTGACGCTCGTACGGCTCCGTGCGCTGGGTGAGAAGCTGCTGGTACTCGTCGTACTTGACTTTCTTGCCGTCAATTTTGAGAGCAACCATCTTGTTGTCCTGAAGCAGTGACGAACCTGATCGTAGACCATCACCGATGATAAATGCTAAGAGTGCGACACCTACTACGATGATGAGCAGGCCGGCACGATTTCTAATTTTCTGTAGCGTAGCCATTATATAGTACTATCTGTTTTTTCTTCTCTAGGAGTCTTGCTTTCCGACTATCCTCCGTTGGGTAGAATAGGGCGTGAAAGCTATCTAGGTGGCAAAGGTAGTTAAATTTCAGTTATCAGAGGTCTTTCCACATCTTCACAAGTTCTATACGGGTGTCTGTCGACTTGATAATGTCAAAGTGTAGCTTGCCAATAAGTATCTGCTCCCCTGGCACAGGGATGCGCTCAAGATGATTGATGATAAGCCCAGCGATGGTGATATATTCGTCGCTCGTGGGGAGTGCGAGCTCCCACTGCTCGTTGGCATCGTCGATCTCTAGTCGTCCGCTGAAGGTGTAGGAGCCGTCTGCGTTGTGCTTAGAGACGATTTTGTTTTGATCATGCTCGTCCTCAATGTCGCCGAAAATCTCCTCCACGAGATCTTCGAGGGTGATGAGTCCCGAGGTGCCTCCCAGCTCGTCGATAACGATTGCGATGGACTTCTTGCGCTGCATGAGGATCCCCATGAGCTTCTGCCCATTCATACTCTCAGGAACAAAGACAGCGGTACGTACACGACCCTGCCAGTCAGGACCTTTGAACATCTCGGCCGAGTGAATGTACCCTAGTACATTGTCAATGTTTTCTCTATAAACGATGATCTTGGTCAGTCCAGTAGAGATAAAGAGAGAGGTGAGCGTCTCAGCATCAGTGCCGATCTCACAAGAGACGATCTCGTTGCGCGGGATCATGCAGTCTCTCACCTGTGTGGTGGAGAAGTCGATGGCGTTTTGAATGATCTTGACCTCTGTGTCGAGATCGCTAGATCCTTCTCCACTTTGACTCATGTTGAGGTAGTTGTCTAGGTCTAGAGTCGTAAGCTTGGGGTGCTCCTCAGTGGCTGGCATAGCGTCTTTCGGTAATAGCAGCATAAAGAGCTTCGAGAGCCCTGTGGAGAGGAGCGTGATCGGGTAGAGGAGTATGTGAAAGAATCCCGACGGCAGCGCTTTACGATACATCTGCTGGTTGGGATTCATCCGATTACGTGCTTTGGGCAGATACTCTCCGAAGATAACGATGATAAAGGTAGAAACGAGCGAATTGATCGTGATCTGAAAGACCACATTGCTACTAATGGGAGCTAGTAGCGGGGCAAAGAGTCTCGTCATGACCATTCCGTAGATGACCAGTACGATGTTGTTGCCTACGAGTAGGGTGGTGATGAAGCGGTCTGGACGACGATAGAGCATCGAGAGCGTACGCCCGATGATGCCCCCTCGCTTAGAGTCGAGCTTGAGACGCAGGCGATCTGCCGAGAGGTAGGCAATCTCAGTCCCCGAGAAGAATCCCGAGAGGAGTAAGAGCAAGACTATGTAGATCAGTAGCCAAATCGTGTCAGCCATGTAGTAGATGCTTCAAGTGTTTGCAAAGATAGTGGAAATATACAGATCTTTTCTACTCGCTCATTGCGGGATCATCCTTTACGAGCGTCTGGCCACTGCTCCCGTGGAAAGTGTATCTGGTGAACTGCTCGTCGCTCTCGAAGTCGCACCCTTTGATGCTCCGCTCTGGAGTATCTATCCATACACTGTCTGGGGTGTAGATGCGCTTCTCCTCTTGATCCCAATAGAGAAGGTGGGAGTAAAAGCGCGAACCGATGCGATTGCGTACATTGACCTCTCCATGTAGCTCCCATAGCTTACGATCAGTCCAGTACAAAGCGGAGTCAGCCTCTACGAAGACGGTCGTACTGTCTCGCTCGTCAAACTGCTCCGTGTAGAGCCCATGAGGAAAGTACCAGTGAGCCTCTCTGCCCACTTTGTCGTTTTTGCTGTACACATACCACTCAGGCGTGATTAGCCTGTACTGCGTGATACCTGAGTCAGCAACGAGTGCTCGCACATCACGGGTGTACATTGAGTAAGCGGTCTCAGGATCTAGTCCTACGTCGGAGAGTGGTGGTGGATCCTTGCGTTGACAACTAGCCACAGCGAGAAGAGCCGCAGCTAGTAAGCTGAAGCATAGTAAGAGCATCTGTCGGCTCTGGCACGTGTGTTTTATCATCTAAGAGTGATAAAGCTAGTAGGTCAGCCAGCTTAGTGAACTCATGAAGTCCCACTAGCTGGCTGACCTATTTGTATATATGAAGTCTACTTAGGTAGATCCATTGTCAGAAGCAGTCTTAGCGAATGCGTGTAGACTCTCCGATCCACCCACCTACGTAGAAGGAGTCTCCCACATTCAGGTTAGGTTCGAAGAAGATTTCCTGCTGAGAGGGCAGATAGCTTGAGTATTGGCTGATCAGTCTACCAGCCTCACCGGCGACGCTGCTGTCTATGCTGCGAGCTCTCTGTAGCTTGTCGATAGCAAGCCCGTACACGAGACGCTGTCTGAGAGGATCATTGGGGAAGATGCTCTTAGCAGAGGCTGCGTACATTTGTGCGATCAAGATAAGCGGGGCTCCAAAAGAAGGATTGGCGGCCATAGCTTTGTTGCAGTATTGACGTGCCGATGCGTAGCTGTGCGCCTTCATGTCGATGACACCGAGCGTGTAGTACACTGTAGCTTGGAGACGCTTGTCCGAGGTGAGCGAGACAGCATCGTTGAGGTACTGCTTAGCTTGGCTCATTTGCCCCTTATTGATGCAGTCAGAAGCTAGTCCCATAGCAGCAGCTGCTGTCGGCTTGATGTTGTATAGGTAGCGGCTTGCGGTAGCGTAGAGAGGGCTGTTTTCGCACTTAGCGTAGCGAAACATATCAAGCATTGCCTGGAGATACTTGATGTTGTCCTTGTTTTTCTCTAGACCATCACCATAGATCTTGATCAGCATATCACAGTCGGCTAGACCGCTTGTGGCGAATAGCTCATCGAGCTGCCCCTTAAGCGCTTGTATGTTTTGTAGCTTGACTGTGTCACCAGCTTGAGTGAGCGCATCGACATCGTTCTGTAGGATACCATTTCCTGTCATGTAGTCATCGACATAGTGCTCGTGCCAGTCAGGGTTACCGATCGCCTTATTCATCGAGGCGAAAACAAAGAAGTAAACTAGCTGGCTCTCAGTCTCCTCGCCCATCTCCTCTACGACAGGCTTTGCCCATTCGTAGATCTTGTCGTAGCTAGCCTTATCACCATAGAGGCGCAGATAGTCGTTGATCTTAGCGGTGGTTATATAGTCCTTACCATACTTAGGATCGTCGCCAAAGTACTTGATACGCATATCGTATAGCTTGAGGAGCTTCTCGATAGCGTCCTGACGAGCAGCGTCATCTTCGGCCTTCTCGATCTTCCAGTTCATGATCTGCACTCCGTAGAGGTAGATGTTCTTTGTCGATGCAGGGCACTTCTCTAGAGCCTCAAGCCAAAATGGGTAGGCCTCCTTAAAGTTATTTCCCTTGACATAAGAGGTGAAAAGGCTGATGTTTTGTCGGCACTGAATGCTGTCATCTCCAGAGCCAAAAGGAGTACCCGTCTCCACACCAGTCTGAGCCCCAAGCGTTAGCGAGGTCGCTAGGAGGACTAGTATAGGGGTTAATAGATTCTTCAGTTTCATCATGATCGGTATGTACAAAAGGTTTTTAATCAAGTTTGATGGGCTTGAACCACGCTTCGTTAAAGCGTAGTGCTACACCCAGCGTCAGATAGTGCTCCGCAAGTCCCGTTCCGCTGGAAGGACGCAGGTAGGAGTATCCAAGATTTACGTCCACATGTGATCTCTTGTCCACGAGTGGTAGTCCGAGTCCTAGATTAGCTCCTATCTGGTAGTAGGAGTTGTAGCCCCCCAGGCTGTTTGGAATACGTAGGTACGCATTCTCACCTTGCAGACCAGCGCGATAAGCTATACGCTGTCCGTAGCGTGAAGAGCGATCGTTAGGTACCCACGACATACCTAGAGCCACTTGCCACTGGTCTACCCCCTGGTAGTCTAGTGATTGGTTATTGGCTAGAGCTTCGCCCCATCTGCTATATTTGACATCCGCCCCAGCGATAAGTTTATTCTCTATTTGGTATGCGATACCAGCGCTAAAGACGTGTGGACGGGCAAAAAGAGACTTGCTAGAGATCGTGTCGGCATGGATGACCTGAGCCCCTTTTCCTGTTATAGCCTCCGTCTGGAGGGATAGTTGTCGGCTCCACATAGGTAGCTTTGGCTCGTAGGTGAAGCCTATATTGATCTTGTGACCATCTGTCGAGATAGGGATGATACCTTGCGATCCGATACGAATACCTAGCGAGCGGATGCGAAGATGATCGAGGAACGTCGGGTTGAGACTCTCCTTAATGTCGTATGTGATGCGACGCTCATGTTGTAGATTACCAAAGAGATAGGAAGCGTTGACGCCGAGAGACCAGTAGGGTAAGACCTTCCACGCGAAGCCTAGATAGACCTCCTGTAGGTTGCCTTGCCCTTTGTAAGCGTGTGCAGCGTAGTGATCTTGCGTGTTAGGTACAGGCACTCGAGTGCCGTAGCGATAGCCGACGGTCGAGTAGGGGACGAGTCCAGCGCTGGCAGCGAAGTGCTTGCCAAGAGGTATCAGAGCCGTAGCGTAGTCAAAGTTACCCACCATACGTGCGTCTCTCTTTCCAGCCTCAGTGAGCATATTCATCCCCATAGAGAGTCCGAAGTCAAAGAGGAAGGTCATCGAGTCTACCGCCGTGTAGGAGGCTGGGTTGGCCGGATTGATGATCATATTGTCTCGTATAGCGGTAGTCAGTCCGCCCATACCTCTGAGGGCATGGGGTGTCTGCTTGTCTAGTCTGCCTAGGCCGAAACGACTGTAGGGAGACTCTGTAGTATTACTCTGAGCGGAGAGAGCGACTGGAATAAAGAAGGTAGTCGCTAGGAGCGCCAGTATGGTAGTGATGCGTGCTATGTGTCGAGACATATATGCTGTATTATAATAAGGAGTGGTATCTGTGACGATCTCAAGTCACGGATAGCTAACTGTCACAAGAACGCGCTACTTGATATTGTAGTATGTCACGTAGCCCTCGTTCGACTAAGTTTGACTCTACAAAGGTCGGATATTTTAGCCACTTGACAAAATCCGAAGCATATCCTCCCGTAATCCATATCTCTAGACTAGGGTAGTGCCGGCGTAGGGTCTCTATATAGGAGTCAATCTCGTGTACGATGCTTCGTGCCACACCGAGCCATATCGCTTGATCCGTCTGCTCTCCTAGCTCTTGCTGCCATAGGTCTAGATGTGTATGAATGCCAGCCCATGGCACACGAGGTAGCCGAGCCGTGTAGTCGTGTAGTGCTTGTAGTCGTAGCTCAGGACCAGGCGAAATGTTGCCACCCATGTAGCGTCTCTCGGGTAGAAGCAGATCGTAGGTAATGGCAGTCCCTATGTCGATGATTAGAGCGGGAGCCGTGGTGAGCTGCGCTACCCCGACGACACTGGCTATGCGATCTACGCCTAGGCTCTGCCTGTCGTACTGTATCTCAGCTAGTGGTAGCGGCGTCTTTGCGTCGAGCGTGACAAAGAGCTGGCAGATGCTTTTGATAGCGTTAAGCCAAGAAGCCTCCCGCTCTCCCACAGAGCTGTAGATGGCGAAGAGGGGCTCTGCTGGTAGCTGGTGGGTATGTATCAACTTCAAAAGTTGGTCGCTAGTGGGCGGCTCGGGGTAGAGTCGTGTCGGGTAGAGCTGCTCGTCGGTCGCTAATGCGATCTTAAGGCGACTATTGCCCTGATCTATGAGAAGGTATGTGGGAGACATAGTGTCATATACTGCTGCTTGGCTCGCAAAGATACAGCTTTTAGAGATTAGAGGTTAGAGCCAGGGCTGACGCATTATATACAATGAGCTCGTTTACCTTTCTATTCCTCGTCTATCGTTTTGTGTAGCTCTTGAAAATCCGATTATGATGCGTCAGCCCTGTCTGGAAAAATCCAACGTCGGCTCGTTACAATAATTTAGACCCGACTACAAATCGATATGGTGCTATGTCGAGGAAAACTGATTTCCACGTGGATATTTCGAAATATCTAGGTGGAGAATTTTTATTTTCCACGTGGGGAAGAAAAAATTCTTCGGAGGAATGAAATGAAACTTCGGAGGAAATGAATGACGCCCACGTGGAAAATAAAAAATATCCACGTGGATATTCGAGTGTCCTCTTCCTGAAAAAAGTACACAGTTGGGAAGGTATTACTGAGACGATACACGGGTTATTTTTGTTAGTCCTGTGAGTGTACTCA
>ENA-OPEA01000062-OPEA01000062.1-human-gut-metagenome-genome-assembly--contig:-NODE-62-length-67301-cov-8.169185_pt1 | contig 67301 bp, 47 predicted proteins | sample MGYA00241623_ERZ501509 | MGnify/ENA primary metagenome ERZ501509 (study PRJEB25962, sample SAMEA2042571) | human gut metagenome | biome: human gut; feature: human-associated habitat; material: faeces... | reverse complement strand
TACCCCAGCAGGAGCAAAACTAACAAATGAGTACACTCACAGGACTAACAAAAATAACCCGTGTATCGTCTCAGTAATACCTGCCCAACTGTGTACTTTTTTCAGGAAGAGGACAACTAATGCAACTTTCCAAAAACTTTTCAGCCTTGGAAAACTAAATTTCCAAGGGGGGAAAGTTGAGTTTCCAAGGGAGGAAAGTTGAATTTCCAAGGGAGGAAAGTTGAATTTCCAAGGGAGGAAAGCGAAAGCGTCCACGGAGGGTTTAGCCGCCGTCCACCGAGATGCTTGTCTAATTAGAGGATACAACACGGCGATATCTCACTGATAGACAATCAGCTATACCTATTTGTCTAGTCACTTTTCGAGATAAACGGCTGAGATATTTCGAGCTAGATGTACGTTCGTTGGTCGATTTTTACTACCTTAGCAACCGAATACCATTTCCGAGTAGTTCCAAATAGTACATGATTTCGACCCAATACAATGCGATGATCACTGCCGTAGGTGCTTACCTACCGGAGGATCGACTGACTAATGCCGACCTAGAGCAGATGGTCGACACCACCGACGAGTGGATTATGACACGTGTAGGCATCAAGGAGCGCCGCATACTCAAGGACAAGAGCCTCGGCGCCTCCTACCTCGCTATCCAAGCTGTTCGCCAGATGTTGGAGCGCTGGAATATAGACCCACTTACCGTAGAAGGTGTCATACTAGCGACGAATACGGCCGACTATCACTTCCCCTCGACCTCTTCAATTGTAGCCTTTGAGACTGGGTGTCGGCACGCTTTTACCTTTGACATCAACTCGGCCTGTCCTAGCTGGCTCTACGCCCTAGAGACAGGTGCTAACTTCATTCGCTCAGGACAGTACAAGCGACTGATCGTCGTGGCTACTGAGAAGATGTCCGCAGCGATTGACTACACCGACCGCCAGACGAGTCCGCTCTTTGGCGACGGCTCAGGATGCGTCCTGCTGGAGCGTACGGAAGATACTTCGCTAGGCGTACAGGATGCCCTCTTCAAAACGGATGGCAATGGACGCTCGCACCTGATCATGAAGTCGGGTGGATCGGCTAGTCCTGCCACAGCGGAGACGGTCGCACGGCGTGAGCACTTTGTCTATCAGGAGGGGCAGCATGTTTTTAAGAATGCAGTCCTCGACATGGCTCGTGTGAGCCGTGAGGTGATGAAGCGCAACCACCTGACCAACGATGATGTCGCTTGGGTCGTACCTCACCAAGCTAATATGCGTATCATCCAGGCGGTCTCGGAGTACACCGGAGTGCCGATGGATAAGGTGATGGTGACCATTCAGAAGTATGGCAACATTTCCTCTGCAACGATACCTATTTGCCTCTGGGAGTATGAACCTAAGCTCAAGAAGGGCGACAAGCTCATCCTAAGCTCCTTCGGTGCAGGGTACACGTGGGGAGCAGTCTATTTAGTTTGGGGCTATGACGGAGCTACAGCACCTCGCCGGTAAGTCCTTGCCAGAGGGCTACAAGAGCGGCTTCGTGAGTATCGTCGGCAACCCCAATGTGGGTAAGTCGACGCTGATGAACTACCTGGTCGGAGAGCGTATCTCGATCATCACGAGCAAGGCGCAGACGACGCGGCACCGCATCCTAGGCATCGTCAATAGCGACCACATGCAGGTGGTCTACAGCGATACGCCCGGTGTGCTACAGCCTAGCTACAAGCTGCAGGAACGCATGCGTGCTTACTCGGAACAGGCTCTAGAGGATGCCGACCTGCTGCTCTACGTCACCGACACGATGGAGGAGCGAGACAAGCATCACGACTTCGTGGAGCGTGTACAGCGACTCTCCTGCCCGATCATTGTTGTCATTAATAAGGTAGATCTGACTGACCAGAAGCATCTGGAGGAGCTAGTCGACTACTGGCACAGCATCATTCCACAGGCGGAGATTATCCCTGTGTCGGCATTGAGGCAGTTTAACCTAGCTCCGCTCAAGAAGCGCATCGAGGAGCTACTCCCTGTGTCGCCGCCTTACTTCGAGCAGGATGCTCTGACCGATCGGCCAGCACGCTTCTTCGTCTCGGAGATCATCCGCGAGAAGGCGCTCCAGTACTATCACCAGGAGGTGCCGTACGCTGTGGAGGTAGTCGTAGAGGAGTTTGACGAGAGTCCCGACCGGATCGACATGCGCTGCGTGATCCTCGTAGAGCGTGAGTCGCAAAAGGGAATCATCATCGGGCACAAAGGCTCAGCCATCAAGCGCCTAGGCACCTCGGCACGAAAAGATCTAGAGCGATTCTTTGACAAGCATATCCACCTGACACTATTGGTTCGTGTGGATAAGGATTGGCGTCAGAGCGATCAAGCATTGACACAGTTCGGCTATGACATCTAGCCGATGAGCTGCTTTTGACGCACCTATTTACATACTAAGCAGACTGACATAGTCTATAAGAGACATCAAGCTATGAGTAATCTAGTAGCCATCGTAGGACGCCCCAATGTGGGCAAGAGTACCCTCTTCAATCGTCTGACCCGCTCCCGCCAAGCGATCGTCACAGAGGAGGCGGGTACGACACGTGACCGACAGTACGGTCACGTCACTTGGTGCGAGCGTACCTTTTCGATTGTAGACACAGGCGGATGGGTCTTGCGCAGCGATGATGTCTTCGAGGAGGAGATCAATAAGCAGGTGCGCATAGCGGTCGAAGAGGCTGACCTGATACTCTTTGTCGTGGATATACTCAACGGCGTAACCGATCTAGACGACGAGATAGCTCTGATGCTCCGACAGACCAACAAGCCTGTCATACTGGTTGCCAATAAGGCGGACAACTTCACCCAGCACAACGATGCAGCGGAGTTTTACTCCCTAGGCATTGGCGACCCCTACCCTATCTCTGCGATCAACGGCTCCTCGACGGGCGATCTCCTAGACCATATCTTAGAGCTACTCCCTAAGGAGGGCAATCATGAGCCTCTCCTTGAGCTGCCTCGCTTTGCGATCGTGGGCAGACCAAATGCGGGTAAGTCTTCACTCCTTAACGCTCTCATCGGTGAGGAGCGCAACATCGTCACTGACCGCTCTGGCACGACGCGTGACAGCATCTTTGCTGAGTACGACAAGTTCAACCAGCACTTCTACCTCGTCGATACAGCGGGCATCCGCAAGAAGGGCAAGGTCAACGAAGACCTCGAGTATTACTCGGTGATCCGTGCTATCCGTGCTATCGAAAATGCTGATGTATGCATCATGCTGATCGATGCCACGAGAGGTATTGAGGCTCAGGATGCCAACATCTTTCGTGTGATCCAGCGCAACAACAAGGGGCTTGTCGTTTGCGTCAATAAGTGGGACCTCGTCGAGGACAAGAGCATGCCCGTGCAGCGCACTATGGAGGAGGCGATCCGTGCGCGGTTTGCCCCCTTTACCGACTTCCCTATTATCTTCATCTCAGCACTCAATAAGCAGCGCATCTTGAAGGTGATCGAGACGGCACAGCATGTCTACGATATGCGCTCGACCCGCATCCCGACACACCAGCTCAACCAAGTACTACTGCCTCTGATCGAGAAGACTCCTCCACCCTCTATCAAGGGTAAGTACATCAAGATCAAATTCGTACAGCAGCTCCCCACGGCGGTCCCGTCTTTTGCTTTTTATGCGAACCTGCCCCAATGGGTACGCGAGCCGTACAAGCGTTTTCTCGAAAATCAAATCCGCAAGAACTGGGACTTCTGCGGTACTCCGATCAACATCTTCCTCAGAGAGAAGTAACCCTCCTCTTGACCACCTACTACAAATATGGAGCAAGTAATAACTGCGTCAGATCATATTAAAAGATATCTCATCATCCCTTCTGGAGGGTCAGGCGTCCGTATGGGTGCTGAACTACCCAAGCAGTACATCCGACTAGGAGGCAAAACAATCCTTCAGCACACCATAGAGGCTCTAGCGAAGCATGTGGACTACATCGTCCTCGGCATATCTTACGACTACCGTATCATCGTTGAGGACATGCTCCAAACGATGGGTCTTGCCGACCGTGTCCATCTGACTGTCGCTGGCAGAAGACGCTTTGATACCGTCCAGAGAGCTCTGCGTGTCGTTCCTGACGGAGTACTCGTTGGTATACACGATGCGGTACGACCCTTCGTCTCTAGAGCGGTCGTGGACAAGTGCTACGAGGAGGCGCAGCGAGTGGGAGCAGCTGTCCCTGTCCTAGAACTCACAGAGAGCTTGCGCTATCTACCCGAAGATGGCAAACAGCCGCAGCCTTCACAAGCAATAAACCGTAGTCACTACCGCTTGGTGCGTACGCCTCAGGTCTTCTGGTCCGAGCGTATCAAGGAGGCTTACCAGCAGCCCTTTCAGGAGAGTTTCACCGACGACTGCTCTGTCTATGATCAGCTCTACAGCGATCTTGCCTTAGTACCTGACACTACGGAAAATATCAAGATCACAACGCCTGATCAGCTCTACTTGGGTGAGCATCTCCTGTCTATATCCCGTCAGGAGCGCCTACGCCTCACCAAGAAACTCCTTTCGAGTAGATAGACTGTCCCCCGCCCATACTGCTATGAGCTTCTTGACCACCCCCTTAGCAGATCTTCCTGGACTGGGAACCAAGCGGGCTCAGTTAATAGCCGAAGAGCTTGATCTACACACCTATCGGGATCTGCTCTACTACATTCCCTACCGCTACGCCGATCGTCGGGTCATCTATCCCATAGGCTCGCTCATGCCCTCTATGTCGGAGGTGCAGATCGAGGGGATCTTACAGCCCTTTAGCGCACCCTCTCTGGGACGCAAGAGCAGCCTCTCGGCACGCCTTATGGACGACACAGGAGAGTTGCTATTGGTTTGGTTCAAAGGGCTCAACTACATCCAGCGCTCACTCACGCCTGGGTGCAAATATATCGTCTACGGCAAGCTACAGCTCTTCAACAATCAGCTGCAGATCACACATCCAGAGATCAAACCCGCAGACAAGCCAAACCCATCCGTCGGAGGGTACCAACCAGTCTACCGAACTACTGAGCGGCTCAAGCGTGCCCGCATCGACTCCGCTTTCTTAGGTCGCTACATAGACCAGCTTCTCCAGAGTCCTTACTTCTCCATTCCCGAGACGCTCTCCGAGCCACTTATAGCGCACCGTCATCTAGCACCTCTCCAGACTGCTATTAGGTGGATTCATCACCCACAGAGTGTCGAGCAGGCTCAGGTGGCTAAGTTTAGACTGAAGTACGACGAACTCTTTTACCTCAACCTCTACCTACGTCGCCTAGCCGTCATGCAGCGCATGCGCTACGAGGGCTATCGACTGGATCAGGTGGGCAAGCTCTTCAACAGCCTGTACCACGCACTACCCTACGACCTCACGGGAGCGCAAAAGCGGGTCCTCCGTGAGATACGTCGTGACACCAACTCGGGGGCTCAGATGAATCGCCTCCTGCAGGGAGATGTTGGCAGTGGCAAAACCCTCGTTGCACTCTTTGCCATGCTCCTAGCCGTAGACAACGGCTACCAAGCCTGCATGCTCGCCCCGACGGAGATCCTAGCGCAGCAACACTACGAGACTATCTCCGAGTTCGTTGAGGGACTGGATGTCTCCATAGCTCTCCTCACAGGGAGCAGCAAGACGAGAGAGCGACGTGAGACCCTGTCCGCCCTAGCCGATGGCAGCCTCGCCATCTTGATCGGCACGCACGCTATATTAGAGGAGCGGGTTGCCTTTCGCAAGCTCGGCATGGCCGTCATCGATGAGCAGCACCGCTTTGGCGTAGCCCAGCGATCCAAGCTCTGGGGCAAGAACGTGCTGACACTTCCCCACATCCTCGTCATGAGCGCCACCCCCATCCCCCGCACCCTAGCGATGACTATGTATGGCGACCTCGAGGTCTCGATCATAGACGAGATGCCCCCCGGGCGCAAACCGATCACGACCGTCCAGATAGCAGAGAAGAAGAAAGAAACACTCTACAGCCTCATCAACGAAACGATCAATCGTGGACAGCAAATCTATGTCGTCTTCCCTATGATCGAGGGAACGGAGGAGTCAGACTTTGCCAATCTAGAGGTGGGCTACAAGGAGTACGTAGAGCGCTTTGGCGAGCAGCGAGTCGTCTACGTTCACGGGCGACTCAGTGCCGAGGACAAAGCGGAGCAGATGGAGCACTTTGCCTCGGGTGAGGTGCCGATACTCCTAGCCACGACGGTCATCGAGGTGGGTGTCAACGTGCCAAACGCTACGGTCATGGTGATCAACGATGCGCAGCGCTTCGGACTGGCACAGCTACACCAGCTGCGGGGGCGTGTGGGGCGTGGTGGCGATAAGAGCTACTGTATCCTCGTCACACCCGACGACCTGCAGGGCGATGCCAAGCAACGCATCGACACGATGGTCGCCACGCAAGACGGATTCAAAATTGCCGAGGAGGATATGCGCCTACGAGGCTTCGGACAGATGGAGGGGACACGGCAGAGCGGTACTCTAGCGGGCATCCGCATAGCCGATCCCGTGGCAGACTACAACCTCCTAGCCCTCACGCGACTAGACGTCAACTACCTCCTCGACTACAGTCCTCTCCTCGACAAGCCCGACACAGAGCTCTACCGCATCAACCTCGAGCGCATCCACCCCAACGCCCACCACTGGGGACAAATCAGCTAATTCCCAGCACCCATTAATTAAAAGATGCACTGAGCGTCTCTCTGTAGTTTCCACGCGTCTCAACAGACCATAAAGAAGCGCGATACAACAACAAGTCTCAATCTGTAGGACACACTGTAGATAATTCTAGCTTTCCACGAAATCATTGATAGTCGCTTCTCGGACACGCCACAAGCGCTATCAGACTGCAATATACAAAATGAGCGTGCTGACTATGCTTAGTCAACACGCTCACGGTTGGGGTGTAGTGTGAGGGGCGATGCCCCCCTACACTATTCCTTATAACGAGTGCTTACTCAAAGGGGAAGGTCTTGATGAGCTCCTCAGCCTTGTTCATCTGCTCGTACATGACGACGTCATCCTCGACACGAGGACATACCTTGCGGAAGCTAGCGAGGAAGCCCTCGAGACGCTCCGAGGTCTTCATAGGACGACGGAACTCGATCGCCTGAGCTGCATTGAGTAGCTCGATACCGAAGAGACGATAGAGGTTGGCGATGAGAGGCATCAGCTTCGTCGCTGCGTTGGCTCCCATAGAGACGTGATCCTCCTGACCATTGCTGGAGACGATGCTGTCGCTAGCTGCTGAGTGGCAGTACATCTTGTTCTGGCTAACCATAGCGGCTGCTGCATACTGCGGGATCATGAAGCCACTGTTGAGTCCAGGGTTGGCAACGAGGAACTCAGGCAGGTCGCGTAGACCGAGAATGAGCTGAGCGACACGACGCTCTGAGATATTGCCTAGCTCAGCGAGTGCTATAGCGAGGAAGTCGTAGACGATCGCTAGAGGCTGGCCATGGAAGTTACCACCTGATACAACCATATCGTCATCGGGGAAGACGGTGGGATTGTCCGTAACAGAGTTGATCTCAGTCTCGACGACACTGCGCACGTAAGCGATAGCGTCACGCGAAGCTCCGTGAACCTGTGGCACACAGCGGAAGCTATATGGATCCTGTACCTGGGGCTTGGGCTTAGCAATCATCTCGCTGCCCTTGAGTAGCTCACGCATGTGGGCTGCGACCTGTATCTGTCCCTGGTGTGGACGTATCTGGTGCAGACGATCATCGTAGGGAGCGTCTAGTCCAGCGAATGCCTCTAGTGAGAGTGCTGCGCACCAGTCGGCGGCTAGCTTGAGGCGCTCTGCCTGTATGAGGGCATAGACACCGTGTGAACTCATAAACTGAGTACCATTGAGCAGGGCCAGACCCTCTTTGCTCTTGAGCTTGATGGGCTCCCAGCCGAACTTGCCGAGGACCTCGCAGGAGGGAAGCTTCTCACCCTTGTAGCGTACCTCGCCGTAACCGATGAGCGGTAGGAAGAGGTTGGCTAGAGGAGCTAAATCGCCTGAAGCACCTAGCGAACCGCGATCATAGACGACGGGTAGGACATCCGCATTGAGCATGTCAACGATGCGCTGTACGGTCTCTACCTGTACACCACTATTGCCGATCTGCAGAGCATGAGCCTTCAGGAGGAGCATAAGGCGAATAATGGGGGCTGCGACCTCGTCACCACAGCTACAAGCGTGGCTCTTGACGATGTTTTCCTGAAGCTTGGTGAGCTGATCAGGTGAGATCGTGCGGTTACAGAGTGAACCGAAGCCCGTGGTGACACCGTAGATAGGCTTGTCGACCTCCTCGACCTTGCGGTCTAGGTAGTTGCGACAGTGCTCGATACGCTTGATAGCCTCTGGTGAGAGGGTTAGCTCGAAGTGGTTCTCTAGATACTCTCGGCATAGCTCGATGGTGAGCTGCTCGCTACCGATGGCGAATGATTTACGTGCTGACATGTTTCTTTATTTGCAAGCTTCCTTAGTATACTCTATGACCTTAGCCTCACGCTCGATCACCTCACGCTCGAGACGATCAGCCTCAGCGGTCATGTCTGCGACGTACTGCTCGTCCTTGATGGAGGTTAGGTTGATACGTACGTTAAAGAGTGCCCCGATGATCGCATTGCGTGCAGACATCATAGCGACACAGCCATCGGTGACGGCGTTTTGGTTACCATTGGAGACGACCTCCTCGATATCACTTAGCAGGCTGTAGACACGGCGAGCTACCTCCATAGGTACGTTGGCAGCAATCTTGGTAGCCTCTTGAATCTGGGCAGAGCGTGCTGCCTTCTGCTCGTCAGTCTCTTTGGGCATTTGGAAAGCTGCAAAGACAACGTTGTAAGCCTCGCTATCACGATCTACATCTAGGATCAACTGGTGACGGATCTCCTGCACACGCTCGACGAGTTGCTTCATCTGCTCCTCGACCTCGGCATACTTCTTCTTGCCAATGGTGAGTCCTGCGACCATCTCCGTGAGAGCGGCTGCGATGGAACCACAAAGTGCTGAGATGCTACCACCTCCAGGTACAGGATCTTTGCCTGCAGTAGTGTCAAGAAAACCCTTGACGGTCAAGTCTGTTAGACTATTATTCATAGAATGATTGAGATTGTTTGTTAGTTAATTAGCTGGGGTGCGACTAACCTTGCTAGAACGCTAGACGCTGGGTGTGGGGGTCACAAGTTTGTTTTCGTAAACGGTACCCGCCTTAATGGTGGCTCGTACGAGGTTGACACCAAAGTGGTAGGAGAGGAACTTGTACGAGGGAAAGCGTAGGAGTGCTAAGTCACCCGCCTTGCCTACCTCGATGCTACCTATCTGATCTGCACGACCGATGGCGGCAGCGCCATTGAGCGTGAGTGCGGTGACAGCCTCTTCGACGGTCATACCCATATAGATAGTTGCTAGAGCAAACATCAGCGGGATGGAGGAGCTGAAGCAGCTTCCTGGATTAAGGTCAGAAGCCACGGCTACAGCGCAGCCTGCATCGATCATACGACGTGCTGGCGCATACGCTTCGCCTAGGCTGAAGGCGGTACAGGGGAGGCAGGTAGCCACCGTGTCGCTCTGAGCCAATGCTTGGATACCTTTATCAGAGATCTGTAGTAGGTGATCCGCAGAGAGACATCCTAGCTCGGCTGCTAGCTCAGCACCGCCGAAAGAGACGATCTCATCGGCATGCATCTTGACCTTGAGTCCCAGCTCCTTAGCACGAGTCAAGAGGATGCGTGTCTGCTCATGGTCGAAGACTCCTTTCTCTGTAAAGATGTCGCAACACTCTGCCAAGCCTCGCTCTACGACTACTGGCATGACCGTGTCACAGAGGTAGTGAATGAAGTCTGTGGAGCGACCCTTGTACTCGGGCGGGGTGTCGTGAGCTCCCATGAAAGTGGGATAAAGGTCTATCGGGTGCTGCTCCTGTAGCGTCCGAATGACCTCTAGCTGCTTGATCTCTGTGTCAAGCTCCATACCATAGCCACTCTTAGCCTCAACGGTCGTGACACCCATAGATAGCATCGCATCTAGATGTGCAGAGGCACGCTGGGTGAGTTCCTCAGCCGTTGCGCTGCGGGTAGCCTTCATCGTGTTAGCTATACCCCCGCCACGCTCCATGATGCTCATATAGCTGTCGCCAGCTAGTCGCCACTGGAACTCGTCCTCGCGGTAGCCCCCGAAGATGAGGTGGGTGTGACTATCGACGAAGCCTGGCAGGACGCACCCGCCCTGAGCGTCATAAGCGACGCAGTCGGTATGGTCTACTTGCTCAGCTTCTAGCATGGTTCCGACGAAGGCTATCTTGCCTTGTCGTACGATGATGGCGGCTGGTCCCTCGATGACTCCGATCTGGCGCATCGCTTCAGCACCGTGCTGTGCGGTAGAGCCTGGACGGGTCACGATCTGACCGATGTTGTATAGATAGAGATTGGACATTGGTTTTCAGTGGCTAGTTTTTAGTGGTTAGAGAGTAGAGTTTCTAGGCTTTCTAGAAGCACTAGTGCCCCTAGTGATACTAGTTGTACTAGAGAGACTAGCTATCCTAGAGACTCTACTCTCTAGTTGGTAAAACGTTCTCTTTGTACTACTCCATCATGCGGAGCTCCAGGATCTGGGTCTCGCAGAAGTTCTCTATGCCGAGGTAGTACTCAGCGCAGTCGATAAGTGCCTTCATAGGTACGAGGCCGATGACCTCAGCACCAACGATCTCGACACCGTAGCGACGAGCCTCCATACGTACCATCTCGTGAGCACGATAGACGGCTGTCTTGGTGTAGTCAGTGAGGTTCATAGAGACCTGTACGATGTGTCTATCGGTTAGCTCTACACCCATAGCCTTGCAGAAGCGTAGACCGCCACCGATGTGACGTACCTTCTTAGCAATCGCATCAGCGATAGAGAGGTCAGAGGTGTTGAGGTTGACATTGTAAGCAACAAGTGGCATACGAGCACCGACAGCTACGACACCTGCTGTGGGGTGAATGTCAGCTGGACCAAAGTCTGGGTGCCACTCATCCTCGTGGATCTTCTCAGCCATACCCTCGAACTGTCCCTTGCGGATCTTAGCGAGGTTCTCACGATGAGGAGCTGAGGCGCTCTTCTCATAGAGGAAGACGGGTACACCGATGCGCTCGCCGATCTCCTTACCGACCTCCTTAGAGAGCTCGATAGCCTCCTCCATCTCCATATTGCGAATGGGGATAAAGGGGATAACGTCGACAGCGCCCATACGTGGGTGCTGACCCTCGTGCTTGGTCATATCGATCACCTTAACAGCGATCTCGACAGCCTCGAGGACAGACTTGCGGACAGCCTCAGGCTCGCCCATGACGGTCACCACGCAACGGTTGTGATCCTCGTCATTACTGTAGTCTAGGAGCTTAACCCCCTCAGTTGCTCTAAAGGGTTGTACAATCTGCTCAATCTTTGCTTTGTCACGTCCCTCGCTAAAGTTGGGGACACACTCTACGATCTTTGTCTGGATAGCCATTGTATTATCTATTTATAGTGTTGTGTTTTGATATCTTGGTAAGCCTTTTCGATAGGTCTCCTCAAACATTCCGCTAAGTTACTGATTATTTGAAGTACTGTCAAGCTTTTCAAGAGGAAAATAGTACTAAAGTGTGCGTTAACTCTTGTAGTAAGTGCGCTTGATACGCGGTGAGAGCTTAGAGATGACTTCGTATGGTATAGTGCCTATACGCTCTGCAAGGTCACTCACCTGTAAGCCTGGCACGCCGAAGATGATCACTTCGTCACCCTCTGCTACCTTACCCTGCAGTGGCGAGAGGTCGACCATGCAGGTATCCATACAGACGTTGCCCACGATCGGACAGAGCGTGTCGTGGATCATAACGCTCCCCACGCCACAGCTAAAGCGTCTGTCATAGCCATCAGCATAACCAATAGGTATGATGCCGATTTGCCCGCCAGGGGCAACCTGCCCACGTCGTCCGTAGCCGATAGTCTCCCCGTCAGGGATCGTCTTGATCTGTAGGAGCGTGGTGCGTAGCTTAGCGACAGGCTCGAGGGTGAGACTACCCGTAGCACTAATACCATATAGCCCTACTCCTAGACGCGCCATATCGTAGTGATGATGGTTGTATCGCTCGATGCCCGCTGTGTTTTGGACGTGACGCAGAGGACGATAAGAGAGCTGACTCGTAAGGTAGTCGGCACCCTCATCATAGAGGGCAAACTGCTGCTCCGTGAAGTCGCTCATCGTCGGCTCATCGGCAGCTGCTAGGTGTGTAAAGATGCTCTGCACCCGTATCAGTGGCTCCACCTCGTGTAGCGTCTGAGACAGATGCTCTAGGGTCTCTCTATCTGGCGTGAAACCAGTACGGTGCATGCCTGTGTCTAGCTCGATATGAACAGGATAGTGGCTCAATCCCTGACGCTCCACATGGCGAGCAAACTCACGAAGTATGCGCTCGTTGTAGATCTCAGGCTCTAGGCGACTCTGTGTCATCACCTCAAAGGCCTCGACCTCGGGGTTCATCACGATAATCGGTAGGAGGATCCCTTTGCTGCGTAGCTCCTTGCCTTCGTCAGCTAGTGCCACCGCTAGAGCTGCTAGATCTTGCTGCTCCAGTGCCTTGGCCAGCTCATAAGCTCCTATACCGTAGCCCTGCGCCTTAGCCATAACGATGATCCGTGTCTCAGATGGTAGCAGCGCCTTGTAACTCTTCAGATTGCTCACCAAAGCCTCGAGATCTATCTCTAGCGTGGTCTCGTGCACCTGCTTAGCTAGGTGCTGTACGATACGCTCGAACTGGAACTGTCTAGCCCCCTTGACCAGGATCTCCGCCTGACTGATGGTGCCGAGCAGGTCATCGGCAAGGAGTTGGTCGGTCGTCTCATAGAAGGCGGTCTTCCCTTCCCCACTCCTCTGGAAGTAGTCCTGATAGTTGCACAGCTCCCGTCCTACACCGATGAAGAGCGTGTGGGGATACTGTGCGATCATCTCCCCTACCTGCTTGTAAAGGTCTCGTGGTAGCTGAGCACTCTGTAAGATATCGGAGAGGATGATCACCGCCTGCTGATGCGAAGTGGCAGTGCGCTGCTTCTGAAAGTCTAGCGCGATACGTAGCGAATTGATGTCGTTATTGTAAGCATCGTTGATCAGGCGATTACCTGCCTGCCCCTCTTTGACCTCTAGTCTCATCTCGATCGCCTCCAGCGTTGCAAAGCGCGCTAGCACCGCCTGGCGCTGAGCCGTAGTAAGTGGCAGAAGACCAATGAGACAGAGACAGTGCGTAGCGTTTTGTATGGAGGCTTGATCCGCAAAGGGAATGGTCACCGTGCTACTCTCGTCCGCATGCTGAGCTGTAATGGTTGTAGTGCAGTCCCCTGAGTGGCTGTAGGAGACGTGATAGTAAGCTTCGCCTGGGGTAAGGCTCCAGCCGATAGCTTTGTCCGAGAGTCCTAGGTTGTCAATTCCTCGCTGTATCTCATCACTGTCGGCATCATAGACAAAGTGGTCAGCATCGACAAAGAGCTGGAGCTTCTCCTCGATTTTCTGATTGAGTGAGACGAAGTTCTCTTGATGCGCAGCCCCAATGTTGGTCAATATACCGAGTGTCGGCCGTATGATACGCTGGAGGCGTAGCATCTCCATAGGCATCGAGATCCCCGCCTCAAAGATAGCGAGCGTATGCTCCTCCTCCATATTAAGTATAGAAAGCGGGACGCCTAGCTGCGAGTTGTAGCTCTTTGGCGAGCGTACGATGCGATAGCAACCTGAGAGAAGGTGGTAGAGATATTCCTTGACAACCGTCTTGCCATTGCTTCCCGTGATGCCGATGACTGGGTAGTTGTAGCGCATACGCCAGTGACTAGCGATCTGCTGGAGTGCACGGAGCGTCTCCTGCACCTGTACGATATTAGCATCTGGATAGCGCTCCACATAGGGCTCGATCGGCTCGCAGATGAAGAAGGCACGCACCCCATGTTCATAGAGCTGAGGAATGTATTTATGTCCATCGCCCGAAGCGGTACGCATAGCGAAGAAGAGGCTGTCACTCGGAGAGGTGAGCTTACGACTATCGGTTAGGATATGTCGTATCGGACGCTCATCGACTAGATGCGTCTGGATAGGACGAAGGTACTCAAGGATGTTTTGCAGTGTAGACATTATAGTGTTGTAATAGGGGTCATAACGATTCGATGATGGAGGGTATGCAGAGCTTCTCTCCGTATTGCTCCTGATAGTGTGCTATGCGCTCAGCTATCTGAGTCTGTAGTCGCTCTGCTCCGTGTGGCGTCTTAGGGCGATGCTGTGAGAGCTTGCGCAGACGCTGAGCCGCCTGACGCATCTCCCCCTCACGTGCCTCTTGGCTTGCCCAGTATGCGACGAAGTGATCTGCGATGTAGGCGACAGCTTCATCAGAGGGATGAGTCAAGTCACTAGCGTAAAAGCGGTAGTCCCGCAGTTCGTCATGTAGGATCTCATAAGCGGGGAAGTAGTGACAGGCTGGTAGCTCACGACAGAGCGTGTCGCAGAGGATACGAAGCTTGCTCTTTGATAAATTGCTCTCCGCCAGACCGTCCTGTAGGTAGCGTACGGGACTAACCGTGAGTACTACCTGCAGTGGATGCTTTGCAAGGAGCTGAGAGAGTGTCGCAAGCATACGCTCTTGCAAGAGGTCGAGGGTCAGGTCCCGTCTGTCGAAGAGACGTGCGGGGAGTTGCTGGCAATTTGCCACGGCACGGCCATCCTCTGCCAAGTAATAAGCCTGTGTCGTGCCTAGGGTGATCCAGAGCCAGTCCGCCTCCGTTAGTCGGCTGTGAGCTGTATGCCATAGCAGATCGGTCGCCTCATGCACCTCCTCGAGACTCTCACCATAGATCGTACTATGGTGGCGCAGACTATAGTAGAGTCCGTCGCGCTCTATAATATAAGGAGTGTAGTCGGGTCGGTGCTGCTCATCGAGAAGCAGATCCTCTAGCGTATCACAGATGCTGATCGGATTGTAGAGCGTACCATAAGGATTGACTAGTACGTCATACCCTAGATGTCTCATACGCTCGCCTATATGCTCACTAAAGCAGGAGCCAAGCGTCAAGATACGATCCCCATAGCGCCCCGCCATAGCTGTCGGTAGAGGGGCTATCTGAATCGGTGTGAACCACTGTATGGATCGGGAGGTGAGCATCTAGTGAAGTGTCAAGGCGCAGAGCCACCACAAAGGTACAAAAAAGCGAGTAGCACTCGTCTGAGCACTACCCGCAATTCAGGGGGAGTAAAGCATAAATTGCTAGCTTCTCTCGATCTCCACGTAGGAAATCGAAAATCCTCACGTGGAGATTTTTTATTCTCCACGTGGAGGCAAAACATTTCCTCCGAAGTTTCATTTGATTCCTCCGAAGTTTTATTTCTCGTCCACGTGGAGAATTTTTATTCCTCACGTGGAGATTTTCGATTTCCTACCTAGGGATTTAGAAATTCCTACGTGGGGATTGATTTCTTGGAGCAAGCGGAGGAGCGATAAGTTTGACAGATCGCAAACTTTATCGCTCCTCCGCGCTTTATCATGCCCTTCCTCTAGAAGCGGGCCACGACACCTATCGAGTAGTCTCTCGTGTTAACCTCAGCCTGTGCTGACGGCATAGTACTGAGCAGGCTAATCTGTCCGAAGAGTCCGAAGAAGCCGTACCCTATCTCGCCACGCAGATCGACTCCGAAGGGACGTACGTTGAGATCATTATCCACGAGCGTATTGACACGCTCATCGAGCGAGCGGGTGGTAGACTTTTGCAAGCAGACGAACTTCGGGACGACCGCTAGCGAGCTCCACGCATTCGTCTCACCCCACGAGAGCGACAGACCTACGGGCATCTCAATGGAGAAGATATCCAGTTGCGTCCGTGCATAGCCCACACCCGTAGGCTCCGGCTTGAAGATAGTCAGTCCCTCATCGTCACGCTGTAGCGCATACTTCTTGTCAAAGGCGAAGATACTCCTCACGAACGATGTGCCTACGTTGAATGCCCACGGACTACGCCCTAGCTGAAGAATGCCGTAAACTCCAAATTCGTAGCGCGCAGAGCTCCAGAAACGTTGCTTGCCAACCCACTCAGGAGCGGTAAAGAGGTTCCAGCCGAAGGAGGCTACAAAGTGATAAGAGACATCTCCCATGAGTGTCTTGTAGATGACGGGCCGTCCGTCTTGCTTATGGACTGCACTGACTCGGGAGCGATTCCAAGCAGATTGACGACCACCTCTCGTCCATACCCTATCTATATAGAGTGGTACGTTTTGCTCCTGTCCCTTCGGAAGTCGGCTCGCCACCTCTATCTGAGTATCTTTCTCACCTCGCATCACATAGACCGTGCGGTCAGCTAGCTGGATCGTATCACACGATGTCCCTGTCTGCCCTGCAGCTCCTAGCGTAGAGAGCAGTAGGGTGACTAGCGCGAATAAGGGTAATGTATAAACTCTTGAGTACATAGTTACGATACGATTAAAAGGTGATACTTAGTCCAGCTGTGAGGAGACCCTTGTTGTTGTACCCGCTCATAGCGTCTTTGACGAGAAGTAGCGACTGAGGCGTATAGTGCACATATAGTCCGATAGGCCTAAAGTCGATAAAAGCACCATAAGTCATCGACAAGGGCGGCGTAGCCTCTGTCATCGTACGCTCCTTGTGGCGATTGCCATACTGCTTGTGCATTACATACTCCTTGTACTTGATCTGTGGGATCACCTCGATGCCGATGCGCATACGACTACTCATCATCGGGCGCATCCCCAGTGTGATCGGCAGCGATATGTATCGTGTCACCAGCTTGCTCTGACGTAGCCCTATCTCCTCATCGTAGTGGTCTTGGTTCAGTGCGCTGAGCTCCTTATCTGATGTGAAGTAGTAGCCATCACGTAGGCTGTAGGAGCGCCCCTCCAGAGCAAAGTCAAAGCCAACGAAGTAGCGCCCCTTGATATAGTACCTATACCCTATCGGAGCCACCATATAGTGGTTGAAGCAGGGGGTAGCAGCATGCGCGAAGGCATCTCCCAGCATCATCGTCGAGCCGAAGTAGAGCTTCGGGAAGAGACGTATCGTACCCCAGCGAAAGCTGTTGTCATCATAGAGCCCGAATACGCCACCCATGCCCGCAAGCACCTGACGTAGCTCACGATCTACCGAGAAAGCGTTCGTCTCCATACGGCGCACACGGTGCCGCTCGTTGTAGTCGACGAGTGTCACATCGGTCTGATCTTTACTAGACTCTATAATGACTTTGTAGTCATCCCGCTCGATGATTGTGTCTGGAGCGAGGGTCGCTAAGGAAGTTGCCTCTAGCCTGTTCGTGGCACAGAGAAGAAGCAAACCTGCCAGCAAACCTCCTCGTAGCGAAGCACGTAAGTAATACTGCATAGGTAGTTGTGATATGAGTTGGTTAAAACGATGTTTGTTACTCCGACAAAGTTAGAAAAATATTACTATTCAATAAAGAGTTCCTCCCTTGGAACTAGGAAGTTCCAAAAGGGAAATTAGCAAAACAACCTTCTAATTCTAACCACTGATCACTTGGATGCACAGAGACGAAAAAAAAAGAGCAGAGACCGCTAGGTCTCTACCCCTTCTTAGTCGTCGTAGGACCATGCCTCTACAAATACATCAGCCTTAGAACCTGCTACTTGACAAGCCTAAAGCCCATCATAGGCATCGGAAGTGCGACGCCATCTTTCAGTTCGTAAAGGAGCAGAATGTTGGTATCCCAGTTGACCTTCATGATGAAGTTCTTGGTGTCATTTTCTATCGTTATAGAGGCAACGTAAGCCTTTCGCGTAGCATCATAGTTGTAAGACACAGGGACGGTGTACTTCAAGCCTTCAGCAGCCATCGTCAACTCGCCCTTCGTCTGACTGGTGAAGTAAAGCTCTCCAGAGATGTCACGATCTTCGTCATCGATGTCGAGCCCTGGGATATTCATATCGGTCTTCCAGCGGGTATTGACAAGGGCCTCCTTGGGGTCTTTTTCCGTAGGCTCTTTATCCTTCTTGCAGGAGCTGAGCATGAGGGTGGTGCTGACTAGCAGCATGGCTAGGCAGATGCGGATTAGTTGTTCTTTTCTCATTGTATTGAAGTGGTTTATGGTTATGATATCAGCCTAAAGAGCTTAATTACTTGACAAGCGTAAAGAACATAATAGGCTTCGGGATGACGACTCCAGCTTCCAGCTCGTAGGCTATCAAGATGTTAGTGTCCCAATTGACCTTCAAGATAAAGTGGTTGATATCATCTCCTATCTTTACCGTGGCGGGATAAGCCTTTTGCGTAGCATCGTAGCTGTAAGTCACCGAGAGTGTGAGCTTCGTCCCTTTGATAGCTGCTGTCAGCTCGCCTTCCGTCTGAGAAGTGAAGCGAAGCTCGCCAGATACTTCACCGATCTCTTTGTCAATGTCAAGCCCTGGGAGGTCTGTAGCCATCTTCCAGCGGGTATTGACGAGTGCCTCCTTGGGGTCTTTGTCTTTGGGATCCTTATCCTTCTTGCAGGAGCTGAGCATCAGGGTGGTACTGGCTAGCAGCATGGCTAGGCAGATGCGGATCAATTGTTCTTTTCTCATTATGATTGGATTGTTTATTGGTTTAACGCCCGCTAAGGTAGTGCTTTTCCTAAATATAGGGTTCTCTTAGAGCTGCGATTGCTCGAGCTGACGTATCTTCTGGGCGAGTGCTCGCAATGCTTTGCGGGCTGCGGGGAGCTCACGCTCGAGCTGTAGGATCATCTCGGTCAGATCGGCATCGCTACCGCTATGCTGGTGATAGGCTGTGCGGAGGCGAGCCAAGGTCTGCTCCTGCTCAGTAAGCTGCTTCTGCTGCGTCAGATACTGATCGTAGAGGGTAGCAGCCTCGGCGGAGTGAAACTGCTCTCGACGGCTGTAGATCACATCTGGCGCCACGACGAAAGCTCCCTGAAAGACACTGCCGTGAGCAGGCTGTGCGATAGTTTGCTGGCTCAGCAAGACCCCATAGTCTACATCCGGACGCTGCGTGATGTGGTAAGGACGCAGCATAGCGTACTGGCGCAGGATGGCGGGATCGTTGGACGGGACCTCTGTCACCTCTCCATCATTGTAAACAAAGCGGTAAACGGTGACCATACCATGAGGAGCATAGCGATCGGAGACGAGGTAGCCGAGATGACGCTCAGCATTGAAAGCGAGGAGCAGGTCGTCGCCCGTGCTGTTGTATGGGAGTCCTAGCGGGACTGGCTGCAGGTAGCCTCCCGAAGCGGTCTGGCGGGTCATATAGAGGTCTCGCCCACCCAGTCCATGCTTGCTAATAGCTGAGAAGTAGAGCGTGATACCGTCTGGGGCTAGTGTAGGGTAAGAGGGAGCCTCTAGACTGTCTGGGATGGCGGTAATAATCGTTGCATCCGCTTGAAGGGTTGTGGGGATCGGCTGATTGGCAAGGAGTCCACCATAGACGAGACGCACGGGTGCATCGGGACGCTCTCGGAGCGGTCTGATGTAGCGATCGCCACGCTCGGTGAGGAAGCCGAGACCTAGACTGTCACAGGAGAAGACTTTGACGCCCTGTCCATTGAGGTAATTGGCTAACTGCTCTCGTGCGATGGTAATGGTGTCGGCCACTTCTAGCCAGAGGACATGCCCCATAAGGCGTCGCAACGCATACAGTCGCTCAGCGTAGAGGTCGGTGGCGTGCTGCAACTTGCGCGCTTTGCTCTGCTTCTCGAGCGAAGCAGACAGCTCGTCTAGTCTCAACTCTCTGAGATAGCTCTCCCAGAGAGCGGGCAGGTACTTACCATTTTGATGAGCGAGATACTCATAGGCTGAGACGGCTAGATCACTGCGTCCTAGCGTTGTAGCTTGCTCCACGAGCTGCGTAGCGGTAGCTACAGAGGGCTTCGCATGAAAGGTTTGCGTGAGCGAGTCTAGCTCCTGACCTTGGACCATAAAGGCTGGCAAAATGAGGAGGCAAACCAAGATGACGAGTAGACGCTTCATGGGGGATTAGAGATTAGGGATTAGAGATTAGAAGTTAGATATTAGAAGTTAGAGGCTAGAGATTAGAGCAAGCGTCTCGGAGTAGTCAGACGAGATCCGACAGCTCCGAGACGCTGATGATTACTGCTGCGCGATGCGCTGCAAGATGCCGGCGTAAGCTTCCTCGTAGTGTGGTGCTGAGAGGCCTAAGCGACGACTCTCACGGACTACGTAGCCGACAAGGCTCTCGACTTCGCTCTGATGATGGTTACGTAGGTCACTATTCATCGAGGTGGTCGTGGCGGGTGGCATACGCTCTATACGACGGAGTGCTGAGGCAACTGGATCGGCATCGCTGATGCCCCACCCCTTGGCACGGTAGAGCTGGCAGAGCTCTTCGGTGAGTCCGACGACAAAGGCACGATGCGCACCGAGCAAGCCCTCGACGTTGCAATCGTAGTAGCCTGTCGCAGCTGCTGAGTTGGAGAGCATAAGGTACTTTTTGCGCACTTCCTCCATAGGATCGTCGGGGATGACGAGGTCGATGCCCGCAGCTTGAGAGATCTGGAGGAGTCGCTCTTCGCTAGCCGTTCGCTCACTACCGATGGGGCGTGCGAGGGAACCTATATAGAGTCGCTCGTTGTCGGAGTGGCTCTCCACTACACCTGGCTCTGTGCGCCGTGCGGTGATATAAGCAACACCCGCCCAGCGCTCGACCTCTGCGGGGAGCATCGTGCGGAGCTGCTCGTGGATGTCTAGTCCATTGAGCAGGGGCAGGACGGCACTCTCTTTGGTCAGATAAGGCTGAAGCGGACGTATACTGTCGGCTAGGTCATAGCTCTTGGTCACGACAACTAGATAGTCTATCGGGGCCAGCTCTTGCGGATCGCAAGTGACGCAGCTAGGACGCACGACGGTCTCTGCCAAACGCGGCGAAGAGATGCGCAGGCCCTCACTACGTACACGGTCGTAGTGCGCTCCTGGACGCATAAGGTAGGAGACGCGCAACTGGTCAGGATGCTCCATGGCGTAACGTGTCCACAGCCCGCCGAAGTATCCGCCGACGCCTCCTAAGCCTAGGATAACAATATGAGGAGGTCTCATGACTAATTAATGCGTACGGGGAAAGGTCTCCAGCGTCTCCTTGAGGATCTCAGCCACAGAGGGGTGCGGGAAGATGATCTCACTCAGCTCGTGCGCTGTCATGCCACGCTCGATGGCTAGCCCAGCGGTGACGATCAGTTCGCTACAAGGATTGCCTAGCATGTGCACTCCGAGTATCTTGCCTTCGGGGTTGACAAGTACTTTGCAAAATCCTGAAGCCATCTCGTTTTCGGCGACAAAGCGTCCTGAGTAGCTCATCGGGAGCATCAGTTTGGTATAGACTTTGTCTCCACTCTTTAGGGCGTCCTCCGTAAAGCCTACGCCCGCTATCTCGGGATGCGTGTAGACGACCCCTGGGATGGCACGGTAGCTCATCGGATTGATCTTACGGCCGAGGATGTGGTCGACCGCTACCTCTGCCTCACGCACAGCCGTATGGGCTAGGAGCGAGTGTCCATTGACATCGCCCGCAGCATAGAGATTGGGGAGCGAGGTGCGGAGGTATTCGTCGGTCTTAACGCCTCGACGCTCTAGCTCGAGTCCTTGGCTGAGCAGTGCCTCGAAGGAGCTGGTCACAGGACGACGCCCCACGGAGAGCATCACTTGCTCACCCTCTACATTAAAGGTCTCGCCCTCGTACTCGACCTCTACGCCATCGGCATAGAGATGCGTCACCTTGTGCTGGAGGTAGAACTTGATACCGCGCTTCGTGTACTCCTCACGCAGGAGTGCAGCCAGCTCGCTGTCCATCCCATTGATGATCTCGGGGAGCATCTCGACCACAGAGACAGTCACGCCCATCTCGTTGTAGTAAGCTGCGAACTCCATGCCGATGACGCCACCACCAATGATGACGATCGAGGCGGGAAGCTCCTTGCTGTCCAATGCCTCTCGGTGGGTAATGTAGTGCCCCTCCTCGACACCTGGGATAGGCGGGATAACTGTCTCTGAGCCCGTGCAGAGGAGTAGATGCTTAGCCGTATAAGTCTCACCAGCTGCCGTGACGGTATAAGTGTCGTCACTATTGTGCGCCGTAACGGTCGCATGCTCTGTGACCACGGTCACGCCAGCATCCTTCATACGTGCGCGGATACCAGCAACGAGCTTACGCACGACTTTGTTCTTTCTAGAGATAACCTTGGCGGGGTCTATCTGCTCTGGCGTACAAGTGACGCCATACTTAGCAGCACTCTGCACCGTCTGCCAAACCTTAGCCGAGTATAGGAGCGTCTTCGTAGGGATGCACCCTTCGTTGAGGCAGACGCCACCGAGCGCACGCTCCTCGATGAGCAGCGTCTGCAGTCCTCCACGAGCAGCACGCTCAGCAGCTGTGTAGCCCGCAGGTCCTCCACCGATGATGATAAGATCGTATGTCATGATTGAGATTGTCTAATTAAGGGAATGGATAAATCGCAGTTACTTGCTCTTACCCTGATTAGCAACGGCTGCCTGAAGCTTAGCTATCTGCTCGGGATCACCGAGGAAGTAGTCACGCTGCAACTGCATCTTGTCGTCAAACTCGAAGACGTACGGGATGCCCGTTGGCAGATTGAGCGCAGGAATCTCTTCGTCTGAGATACCCTTGAGGTGCTTGACGATACCTCTCAAGCTATTGCCATGAGCCGTGACGATGATCTCGCCATACTTCTCCAGATCTGGACGAATGTTGCTCTCCCAATAAGGAAGGATACGCTCGACTGTCTCCTTGAGCGACTCCGTGAGTGGGAGCTCGTTAGGATTGACAGCAGCATAGCGTGGATCGTGCTGAGGGGCACGCTCATCGGTCGGGTCTAGCGGTGCGGGCGGCACGTCGTAGCTGCGTCGCCAGATGTGCACCTGAGCCTCGCCATACTTAGCAGCTGTCTCAGACTTGTCCAGTCCTTGTAGCATGCCGTAGTGCTTCTCGTTGAGACGCCAGGACTTCTCCACGGGGATCCAGTCGAGGTCCATCTCATCGAGGATAATATTCAGCGTCTTAATGGCGCGCTTGAGATATGATGTATAAGCCTTGCCAAAGTGAAAGCCCGCCTTGCGTAGCTGTCGGCCAGCTTCGTGTGCCTCCTCGACACCTTGCTCGGTGAGGTCAACGTCTGTCCAACCTGTGAATTGGTTACTTTTATTCCACGCACTCTGTCCGTGGCGTACTAATACAAGTCTTTTCATAAGGGTAAGATAAAGGAGTTTCTAAACGATTAGAGGTTTGTTGAGTCAGAAAGCCTCTGACTAAGCTGCTGAGCGGTCACCTCCTTGATAGCCTCCAGAGATCCGCCAAAGATAGGTAGTGCTTGTCTCAGCATCGTCTCATACTCTGCCGAGAGGTTGCGACCCCAAAGCATATCTATACGAACTAAGTCCATAAGCGTGACGAGCGAGTAGCGTACCATCGAGTCGCTGATCAGGGCTATCTGATGACGTGGATTCTGCTGGCTGACCCAGTAGAGGAGTTGCGCCGTATCACGATAGAGCGCACGAACGATCTCGTCGCCCTGCTCTAGCATATCGGCACGGTAGTATGCATCTGCTAGAGCTACGTCAGTCATATCGTAGGGCACCGCCTCAGGCGAGATCACATCGGCACACTTCGTCAGCACTTCCCTAGCTCGCTCAGTGTCGCCTTGACGCAGGAGCGCTTGGGCTAGCGTTGCGAAAACACGAGAGCGGTAGTAGTAAGAGATATTGCGCCGGATATTCTCGTCAAAGTAGATGTTGGGGTCGTTGGCATTGAAGTAGCGATACTGGTGCATCACCAAGTCATACAGACGCTCCACTTCGACCTCATAGGGTGTACCCACTACGGTCGTCGGGTTAAAGCGCTGCGCCATACCCACATAAGACATATACTGTCTCTGGTTGGCAAAGATATTCTGAGGAGCCGAGCTTACCCACATGATCGGTCTCTCCCACTTCGCTGCACCCAGCATATCTAGGACAAAGAGCTGATCTCTAGTCACAGCCGACTTACCCTCTAGCGAAAGCACCATACTCCCGGGCATAGGCAAGCCCTGAAGCTGTGGGAAGTGCTTAGCAACAACCGCCGAATCAACGGGTAGCAGCACCTTGTCCGCAGGCATCTGCACCTGTCCTTGAGGCGCGATCTTGGTCGCCTCCTTCATCGCTTGGTCGAAAGGCATCGGCACCGCACTCGTCGGGCGTATCAGCGCATAGGCGTTCGTAACGAAGAAAGCCGGACTCATATACTTATTAGGTATCGGCTGCGCTTCGTAGCTGTGACGCAGCATGTGCTTGCCGTACCACTCTGACTGCAGGTAGCTCAGATTGCTCACCTTGACATCAGTGCGCACACCCTCCACCTCCTGGGCATACCATAGGGGGAAGGTATCGTTGTCTCCGAAGCAAAGTAGCACCGCATTGGGATCGCAGCTAATCAAGTAGTTGTAGCCGAAGTCGCTTGCTAGGACACGTCCCGAGCGGTCGTGGTCGTCCCAGTTTTCCGAAGCCATTTGTATCGGCACGATCAGCCCTAGTACCGAGACGATCGAGGCGGTCAGTACAGGCTTGAGCTTAGCACGACTCAGCAGTTCGTAAAGTCCTGCCACCCCGAAGCCGATCCATATCGCAAAGGCGTAGAAAGAACCCGCATAGGCGTAGTCTCGCTCACGTGGCTGCCCTGGCGTCTGGTTGATGTAAAGGATGATTGCCAAGCCCGTCATAAAGAAGAGCGCCAGCGTGATCCAAAAAGCTTGCATCCCCTTCTTGCGTCTCGTCACTTGATAGGCAATGCCTAGGAAGCCAAGGAGCAACGGCAGGAGGAAGTAAGCGTTGCGTCCCTTGTTGTTGCGTAATTGATCTGGCAGATCCTTAGTCTTACCCAGTGCGATCTGATCAATAAATGAGTAGCCCGTGAGGACTCCTCCCTTGAGCATACCGCCATCGCCCTGCAGGTCGTTCTGACGGCCGATGAAGTTCCAGCCGAAGTAACGCCAGTACATGTAGTTAATCTGATAGCGCAGGAGATACTTCAAGTTGTCCGCCATCGAGGGCTTCGACATATCTTCGGGATTGCGATCTACCCAACTGTTGTAACCATTTATATGCTCTGGCTGCGAAGAATACATACGGGGAAAGAGCATCTTGCTCCCCTCAGCATACTTCAACTCAGGCTGACTATAGATCTTGACATACTCGTCTGGTTCGTTGGGATTACCCTTCACCTTAGGCGCATAGACCGGCTTACCCTCCTCCATGGCAATAGGACGCGCCACGTAGGTAGCACTATATAGGTGTGGGATAGCGCCGTACTGCTCACGGTTGATGTAGCTCTTGATGGCAAGCGCCGTATTCGGCTCATTCTGATTCATCGGCGTACCAGCCAGCGAGCGCACGAGGATCACCCCATAAGAGCTAAAGCCGATCATGATGACCAGCATACACATCTGTGCCGTGTGTAGCATCTGGAGGGAGACCTTTCTGTTTTGAAATAGGTATATCGCCAGAGCTATCGTCACGATCACGCCTAGCCAGACGGCTCCTCCGAAGTATGGGATGCCGATCAAGCACCACGAGAGGATAAACGAGCTAATGATCAGACTACGACCACGCTCGCCTCGCTGATAAAGCGTGAGCGAACCGACCAGCACCACCATGAGGACTGCTAGATAGAGGTAGAAGCCACTGTTGTACGGCATCTTTAGCCCATTGACCACCCAGCGATCTATCGTACCACCGAAGGCGACGACACCCTGCATGATGCCAAACATGATAACCGCTATCAAGACGAAAGAGACGATCAGCGTCGTGGCGATCCCCTTGAAGGTCAGCGTATCATGCTTGCGGAAGTAGTATATGAGTGCCATCGCAGGGATGCAGAGCAGGTTGAGCATGTGCACCCCGATGCTTAGTCCCATCACGTAGGCGATCAGGACGATCCAGCGATCAGAGCGAGCATTGTCCGCACGGTCGCTCCACTTCAGCATCAGCCAGAAAACCAGTGCCGTCAAGAAGGAGCTAAAGGCATACACCTCGCTCTCCACAGCACTGTACCAGAACGTATCCGTAAAGGTATAGAGCAACGCACCCACCAGTCCCGAGCCCATGATCAGGATCGTCTGCGCTAAGGTAGGCACAGGCATTACCCCCTCAGGAACCAACTGCTTAGCACAAGGCGAAGCGCCTGGTAGTACCACACGACGCACCAAATGGGTGATACTCCAGAAGAGCAGGAGGATCGTCCCCGCACTGAGTAGTCCACTCAGCGCGTTAGTGTATAGTCCCGCCAGCTCAGGCCTAGGAGCTAGGTGTGCAGCGACATTGTACACAAGCATGTAGATCGGCGCACCAGGTGGGTGACCCACCTCCAGCTTGAAGGCCGATAAGATAAACTCGGGGCAGTCCCACAGACTCGCTGAGGGGCCGATGGTCATCAGGTAGACCACCGCTGCGATGACAAAGGTCACCCAGCCCACCACGTTGTTCAGCAGATTGTACAGTCGCCAGTTCTGTTGCATATCTATAGTTAAAGTATCGTATACGGAGACAAAGGTACGAAAATAGGAGTTAGAGAGTTGTCCTCCCCTGAAATGGTATGCACTCATCCTCAAAGTACAGCCAGTTACACTCTCGCCCCTTATCACGAGCGAGTCGTAGCTGGCTATGATACTTCTTAGAGATCCACCCTTACATACTCCTCCCGATCGATACTCCTTGTCTGTCCCTTGTTCTGGACATAGGAGCGTATATTGTATAGTTCTATGCCCTCATCACTAAATCGCTCTTTGACATTGTATTCGAAGCCACTCAACTGACACTTTAATTGATCAATCTGCTTGTTTAGTGGCTTGAGGGCAAACTGATAGCTACGAGACGTCAACTGCTCGCTCCGGAGCTGCCGCTTCAGGCTTTGCTTCTGCCTCCTCAGCTCCTCGATCTGAGTCTTCACCCGCTGCTCTAGATCCTTATAGTCGGCATAGATCTGGCGCACCTCATCGTCATGAAGCCGTAGCACCGCATGCTCATATTTATATCTCCATCTCCGTGCCTCCTTATCCCGATGCTCCACCTGCTCGGTCAGCTGCACGATACGATGTTGTAGGAAGCGCTCTCTCACATTGCTCGTAAAGTCCTTCTCGCCGCCATCCTCCTCATGTAGGGTATCCAGCAACTCTTGGAGCGTATAGGCTTGGTAGATCTGCTTAGCTTCATCATAGCGCGTGTTGATCTTCATCAGCGACTGCCAGTATTTGGAAAAACCAGAGAGCCGTATAGGAGCCGACTCACCTCTCTCATAGAGCTGCCCACAGCTGTTAGACCCCGAGAGCGGACTCCCCGCAAGCTGATAGACGAGACTCATACGACCACTATCAGAGATCACCATAGTGCCTAAGCAATGACTCCACCACTCTAGATAGATACCGATAGTCGGTCGGTGAAAGCCGGACGTGCCCGTGTAGGCCAAGCCATTGTGTGCCACGATGGGTGTGAGAAACATACGACTATCCTGCAGTATGCGCTCTCGATGCGCTAGCAGATAGAAGGCATTGTCCTTAAAGAGCTGACGGAGCTCCTCTTGCTCTTCTTTCGCTACAGGCTTCGGAGCTATCCTCCTCCGCCCTATGCCGAAGTACTCCCCTGTCCTGTCTAGCTGTAGCTCATCAGTCACCACCTCCTGCGGCTGCTCCTCCTCGGGCTTCGGATAGCACGTCAGGATCGTACCGTCCAGCAGACGGATGGCACCCTCTGGATGCGTGTCCTCCTCAGATTCGTCAGTAGCTGATGGCACCCCCGTCTCACTCTGTGGCTCAGATGAGGGCGTAGCAATAGCGTGAGAAGCTACCTCTGGCGACTCCTCACGAGATGATGGTTCATAAGATGGTTGTGCTGTCATAATTTGGTTTTTAACTAGTTGGTTTATAGGTTAAACGTCTAGTTCGCATCCATTCTTCCCACCGTGACCATTATGCAAGGCTCGGTTGGGGCGGTCCGTAGACCGGCTCTTAATGCTAACTAATCGCAACTCAGCTATCAATGAATCCACACACGACCACAAGTTAATCGTGAATAGCCCTTTTCGATTTTGAATTGCAGTGCAAACATACGTATAATCTTCGAGCTATACAAACCTTTCGTGTTAAATAACGCTACTTAAACTGCTAAGAAGTCTGAATCTCTTGAGGATCTATCGGACTCAAATATCATACTCCACACAGGAAAAGACAAGCCCCTGGCGAAGAAATTTCATCCTCCACGGAGAAAATCAAAAATCTCCACGGAGCTATTTGTCATTCTCCACGTGGGCGAGAAATAATTCCTCCGAAGTTTCATTTGATTCCTCCGAAGTTTCATTTCGTCCCTACGTGGAAAATGTTTTTTCTCCACGTGGAGATTTCGAAATTCCTCCGTGGAGAATTTCTGCCAGCAGAGAGTACGATAGTGAAAATCACGAACCAACAAAGGTGACGCAGGATCTGAAGACAACTTCATAACTCTAGTCCAAACGCAGATTATCTACGCCTTGCTCCACATTGCTCGCCAACACCTTGTATATCCCGAGATGAAGACCAGCACGTAGCTGTCATTGCTATTTAATTCCATAAATCACTCTGTTTGATTTGAATAACACCTTGCAGACAGCAATTCTATAGGCTAAAATCGACTCTTCTAAGTCTCAGTGAATGATAAGGGAAGGTGGTGACGAAAAAGAAAATTCGGGAGTCTGATTTTTGCATTTTCTAGAGGAAAACGCATGCGGAGATTAGAAATAAATGGCTACCTTTGCAAGCAAACGGAATAAGTCAACTAACGGAAATCATAGACCATAATGAGGCGTATTAAACTTGCTCTTACAATCGTCGCTTGTCTCTTGACAGCGTGTGCTCCTGTTGCGACCAATTCAAATCCTCAGAGAAAGCTTGACTCGGAGATTACACAATTGGATAGTATTGCGATAATACTAGCTGAGATTAGAGCACTAGATCAAGGTATTAGAGACAACTCCAGTCTTTTCTTAGCAAACAGTCGGGCTTTTAATCTTCATACTGATAGTCTCTGCTTCTCCAAAGCAATTTGGGTCATCGAGCATTATGGGTATATCAAGAACTTAGGGAAGTACAACGACTCTTTCGGATACCTATTAGAAGCCCTGCCCGCAGTGTTACTACATAATCCTCAAAGGCTGATAGAGCCACATACTTATGACCTCTTGAAGCGAGAGGTGGAAGCAGGTAGACTACCTGCCGAATTTGTAGCCACCTTGCTTGATAAGTATTATGTGATGAAAGAGAAACGCACACTATACTTTTCGGGGTTTCGACAGTGGCTACAACAGCCCTATCCTCAAAAGAGAGACCAAGCACTATCTGACAGCCTCAGACAAGACTTAGGACTACCAGTGCTTCCAGACAGTCTATTTGTATATTAGTGCTGTATATCCGTCTATACATGATCCCAATCTAACTACAGAAGCAGAGGATCCATCACGTACAGAAGTGATTGATTGACTAGAATAAGTCAGTGTATACGAGAAAAGTCGCTGTAGAAGCTTGTTCTACAACGACTTTTCCTTGATTTTTCTTCGATATCAAATATGCCCTCCAAAAGCTACAACAACAAAACGATGTCTAAAGCCACGGTTGCACCTCCTAAACGATTTGAGTTCACACCAAAGACTTTCGGACAAAGAGAACTCCTATTTTGGTTCCGTTATGGGATTACAGAAGAGGTGCTTCATCGTTTTCATGTGAAAGCATTGACTTGCTTTAAGTCAATCAATCGGGAGGGAGAACTTCCACTAGACGGAGGAAAAGCGCAGAAAGATATATCAGACTTTTTCTCAATGGGGCAAATAGCAAAAGATCTCAAGGAGCTATTAGCCAAGGAACTGAACAAACTATATGCAAACACGCTAATGATGATGAAATCCTGTGAGATTGACTATGATAACCCACCTGAAGCTTCCCACCCCATTGTGTCCGTTAACGGTGTTCCATTAGGAACTCAAGATAACCTTTTCTGTATTACTGGCGGTGAGGGCACAGGAAAGAGCAATTACATCTCTGCTATTCTTTCAGGAGTTATAAACGAAGAAGCATTAGACCCAGAGACAACCTTAGGGCTACGGATTGCAGCCAATCCTAGGCAGTTAGCTGTTCTACACTATGACACGGAGCAATCTGAGGCTTAATTGCATTAGAATCTAGGTAGGACGCTCAAACGTGCAGGGTTAAATCGAGTTCCTTTATTCTTTCACTCATTTTACTTGGCTTCTCTTTCTCGCCAAGAACGCCTAAAGCTTATTCGGGATAGTATGGATATGCTTTATCACAAATACGGAGGTATTCAACTTGTAGTTATAGATGGGATTGCAGATTTAATCCGCTCTGCCAATGATGAGAGTGAGAGTATAGCTGTAGTAGACGAATTGTATCGTCTCGCGGGTATTTATAATACTTGTATCATCTGCGTGCTTCACTTCGTGCCAAACGGAATGAAGCTACGTGGACACATTGGCTCTGAACTTCAACGAAAAGCAGCTGGTATCCTTTCGATTGAGACTGATGATAATCCTGAGCTTTCTGTGGTTAAAGCACTCAAGGTGAGAGACGGAAGTCCTCTAGATGTGCCAATGATGCTCTTTGGGTGGGATAAAGAGCTTGACATGTTTACTTATAGAGGTGAAAAGTCCAGAGCAGAAAAAGAAAAGCGAAAGGCAGTGGACTTGATTTCAGTGGCTAAAGAAATCTTGAAAGAGCAAAAATCGATAGCTTATAGTGACTTGGTGGTCTCAGTAATGGAGGAGATGGATGTCAAGGATAGGACGGCAAAAAAATATATTGCCTATATGAGAGAACAAAATATCTTATCTCAAGATAGTATGGGTAATTATGTAAAAGGCAAACTATGTCATACTTAGACTATCTCACAGAAGACCAGTGGCAAAAACGCCTATTCGATAAGCTAGCGAGAGTGGAAGAAAAACTAGACCACTTACTGGTATTACGAGAGCAAGCCATAGAAGCTGTTGTTAAGCCACCTCTCAAGCCTGAGTATCTAGACATCATGATGTGTCTAGATTGCTAAAGGTTGAGCAAAAGACCATCTATAATTGGGTATGGGCGGGTAAGATTCCCTACCTTAAAGCTAATGGTCGCCTACTGTTCCTTCGTGAGGAAATCGATGAGATGCTACGAAAACGAGATGACTGGTAATCTTTTTTCTTCCAACCCGACCTTTTGTTGTGTAAACACTTGCATTTACACAACAAAACTACTACCTTTGCGAAAAGAACAAGTAGCATGACAAGCAAGGGTATTAAAAAGAGGATTTTGGATTTTGAGATGGGAAAAGTTTTCCGACTGGAGGACTTAGAGCTTTCTCGTTCGGAGTACAATGCAGCTGTGGTGGCTTTAGGACGATTGGCTCAAGAGGGAGAGATCGAACGACTTAGCCCAGGAGTTTATTACAAGCCTAAGCAAACACGATTTGGGGTTGTCGGACCATCTATGGAAGAAAGATTTCGAGACTTACTCTATGACGGGGACACTCCTATTGGCTATTTGACAGGTCTCTATGCATTCAACCTATTTGGACTAACCACCCAACACTCATCCATTCTTGAAATAGGGACTAACTTCCCGAAACGAAATACAAAGCGGGGGATTTATGCCATCCGTTTTGTATTACAGAAGAACCAGATCTGTCAAGACAACATCGATATGCTACGTCTTTTGGACTGTTTGAAATGGATCAAGAAAATTCCAGATACTACTGTCGACAAGTCGTATACTCTCATAAAGAAGAAAGTCCGTGAATATGAAAAGGAGGATCATAAGCAACTAGTGGAACTTTCCCTAAATTACACTCCACTCACAAGAGCTTTGTTGGGTTCTATGCTAACAGATGAATCACTTGTGACGACTTTACATCAGACATTAAACCCTCTTACACGATTTAGAATCGGACTTTCCCCCACTTTAGTGTCAAGCCAATGGAACATACAATAAGAGAGCCGCTACATTTAGACAGCGAGTCATTCAGAGATTTGCTACAAGCGTCTTCTGAGAATTTGAAAATTCCAGTCCAGTTGATCGAGAAAGATTATTATATCTCAGCAATACTCCGATCCTTATCTAAAAGCACCTACAGTCGGCAGATTGTATTTAAGGGAGGGACTTCATTGTCCAAAGCTTATCAATTGATTGACCGGTTTTCTGAAGATGTGGACTTTGCCGTCATCAGCGGTGATATGAGTGGCAATCAAGTAAAGATGCTATTATCTAAGCTGATGAAAGAGGTTACGGTGGGTTTTACAGAAGATAAATCCTTTGCAGATATATCCAAAGGGTCAAAGTATAGGAAGCAAGCATTCTCCTATGATGCTCTAGTGGGGTTGGATGTTTCCGTCAATCCTATTCCTTCGAGAATAACCGTTGAGATCAGTGCGTTTGCCAATCCTTTTCCTTATGAAAGAAGGATGATCGAACCATTTGTAACGACTTATCTGAGGAAGCAACAATTGGACGATGTTGTAGCTCAATATCACCTTGCCCCCTTTGAGTTGAATGTGTTGTCGCTGAAGCAAACCTTATGCGAGAAAACCGTTTCTCTCATTCGCTTCTCTATGAGTCAGGACCCATTGGCATCTCTATCGTCTAAAATCCGCCATTTCTATGATTTGAATGCTCTTATGACTATCAAGGATTTGGAGGAGTATGTTTGTGGTGTAGAGTTTGTGCGTGATGTGGAAACTTTGGTCAAGCATGACCAAGCAGCCTTTGACGAGCCTTTTGGATGGAAAGGTCTAAAAGACCTGACCCAATCGCCATTGGTATTGGATTTTGAAAAGTTATGGGTAGCTCTAACTCCTCGATACGAAGAGAATTTATCTGCAATAGCTTATAGGGAAATTCCATCTTCAGAAAGGGTGAAGGCATCATTCTTGAAAATTTTAGACTCACTGAGAACGATTGACCTAGCAAAAAAGTAGCGGGTAAGGTTATCTATTACCGAAAATCTCCTATATGATTCTATCGCAATTTCGGCTTGGATATAACTACTCGGCTCGTTACTTCTCGATTGTCTTGATGAGTTTGAGTGACGGGGTCTGAAAGAGAAGTCTCTCCAGCATCTTTAGGTGAGGTTGATGTGGCAACACTTCTCGTTTCTTGTACCTCTTTTTCAAGATCCTCTTTTTCTTCCTCTGGCGGAGAGAGTGTGAGGGCAATCTTTCTATCCAGCTCGGCTGCCTCCCCTTTGAGCGCACGTAGTTCTTCCTCCTTCTTCCACGAGCTATTGGCAATGGCGGTGTAGACCTCCTTATTTGCTGAGACCTTTGCTATCTCCTTCTCGTGAGATTCGATCACCTTGGGAATGCGCTCTAACGCATTGAAGAAGTTCAGACAAGCCAGCTTAGGATCATTTGCCAGCTTGCCGTTATTGTAGGTGTAGTAAATACTCCCCTCCCCTTTTACGAAGAAGCGGTTCACCGATAGGTCAAATAAGTTCTGCGAGGAACTTTCCGTCTTGACCATAACAGAGAAGCCATAAAGCTCTCCAATCTTGTTGTACTCACCATTGGTACGAGCCTTTTCTTCTATCTCTTGAAGACGATGAGCAATCACTTTGATGTCAGAACAATCCTCTACGCCTTTAATTGAAAGTCGATTGAGTGGGTTGCCTTCAGCATCTCGTTCCACTCGTTGTTCAAAGCAAGCTAGGTCTTTCTTTGCCTCTTGTATCTTGCCTGTGTGGTAAGAGAGTGAATGGTCAATCTCAGCCAACTTACCTATAGCCCCATTTCGTTCACGTAGAAAGTTCTTGCGCTCTGACTCTAATGCGGTAATCTTCTTGTCTAGCTTTGCCTTCTCCAAAAGGTCTGTGTTGCCCGATAGCACAGCTACATACTCTGAGAAGTTCATGCCACTATCTTCATCCATTGATCCTTCATCAATGGTACGCATACCGAGCTGATTGCTCTTCAATTGATTGATGAAAAGTTGCTTGTTGTGTAGCAAGTTGAACTTATAGCTGTCCAACGAACGCTCCACTGCATATATAATCACATCGACCTTGTTGTCGGCAAACTCCTTGGCAACCAAATTGCCTTTTCGAATAGCTCGTCCGTTGCGCTGCTCTAAGTCTGACGGTCTCCACGGGGTATCAAGATGATGTATAGCCACAGCTCGTTGCTGGGCATTGACACCCGTGCCCAACATAGATGTGGAGCCAAAGATGATACGTATATCGCCCCTATTCATCGCTTCTACCATCGCTTTCTTCGCTTTTTCATTCTTGCACTCCTGGATAAACCGAATCTCGTGAGATGGGATGTGATACTCCTCTACCAACTTACGCTTAATCTCCGAGTAAACATTCCACTCGCCTAGCTTGTAAGTACCCAAGTCACTGAAGACAAACTGTGTTCCTTTCTGCTCGTTATACTTCTGATAGTAGTTATTGAGGAGCTTGGCACAGTGGCTGGCTTTGTTGTCTATATGGTCCGAATACTTTTCTAGGTCTATCATTCGCATATCCAAGCTCATCTTGCGGGCATAATCGGTAGTTAAGAATTAAGGGAAATAGCGGGATATGCAATGGATGTAACTATTTGAGATAGGCTCATTTAGACTTTCTTGCTATTTTGAGGGTAAGCGAAAACGAGCATAAAACGGCAGGAGTTCCGTTACCACATCGTAACCCATCGAAGAAAAAGCAAAGAGGGGTTACGAATTGAAGCTAAACAACTGCTCCACAGTTTTTTATTCATCATCTTTCATCATTCCGCATCGCTCAGAAGCACCTGTTTCACTGTACCTTTGCAAGCAAAGGAAATTGAGAAAAACGACAGAAAAATGAAAGAAAACAACCTGAAAGTATCGTTCTTCATTCAGGCAAGACGAACCGACAAGAAAGGACTTGTGCCTGTCATCGGGCGCATCTCCGTAGGCAGAACCCATTCGGGATTCTCCACCAAGTGTAAGACTCCGCTCGCCCTATGGGATAGCCGTAAGCAACGACTCACCGGCAAGAGTGCTATGGCGGTGTCCGTCAATCAGAAACTCGGTGAATGCACCGCACTCATCCACGCACGCTTTCACGAACTCAGTGAAAGAGAAGAATCCTTTACCGCCACCGATGTGAGGGATGCTTATCAGGGGCAAATCCACCGTCAAGCCCTGCTCTTGCAAAGTTTTGAGGAATATCTCAGACAGACAAAGGAACGCATAGGCATTGATAGAGCCTTGAAGACATTCAAGCTCCGTACCTATCAGCTATCCCTGCTTCGTGAGTATCTGCAGAAGAAACACAAAGTAAGCGACATTCCCCTTTCACAATTAGACAAAGCCTTTATCGAGGGTTTCGAGTACTATCTCACCATTGACCGAAAACTGAAACGTAGCAGCGTGTCGAGTGCCCTATCCACCTTGAAGAGCATCGTCCGCATGGCGGTGAAAAAAGGCGTGTTGGACTTCTATCCGTTCTTGGGCTACAGTTATGAACGTCCCAAAGGTGAGCCGAGAAGCATCTCTCGAGACCAGCTACAACGCATCATTGACTTAGAGGTAGAATGGGAGAACTACCGTATTGTCCGTGATTTATTCGTATTCTCCTGCTTTTCAGGGCTTGCTATCTCCGATGTCCGTAATCTGAGAGAGGAAAACATTGTCTTGGAAGAAGGTGAACTTTGCATCAAGGGCAAGCGAATGAAAACCAAGACTCCATATCGTGTACAAGTACTTCCACCTGCTTGGGCGATAATGGAGCGGTACAGAGGTAAGCGTGCTGGTTTTGTCTTTGATGTACCGACTAACGACATCATCCACAATGGCATGCACTACATACAGAGAAGTATCGGTATGGAAAGCCCGCTAACCTTTCACATGGCTCGCCACACCTTTGCATCGCTCATCACGCTCTCAGCAGGAGTACCTATTGAAACGGTGAGCCGTATGCTCGGACACACCAACCTGAGAACTACACAAGTATATGCTGCTGTTTCCTCGGAAAGAATCCATCGAGAGATGCAAAAAGTGCAGCAACGCATACAAGATACATTCACCTTGAAACTTTGATATTATGGCACGAAGTACATTCAAAACACTATTCTATATCAATCGTTCCAAAGAGAAGAAGAACGGCAAATGTCCGATTATGGGGCGCATTACCATAGACGGAAAGCCGGTGCAATACAGCACGGGCAAGGAGATTGCTCCCGAACTTTGGGATAGTCGTAAGGGAAGATGCAAGGGAACGGGTGAAGAGATAAAGGAAATCAACCGCTATCTCCAAGCCAAAGAGGAACAAGCCAAAGCAAAATATCAAGAACTGATATGGCAGCGCGGCTATATCACAGCCGAGCTACTGAAATGTGAACTCATAGAAGAGGACAAGCCTAAAGGATTTCTTTTGGAGGAAGCCCGACTTTTTATTGAAGAAAAGCGTCCCTGTGTGGAGGTAACGGTTGCCAAGCCGACCTTTGCCAACTACATCTATGCCGCACAACTCATAGAGGCTTATCTGCGTGAACGATTGGGTCTGGAGGATATTCGCTACTCCCAATTGGATTATGGCTTTATCGAAGGTATGGACTTCTATCTCAAATCTGAGCGCAGCCTTTCCCTTGCCACCATTCAGATTGTGGTCATCTTCCTAAGAAAGCTCATCGGCATTGGGCAGCAAAAGAAGTATATCCGCATTGACCCCTTTGTGGACTATAAGGCAGAACTGCCACATCGCACACGCAGGTATCTCACTACGGAGGAATTGCAGAGGGTTCTGCAAACACCCATCATTGACAAGCAGTTTGAACGGGCAAGGCAGCTCTTTCTTTTCTGTGCCTTTACTGGTCTGGCACGTGTGGACATGCAACGGCTCAGGCTAAAGCATATCATCCGTAATGCAGACGGCACGGAGGAAATCCGTATCAAAAGGCAGAAAACGGACGTAGAAGCTGTCATTCCACTTTTACCCATTGCCAAGCAAATCCTTTCACTCTATATCAAAGACAAGAAAGTAGACGACTTGATATTCCCTAACCTAACCACCCGCAAAGCGTCTTTAGCTTGTGTGAACATTGGTCAGATATGCCGAATAGAGAAAGGTTTGACCTTTCATATGGCTCGCCATACATTTTCAACCACAATTTGCCTATCCAACGGGATCTCAATGGAAACGCTCAGCAAAATGCTCGGACACAGCAATATTGGCACGACACAAATCTACGGAAAGATAACCGATCACAAGATACAAGAGGATATGACTGCACTCACTGACAGAGAGCATTCGGCCTTTGAGGGTTATTGTGAGTCAATAGCACAGCAAGACAAAACGCAATCTGAACCTTTATAGGTGAACTTTCCTCAAAGACCTGAAGCCATATTCGGTCGGGCAAAGGTATGGCGGTTGCCTTGATTGCTTGTAAGGTCAAGTCCTGCGGATGGAGTGAAAAATCTCCACCGCAGGGCTTTTCTCTGTACTTTGCTACTATCATACTTGCAAAAATTTGATTGTTAGTGCGGTCGTATTTTTCGCTCCAACCTTGCAGCAATAGGCTAACCGCCAAAAGAATAAGCCCGAACGAATACGGCATACTCAGGCTCTTTGGACGCAAGAAGCGACAAAACAAATACTCCACCAATCAATTGAGCCAAAGTATGTACTCTTGCTCTGTTAATTGATAGAGAGATGTCGAAGCAATCAAACACTCGAGAGTGATCTGATTTTATTTTCGCTAGTACGGAACGAACCAGCGCCTCATCTCATTACCGCAATAGCCTAGGCTTTTGTATTCACCATTTCCCTTGTTTCCTAACTATTTCCTTATTCTTCCTCACTCTTTCTTTTTCCGCTTTAGAGGGGTTACTTTTGCATCCGACAAGAAGGGCAATCGACAGAAAAACTGCTCGTTTGCTGAGTATTAACAACGTAATCAACAACAATGCAATGAAACTTATCATCATCGACCGCAAGGCATGGGAGCAGCACTGCTCCTCCTTTGCAGATTTCATCCACCGTATCGAACGGCTTATCGGGTGTCCTCCCGAAACGGAAGAATGGCTTGACAATGAAGCCGTATGCAGTAGGCTCGGAATCAGCAAGCGCACCCTGCAACACTATCGGGATACGGGTAAAATGCCGTTCTCTATGGTCGGGCATAAGTGCTACTATAAAGAGAGCGACATCACTGAGATACTGAATGCAAAGAAAGACTGAACTCAAACACTGAATGAACTATGTCAGAGAACGAAATCATTACACAACAAGACCCGCAAATGCAGATGTTTGCACAACTTATGGAGAGCGTCTTGAAGAAGCTGGAGCGTTATTGTGCTACTGCACGTCCTATGTTGGGCGGAGAGGTTTACCTTACAAGTGAGGAAGTCTGCAAACTGTTACGTCTGAGTAGTCGCACGCTCCAAGAGTACCGAGACAGTGGAACAATAGCTTATCACAAAATCGGAGGCAAGATTCTCTACAAACAGAGCGATATTCAAGCGATGCTTGAAAGGCACTATAATCCTATATATAAGTAAGAGAAATAAGTAATTGAACAGCGGGGTAAAAGAAGTGAGTTGAGATATGGTTTAGCGGATACTCATTTGAACTCGGGAACGCTGACGTCATGAGCATACAACCTCTCGGTGAGTTTCAATTCTTCCATCGGTGTGCGTGCTTTTGCCCCTCTTTGGGGATTGTTGACTTCATCGGTGCGTTTTCAGCGTTTAATCTGAACTTACAATTACCTACGGTCAAATGAGTAAGCCATAGGGGATTTCGGTTAAGAGTTGGGTAAGTCAAGATTTGGTCTGGTCAAGAAGTGGGTTTTAACTCAAGTCAAAATTGACCAAAGTCAAAATTGAGTTGAGTCAAAATTGAGTTGAGTCAAAACCTAACTCTTGAGCTAAGTCAATTTTGAGTTGAGTCAAAACTGAGCCAAGTCAAAACTGAGTCAAGTCTTAACCAGACTCAAAACTTAGCTCAGAAAGTCAAAAGCTAAATTCCAATCGCCCCTAAGTGGGTGGCATCAATTCTTGATATTGGCAAGGTGTGTCTTTGTGACACAAACTGCCGTTTGTACCACAAAGACCCTTGCCCCGAAGGGGAGTAAATCACTCCAAAGTCGTGATTAGAGAAAAAACAAGAGAATATGGCAAGCGATAAATCGAGGGAAAGAGTAGCGAAAAAGTATGGTGACATGCCCGACAAGTGGGACGATTGGCACGTCCGCCTTCCCGACCCGAATGAGCAACTTCGGGTAATAGACCTCTATCACAAGTCGGGCTCAAAGTCCAAGTCTGAGTTTGTGCGTGCAAGGTTATTAGGAGAGCATTTTAAGGTGATCACGGTGGATAAGTCTGCTGTGGAGTATTACCGCAAGCTCTCTGAGCTCACTGCACAAGTCCATAAGATCGGTGTGAACTACAATCAAGTGATACGTCTGCTCCACATCACCGAGAGGGAAAGAACAACACAAGCCCTATTACAGGAACTTATCCGCCTGACAAAGGAACTCACCGCCTTACAAGAGCAGACGGTGAGTTTGACGATTGATTATCGAGAGAGGGATGATAAATGTCCGGCTCCATTATAATCCGCCATGCATTTTTTGCAGGAGATTACCAGATGTCCGTACGATCTGAAAGTCCACCGTTTGGTTTCTCCAATTTCGATCCACGTGCCATTTTGCAGGATTTTATATCCATATTTTATGAATGGTGTTGCCAACACGGACAATATAGATGCCTCTTGACGGCATTGGGATGGAATGAGAGGTGGTGAGGCTTCCTTGCTCTATAATAGTCCCGTCCACGGAATAAACAGAATAGAGTACAGGAGAGGAAAGGCTTTCCGTCGCCTCAATGACCAGTCGGCCGTCTCTTCCATAGATCTTGTATTTCCCAGCATCGTCCATCAGAGGTGTTTCTATCCCAGAGGGGAACTTGTCTGTTTCTATGATATTGGTGAAGTAGTTCCACCCGAAAGCCTGACGGTACTTCTCGCCCGAACCGATGGGAACATAGACAGGTATGTCGTTGGGCGTGTAACCATGGAATGGTCCGAGTCCTGGGTTTGCTTTGTCTTCTTCACAGAATGGGGGGATGGGAGAACGGGAATAAATTTTCTTGATGTATTTCCAATATGCACAACTCCCTCCTCCCAAATACTCAAGTGAAGCGGGAAAGACAATAGAGTCGAATGCACAATACCAAAAGGCATTTGACTCTATGCGCTTTAATCCTTCAGGCAATTCAATTGATTTAAGTTTATAGGCAGCCCCGAAAGCGTCGCTTCCAATCTCTATTACACTTTGAGGAATGTTTACCTTCTCGAGCAAAGGACACCAAGATGCAAAAGAGCCGGGAATCTTTGTAATGTGGTCGGGAATATGTATTTCTTCCAAGTAGGGACACGCGGAAAAAAGAAATCCAGACAATTCATTAAGTGAACCAGGAATTATAACTTTTTTTAGATCACAGCCAGCAAAAGCTCCTTCCTTAATCTCCTGCAAGCCTTCTGGCAAGTTTACCTCTTCTATTCTTGTATTGTAGAAAGCACATACACCTATATATTTAAGCGTGGAGGGCAAGACCAGTTTATCAAAGCATTGGCAATTTACAAAACATTGGGCGGGAATATCCGTGATTCCCTCAGGGATAACCAAAGGATCGCTACTCAGCCAATGGCAACTTGAGAAACTATACACACCTAATTTCCTTAGACTCTTGGGGAGATTCACCTGTTCTAACTTCATTCGAGAAAAAGCGTAATCTCCTATTTCTCGGATACCATCAGGAAGAATAAGACGACGAATAGGGAGATAAACCACCCCTTGATACGCTCTCGGATCATCGATTATTTGTTTGTCTTTTTTCCAAAATGCACATTCAGGTATCTTGTCGTCCTTCACTTGTGCATATTCCAAGTTCAGCACGGTGAGTTTTCCCTCGAAACTGCATTTCCACAAGGTTGTGAAATCGACTTCGTTGATAGGTCCATGGACAATCAATGAATCTACAGTATTCCACTTGTCGCCCAATACTTGCTCCAACTGACCGTAGTCGCTCACCCTCGCATCATAGAAACTGACTTGTCCCCATGCCTTTTGAGAGAAAAAGAGGGCAAAGACCAAACACATCATCAAAAGGTAACTTCTCATTGGCATCATCAATGCATAGTTTTACTTTAAAGTGAGAAACGGCAACAGGAGACATGTCTCCTGTTGCCAAAAATGATCTACTATTTCTTATTGAACTTTTGACTATCAATGATTTGACCATCTACGGAATAAGAAAGTATATAAACTCCACTTGACAGAGAAGTTACATCAAGTCGCATCTCTTGTGTGCCAACAGGAAAACTCTTACTCAAAAGAATTGCTCCCCCCTGAGTCAAACTGCTCACCTGAAGTACGGCATTTTTTGAATCAACAGGACTATGTAGCTCAACATTTATAAAATCATCGACCAATGTAGGAACGACTGATTTCAATCCAGTCTTAGACTCCAATGTGACGCATTCCTGTGCTATTTCACCCTGAGAAGAGATGGCTGTTACAAAAAATTCCCTATTCTTTGATGTTGGGATTACTGTTACTTTAGTCCCCTCTCCAATGTCTTCGCCATTTTTGTCAGTCCAGTGGGCTAAATAGTCTGTCCCTTGCCAATCCGTTGAGAGTTGATACTTACCTCCTCCAATTTCAATAGGAATAATATCGATTGGTTTATAACTATATATGGGCGCTTCCACTACAAACGTCTCTCCCCCTACGATATTCCCTTGTTCATCTTTTTGGATTAAATCGAATGTGTAGGATTCTCCAAAATATGTTGCCGGAGTTTTGAATTCAAAATTCATTGTCACTTTCTCAAACTCCGCTCCATTCATGCAAATATTTTCCAACTTGCTGTTTTCAGATTTAAGGCTTACACAATAAGGATTGACAGCAGGAGAATAGCCAATATCCGTTGCACGGAGACCTCCAAGTTTCCACGCTTTATAAATAGGACGTGCCATTGTCATTTTTACGTTCGCCTTGGAGAACAATCTCTTGTCTTTTTCTGTATGTGTTATAAGTTCAAGGGAATATTTCTGGTTGTCATTGTAGACATTACGGACGAATACGTTTATGCCTTTTGACAAATCTCGTCTGCTGACGATGGAGACATTCTTCTGAGCAATATTATTGCTACCTTGAACATCAAAGCGAGTTATTTGAGGGTCATAACTATCATCCTCAAATGTATCCATTATTTTTGCCACCAAACAGAAATGGTGCTTTTCTGTGCCATTGTCACCTGTATCTCCAATCATATCTCCTGGCAATGGCCAAACAACTGAGACAACTCTAGATTCTCCAGCTTTAATTTCACCTATTGGCACAGCCCTCAAATGCTGTCCCGTTACATGATTTTGATATACTTCTTTGCCTTTCCAAGCCTTGATAGTTATACCTGTAGAAGCCTTTGCCCAATAAACATGAGCCCATAACCCGCCTTTGTAATCTTTCTTTCCTCTATTGTGGACTCTTACATATACGACACATGCAAAGTGATTCTGAGAGTAATAAGGATTTTCATGCTCTTCTATTTTGTCTTCGCTGTTTCTTACCCAAATATCAGGACTCTTCCAAAACTCCTGTGTTACTGTATTCGGCTCCTTTCCAGTATCCTCCTCACTATCCCGAATGTAGAGGTCTACTGCCTCTGGCAGATTATTAAACGCCAAGTCCTCTCCGATGGATTTCGGGTTGGATTTGTATTGAGGATTTTCCTTAGGACGTCGCCTGTCTTCCTTATAGGCATAGTCGAATGCCTCTTCCATCGTCACTCTATGGTTATTGTCTCCATCTGAAGTAATGGGCACTCCGAAAGCATTGGCCTCATTGATCGCGGAAGTCCACTGGTAGACGAACTCATCATAGGGAATGTCAGGGCATGCCCAAGAAGACTCGCTACCCTTTGATGCCGCCGCAACAACGCACCCCACTTGGGACAATTCCTCAATGAACCCACCCGAGAAGCATTGTCCCAACACTACATTGACATAGACGGACTTTTCGTTGAACGGACGAAGCCAGTTCGCAAGCTCATAGTCATGTAGAGACTCACCATTCCACAAACATATGTACGATTGATTTTTGTTGTTTCTAGTGCCACCGTGATCAATGACATAGAAAAACAGATGGTCATTTTCCCCAATCTTTTGAGAAAGGTCAGAAAGGACAGCCTTCACATTAGCACGTGTGGCTGCATACTGTATGTCAGGCTTTCCGTCATAGTCCAAGTCTAACGGAGAGGATTTGAATCCACCTGCCGTCGCTTTCATATCAGCCGCAGGATCAGTTCCATCAGACATTATGACCGAGATGTTATTCTTGAGTACACCGTATTTGTTGACCAATGTCTGATAAACAAAAGAGCAGTCGTTCCAATAACGTTCGTAGTTAGCATACTTGTTGTATCCACCACTGAGTATTACGGCATAGGTACGTCCCGCAGCACTTTTAGTCTCGTTGGAAAGATTCACTTTCCTCACATAAGGCGTTTGGTTCCTCCGTGCCCCATAGCGGTTCTTGACATCCAGCGGGGTGAAGTTCCCATTGGGAGGAAGACGAAACTTTGTCTTTTGAGGAACAAGACGTTGATTTGTAGATTGTCTTTTGGCAACAGAAACCAAATAACAATCATGCTCCCAGCCTTTCCAAGGCTCGGCGTCCACGAAAAACGTCCATGTGTTAATTTGCGAGAAGGAGAGGTTTTGCCCCTCACTCCTAACATTGAGAACGGCATCTTCACAGAGGTAGTAATCCACATCTTGACCTCTGAAGCTCATCTTGACGATGGATAAGGCCTCCTGTTTGGAGATGTTACGTACTTGCTGTGCTATTGCGGAGGAAGCTATTAGGCAACAAAGCAATAGACATAAAAGGTTGACTTTCTGTTTCATAACTAATATGATTTAAGAGTTAAACTACCGTTAGCAATATTTCGTCTTGGTTTAAGCATGAGTTTATTATACGGAAATTTTTTTTAGGTGAAAATGGACGGAATGAACATCCTTCAACTATACTCTTGTTAACAGCACTGTTCCATAGGAGAACCTGCCACTTTCAGGAACAAGAAGAAGTATCTTCTGCCCCTGCTTTATCCCTTTAGTTCGCATCAGCTCTTCCAACGCCACGTAAATGGCAGCAGAGCCAACGTTTCCGACAGATGGAAGGTTGACAAACCACTTCTCTTTCGTCAATGCAATACCACGAGCTATGAGTTCATCATTCACTTGGTCGTAAAAGAGCATTGAAGAGAGATGTGGCAACACGTAGTCCACCTCTTCTGGATTCAAGTTGTGTTTAGCTAGAGTGGTTTCGATATGATCCACCCAATATTTGATGGCATACTTCTTCAGCTGACGTATATCCTGTTCCCTACAAGAACGCCACGATCCTTGATTTCTTCTGGAGAGAATTCTTTCCAACTTTTTAGCCGTCCATTTGGTTCCAGCTCGGATGCCATAAACATACAGGTCGGCAACTCATTGGCATAAGATGTCATTTCCACCCACTCCACTTTAAGAGGACAATCCCCCTCGGGGTGGTCTTGTAGCAATACAGCTCCGGCTCCATCTGACAACATAAACCTCATGAAATCCTTCTCAAAAGCCATATAAGGATCTTTATCTGGATTGTCGTGTGTCGCCTCATACTCAGGATCGTAAAACTTGGAGACTAATGCGGGAGAGGTCAGCTCGGAAGCTACACAAACAGCATTGTCGTGCAACCCTGCGAGGATATTGCTATAGCAAATCTTCAGAGCTTGTAAAGAGGTCAGACATACACCAGAAGAAGAGAATATCTCCATCGGGAAGTTACCCAACTCACCATGTACCATAGAGGCGTGCGATGGAAGCAACTGATCCGGAGTACTCGTGCCACAAGCTAAGAGAGTGATGTCAGTCGGGACAGTTTTTTCTTCAAACAGTCTCAATACCGCTTCTTTTGCAAGCTGGGCATTAGAATGTGTGATCTTATGCTCTTTGTCTAATCCGTAATAGCGAGTCTTTATACCATTTTGTTTGAGGACAATAGACCGAACCCTCGACGGTTTTCCAGCAATGAGACCAATATAATCCTCCATCTCCTCGTTGGATACAGGCTTATTAGGCAAAAAGACCGCAACCTTATTAATGTATACATTCCTCATAAGCGTATAGAATTATATAGCAGTAAGTATTTCTTTTTCAACTCGTCAATATCCAACTCATTCCCTGTTATGGATTGGATAAACGAATCTCCATAATATAAAGATCGGAACATAGATACGACCAGAAGCGGATCAATGCTTTGATTCAGCTCTCCAGTAGAAATCCCTTTCTCGTAATATGTTAGCCACAATTGTGTTATTTCTTGATCCAAAGCTTTGCACCTATCATTAAACCCTGCGTAATGAAATTTGGCAGAGGATAGTAGGTTGATATACTCCGTGGAGTTCGCATCTATAAGGGTGTTCCTTACGGAATTCATCCGCTCTTTCGTGAGATTTAATTCGTTCATAATAAAGCTAAGAAATGGCTTCTCATTTGATACAAGCTCTTCTCTCTTTAAGGAGTTAGATAGAAGTTCAAAGACGAACCTGTCAATGACCGCTCTGTATAGCCCTTCTTTGTTCTTTACTTTATAGTATATAGCTCCTCTAGACAATCCGATTATTTCTTCCAAATCCGCCGTAGTGACATCCGCATACTCCTTCACCAAAAAGAGTTTGAATGCCCCAACGAGTATTTGATTCCTACGTTCTTCACTTTTGCTTATCATCACTTAGTACTACTGTAATAATATTCTTTCTGAGTGCCAAGTTAGACATAAAAAATCAAACCACCAAATCTTGGGCAAATTTTCTTTTTCATCACTTCCTTTCTTTATAATTCCCTGAGACTTAGGAGAGGTGATTTTATACGCTTCGTGTTGCACTTACTACTGGAAATTGCGCATCACAATACCCACAACACGGCTAATTCTTACTGATTTTCATCAGAGAATCATTATCTTTGCAACATAGAACAGCGTGATCTTTGAGGTACTGCAGAATGAAGATAGAAAAAGAAACTCGCTCGTTTCCAACTCGTAACCCTTTTGCCCCACACTCTTTCCTACTCTATTGATTACCTGATAGATACAGTGTTTTTGAATCTTTTGCGGGCATAATCCGTTGCGATTAGCATCTTAGCTTTCTCCTCCTTTTCCGATAGCTCATCTCGTCCTAAGAGGGTTGCATCCCCTGTCTTGGCGAACTCCATCAACTTGCCGATAAACTCTTCTTGCTCGGGTGTGGGCGGTATGTTATGCAATATCTCGTTCTTCTCTGGGCGGTCGATGCCGATATCCTTAGCGGTACGATAGTCACAAATCTCCGCATAAAAGTAATAGGAGCGAATGTAATCGGCTGATTACAAAAGGAAAACATAATATAGAATAATAAAAGGTGAACGATTTGGAAACGAGCGTGTTTCTTTTCCTCTCTTTATTCTGCAATGCCTCAAAGACCACTTATCTAACGTTGCAAAGGTAGTCTTTATTTTCGATGAAAACAAGAGAAATCCACACTTTCATCAGTCCGTTTCATTTTTCCGCACTTGAATTGCCGTTTTATGCCCAAAGCCCATCTCATCGTGAATTTGCTGTTAAAAACTTCCTTTTTATTGTCTTCATCATCCTTTTGCGTGTTAAAAATAAAATTTTTCTGTGCAATTCCTTGCAAATTAAAGAAGAATAACCTATATTTGCGTTTAGAAAAAAAACAACTTAAACGTTCATGCTTATGAAGACAACGTTGATTTTACCAATTTCAGCCCCCTTGACATAAAGAACGCCACTTTCGGCAGTCAAGGGAGATATGCAGGACTCTACGAAAAGGCTTTGCATTAATCAATTTTCGCACACACGATACAATCCATCCCACTTTTATTTTACGGATTTTCTCTCTTTACCGTTTTTATTGCGGGTATCTTATCAGACTGAAAAAGAACATAGACAGTATTAACTTATGGGACGACATTTACACGAAACAGCATTTCTAATAGTTACAGCCTTATTCATTCCCGTGCAGTCCCGTGCGCAGTCACCTGGTCAGGTCAGCGGTGCGGAGGCATGGCTGAAGACCGTCCCCCTGACGATGGATCTGCATGGGTACTATCATTGGCGCGACTTCTCGGGCGACTCCGTTAGAACCAACCTCTACGATGCCAAGGGCGCAGCCTACGGTGGTGAGTTCACGCAGCGGCACACATGGATACGGACTTTCAACTTCAACCCCGCCCTGAACTTCTCCGAGGGGAATCAGCCGAAGGAGAGTCTACTGAAATACTCCAACCTCGCGCAGATGACCGTCATCGGGGTGTTTGCCCCGACGACCACCGCCTATAACAAGGACGAGGTGCTATATGCCGTCAGCGGACGCAAGGGTGCGGGAAGCCTCGTGAGCAGGGACAAGGCGGTCGGGCAGCAGGGCATAGAACCGCTCAACTACGGAAGCGCGGCCGGCGAGGACCTTCTTTATTCGGGGAGCGAGAGGCAGACCGCAGAGGAATTCAAGTCCACGAGTCCCCGCATCGTCTCATACATCAGGGCATACGCCCCCGTGCATTCCGTTTGGGGAGAAGGCAGACGTGCGACCATCACCACGGGAACATACAGGGACGGAGACGTCAATTTCTCGACAGCCTTTGACAAGTCCCTGTTCGGGGGCGGTGCGCTCAATGGCTACACGCCCGAGCTCATCGCATACGGCAGGACACTTACACCGCTGGAGCGCAGGCAGGTGGAGACCTACCTCGCCATCAGATACGGCATCACGCTCAGCGGCTCGTACTACACGGGCACGGGCGACCTCTCATGGGACAGGGACGAAAGCGCCGCCTACCACCACAGGGTGACGGGCATCGGGCGCGATGATGCGGGCGACCTCTTCCAGCCCCTCTCCACGACGAGCTACGAGGAAGCACCAAGATACTCTACTGAAAAGACATACGACAGTTTCAGAGACGCAGACCCATACGGTCTGCCGACGAGCCAGCGCCTCCTTGTCATGGGGCGCGAGGATGGCTCACCCATGCCCGACGGCGGCTACATGATATGGGGCGACGACAATGCCGCCACGACCACCGTTGAGACGGAAGGAAAAACACCGTGGCACGTCATGAACCGCAGGTGGCTCGTCAGGACGAACATCGACTCCACCGAATACAGGAGGGACGTCTGGACGCAGAACGGCATCACCGTCACCTCCGATGGTTTTATGGATGCAGTGTCGCAGAATGAACCCAAGGAGGGCGCATACATCGTCAGCTCCCCGCTCGACACGGGAAACGGCACGATGGAATACACCAACCCGAGGCTCCATCCCGACTACAACGTGGGCTTCACCGAGGCATCGGGCACGAAGTGCGCCTACGGCTTCAACGTCAGCGCACGGGGTGAGATCCGAATCGTTGAGGACGGAACAATACAGAATCGTGTCTTAACAGGCAATACGGGCGGAAAGAGTTTCATCGTACGCAGAAAAGGAAACAGCGTAACCTTACTCATCGACGGCAGGGGCAGCAAGGAGCTGCAGATAACCATACCCGTTGAAAGCACGGCAAGGGCAGCCTGTATGATTTTCGAGACGACAGGCGGCGAGACTGCATTAAATATCCCAAGACTGCGCAGAAATGGATTCGGAGACAGCGGCAACATGGTCGAGCTCGGATATGGAGTCCTCGCCAAAGGCAACAAGTTCGCAGGTGCGGACTACCGCAACGTCTTCATGCTCATAGACAGAGGTGCGGGCGACAAGACCGACATACATGAAAACATCATCATCAGATGCTCGCGCAAGGACGCGAGCCGTGAAAAACTCATCTTCGACAACATCTTCATGGACACCGACGGCAGTGGATTCGACACGTTCACCTTCGCCAGCTTCGACGGCATACTGGCACGGCTGACACCGCACGATGCGAGCTGCACGGGCGGAAAGCCGCGAAAGGACGGCAGCCTTGACATCAGCATGGTGGTCGGCCTGCCGAGTTTTTCATACAGCCTGCTGGCGGACTCCGTGGAGAATATGGAGAAAGGTGCCGTAGCTTCACGGGGAAACTTCACCACGAAGACATACACGGTGAAGAACCTGCTCCCGGGAAACTACAGTCTGCTCATTAAGCAGAACGCAGGCATCGACATCACGGCGGAGAGCACGGGAGGCGTCGAGTATGCCCATGCGGTCGGTCGCCGAAAGCAGGGAGAGGTCACATGGACTATTCCCTCGCTCAGCTCCGACTACAGGGCGGGACTCTGCACCACGCTCGGACTGGGAAAGAACATCCTCCACGGCTTCGACGTGAAGAATGCCACGGCACAAGTCGTGGTCGAGGGTAAACCCATGGGTGCTGCCGTCACCCTGAATGGAGGTGACGCACTCGGCATCATCTTCACCCCCGACACGGTAAGCTATACGGTAAACGGCATCGTTGTCCACCGTGCGGCCAAGAAAGCTGGTCTCGGCTGGCTCTTCGGCATGGGCTTCAACAAGGGACTCTCGACCATCGACGGGCTGAGCATCGACGGTGGAGACTTCGCCCTGACGAGCGTTTCGAGGGGCGTGGCCTACGAGACGAGGAAGGCTGTCGAGGACAGCATGGCGGTAATTATCGGCAGCGAGTGCAGCCCGAACGTGCCCAAGGCACAGGCAAGGTCGGCAGAAAACACCTCCTCCATTGAGAGGCAAGCCCATTCTGCCCTCACCGTGACAAGGAAGGACGGGACCGGTATGGCGTTCAGTGCCGAGCTGAGACTTGCCAAGGAGACCGATGCCGAACTGCTCGTCTATGATACATCGGGAAGGCTGCTGAGCCGGACGGACATGGCGGGAGGCACCATAAAGCGTGCCGACTTCACCGTACCGCAGACGGGCGTGTACGTCGTTAAAGCGCTCACCTTAGAAGAGGAATTCACAAAGAAGATAATGGCAACCTACTAAACCCCAACGGCTATGAAGACAAAGCATTACCTCATATCGGCGGCATTACTGACAGCCATCACCGCAGCCATCGCTGCGACGCATATATACAAGGGACAGGACAGTGCACGTGAAAACAACGGCACGAGTATATCACAATCCATGGCAGCACAGACCGAGACATTCACGAAGAACGTCCATAACGCAGAAAAAGCTACGCAGGGAATATCACGGACGGCAAGGAAGGAGGATAAGTCAAAGACGACAGCAGCAGCAACTTCTTCCGTTATGGCGACCACCTACACGGCAGACCATGCCTCGGGCATCATAGGACAGCCCGACGGACGGGTTTCGGACAACCCCGAGGACAACATCTTCGAGATAACAGTCGAGAAAGTCTCTCCAAATATGCGCGCATGGCTGGTCTATGACCTCAAGGGCGTAAGTTCTGGTCAGGGCATCAGCAGGAGCATCAACGATCGCACGGCTGTCGGCGGCTACCTTACGGTTCTTTCCAAGGACTGGAAGACCGTCAGGGAGGAAATAAGTCCCGAGTGGCTGAAGGACGGCAGGAACACCGTCCTCTTCACCATTCCGACGGATGCTTCCTACGCCTATTCGGTCAGGAACGTACATATCGAAACCGTAGCGGATGCTAAGACAAAGACTAATACCAATAAGCAGGAAGAAATAATCCTTTCCTCCGCCCCCATAGCCTATGACGGTCAGACCTACCTCTACGGCTTCGTACGAGGGAAGGCAAGCCGTATCTCAGTGAACGGCATAACCATCACCGTCCATGACGGAGAATTCGAGGGCATCGTGCCATCGACGGGCAGACAGCTCAAGCTCACGGCAGTCATTGATGGCAGGAACATCAGTAGGAAAATAACACCCATACAAGGAGGCAGGGCGGACTATGCCCGTGCCCTCGTGTCCGTCGGTGGAAAGGCGGAGAAGCAGTTCCTCGCACACAGGGCGGACAGCATCGCCATCGGCGGCAACGTCCTTTCCGTGAAGGCTGCGGACATCGCAAGGGATGGCAGATACTCCATCACGGCACTCCGCGAGACGGACATTCCTGCCCTTGACTACGGCATGACCAACGTCACCGCCAAGGGAGACGGCTACCGCTTTCTGCCCCACGGCAACCACTTCGAGGGCAAGGGTGCGACGGTGAAGATAAAATACGACCGCACGCGAATCCCGAGCGGTTTTACAGAAGACGATATCAACACCTACTATTTCGATAAAGAGACAAAACATTGGGTGGCTCTCGAAAGGGTGAAAGTGGACAAGGCTTCTGCCTGTGTGGTATCAAAGACCACTCACTTTACAGATATGATTAATGGTGTCATCAAAGCACCCGAATCACCACAGACTGACGGATTCACACCAACAATGATGAACGACATCAAGGCAGCGGATCCGACATCAAAAATCAATCTCATTACACCTCCTACAGCCAATAACCGAGGTTCTGCCAATCTTCAGTATGGCTTTGAAATGCCTCCCGCCCGCAATGGCATGGCACCGTCCTTAGGCATTCAGTACAGCAGTGAGGGTGGCAGCGGATGGCTCGGCGAGGGCTGGAATCTCTCTATTCCTTCCATTACGTTGGATACTCGCTGGGGTGTTCCAAGATACGATACAAGTAAAGAAACCGAGACCTATTTGATGTCGGGTTCTATGCTTTCCACGATGGGTGACGACGGCAAGATGGGTGTGGCTCACCGTGGTGAGAAGATGAACCGAAAAGCGGACAGACAGTTCTACACTCGTCAGGGAGGAGACTTCAGCCGTATTATCCGAAAGGGAAACTCTCCTGCCGACTATACTTGGGAAGTAACCGACAAGCAAGGAATCAAATATATTTATGGTGGAGAAGGTGCCGTTCTCAAAGGTACCATCACCGATGCAAGCGGTCAAAGCCGTGAGGTGATTACCGAATGGAAGCTCAAACGTGTGGAAGAAACACACGGTGATTATATAGAATACGTCTATGAGACAGCCGACGAACCTGTTCGTGGTGGACTTGTGGCAAAAGCCATTTATCTTAAGGAAGTACGTGCCGGTAATAGCGGACAAGCACCCCATACGGTTGTTGTCTTAGAAGGCAGTAAACAGAAACGACTCAAAAACAACAATGCAAGATATGGCTTCCTAACCTCATCGAATCGTTTGTTAGAGAAGCTAACGGTGAATTTCCAAGGAAGTACGCTCCGCAGTTATGCCTTTACTTATAGCGAGGGTGCGTTCAACAAAGATGTGCTTACGGGTGTGAAGCAACTCGACGACAAAGGTGCAGAAGTGTCTTATCAGAATTTTGACTATTATGATGATGTACAGGCTGCCAAGGGGTATGTGCCTTTTAAGGAAAAACAGGAAACATGGAATACGCACAACGACCATTTAGGTGCAGGCTTCTTGAATCCATTACAATTTGTCAGCAAAGCTTTTTCTGACAAACCCAGTGCCCTTGGTGGAACAACGAGTTTCTCCCTTAGTGGATCATTTTATGCCGGTATCGGTCCGATGGATGGAGATAAATGGAAAGGAAATACCATAGGCGCATCTTACGGGTATTCTTTGGATAAGAGCAATGGAGTCTCTACATTGGTGGATATTAATGGTGATGGGCTTCCTGATAAGGTCTTTAGAAAAGGTGGCGCACTTTATTATCGTCCCCAAATACCGACTTCGCAAAATAGTGAAGTACTATATGGAGAAGATGTGCGTATTGTAGGAGTCTCTGGTTTCTCCAAGATAACAAGTTCAACCCATAATGGAGGGGCAAAAGCCACTGTTGGTTATCAGTTATTCACGGCAGAAGTAGGTGTTGATTTCTCTTCGACCAAAACCAAGACAACGGAATACCTCTCCGACATCAACGGCGATGGTCTGGTAGACCTTGTATCGGGCGGAAAGGTTTATTTCAATCATATAGAGTTCGATAAATCCGGCAATGCCATTCCAACTTTCACCCTGAGCAGTGCCGATACGCCGAGTCCGATTATCTACAGCGGCAAGATAGACGCCTCTGTCATCCAGATAGACCCTGCCGAGCAGGCAGAACTGATTAAATCCTCTCCGATGGAGGACATGGTGCGTGTCTGGCAGGCTCCCAAGAATGGAACCGTCAGCATCTCCGGTACAGTCAGCCTGATTACCCCGATGGGGGATTATGATGCGGATGAGTATGCCCATGCAGACGGTGTGCGCGTGGCCATTCAGAAAGGCAGTGCGGAACTCTGGAACAAGAAAATTGCCAAGGGCGACGCCACAGCCTATAATGCAACGGCACAGGATATCGCCGTCAAGAAAGGAGATAGAATCTACTTCCGCGTGCAGAGCGGTACCGAGGAAACAAGCAACGGCGCTTTCGACAACGTGAAATGGGCACCCGTCATCACCTATGCGGGAACGGAAGAGAAACTTCCCGACGGTCTCTCCACCACGGTGTACAAATCGGAGGAGGGAGCCATCTATGATGCCCACACTGTGGCCAACATTGCAGAAAGCATCTCATTGGGGCTTTCCGGAAAGTTTACCAAACCCGTAACGACTGATGATGTAACACTCAAGGTCTACGCATCCAATAACGAGACGGACAGTTTGGGAAATAAGAATCCCAAGTACCGGAAAAAGGAAATATACACCCGGACCTTTGCGTGGAATGAAGCGTTTGACGGAGAACTCCAACAGACAATCCCCAATCCTGACAGTTATACCAATTTGAAGTTTGAGGTCAGCTCCACTTCCAACGTGGACTGGTCGAAAGTCAGATGGACACCGCAGGTGGAAGTGACCGCCAAGGATGGCAGCAAGCAGCAAACGGCAGGGGCTGCCCATTATGTTCTCTTTGCCGATATGGTCAATGAGGGAAAGCCCGTTGTACTGGGCTCCAATACGGCATCATTGTCTGTAACCCCAAGCATTACCGTCGTTCCCCCGACGGCAAGCGGAACGGTGACGATGACCGTCAAGACGGCTGACAAGTTGCTCGGCAAGAAGACCTATACGCTCAATGGCGGTTCTCTTTCAGGAGACCCGCTGACAATCACAGGTGTCAGTGCAGGCAAGATATGGATAGACTACTCCTATTCAGGAAACATATCGGGACAGGCAGTAACCTCGATGGCTACGGTAAGCGGTACAGGCACAGCACAGGCGGGCTTCTATGCCCAAAGTGACAATACCGGTATGGGTATGCTGTATCGTGGCTGGGGCGGTTTTGCCTATAATGCCTCCGAAGGCAGGTATGGCAAGCCTATTGACGAATCACTGCTGAAACTTCCCGACAGCAAGGATGCCAAACTGGATCCGAGAACCATGGCGTTTACACCTATTGGCACAGACCAAATGACCTTTGCACGCTGGATAGGTCAGAATGAATTCATTTATCTGACGGCAGATACGATGGGGACTGCTCGATTGGGTGAGCAGCAAGTCATATTGACAAATCCTTTAGAAGGTAGTACAGAAACAGCGGCACTTACAGGAGATTGTTTGCAAGGAACAGGAGCCACTGCTGTGACACTGGTATCAACCAGCAAAAGTACAGTCAAGCAAGGAGGTAGTATGGGAATTACCTACAATGAAGCAGGAGGAACGTCAACAACAGATGTAACCATGACGGATATGAATGGCGACGGTTATCCAGACATCATCGCAGGAGGTACCATTCAATATACCAACACTCAAGGAGGTCTCAGCGGAGAGAAATATAGTGGCATGGGTAAAACCACAGGGAAACATAGTTCCAAAGCATGGGGAGCAGGCGGAAAACCTGTCGCTTCCGGTGTAGCACTCTTGGATATGATGACACCCTACAAAGGCGGTTCTACTGGTACGCAAATGAATACTGGGCTCAAAAAAGCTCTCAATAACCTGCGTACATCTTTCCTTGCCAAAATATCCATATCTGGTAACATTCCTGAGAATACAGAAGACGCTGTAGAAACATTCATGGATATCAATGGAGATGGACTCCCCGATAAAATTCTGACAGATAGGAGAGTTCGATTAAACCTTGGTTATTCGTTTGCTGATCCTATAGCATGGGACATAGATCGCATACAGGGCGGAAAGACAAACTCTTACAACATGAGTATAGGCGCCGGTGATACGATTTTTACAAAAAAACATATTACAGAAGATAAGAAAAGTATAGTAAAAGCTTCGGGGAGCGTTAGTGGAGGAGTCGGTTTGGTAACCTCTCGAGGTGTAGAAGAATATGATTTGATTGATATCAACTCCGATGGCTTGCCCGACAAGGTCTGGATGACAGACGACAAGGTCTTTGTCGCCTTGAACAAAGGAGACGGATTTACTGATGGCATTCTTTGGAAAGGAACCTCGTTGTTGAGTGAAAACATATCTACAGCAGAATCGGTTAATGGTGCATTTACCTATACAATTTTCACCCCCATGCCTACGCCGGTTGTCAAGATTTGTCTGAATCCCGGCACAAGCACGGGACACTCCATCAACCGCACGACCTACTCCCTGCAGGACGTTGACGGCGACGGGTATTTGGACATCGTTGAGTCCGATAAAGAAAGCGAACTAAAGGTTACTCGCTCCGCCATCGGCAGGACGAACATGCTTAGGAGCGTGACCAACTCGCTCGGCGGCACCTTTACGCTCGACTACGAACATACCACGCCAACTTACGGACTTCCCGGCGGTAAGTGGGTGATGTCTTCGGTCACAGTCGATGACGGTATCCATGATGACGGTCCGCTGATGAAGACCGTCTTCGCCTACTCCGATGGACAGAAGGATCGCCACGAACGTGAGTTCCTCGGTTTTGGAAAGGTCGTAACCAAGAATATCGACACCGAACAGGGAGAAACCGCAGTCTATCGTCAGGCTGTGCAGCTCTACGATGTGTCCACCTACTATGCACAGGGCAATGAGCTTGGAGCGTCTGTAGAGGATGCCAAAGGCAACAAGTACACCGAGACACGCAATGAATATGACGGCTATTATATCACTGCCAGCGGTGACAGATATACTTTCAACAAACAGAAGAAACTCTGTAGCGACCGTGCTTCCGCTTTCGTGCCGCTACGCTATACCGCCAATAAGCAGTATGAGGGACAGGCAACCGGCATCACCACCTCTGAGGCTTGGAATGAGTATTACCTCACTGGCTATCACGGAGAACTGAAGTCCTACAAGTTCAGTGATAAGGGTAAGTTGGGTGCTGACGGTTCGGGTAAGTTCGACTACCAAACCGCAATACAATATGCTCACAATGATAACAAACATATCTTCGGGCTACCTACCAACGTAACCGTAACGGGCGGTGATGGTAAGATTTATCATCAAGTTTCTGCGACTTACGATTTGAACTATGCCGACCATATTACGCAGATTAAACAACAACTCGGAAGCAGCGAAGCTGTCTCTGACTATACTTATGATACTTACGGCAACATCATCAAGACCACGCTTCCTGCTAACAGCAAGGGACAGCGCATGTGGTACACCTACCGCTATGAGCCGGTGATGAATATGTATGTGGAGCGTGTAGACGATGCATTTGGCTACCGTAGCGAGGCTGCCAACTTCGACTACCGCTATGGTATGGCACTCCGCCGTATGGATCTCAACCACTTCTATTATGAAACGGATATAGATAACCTCGGACGTGTGAAAGCTGTGCGTGGTCCTAATGAGTTGGCAACAGGTGTGCCTTACATCATTGCCTTTGACTATCAGCCTAAGGCTACTTTCGGCACCAATGGCATCACTGCACCTGCGTACGCAGTGACCAAGCATTACGACATACAGCACCCAAGTAACGATTTGGAGACCGTCACCTTCGTGGACGGCTTCGGGCGTCCCGTTCAGGTGAAGAAAGACGGTGTGGTAACGACAGCTGCCAAGGGTAGTGCTCCGAAAGACGAGATCGTGATGATTGTCAGCGGACGCAACGTCTATGACGCTTTCGGTCGTGTGGCTAAGGCTTACTACCCTGTAACCGAAGCTGTGGGAAACAAGACAACTTTCAACAAGGCTTTTGACAACGTGTCGCCAACCGTAACGGTTTATGACGTGCTTGACCGTGCCATGAAAGTAACACTTCCGGACAATGCTGAGACCAAGACGGAATACTCTACGGACGCAGGTAGCAATGCACTCGTAACGACTGTAACTGATGCGTTGGGTAATCGTCAGGCAACCTATACCGATGGTAGTGGCAAGACCGTGAAGACCGAGCAACTCAGCGGACCCGATGGTATCATTACCACCTCCTTCGAATATGATGGCATTGACCGATTGGTCAAGGTAACAGACACCGAGGGCAACGTAACGACATCCGTCTATGATATGGGCGACCGTCGCACTGAGGTAAACCACCCTGCAAGCGGTATCACCACCTTTACCTACGATGCTTTGGGCAATGTGCTCACCAAGCAGACAGCCAATCTCAAAAAGGAGGGCAAGACCATCAATTACGAGTACGACTACGGTCGTCTGACGGCTATCAACTATCCCGACCATCCGGAAAATAACGTGAAGTACCATTACGGTGGTATCAACTCTTCTCACAACCGTATCGGCAGACTGATGCTCCGTGAGGACGGCAGTGGCGCTATCGAGTATTACTACGGTAAGATGGGTGAGGTCTTGAAGACGGTACGCACGCTGATTGTGCCCAATCAGGCAGTGGCAACCTACGTAACACAGTGGAAGTACGACAGCCATAACCGCTTGCTGGAAATGATTTACCCCGATGAGGAAAAGGTCACCTACGGCTATAACCTCGGTGGACAGGTAGACCACGTGCGTGGTTACAAGTCCTATGGCTACGATTATGTGAACAAGATAGGTTATGATAAGTTTGAGCAGCGCACCTACCTGAAGTATTGCAATGGAGCGGAAACCTTCTACAGCTATGACCCGCAACGACGCAGGTTGCAGAACCTCGTAGTGAATGCTAAGGTAGGTACTATCATGGACAATGCCTACAGCTACGACGCAGTGAGCAACGTGCTCGGTATTAAGAACAATGCTCCACTCCCACAGAGTGGTAAGGCAGGCGGACAGATGAGCCATAGTTATACTTATGACCCACTGTATCGTTTGGCAAGCGCAGCGGGAACTTATAAGGGAACAGACAATAAATCCGCTTCTTATACCTTATCTATGGGCTACGACAATATGCATCGTATCACGAGTAAGAAGCAACACCTCTCACAGACAGGTGTGCAGTTCGACGGCACGCTCAACACAGGCTATGACCTCACCTATACTTATCAAAAGGCAGAGGGTAAGAAGTTCCAGCTTGACAATGTTCGTGATATCAACTACCGAACGGAGGAGACTCCGACGGACAGCACCAATATCAACAACGGACACAAATACACTTACGACCTCAACGGAAACCTCGTCTATATCAACACCTCTCGTGTGAAGAAAGACGGCAAGGAGGATGAAAAGGCAAGTGAGCAGAAGTACCGTTGGGACGAGGAGAACAGACTCTTGGCAGCTGATGAAAACGGCTTTGTGAGCAACTATTGGTATGATGCCGATGGTGAGCGCACGGTGAAGAGCAGTGGCGAGAATGAAGCCATCTATGTGAACTCCGAGTTCTCGGGTGGCAACACCGGTACGGCACGCTTCTCGCTCTATGTCAGCCCATACCTCGTGGCAGGGCAAGGTGGCAAATATACGAAGCACATTTATGTAGGTAGCCAGAGAATTGTCAGCAAGCTTGGCGACCTCGCTTCTTATGGCGCAGACCCAAGACGAATTCCATACGCAGGCAATGAGGCTGATGGTCTTACCATTAACTACAAGGATAAATACAATCAGCAACTGCAATCCATTAAGGATAACTACAAGGCGTTTGACCAACCTTATAACGGTAAGGACAATGACGACTACGTAAACGGTCAGGGCTTCTGTTGTAATGATGGTACGCCGGAGGCGGCACAGGCTCGTGCGATGGCACGCACAAGGGCTGCAAATGGCAACTTCAAGCCCAACGACGAGTACGAGAAGATGCAGTTCTACTACCATCCAGACCACTTGGGTAGCAGTAGTTACATCACCAATCTTGATGGCGAAGTATCGCAGCACATCGAATACGTTCCATTTGGCGAAGTATTCCTTGAAGAACGCAACAATACGTGGAATACCCCTTACCTCTTCAATGCTAAAGAATTTGACGAGGAGACAGGTATGTACTACTATGGGGCACGGTACTATGAGCCGAGATTGAGTCTGTGGGTGAGTGTGGATCCAAAACAAGAGGCGTATCCAAATTATCACTCTTATTGTTATGTGTTCAATAATCCTGTCAATGCTATTGATCCCGATGGTAATGAACCAATAAAACCACAAGCTGGTACCGCGAAAGGATTCGTAGAGGAAATAAGCAATACTGGAGCGAGATCAGGTCGCAAACATGGTCAACAAGCCCATAACGCAATGGTTGGATTTGGAAAAATAGAATTTCATTTTCCTCGTCCTTTACCAGCAAATACTGGTAGAATAAATACCTATAGAAATAAGTATATTTATACAACAAAGGGAGGATGGTTAGATATGGCACATTTTCTTTATTATGCAGGGAAAGCCTATTCTTATAAATTAGAGAAGAATAAGGCAAAAGAGTTTATAGAAAAACATCCTATATTATTCGCTTTCATGAGTGTAGAAGATCAAAGAAATATGATGAAAAAGTCAATGCAAAGCCCTGTAGGTGAAGCAATGCAAGATGGTTATCTCCAAGAGCAGACTGATAGAGTTTTCGCCCGACATTCAGCTTATAGCTACGAAGACTTACCAAGTGATAAATTGGGTGCAGAATTTGGAGCAAATTACTTTGATCCGAAAAGCAAGCTCTCTTTGGGAGAGCAGTTGAATAATTATTTACAAGGATTAGGCGCTACAGTACCCGAAAAAGCGCCAAACTATAAAGATTTACCTCAGGAAGAACCTCAAAAAACTCCTTCACGCACCAACAAGACAACAATTCCTGTTTATACACATAATAATCCATAAAATGAAAAAGAAAATTTTCACTATAATAATCGCACTCTTATTTTTCCTCTTATTTTTCCTCTTATTTTTCCTTTTTAAAGATAAGAGGGAAAATGAATTGACTAACAAAGGTAATCAGATTATCGAGAAAATAGAAAGATTTAGGCAAGAACATCATAAGATTCCTAAAACTCTAAGAGAAATTGGTTTTACTAATGGCGAGGGAGCAAATACATTATTTTATGATGTCGTAAACGATACGGCCTTTACACTATCATTTACCATGTCTATGGATTACAATAAAACGTATTATTCGGATGTCAAACAATGGGAATATGGATATCGCGAATTGAAATTAAAATAAGAATACTTATTAGTTGAATTGGTAATGTTCCAAATTTGGAGTCAAAGAATTAATCATCTAATTATCAATGTATTTTAACTTTAGGCATAAAGGCAGGGATAGATTCTCTGCCTTTTGCTATTTTTGTAACCCAAAACAAAGTATTGCTGTCCAGTGAAAATAAACTGAAAGTTCTGTATCTCTTTACCCATCGGTATTGCAGCCGTTTTGCTTATGCAGGAGCTTGCTTTTCAGTTTCAAACTGTAAGCATAATAAAATGTGCTTATTTTGACAAGGAAAGCCGTATAATAACCAGATAAATTAATGAAATCATAAGTTTGAGTCTATTTAACCTAACACAGATAACTCCAAAATGTTTTATCGGACACCAATAAAAAAACGACCTTACAAAAACGCTTCGGCACTTTACGTTCCAGATTGGGAGTTGAGTTTCAATGTCCGTATTGCCACTCAAACAATATTGTCAAAAGTGGTAAAAGTAGTACAGGTAAACAACGCTACCAATGCAAACATTGCCAGAACCGTTTTATTACCGTCTACAACATACAAAGCCTATCTTCCTAACATTGATAACTGACCAAAGAGGGATTGGGCAATCACAGCACGATACTAACGTTGGGTATTATGATTTATCAGCATTGATTCTTGTTTACTCTCAAGGGATTTTGTCAGCAGCACTGCTTGCTGTTGCAGTTTAATAAGAATTTGGGAATAGGTTTCGAGTTTGCTGAGTAGTTGTTGCGCAGTGGCGACAGAATGATAAGTATTGAGGGCTTTCACGGCTTCGTTGTATAGCACGCCTATCTTATTCGTCATGACGACGATTTCTGATAGTTTCTCCAAGTAAGGTTCTTTGGCAGGGTCTTGGGTGATGACCTTAAAGGCTTCACCTAAAAGTCTTGCTCGGACAAAATCACTTTTCGTTTTTGCTCCCGACTTATGGTAAAGTCTGATAAGCTTCTGCTGGTCTTCGGAATTAGGTATTCTGATGTGCCATCTATCCCATCGTGGGCAGGTGGCACATCTGCCGTCAGGCTTCTTTTGTTTCTGCTTTTTCATTGTTTTCTAATCACGACTTTGGAGTGATTTAATCCCCCTTCGGGGCAAGGGTCTTTGTGGTACAAATGGCAATTTGTGGTACAAAGACACACCTTGCCAGTATAAAGAAAGAGATAGTTTGTTATGTTCCATAAAGTAACTTTTCTGAGGTGCTTTTGATAGACGAGAGTTCAAAGTTCAAGAAGTAAATCAAGAGATAAGTTTAGACTAATTTCTTGACTTACTGACTTTATGAGCTGACATATTTTTGACTAAAGTTAATTTTAACTTAGGTCGAAACTAATTTCTTGACCAAAGTCACAACTGTCCATTTGACTTAAGTCGCGACTGATTTCTTAACTTAACTCATAACTTACCTGTTTGCGGTATTGGATTATAATGCCTTTCAAGCATTGTCTGTATGTCGCTCTGCTTGTATAGTATCTTCCCTCCGATTTTGTAGAAAGGAAGCGTTCCTAAGTTTCTGTACTCTTGGAGCGTGCGTGTGCTGATCCGTAATTGGCCGCACACCTCCTCGCCTGTCAGGTAAACCTCTCCACCCAACATCGGACGGGCTGTGGAGCAATAACGCTCCAGTTTCTTCAAAGTACCCACCATCAACTGTGCAAACATCTGCATTTGAGGGTCTTGCTGTGTAATGATTTCTTTCTCTTCCATAGTTCATTCTGTGTTTGATTTCATTTATTGTTTGCATTCAGTAACTCTGCGATGTCGCTCTCTTTGTAATAACACTTGTGTCCAATCATTGAGAAAGGGATTTTTCCCGTATCGCGATAGGATTGCAGGGTACGTTTGCTGATGCCGAGCCTGCGGCATACGGCTTCATTGTCGAGCCATTCGTCCGTTTCGGGCGGATTGCCGATGAGTTGTTCGATACTGTGGATAAAGTCTGCAAATTCGGAGCAGTGCCGCTCCCACGCTTTGCGGTCGATGATAATGAGTTTCATTGCCTTAATTTTATTTTGATTACTTTATTGTTACTCGGCAAACAAACTGTTATGCAGTCCATTGCCGTACTTATCGAGTGCAAAAGTAAACCCTCGGAAGCACCGCTGCAAGAAATGAGGAAAAGCTGGGAAATAGAGAGAAAATAAGAGAAAAGACCAAAGGAGATCCATCTGTGTTATTGCGGTAATGAGATGAGGTGCCGGCTCTTTCCTTTTATCACATAGCAATTATTCTCTCGACAGTTCGATAGTTCGACAAATCGATATGTAGAACTATCGATAGATAGTTTTATCGATAGATTATTTTGACGATATATAGTTTTGACAACAGATAGTCATGACAACAGATAGTCATGACAACAGATAGTCATGACAACAAATTGTACCAACAACAGATAGTCCGTATTATCGTCAGTCCTATCTGTTGTTGGTTGTTACGCCTTGCGTCCAAAGAGCCTGAGTATGCCGTATTCTTGTCGTGCCTATACTCTCTTACGGCAGCCCTGCCCTGCAAGGTTGGGAGAGATGAATACGACCGCACGAATATTGAAAATGGCAATACCAACTTGAAAAGAAAAATCCTGCGGTGGAGATTCTTCTCTCCATCCGCAGGACTTGACCTTGTCGGGGCAGATTGGCTACCGTTGTACCTTTGCACGATAAGAAACGGCTTCAGGGACTTTGCGTGTGCCTTTGCTTACAACGCCTTCGGGCTTGCTTCCTCCGTCAGTCTGACCATTGGCAGATTGTTGCTCTCGATGAGCAGCACTATCGTGCCTGTGAGTTCGGTGTAAAGACGGCCGTATTGCTCGTCAGAAGCCAATGTGTCCGTCAAACCGAATTTGTCGAATGTGGCTTGAATAGCCTTATTCGACAACAAGATGGTTGCGAGTCTTTCAGGAAGCGATGCAGGCAGTTTCCTTTCAAACTCGTTTTCCAATACAGATACAAGCGTGTCATACTTGGAAAAATGCAAGCCATAATACAAAACCTCGCTTGCCATGCTTTCCGCTTCGGGGTGAGTGAAACCTTGCGCCACGGCATCGCAGTAAGCTGTGAGAGCCATATCTGCCCGTGCAGTGATAAACTCCGTATCTTGCAATCTCTCGGGGTGATGCTCACTCATGTAACTTCTTAATTTCAATCGAAAGTAAGAAAGTTCCAGCTTTTTGTTCTCTTTCATTTTTAATTTTATTTAGCGTTGATGTTCAATGATGGTTGCTTTGCGGTCAAAGGACAAGTTACTTGTCCTCCGCTTGGCTTTCTTGGCGGACAGACACGCAAAGCCTTTCGCAGTTCCCTTGTGGTTTTGCTACCCATGAGTGGCTGCATTTCACGGGCAATTTTACTCTTGCTGACCTTTGCGTAAAGTTCGGTGGTGGAAATGAAACGGTGTCCGAGCATCTTACTGACGGTTTCTATCGGCAAACCGTTCTCCAAGCAGATGGTCGTGGCAAAGGTATGCCGTGCCGTATGCGAGGTGGCTTCGGTATGAGGTGGGAGTCCTGCCTTGATGATAATGTCCCTTATCTTGCGGTTGAAATGGCTATTCGTGGGGAACTCACGAAAGAACAAACCCTCCTTTCGTCCGTCGCTGACAATGGTGAGTATCTCTTCGGCAATGGGCAATAAAGGAACAATGCTCCTGTTCTGTGTCTTTGTGCGACAGAGTGATATGTACCTACGCCCATCCCCGAATGTATAAACATCGTCCATTCGGAGTTTCTTCAAGTCTGAGAATGCCAGCCCCGTGAAACAGCCCAAGAGGAAGATGAGCCTGCAATGGTTGTCCACCGAGCGGTGTGGGCGATATGAGAGAAGTTTGTGTAAATCGTCAGAAGTGAGGGCATTGCGCTCGTAGGTGGGCGTTTCAATGTCTATCTGCTCAAAAGGGTCTTCACGGATATATCGTTGCTGCAGTGCTTTTCGGATGACTTGATGCAGGTGGCGCAGACGATTGGAAACAGTGCTTTCCTTGTTTCCCAAGTCCCGCAGCATAAATAGGCGGTAATGTTCTATGAGGTCCTTGTCTGCCTCTTTGGGAAGACAGTCCCCATTTCCCCTTGTTTTTAGAAAAAGTGCAAAATTCTTCCTACTGTCCCTGAAAGCCCTGACGGTAGCCTTTTCTATCGTCTTGCCCTGCAACGCCTCCTTGCTTTCACAGACGGATTGGTAAATCTCTATGAGTGTCGGGGTGGGCTTGTTTTGGTGCTGGAACTGCTCTTTGAGATATTCTGCCGTAATGTAGTTCTCTTCTCTTAACGTGAGTTCATAGAGTGCGTGAAGTCGTTCTTTTATTGAGTTCAGTTGCAGATTGACGGCATGCGCTCTGTTTGCCACCACTTTTATGCTCCCTTTCTTTGATTGCCAATCATCGGGAGAGGTGTACAAACCTGTTGAGAATGAAGCAGACGCACCATTGCAGGTGATACGGCAGCGTATAATGCATTCATTCCTTTCGCTTGTCTTGCTTCTGTCTATATAGAATAGAATTGAAAATGTACTTTTCATTGTTCTTGGACTTTTAGTTGATTAAACGATATTGTGCGATGAGAGGGAGAATCTTCTCCACATCCCGAAAGACACGCTCTGGAGAAGTCTCTGCATACACCTGTGTGGTCTTTATCTGGCTGTGTCCGAGCATTTTCGATACGCTTTCGATGGACACGCCTTCTGAAAGCGTCATCTGTGATGCGAAGGTATGCCTTGCCATGTGATAGGTCAGCGTTTTCTGAATACCGCAAAGCCGTGCTATCTTTTTGAGGTGTATGTTCAACGTGTCACAGCCTGGTATTGGCAGCAGATACCCTTTTGGGGGTTCGTGGCGGAACGCCCTCGTATGAATGCCCCTGTACCGCTCAATGATGGCGGATGCTTCGGGTAATAATGGAATGTGGCATACATTGCCCGTCTTCACTCTCGGCTTGCGTATCCAATCCATATCAGACTCGTGGATGATATGCTCTGCCGTGAGGTGGTACACATCCGTGTAGGAAAGCCCTGTATAGCACGAAAAGAGAAACATATCCCTCGACACCTGCTCGTAGCCTTGCAGTTCGTTATCGGTTAATGCTGCAATCTTGTTTACTTCCTCCCTTGTAATGTATCGGGGTGTTCCAACGTCCCAGCGGATGGAATGACCGATAAAAGGATAGGTGTCTATGATGTGCCGTTTGTGCAGGTCTTTGAGCAGGGATGCCAGCATAGTAAGATAACCAGCCGAAGTGTTGAGTTTAAAACCCTTTTCTTTGGAAAAATACTCCTCCAAGTCCTTGATAAGGGCTGTGTCGGCTTTTTGCACGGGAATATCGTCCACATGGTAGCGGCATCTCAGAAATTCAGACAGATGCTTGCGGAAGAGCAGCAGGCATTTCAGTCTTCTTTCGCTGCGGTCTATGCCAACTCGCTCACGGAAGAGGTCGATATACTCGTCCGCATGATGAAGCAGCCCCTGCGACTCGCTGTTTAACCCGAATACAAGTTCCTTTATCTGCACTGCCCTCACAGAAACATTAGATTTCTTTAAAAGCATCTCATAAACTTTACAGACACTTACTTGCAGTCGGTCAAGTTCCCTGTTCACTGATACGGCTTCGGAACTCTTTCCTACAAGTCGCTGTTTACGACTGTCCCAAATTTTTGGCGTACAGGCACATTTGCAACTGAACTGAACCATTGAGCGACCGATACTGATGCGTCCCATGATGGGACTTTTTCCGTTTTTGTCCTGCGTACCTCTTTTGAGGTAAAAAAGCAGCTTGATTTTTTCTTTTTCCATTTTTTTGCTTGTAAAATTATACATTTCAGAGGAACTTAGAGCGATGCAAAACATTGATAATGAAAGAGAAAACACCGTTTTAGTTACCACTTTTAGCTGTTCTTTTCCTTTCATCGTTTCTCGAACGATTTGGTAACTGAACTCTTGCTTTTTCACTCCTTTTTTCGCCTATTTACCTTGATGCAACCCAATGAGAAAGCAGGCAATATATCTTGTGTTTCAATCAGATACACATTTTTCTCCTTTTCTTGCTTCCAACTCCTATACTTCCGCATAGAAGGCTGCCAGCTCTGGCACTTTGATAAAGGTTCTGAAGCGTTCCTTCTGTATGATATCATTGGTGATGGAGAACTCGTAGTCGGTAGACTTCTTCGCAAAGACAGCAGCCCAAGCATCAAAGCTATTGATGCCTTGCTTTTCGAGTGCTTGAGGACGTAGGTACTTGAAGAGCAGATAGAGCTCTGTGAGTGAGTTGCTGATGGTCGTGCCACTGAGAAAAGTAGCTCCTAAGTCTTTACCCGACCGCTCCTGAATAGTACGTATGGCAAAAAGCATATTGAGTGCACGCTGTGAACCTTCTGGATTACCTAAGCCAGAGACTCGGTCGTGACGGGTGTTGAACATCAGATTCTTAAACTGATGACTCTCGTCCACAAAGAGGTGATCGATGCCCATCATTTTGAAGTCCACAGCATCATCCTTACGCTCGGCAATGCTATCTTGAATGCCTTGTAGTTTGGCTTCTAGGGTCTGCTTTCGCTTCTCCAATCCCTTGAGCATCGCTCGGGAAATGTCTGCACCTTGCTGACGAAGGACTTCTAGGTTTTCCTCTATAGAGTCTTTCTCCTTTTGCAAGATTGCCTCCTGTATCTCTAGAGCTTGAGGTATCATTCCAAACTGCTCGTGCGTGAGGATGATGCAATCCCAATCGTTGTTCTTGATGTCGTTAAAGATGCGTTGGCGGTTTTGCTTATTGAAGTCGTTCTTGCCCGGATAAAGGACTCTAGCATTGGGGTAAGCCTTTCTAAAAGTGTCGGCAATGTCGAAGACATTTGCCTTTAGTCCGATAATCATCGGCTTGTTTGCTAAGCCCAAGCGCTTCATCTCATAGGCTGCTGTACACATGATGAGGGTCTTACCAGCCCCTACCTCATGGTCACAA
>ENA-OPEA01000049-OPEA01000049.1-human-gut-metagenome-genome-assembly--contig:-NODE-49-length-79468-cov-8.831035_pt1 | contig 79468 bp, 58 predicted proteins | sample MGYA00241623_ERZ501509 | MGnify/ENA primary metagenome ERZ501509 (study PRJEB25962, sample SAMEA2042571) | human gut metagenome | biome: human gut; feature: human-associated habitat; material: faeces... | reverse complement strand
CTTCGGAGGAATCGTTTCGTCCCCACGTGGAGAATAAAAAATATCCACGTGGAGAATTGAGAATCCCCACGTGGATATCCTGTTTTATAGTCTCAGTTGATTAGAATATGCCCCCTAGCTCTCCTCCTGTTCCTTTCAATGGGAGTGAGTCCCGATGAAACATCAATTACGCAAATCGCTACTTGTCTTATCGGGCTACCCAATCTGCTATTTGACCTGAGAGAGAAGAGATGCTTTATTTGAACACTTTTTCGTACCTTTGTCTCTAGAAGTGGATGAGTCACTAGATCGACGCACTCCTGAGCTGTACAGATACAAAGAGTTGCACAATAGGACACAGCTTGTATGGAGAGGCTTACGATCTGCTGCGGAAGTAGCTCTGGCTCTGTATCGACCTAGATGACAACGACCGAGCAGAGCGTCCCATATCAGACAGGACTGACCCATCACTCAGCCTATTCACACATTACACACCTTACTTAGGTCGGTCATTATGCTAGCCAGCTGTCTCGCCACAGCGCCTGCTAGACAGTTGATTCCGTTGCCTCTATCATCTCACATGTAGCTTTCTGAGGCTCAGCATTGTAGCATGATAGCCCTTTGCAACAAGCCGTAAGGTGCATTTATCCAGCATAACATAAGTACATCATGCAGAAGTACACCATCGTAGATCTCAATGGTATGACGGAAGAGCAGCTCAAAGAAGTTGCTTCCCAGCTAGAGATTACCAAGATGGCCTCCGAAAAGAAAGAGGTCATTTACCAAATTCTAGACGCTCAGGCAGAAGCTGTAGCCACCCAAACAGTAGAGCAGCAGCAGAGCAATAAGCGCAAAGAGCGACAGAGCAACTCCCGCAATAACCGTTCAAACAAAGAGGAGAAAACGGACGCTAAAGACGAGAAAAACAAGCCTGAGCAAAAGGATCGATCGAACTCGCGACAGAACAAGCGCACCTCTAAAACGGACAAAGGCGATGCAACCAACCAGCCCACTGAGATAGATCGCCAAGCAGCTATCGCTATCGTTGAGAAGGCAGCGGCTACTCAGTCCGAAGAGAAGGAGCCAGAGACGGAGACTAAGGCTCAAGAGTCTAACCGTCCGAAGCGTAACAATAATAAGGAGCGCAACAATCGGAATAACAAACGACAGGAGCCAACGAACCAGTCTGACAAATCTGATAAAGAGGAGAGGCGTCCTCAAGCTAAGCAAGACGCAGAGGAGGAGCAACAGGAGGAGACTCCCATGGTCTTTACCCATCCCGACGCGGACTCACTACTTGGTGAGGTACTAGGCGAGTCTCACAAAGAAGCTAACTCCGACGAACCGGCACAAAAGGGCAAGCAGCAGAATAACAAAGTCAAAGAGGAGGAAGAGGAGACTTCATACGACTTCTCCAACATACTGACCGCTAGCGGACTGCTGGAGGTTTCCCAAGAGGGATACGGCTTCCTCCGTAGCTCAGACTACAACTACTTCCCCTCACCAGACGACATCTACGTCCCAGCCGACATGATCAAGAAGTGGCACCTCAAGACGGGTGATGTCATCGAGGGAAGCATACGCCCACCCAAGGGTAGCGAGAAGTACTTCCTACTACAGAACATCCTACTCGTCAATGGACGTCATCCTAAGGACAATCTGGATCGTGTCTCCTTTGACATGCTGACGCCTCTCTTCCCAGAGGATAAGTTTAAGCTAGAGTCTCAGGGCATCGCAGCAGTCTACGACAAGACCGCCATGCGCATCGTGGATCTAGTCACCCCTATCGGCAAGGGACAGCGTGGACTCATCGTCGCTCAGCCTAAGACGGGTAAGACGATGCTACTCAAGGATATTGCTAACGCGATATCTGCCAATCATCCTGAGGTCTATATGATCATCCTCCTGATCGACGAGCGTCCCGAGGAGGTGACCGATATGGCACGCAATGTCAATGCTGAGGTCGTCGCCTCGACATTTGACGAACCCGCTGACCATCACGTGAAGCTCGCTGAGCTGGTACTCGCCAAGGCTAAGAGTATGGTCGAGAGCGGTCACGATGTGCTCATCATGCTAGACTCGATCACGCGCCTCGCACGTGCTTACAATACAGTACAACCTACCTCGGGCAAAATCCTCTCAGGTGGTATCGAGGCTAATGCACTGCAAAAGCCGAAGCGATTCTTCGGAGCTGCACGAAACATCGAGCACGGCGGTAGTCTCACCATCTTAGCGACGGCTCTGACGGAGACTGGCTCCAAGATGGATGATGTCATCTTTGAGGAGTTCAAGGGTGCTGGCAATATGGAGCTACAGCTTGATCGTCGCCTGTCCAACAAGCGTATCTTCCCCGCTATTGACATCCTTGCTAGTAGCACCCGTCGCGATGACCTCCTACTAGACTCGACGACGCTGCAGCGTATGTGGATCCTACGCAATCACCTATCTGACATGAATACGGTGGAGGCGATGGAGTTCCTCAAGCAGCGCATTGAGCTGACGGAGACCAACCTTGAGTTCCTCGCCTCGATGAATGACTAGGTCTTGATGAGCCACTAGCTCCCAAAGACTTAACGAAATCTACCAGCACTTCCGCTCGGCACCACACGCTCCAGTTCGTGGAGATTGCTTAACTTTGTGGTGAGGAGCGGGAGTCTTCTACCTACTCTGTGGAGGTGGTCGCACAATGTAGCCGCCCCTGACTCGTCTGTAATCATCCACTCTTAGCCTATACATCTCAATGTATCGCATCGGAGATATCTTAGAGCAAGCTCTACTACTGCACGACTGCGTCGTACTACCCACGATAGGAGCCTTCATCGTGGAGCAAACGCCTCCACTCTATGACAAGGATCTCAATGTCATCACGCCAGCAGGACAGCGCATCTCATTCAACGCATCCCTAGTAGATCGTGACGGCATCCTAGATAGTTGCTACGCACGCACCCTAGGGCTATCCGTACGCAGAGCGCGCCTCGTGGTAGACTCCGACGTGACCGTGATCAGGCATCAGCTATATCAGTCAGGGTCTCTAACTATCGGCTCCAACCTCGGCACCCTCACGCTGCAGGAGAGTGGCGAGCTACTCTTTACTCCCGTACAGGAGCGACAAGGCCTGAGATCGATACACTCTTACGGACTCTACCCCCAGAGCTGCTTGCTCCCAGCCATCGCCCCTGTCGATCATACCACTGCCGAACCTGCTAGTAAGGCGAAGAGTGATCGGAAGTATTGGACGATACGTATCAATCGGACTGCGGCCAATTGGGCTGCAGCAGGTGCTATATGTTTCCTCTGCCTACTACCCATCAGCTCAGACAGTCACCCAGATCGTTACAGTGCGGGCTTCGTCCCTTACGGCTGGCTTGATGAGGCAAGCGTAGTGACGCCAGAGCAAAAGCAAGCCTCGTCGGGTAGCGCGACAACTGCCACACAACCCAACAAGGCTACAGAACAAACAGAGATCGTCTCTGCGACTCCGGAGCATGCCGCAGCTTCGTCTCTACTGATCACGCATGACGAGGCTTTACAGCAAGGGAGTCATGCTATCGTCGTAGGTGTTTTCAAGGGGCCTAAGCGCGCAGAGCGATTTATCGAAGAGATAACAGCTGATCAGCCTCAGACCAAAGGGGTCTCGCTACAGGTCATCCAAGAGTCCTCTCGCTGTCTTGTCATCGCAGGCATCAGCTCCTCTGAGGAGCGTGCTGGCGAACTACGCCGCACCGTCTCCGCACTATCCGACAGCTTCGCAGGAGCGTGGATCTACGCACTCTAGTAGCGTCTTACCGCCACTACACGAACTCTTAAACAAGCGATAAGAGCCTCTCATATCAGAGGCGTAAGCAGACGCATCACGCCATGAACGATACGTCTCCACAGCCTATTGCGTCGTAGGGTTATCCTACGACAGAGGGCAAGTGTTGCCTCAAAGCTATCGACAAACTGCCGTGCGACCTCCGAAGAATAGGCAATGGTGGTCAAGTCGAAGTTGTACTCAAAGCTTCTAAAGTCTAGGTAAGGTGTTCCCGTCACCACACGCTCCTTATCTATCACCGCATAGGTCTCCTCTCGTAGGCCGTCATAGTAGTATATCTCCACGCCAGCTCGTAGCAAGTCGGTAAAGAATGCGTGCGAAGCCTTAGTAGCCAGCCAGCTACGCCCACGGCGAGGTAGGATCACCCGTACCTGCACCCCAGAGAGTGCCGTGGAGATCAGTGCCTGCTGTATGCTAGAGGTGGGGATCAAGACAGGCGACTCGATGTAGAGCGACTGGCGCGCCTGCAGGAAGGCGTGCGTGAAGATCATCTCTAGCGAGGGGAAGTCGTCCGTGGGGTGCGTTGGGAAGATCTGCATCTTGATCGGCTCAGCTGTGGGCACGGTAGCGGAGCTCTGCTGTGGCGAGAGCAATTGCTGCGTCGCTACGTACCAGTCTAGCGCAAAGCTGTACTCCAGTTGACGTACCACGGCACCAGTCATACGCAGATGAGTCGTCGCCAGAGGTTGCGCACCTTGAGGCAAATGATGCAGCTCCGAGAGTAGCACGTTGCCCCCTGTAAAGCCTACAGCACCATCTACCACCACGAGGTTGCGATGGTTACGATAGTTCACGCGACTCGTAAGCAGCCGAAAGCGTACGGGGAGAAAGGCAGCAACCTGTCCGCCCAACTGCTCCATCCGTTTGCGATAACGCCGACTCAAGCTTCGCGACCCCACGTCATCGTAGAGCCAGTAGAGAGCTACGCCCTCCTGAATGCGCTCTGCGAGTAGATCTAGCAGAGCGTCCAGCCATGGGTCCTCCTCGATGCGATACAGCTCGATGTAGATATAGTGCTGCGCCTGTGCGATAGCATCCCGACAAACCACAAACCACACAAGCCACTCGCGACTATCGTCGTAGTGCGTCAGCTCATTAGCCGTGGTCAGAGGCGTATCGGTTAGTCGCTCTATGAGAGAGGATAGCGACGTAAGTTTACGACCTGCTCTCTCTTCAACCTCCGTGCTAGGCAGCGACTTAGTTTCTACAGTAGCATTCGAGAGGGCCCGCCTCACCCCCACATCGATTAGTTGCTTACGTCTCAGCGAGTAGCCAAAGATAATATACAGTAGGAGTCCGACGACAGGGAGAAAGATGACTACCAGTATCCACGGGATCGAAGAGACCGCACTACGCTCCTCCCCGAGCACAATAACGATACCTCCGATAACAGAGAGGAGATAGAGGACGAAGAGGAGCTCGGCCATCACTAGAGAATCGTTAAGTCATACGGATGGCTCTCGCTGTAAGCCTCAGCACGAGCCATGATCCCATCGAAGCACTCTCCACGGGTCGTCCGTCCGTTCTGCACCGCGACCGCCTCGATCACACCTGAGGCGCACTTCACGCCATCACTACGTACGATGACCTGGTCGAAGATGAGCTTAGCCCCCTCACGTCTGGCACGCAGTGCCGTGTGAAAGGTATCACCACTACGCAACGAGCGATGATAGGTTATAGAGACCTTGTAGACGAAGAGATCAAGCCCCTCTTCGTGCATCTCAGCAAAGCTATCGCCCAGTGCCAGCCAAAACTCGTGACGTGTATGCTCCATGTAGCACTGATAGTTGCTATTGTTGACCACCCCCTGGAGGTCGCACTCGTAGTCTCGCACCTTGAGCGTGAGACCATACTGATATTTGATTGGTTGTTTCATATGATATGTAAGTATCTTGGGTAAAATGCTTCTATGCAAGTCCCCTACCCTTTGAAATGCTGTACCTCCGTACGCTCTCTAAAGAGGTAGAGCCGGTCATTCGCCCGCACCTTACGTGGCACAGGGATGGAGATACGTTGCCCCTTGATGGCATGAGAGACTGGCTCCAGCTCGTAGCGCATCTCCGAGAGCGTCATATCGACCACGCCTGTCGTCGGTCCGATGATCAGAATGCGATCTCCCAGTGCCAGCTCGCCACTCTCTACCTCCACCTCGGCGACTCCTATCTTGCTAAAGTACTTAACGATGTGTGCCACGTACTCCTTCTCACGCACAGCACTAGAACCCGCAAAAGGTGTCCACTCGCCCAGTCGCTGACCGAGATAGTAACCATCCCAAAAGCCTCTGTTGAAGACTTCTCGTAGTCGCTCATTCCACTGCGCTATTCGAGCCTCATCGTAAGTACCCGCACAGACAGCATCGATAGCCTCACGGTAGCACTGCACCACCGTAGAGACATACTCCGGGCCACGGGCGCGCCCCTCTATCTTAAAGACCGTGACACCCGCCAGCATCATCTTATTGATGAAGTGAATCGTCTTCAGATCCTTCGGCGACATAATGTTCGGGTGCGTCACCTCCAGCTCGACCCCTTGGCGGTCATCATAGACTCGGTAGCCACGGCGACAGATCTGTGCGCAACTACCTCTATTGGCACTCGTAGCTTGATGGTGCAGACTCAGATAGCACTTGCCCGAGACCGCCATGCAGAGCGCTCCATGGGCAAACATTTCTATCTCCACCAGTCTCCCCGACGGACCGACGATCTGCTCCTCAGCTATCTTACGTTTGATCTCCGCCACCTGATCTAGGTTCAGCTCACGAGCCAAGACCACCACATCGGCAAACTGTGCGTAGAAGCGCAAAGCCTCCCAATTGCTAATGTTGAGTTGCGTAGAGAGATGCACCTCCAGCCCCAAGCGATGCGCCTCCATCAGCGTCGCCACATCGGCAGCGATCACCGCCGTGACCTGTGCCTGGTGCGCATGGTAGAGGATCTCGCGAAGCAGCGTCAGGTCCTCATCGTAGATGATCGTATTGACCGTCAGGTAACTCTTCACGCCACTCCTCCGACAGATCTCCACGATACGATAGAGATCGTCTGTCGTAAAGTTGTAGGCAGACTTAGCCCGCATGTTGAGCGCCTCAATGCCAAAGTATATACTATTCGCTCCCGCACGTATCGCAGCGCTCAAGCTCTCATACGACCCCACAGGAGCCATAACCTCATAGCGACTAGGATCACGCAGCTCCTCGGGGAGCGTCACCAACTCACGCTTTATGATCGAGTCGGTCGTCTCTATTCTCTCTGCACGTTCATTCATAGGGACAAAGATACAAACTTACCCTCAAGCGACCGCATCGTAGATCTACATGCTATCACTCCATTTGCCAAAAAGCGTACATTTGTATCCCGCACTGCTCGTTGACCATGAGCTGATCTCTCCACACTACAAATGACACACGACCTATGATCTCGCGTATCTATACGAAACAACCATCGATCCTACTCTCCAGCCTCATCTTATGTATGGTAGCTCTCTGCGCTCCCGCCACTATGCTGGGGCAGAGCGACGAGGTCTGCGACAGCACTCAGATGCGCTGTGGCTTGGTCCTTAGTGGCGGAGGAGCCAAGGGACTAGCACACATTGCCCTCCTTGAGCTGATCGACTCACTGCAGATACAGGTAGACTACATCTCTGGCACCTCTATGGGTGCCGTCGTGGCAGGGCTCTACTCAACGGGCTACAGTGCTGCTGAGATCAAAGAACTGGTGAGTCAGGAAGACTGGGGGCGTGTCTTGAGCAATCGTCTGCCTTACGACAAGGTGGATATGTGTGAGAAGGAGGATTACGGGACTTATACCCTAGAGTTCCCCATGCGTCGAGGTATCCCTAAGGTTCCCTCCTCACTTATTGAGGGGCAGTACTTGATGGAGGTACTGATGCGCTACACCTTCCCCGTGCGGCATATCAAAGACTATGCACAGATGCCGATACCGCTACAGCTCGTAGCTTCGGATGCTGGGAGCGGCGGAGCCTGCGTGATGACCTCAGGGACATTACCATTATCTATACGGGCTAGTCTAGCGATTCCGGCCGTCTTCGCCCCTGCCATTGTCGCTGGCAAGCTACTAGTCGATGGCGGTCTAGATCGCAACTTCCCCGTCGAGGAGGTGCGTGCTATGGGGGCAACCTTCGTCATCGGCAGCTATACGGGAGCTAGACTACGAAACGTGGAGGAGCTAGAGCACAGCTCCATTGATGTCATCCAGCAGTCCTATGCGCTCCTGACAAAAAAGGAGGTAGAGCGTCAGGTAAGTCAAGTAGATGTGATGCTTGACTTCTCTCAGGCACTCAGAGGCTACACTTCGGCAGACTTTAGTCAGCGGGAGCAGATCATAGCCCTCGCAGAAGCGGAAGCTCACAAGCTCTTGCCACAGCTCGTCGCTCTCAAGGCTCATCAAGTCGCACAGGGCATCAACTATCAGAAGCAACAGCTCGCCACGGTCTCCATCCCGATCCAACAGGTCAAGATCACGAATCAATGGGGTGCTCCCCTAGAGCAAGCCGAGACAGAGTTCATTCGCAGTGTGATCGGTGAGGATCTCTCACTCCTCGACTCTGTCGACCTCCTCCAGCAGCGCATCGACATGCTCATGGGTTACAACCGCTATGCACAAGTTTACTATACCTATGAGTCAGACTCGACTGCGACGAGAGGCAATGAGGTAAACACACTACACTTCTTTATCAAGAAGAAGCCACAAGCACTCCTCCGCCTCGGGGCCTACTACGACCCCTACGAGTCAGCAAATATCATCCTCAACACTTCACTTAGAGATCTACTCCTATCTAACTCACACCTCTCAGCCAAGCTCGCCATATCTCAGTACCCCAAGCTGCGTGCCAGCTACTACAAGTGGTTCGACGATAGCTACTCCTACTGGGTGAGTCCCTACATCTCCCTTCGCCTAGATCGCAGTGACAACCTCCATCTACGCTACCTATCGCAGATAGAGAACCATACCGAGGCAACCTTCTATCAGGGCTCCATAGCCACTGGCGTGAAGATGGGCTATGCCCTATCACCTCAGTCTGAGATAACACTCGGTGTGCAGTACGGTTTGATGTATGTGTGGCAACCACAGACGCCCTTTGACCATGAAATGAGAGGGTCAGCACAAGCTGCCGATCTTGAGCAAATACCCCTCAACTACTTCAACCAACTCATGCAGGCTAACAACCGACCTAAGCTAAGCTATCGCCATGGTACCTGGACGATGAACCTAGCTTACCAGCAAAACAGCTTGAATCGGAAAGCTTTTGCTACACGGGGTAACCACCTTGCCCTAGCGGCTGAGCTGACGCTAAAGAACTCCTATGCGCTCTCCCCTCTCCCTGAGGATGCCACAGAGAGCCAGAAGCAGATCCACAATATACTCAATCCCGAGGAGAGCATATCCCCACAGCGGGGTCCCCTACTACATCTCTCTGTCTATGAGCACGTAGTCGCTCCTCTGAGCAAAAGGGTGGCTCTGCACGGTCGCCTCTTCGGTGGGGTCAATCTAGACCTCGGTAAGCCCTGGCGGGATAGCTTTCACTACGACAGTTACCTCTTCTTAAGTCAGAAGTTTCACCTCGGGGGCTTTGCCAATCTAGGGGTGCACAATCAGACCATCTTCTCAGGGCTACGATACAGAGAGTACCCTGTCAACAACCTCGTAGCACTCTACCTAGGCATCCAGTACACCCCGATCAAGTCTCTCTACATCACCCCGCACGTCAGTGTCGGTATGGACATCCAGGCACCCAATCTGCAGGACAGCGACCTCCTCTACGGCGCGGGCATCGACCTAGACTACGACTCCATGATAGGTCCTATCAAGCTCTCCTTCAGTCGGTCGAACGTCCTCCGCGCCTCACGCTTCTTCTTTAGCCTCGGATATGCTTTCTGACAAGCGGGGATCTCAACTCCCGCAACCCTCACGAGTAACAATGCTGTAGGGGACACACGACTCTAATCTCTAATTCGATATCCACGTGAGAATTTTCAAATCCCCACGTGGAGAATAAAAATTTCCCACGTAGGGACGGATTGAAACTTCGGAGGAATCAAATGAAACTTCGGAGGAAATGATTCGCCTCCACGTGGAAAATAAAAAATCCCCACGTGGCAAATCCGAATTTTCCACGTGGAGATGCCAGCGTTACTTGACGAAAGCAATGACACACGGCTACAAGTCACCTCAACTATCGACAAGATCACATTACAACCGCGAGCCTCTAGTGAAACTGCTTGTTTACTCAGTATCAAGTGGTAAGTGGTGCCTACTCCTTGCTAGTCTATGGAGGGTTACTTGTCATCTGAATGGGGCAGTTCACTCGTTTTGCCAAGATTTTTGCCAAGAGCACTTGTCAATTAAAGAAGTTTGCGTACCTTTGCCATACCAAGATATAGGTATCTAGTCCAAGCATCAAGATAAAGTAGTGGAGGCACTCTATAGAACACACGATTACCTGCTGCGCAACCTGAGCAATCCGATACAGCGTAGCCTCTTTGGCGAGATTGACTTCTCCGCCCCGCTGATCGGCATCTATGGCTGTCGTGGCGTGGGCAAGACCACCTTCCTCCTAGACTACGCTGCGAGGACTTTTGGGTCGCTCAATAGGAAGTGTCTCTATGTCAATCTCAACAACTTCCTCTTTACGAGTGAGACGCTTGTAGACTTTGCTAAGACCTTTTACGACCATGGCGGGCGACATCTGCTGCTAGACCAGATATATAAGTACCCCTCGTGGCACGAAGATTTGCTGGCTTGTATGCGTCTGATGCCCGACCTGCAGATTATCTACACCACATCGATCGTACAGTACGACTCGGCGCTTCCCATCGAGGAGCAGCTGCCAGGAGCTGTCTATAGGCTAGATGGCTTTTCGCTCCGTGAGTTCATACAGCTCAAGACGGGACTCAACCTCCCGCAAGTCACGCTAGAGGAGATACTGAAGGATCACGAGACCATCTCTCGCGAGATCATGGGAATGGTCAATCCGCTCAACTACTTGGCGGACTATACGCATCACGGCTACTACCCCTTCTTCCTCGAGGATCGCAACTACTCAGAGAATCTGCTGAAAAACATAAACATGATGCTGGAGGTCGATGTGAGCTTCCTACGCAACCTCGACCAGCGTCTCCTACCCAAGCTGCGCAGGCTACTCTACGAGCTGGGTCGCACGACTCCCACCTCGCCAAATATCTCTCAGCTCTCGCAGATGATCAGCGCCTCACGCGCTACCATCTCCAACTATATGCACATCCTCTCGGATGCGGGTCTCGTCACGCAGCTATACCGTGTAGGCTCCGAGGCGACCACACGCAAGCCGGCTATGTGCTATCTACAAAACACCAACATAGGCTACGCACTCGTCCCCGAGCCTGTGACCAGTCCTGAGCTTTACTCCACCTTCTTCCTGACGCACCTACATCATGCACACCAAGTCAATGCAGGGGGGCGGGCACAGGTACACTTCGTCCTGGACGAAACTTATGAATTTCGAATTGACAAGGAGCTGGGCGGGCGCTATCGTCCTGACCGCTACTACGCAGTGCAAGGCATCCCCATGGGACATGACAATGTCATCCCGCTATGGCTCTTCGGCTTTATCTACTAAAGCAACTTACTAACAACAACACACAAGGAATATCAATATATAGAAATGGCTAATCCAACTAAAAAGACAATGACCTGTGACGGCAACCAAGCGGCCGCACACGTCGCCTACATGTTTAGCGAAGTAGCTGCTATCTACCCTATCACCCCCTCCTCCACGATGGCGGAGTATGTCGATGAGTGGGCAGCTGCAAAGCGCAAGAACATCTTCGGAGAGATCGTCGAGGTACAGGAGATGCAGAGCGAGGCTGGTGCTGCTGGCGCTATGCACGGTGCTCTACAGGCAGGTGCTCTCGGTGTCACCTTTACCGCATCTCAGGGACTGCTCCTGATGCTTCCTAATATGTACAAAGTGGCTGGTGAGCTACTCCCAGGTGTCTACCACGTAGCTGCTCGTACGATCGCATCGCAGGCGCTCTCTATCTTCGGTGACCACCAGGACGTGATGAGTGCTCGTATGACGGGTCTCGCACAGCTCTGCACGGGCTCTGTACAGGAGGTTATGGACCTCGCTGCTGTAGCACACCTCACAGCGATCAAGAGCCGCGTACCTTTCATCCACTTCTTCGACGGCTTCCGCACATCACACGAGATCCAGAAGATCGAGTACCTCTCTAACGAGGATCTCGAGCCACTCATCGACCAGAAGGCTCTGCGTCAGTTCCGTGAGCGTGCACTCAGTGCGCATGCTCCTGTAGTACGTGGTACTGCTCAGAACGGCGACATCTTCTTCCAGGCTCGTGAGGCTTCCAACTCCTTCTACGATGCAGTCCCCGCTATCGTACAGGACTATATGGATCAGCTAGCTAATATCACGGGACGTCACTACCACCTCTTCGACTACTACGGAGATCCCGAGGCTGAGCACGTCGTCATCGCTATGGGCTCTGTCACAGAGACCATCCGCGAGTCTATCGACTACCTACGCGCTCAGGGCAAGAAGGTAGGACTTGTAGCCGTACACCTCTATCGTCCATTTAGCGTAGAGCACTTCCTCGGTGCACTGCCCAAGAGCGTCAAGCGTATCGCTGTCCTCGACCGCACCAAGGAGCCAGGAGCTGCTGGTGATCCACTCTACCTCGATGTCAAGAACGCTCTCTACACACAGCCCAACGCACCCCTAGTCGTAGGAGGTCGCTATGGTCTATCGAGCAAGGACACGACACCTGCTCAGATCATCGCCGTCTTTGACAATCTAGCGATGAACGAGCCGAAGGATCAGTTCACCGTTGGTATCGTCGACGATGTGACCTTCAAGTCTCTACCCCTAGGCAAGGAGGTCGAGCTCGAGAGCGACGCTTACGAGGCTAAGTTCTTCGGACTAGGTGCTGACGGTACGGTCGGTGCTAACAAGAACTCCGTCAAGATCATTGGCGAAAACACCAACAAGTACTGCCAGGCTTACTTCGCATACGACTCTAAGAAGAGCGGAGGCTTTACCGCCTCTCACCTACGCTTTGGCGATCAGCCCATCCGTAGTACATATCTAGTCGTACGCCCCAACTTCGTCGCTTGCCACGTACCTGCTTACCTACGCATGTACGATGTCCTCGCAGGACTTCGCAAGGGCGGTACGTTCCTCCTCAACTCTGTTTGGGATCTAGACAGCATCGAGGAGCACCTACCTAACCACATCAAGCGTTACCTCGCTGAGAACGAGATCTCCTTCTATATGATCAACGCTACCGAGATCGCTCAGCGCATTGGTCTAGGCAACCGTACGAACACAATCCTACAGAGTGCCTTCTTCAAGATCTCTGGCGTCATACCTTACGATCTAGCTGTAGAGCAGATGAAGAAGTTCATCGTCAAGTCTTACTCTCGCAAGGGTGAGGATATTGTCAATAAGAACTTCGCAGCTGTCGACGAGGGTGCCAACGTTATCCAGGTTCCCGTCAAGGCTGAGTGGGCTAACCTACCCGACGAGCCTGCTGTCAAGCACGCTGGCGACACCGACTTCGTACAGAACGTAGTACGTGTCATCAACGCTCAGAAGGGTGATACACTCCCCGTCTCTGCTTTCGCAGGTCGCGAGGACGGTACTTGGGACTCTGGTACGGCCGACTCCGAGAAGCGTGGTGTCTCTGACCTCGTACCGGTATGGATCGAGGACAACTGTATCCAGTGCAACCAGTGCGCTTTCGTCTGTCCTCACGCTACGATCCGTCCATTCCTACTCAACGAGAAGGAGGCTCAGGGTACCAATGTAGCTCTACTCGATGCTACGGGCAAGGGCTTCAAGGAGGCTGGTCTCAAGTTCCGCATTCAGGTCAACTACCTTGACTGTCTAGGTTGCGCCAACTGTGTCAACACTTGTCCAGGCAATAAGCAGGGCAAGGCACTCAAGATGGTTCACCTCGACGAGGTTCGCGACAAGCAGTGCGACTGGGACTACATGCGTCATCAGGTGACCAACAAGTCTTACATGGTCGACGTACAGTCCAACGTCAAGAACTCACAGTTTGCACAGCCCCTCTTTGAGTACTCCGGAGCATGCTCTGGTTGTGGTGAGACTCCTTATGTCAAGCTACTAACGCAGCTCTTCGGAACTCGTCAGGTAGTAGCAAACGCTACAGGCTGCTCCTCTATCTACTCAGCATCAGCGCCCTCTACTCCCTACACGACCAATGAGCGTGGCGAGGGTCCTGCATGGGCTAACTCTCTCTTTGAGGACAATGCTGAGTTTGGTATGGGTATGTACATCGCCTCTAGCTCCAACCGCAACCGCCTCGTGCACCTCGTCAAGGAGGTTCTAGAGGAGGGCAAGGAGCCTATTAGCGATGAGCTACGCCAGCTACTCAACGAGTGGGTCGAGCAGCGCTTCGATGGCGATGCTTCACAGCAGCTTAGCTACAAGATCCTACCTCTGCTCGATGCTGAGGCTAAGGGTCACATGCACTACATCTACAACCTGCGTCACCACTTCGTCAAGCCCTCACAGTGGATCATCGGTGGTGATGGTTGGGCATACGATATCGGCTTCGGCGGTCTCGACCACGTACTCGCTTCGGGCAAGAATGTCAACGTCCTCGTACTCGACACGGAGGTCTACTCTAATACGGGTGGACAGTCTTCTAAGAGTACACCTCTGGGCGCTATCGCTAAGTTTGCCGCAGCAGGTAAGCGTGTCCGCAAGAAGGATCTAGGTCTCATTGCGACCACCTACGGCTACGTCTATGTAGCTCAGATCGCTATGGGTGCCAACCCCGCTCAGACGCTCAAGGTACTCCGCGAGGCTGAGGCTTACGAGGGTCCCTCACTCGTGATCGCTTACTCACCCTGTATCTCACACGGTCTCAAGGGTGGTATGGGCAATGCTCAGAACGAGCAGAAGCGCGCCGTAGAGTGTGGTTACTGGCACCTCTGGCACCACGACCCACGTCGTGAGCAGGAGGGTAAGAATCCCTTCGTACTCGACAGCAAGGAGCCAGACTTCTCAAAGTTCAAGGACTTCCTTAAGGGCGAGGTACGCTACGCTTCTCTCTTCAAGATGTACCCAGAGATCGCTGAGGAGCTAGCCAACGAGTCTCTCCGCTCAGCTTACAAGCGTTACAGCACCTACGTACGTATCTCATCTACCGAGTGGGAAAACAACTACGGTCCTCTCGCTGACATCCTCGATGCCAAGCCCGAGCCCACGACGCCTGAGGAGGTACATGCCGTAGACCTCACCTAGTCTGTCTGACTATACCGAGCCTGCGGCGTAAACTCCAGCAGGCTCCCCAACATAGCAAAGCCGTGTAGCCATCAGAGCTACACGGCTTTTGTTGTGCTTGTCCAAGGCTTCACGAGATGTGTAGCGTAGTGGTCGCAGGAGGTGAAAAGATCAATCTCGAAAGGTGCAGAGGTGGAGGAGCTTGTAGAGGGCGAAAAGGCGTAGCGAGGGGTGGTGCGACGTGAGCTGTCTCCGTAGCAAGGGCTTAAGCCGTGGAGCTAGAGCACCGAAGAGCGGGACGAGCTTAGCGCGCTCTAGCCGTAGATAAAGCTGGAGGAGACGTATCGGATAGGGAGCAAGCAAGGCACGATGTCGGTAGAGGTTCTCCACATAGCGCTCGGTGGTGTCGAGAAACTGGTCGCTGGTCTCCTTGAGCGCATGGATGACGGGGTTGTCAATATGCGTGATGGCGACACCCCGCTCGGCTAGTCGATAGCCGAGGTAAGCGTCTTCGTAGCCCATACCCATCTCCGTGGGGAAGCCCTCCTCTAGAAAGATATGACGAGGAACCATGAAGCTCATACTGACGAATGCATCTGCTGGTGCCGCCTGTCGCTCGGCGAGACTACGTGTCTCGACCTGGTGGCCATACTTATAGCGCAATAGTCTGTCGCAGGTGGGTCGCTCGGTGGGATAGCAAAAGCCACCTACCACGACCCTATCGTCATGCGCTGCTTGCAGGTAGTCCACGATGAAGCGCTCAGAAGCGGGCATCGTATCGGAGTCGATGATGAGAAGCTGATCACCATCGGCTTGCTGCGCTAGGTAGTTGCGCATACGTCCCGCACCGAGATGTGTCGTGGGGCGGACAAGCCGTATGAGTTCCTCCTGCTGGAGGGTGTCGTAGAGCTGAGCGTAGTAGGAGTCAGAGGAGTCGTCGCCGAGGATGATCTCGCCATCTATATGCGCCTGAAGTAGCTGACGGTGCAGAGTCTCTACGAGAGGACGGCAGTCGTAGTTGCGTGTGGGGATCAGGATGGAGATTTGCTTTGCTGGCATAGGATAGCTAGTAGGAGACAATTTCATGGAGTAGGCGGACGGCGCTCCACAAAAGTACTCATTTCGGGCTGTATAGACACGACAAGAGCTACTTTGCCATCTACCTTCTTCCCTTTGCACTGTCTATGATTGCCGTCCGGCAGCTGAACTAGAAGCTCTGCCTAGAGCATCCGACCTGCGCTAGATGCCAGGCCAGAGCGAGAGGTCGTCCGTGGGGTGCGCGGCCTCGACACGTGTCTCGATATTGTCGGGCAGGTTGTGAAAGAAGTCTAGACCGGTGCGCTCCTCCAGTTGGTCTATAGAGATAGCGATCGTGCGAGGACGATCGACCTGAACTGGATTGGTGTGATCTGCCCAGAAGGCGATCGCCTGGTAGTGGTCGCCCCGCTGCGTCAGGATAGCCATCCAGTAGTAGCGCGGCACGGTGATGCCGCCCACGGTGACGCCAATGGTCTCGCCCTCTCGCAAGGTACCCCCCTTGACCACATAAAGCTTGTCACGCAGACGACTATTGCGTGCCCAGCCCTGCACTAGTTGCTCGAGCTGTAGCCACACGCCCGTATTGAGGTTCCGTCGCTGCGGGCTCATATTCGTATAATAAAAGGTCTGCTCGTTTGCCTCCTCGGAGTAAAGGCGGTCGGCCGATGCGACGATATGTCCGCGGTCATACCCCTTGAAGTCTCTCTGCGTCACCTCGTACTGGCTAGGCACAAAAGGATCCCAGCTCCAAGCGTCACTGCGCCCTGTGCGTCGCTGACTAGTGTACTCATCGGCACTGTAACAGACCCAGATAGGATGGTGGTAGACGACATCATACTCGACGGAGTAGTTGACACGCTGTCCCTGCTCTACACGATGGGTAATATAATAAGCGGAGCTACGCCCCGAGAGCTTAGGAGCCTCTAGGAGAGAGACGTCGCCTAGGATCGTCTCACTACCATACTCGCCACTGCCACCCGTATGCCCGTCCGCTTGCTGCTGGGTGATGGCGTAGGTGACGCTTTTGCCATCGGCTGAGAGTGTCAGCTGTGCCTTGCGCTCCCCACCTTCGTTGGCGGAGACTGACACGATCACCTCCTGCTTGCCCGCATTGCCCTCGCTGGGGGATACGGAGAGCCACGTCTCGGGTGATGCGGTGAGCGTCCAGCGAGTCGGTGCCTCAATAGTCACGAAGAAGTCTAACGGCTCAGCACTCACGACCCGCATCGAAGCGCCTGTACGATCGTAGAGGGCTAGCTCTGTAGGTAGCTCGGGCTGTGACGTACCTTGCGGCTTACAGCCAACGAGCAGGAGCGCCACCCAGCCCACGAGTAGGAGCATCTGGCGATATGAACGTTTATATAGAAGTGAGGACATAGCTCTTTGGAGTAAAGTGGATAGTAAAGGGCAGAGCCTCTGAGACTACCCTTCGGAGAGACCTACCCCGCTCGGGGGAACAGGGTCTCAAGGTTAAGCTCAGAGGCTCCGCTTGCTTGAGATAGCTACTTGAGATAGCTATAGGAGAAGCTACTTGACCGTGAGAGCCTCCACTTGGTACGTGGTGGTGTGGTCAGGCGCTTTAGCCGCATAGAGGACTGCTATGTAGCCAGCATCGGCAGAGCCTGTGATCGTGTAGCTCTTCTTGTAGTGCTGGTTGCCGTAACCGCTAGGACTGCTCTGGTCATTGATCACCTCGAGCGTCTTCACCAGCTTGCCGTCCTTGTCTAGCTGCTGTATCGTGAGCGTAGCGCCATTGGTATGGCCTGTGCTATAAGTCAAGTCGACCGTATAGCTACTCCCCGCCTTCATCTGTAGGCGTGGCGTGACGAGGACACACTTATTCTCAGGATCAGTCGAGCCAAACGCATTTGCCTGCGCATAGTGCACATCGCTGAAGGATCTCTTTTGGAACTTACGTCCACCCACTAAGGCTTTGTTGAGCCAGCCTGGCAACTTAAAGTCTTTCTTATCCTCACCTCCCTTAGAGAAGTCATCTGCAAAGGGTATCGCACGAGCCGTCTGCGAGAGATCAACGCCATAGAGGTTGTCCTGAGTGTTAGGATCGGGCTGAGTGCCACCACCTACATCAAAGCGTGGCTGGTCGAGCTTGATGTCGCTACGAAGCGTAGGACGGAGGTTGAAGAAGGTCTTATTGACCGTCACGACTGCCGTGATGCTACCGCTGCCAGATGGAATCTTCTCGTCACGGAAGGTGGCTGTCTTCCAAATCTCTACGTTGGTCTTCTTACCACTCTTGTCGGTGATCTCACGACGTGTAGAGGAGTAGTTGCTAGCTGGATCAAAGAAGGGCACGTCTGTCTGGACAAACTGGACCTCCTTGACACGTACATATTGATTCGGGTGCTTGCCTGCGATGACCTCAGCGAGCGTAGTCTCGATCGGTTCGATCGGCTTGTTGGGCACGATAGACATCTGTGCGTGTGAGACCTGAAGCTGTATCGTCCCGTTGTAGTTAGAGATCTTAGCACCCTTGAGCTTAGCGGTTACCTCATCGCCAAACTGCAAGGCGTCTTCGCCCTTAGGCACCGTCAGGACAAGCGCATTGCCCTCAGCGTCCTGGATGTAGTGGAAGCCAGCAAAGGGGAACTGCCTTGTCTCGGCATGGGTCGTAACCGTAGCGCGAATGCGCAGGTCTTGGTCGATCGTTTTGCCGTTTTGGTCTAGCCCCTGACCTAGCTTAGCGATCTCAGCGAGCGAGGTGTAGGTGATTCCCTTGCCAGTACTGCCAAGCTGCACGATGAGGTAGACGTGCTGTGTCGTAGAGGTCTTAATGATCATCTGAGCCTCACGAGCATCCTCGCTTCTGTTGGGGAGTGCCGTGATGGTGATCTGGTGCGTTCCCTCAGTCGCCTCCATAGGAGTAGCTGAGACCCACTCGGCTCCCTCGCCGAAAGTGATCGAGAAGCGTCTATTGGTCTCGATGGTTAGCTGCTGCGTACCACCATTCTGCTTGAAGGGGATCGTGTTATCGGTAAAGGTCGGTGAGAGCGTCACATAGGGCTGCTCATAGTAGTCCATCTCATCCTTACAGCTGGTCACAGCGAGCAGCGTAGTGATGGAGAGGATCGCGAGGAGTAGTCGTCTCGTCGCAAGTTTATTGAGTGTCTTCATATCTGGATCTAACTCTGTTTCTTAATTCTTGAGCGAAGCTCCGAGGAGCCTCCGTTACTTAGTCGTCTGAAATCGTGGATTGGTGAAGTTAATGTCACTCTCTAGGCTAATGAGGAGCTGAGGCTTCCCATTGAAGTAGCCGAGGATCGCGGTGATATTGCCAGAGCCCTCGGGGATCTGTCTGCCAGCAAAGAGCGCGTAGCTACTCGAGCGCAGCACGACACGGTTGCCCTGCTGGTCTTCGATCTGACGCTCCACAGCGGGGACGCTCGTCTTATTGTCCGCATCGGCATAAGTCTGGCCTAGCTCGCTATCGACGAACTGTACGCCCTCAAGACGTATCAGCGTATTGGCATACTCAGGCGAAAGAGTCGGAATGGTGAGCGTACGGTAGACGAGAGGCTGACGATTGTTGTCACAGCGCACCAAGCGGGGCGTCATCTGCTCGGGGAGATAGGCATTCTCGTACTTCTCCTCTGTGGAGTTCTTGCCCAGCGTGACGACACCACCATACTTACCGAGCGTTAGCCCGTGACAGCGAATCGCTATCTTGGAGCCGCGCTTGTAGAGGAGGTTCGAGTTGACGAGTCCCGCCTTGAACTCGATACCACCCGTCTCGTCCTGTAGGTAGATAGACTTGTAGATGTTGCCCTCACTATCGTCCGAGATGACCTGTCCGACGATTACGGCATCAGGTACGACCCGTACGGGCTTCGACTGGTAGAGCGCTTTGAGCTCTTGGATCGTCATCGTCCGCTCCCAGAGGGGTCGTGGCTTTGGCTCCTGTGGCGGGTCGATCTTGTTGTACTGACAGCTCGTCAGCAAGGCGAGCATGCCGACCACTACGATGAGTCTATTATATATATGTGTCATACTATTCATCCGTTTTAAGAGGGTTAGAACTGTAGTGCAGCGTTGAAGAAGAAGGTCGTGCCGTACATATAGAAGTAGCGACTATCGAAGGGTCTCATCATCTTGCCATCCTTGGTGTAGCGGACACGTAGCTGCTCGTAACCACCACTGCGGAGGGTCTTCGTATTGAGCAGGTTAGAGGCCGATAGGTTGAGACGTAGGTAGACGCCCGACTTGATACGCCACGAGTAGCCCACGTTGGCATCAAGCGTGAAGCCGCCTGGGAAGACCTCCTGACGAACGTAGTCGTAGGGGAGGTTAGCACGAGCCTTGTCCGTACGACGTATCGGGTTCAAGCTGATGAAGCTACGCCCGAAGTAGTTGAGATCAAGCCCCGCCCACATATAGAAGGGGAACTGATACGAGACGCTTAGGTTCGCTGCCGTCTGTGGTGTGCCAGAGACGTGGAAGCCCTTCCAGTAGACGCGATCCTGCTCTAGGAGCTTCTGACTGTTGTCGACCGTCTGGACGTAGTCAGGATTGTTGGCATAGCGATACTGTCCGTAGCTCACGACGGCGATAGCGGTCAGAGCCGGCGTGATCTTAAACTCCATACCAGCCTCGACACCCATATGGGTCGACTCGATATTTGTCAAGACATAGTTAGAGAAAGCTCTGTACCCGTCATCGTAGAAGCTCATATTGTCCGTCTTGTCGTAGAAGTGCGTATAGAAACCGGTGATACGCCCCTTGACAAAAGGCGAGCGCAATACGTAGCTCACATCACCCGACAGGATGCGCTCGGGACGTGGATCAGTCACATACTGATTGCGTGTACGAGGCGACACGAAGATGTCTGCGAAGTAGGGCGCACGCTGCATCCACGCGGCGTTTGCTACAAGGTAGTGACGCCCCGAGATCTTGTAGGTGACACCTCCCTTGACACCATAATTAAGGAAGTTCAGATGCTTCGAGTCTCCGAAGGAGTTATCAGGGAAAAGCCCTCTACGCTGCAACCCCTCGCGGTGCATACCCGTCCAGCCTGCGGTAAAAGCTAGGTAGCCGTCCACATGACGAGACTGTCCCCAGAGGTTACCCCATAGCTCAGCCTCCTGTATGTGCGCCAGGTAGTTGTGACCATACTTGTCCCCTACCCCGACTACTCTGTTGGGATTGTCGAGGTCTACCTGAGACTTCGAGGGGTCCTGAGCGAAGTCTCGCTCGGAGTACTTGTCGATGTCTAGCCAGTAATCTCCGCCGAGAAGGTCGGCGATGACGTTAAAGTTTGCCGTGCGATTCAGGCGATAGTTGGCACCTAGGTCGAAGCGGAGATGCTTGTTGATGAGTGCATTCCAAGTGGTAGCGAAGTTAAACTGACGCTGATCCGACCGTCTATCCTCGACGACGTAGATACTCCGATTACCCTCGGCGATCTGACGTCCCTTCTCATCGAAAATGACTTGATAGTTATTCCTATTAATATTGTATAGGCGATCCCAGTCAATGTAGCGCATGTTGCAGTCTGAGTGCCAAAGCTCCTCGTAGTAAGCCGCCATATCGGGATCTTGCGTCTCGCTCATGTAGCCGTAGTAGCTAGGCAAGTTGCGGTAGTAGTCAGGGCGTGGATCAGGACCATTGCCCCAGTTGAGGGCTGAGTAAGCATTCCAGCCGAAGCGGTAGCCGACACCCGTAGTCAGCTTGTTCTTCTCGTTGATCTGCCAGTAGTGATGCAGCTGTATGATCGGCTCATGATTAGAGCGTACACGTGCATTGCGCAGGTAACCACCCTGGAAGCCCACATTCGGATTGTAGTAGTTTGACCCGACAAGATCATACACCTCCTGTGTCGTACCCGATGCGACACCACGCTCCGTGGGAGCAGCTAGGACCACCAAGCCCAATGAGTGCTGCGGGGTAAACTGCTTCTCAAGAGAAAGGAAGTAGCCCCACGCATCGTAAAACTGTCCCTGCACGTAGGAGTGATTACCCCATCGACGCGAGGCACTCGCCGTGATCGCCCACCCCTCGGGCATCATACCCGTGGCGTGCGTTATCATCGTGCGGTAGTTATAAGTGCGGTTGCTTCCAGAGAAGGTAAGCGTCGTACCAGGACGGTATCCCGAGGCTCGCGTCAAGATATTCATCGTTCCGCCGATGTTACCGAAGGAGTAGTCGATCGGCTGCAAGCCATCCTCATTATTCTGCACACGAACCACATTGTTTAGTCCATTCCATAAGGAGTAAGAGGAGTAGCCATTGTTCATATTATTCATCTGCATACCGTTGAGGTACTGCGACTGGTAATATGAGTCGTAGCCACGCACCCTAAAGCGCATCGGACTAAACTGAAAGCCCGCCTTATTCGTATAAGGATCTCTCGAAGCGGTCAGCAGCGGCGATATATCTCCAGCTGTCACGCCATCATCGCTCATCACGAAGTCCGTCGTCGTAAGATCCGCCATATCACTAGCCGTCAGCATCGGCGTGAGCGTGACATGCTCTAGGCGGTTAGCCTCACGAGGCCACTCCAGCTCGAGGACCTCAGCACGGTAGCCCGACTTATTGAAGATGACCGTGAGCCGCCCCGTGCCACTATAGGATATGGTATAAGCTCCCGAGGCATCGGTACGCACCTGCGAGGTGATCCCCTCAGCAGTCCAAGTCACATCAACGGCAGGTATAGGGGTACCCGTCTGCTCCTCGTAGACTGCACCTTGAGCTTCATCTATCTGCTGCGCCTGAACTCCATACAGAGCTACTAGCATCAAGCATATAATTTGTACTATTCGTCGCATTTGCTATCTCTATTGTATTCGACATTTGCTATGCTAGGCGGATAACTCGTACCCAACCCTCGCAATGCAAAGATAAAGATATTCTTCCGACCAAACAGCCTATCGACGACATATTATCTGTTAGTTCACACTAACGTGACCTCCTCTAAACAATCAAAAAAAAACGGAGACTACCGCAACACAGTGATAGTCTCCGTTCATTCGTAAAACTAAAACAACAAACTTAGTTCTGTGAGTCTTGGCGGATTCGAACCGCCGACCCCCACCCTGTCAAGGTGATGCTCTAAACCAGCTGAGCTAAAGACTCGATAATTACCCAACAAGAAGGCCCCACGTTCGGGACCCGTTTTTATTTGGTACCGCAAAGTTACAACAAAATTTCGACCCCACCAACTCTCCGCCGGTGCCATTTCGACCATTTCGACCATGGAAGCGTCATCTCCACGTGGATATTTTCAAATTCCTAGGGAGGAAATAAAAATTCTCCACGTGGAGACGAAATGAAACTTCGGAGGAATCAAATGAAACTTCGGAGGAAATGTTTCTTCCCTACGTGGAGAATAAAAAATAGCCACGTGGAGATTTTAGATTTTCCACGTGGCAATTGCTTTTTGGAGGGACGGTCCTGACGAACATAAAGGGCTACTCGTAAGATCTGTGGTGTTGAGGAGCGAAGCATCGCAACCGCCGTTTATTATTAAAGTCGTACCTTTGTGCCACTGATTGTCTCTATACTGATAACATAATGAACGAACTACCCTACCTAGTATTTGCTGGCTCAGCCTCTCAGAACCTCGCCGAGAAGATCTGTGACTCACTGGGCTGCCCCTTGGGCAAAATGCGTACCGAGCACTTTGCAGATGGCGAGTTTGCCGTATCCTACGAAGAGAGCATCCGTGGCAAGGACCTCTTCCTCGTCCAGTCGACCTATCCCAATGCCGACAACATCATGGAGCTCCTACTCATGATCGATGCGGCCAAGCGTGCCTCCGCACACTACATCACAGCGGTCATACCCTACTTCGGATGGGCTAGACAAGATCGCAAAGATAAGCCTCGTGTCTCCATCGGCGCTAAGCTCATTGCCGACCTACTCTCCGTGGCTGGCATCACCCGCCTCATCACGATGGATCTACACGCAGACCAGATACAAGGATTCTTCAACGTTCCAGTAGACCACCTATATGGTTCTACCGTCTTCACAGAGTATATTGAGCACAACATACCCGTGGACAACCTCTGCATCGCTACCCCTGACGTGGGTGGTACAAAGCGTGCCAACAGCTACGCACGCCACTTTGGCGTACCTATGGTCATCTGCCACAAGCGTCGCGCTAAGGCAAACGAGGTGGCTGAGATGACGATCATCGGTGATGTCACAGGCAAGGATGTAATCCTCGTCGATGATATCGTCGATACCGCTGGCACCATGACCAAGGCTGCAGACCTCATGCTAGAGCATGGCGCTAAGTCTGTCAGAGCCTTTGCGACACATGCTGTCATGAGCGATCCCGCCACCAAGCGCATCGATCAGTCTGGCCTGACGGAGATGATCTTCACCGACTCAATCCCCTACTCTAAGAAGAGCGAGAAGGTGCGCATCATCAGCGTCGCCGAGCTCTTTGCCGAGTCTATCCGTCGCGTCTGCAGCCACGAGTCTATCAGCTCGCTCTACACCTTCTAGACGCAGGTAATCTATACAAGGATACCCTAGCCGACTCATCGATGAGACGGTTAGGGTATCTTCCATTTTTCTATAATCGGGGACTATGAGCGATCTCGTTCTAATCTCTTTTTTCGTACCTTTGCGTGCAATGGTATCCTGTAGGTATTAAGTATGACAAGACAAACGCTCCTCAGCCTCTTAGCTCTCAGCTGGCTCCTGCTCACTAGTAGTTGCGCTGAGTATATGCGCATACAGAAGTCCAAAGACCCCACGCTCCGCTACTCCTATGCCAAGAAGTACTACAACGAGGGCAAGTATAGCCGTGTGGCAGAGCTAATGGTCGATGTCCTACCTCACTATGAAGGTACGCAAGAGGGGGCGCAGGCTCTCTACATTATGGCCGATGCACTGCTACAAAACAAGCAAGAGTCTAGTGCTGCCGAGTACTTTCGTAGGCTATACACCAAGTATCCACAAGATCCGCGAGCCACAGAGGCACACTACAAGACGGGACTAGCACTCTATCGTATAGCTCCCGACCCACGCCTAGATCAGTCTGTCACTTATAGTGCGCTCAAGGAGCTCCAGAGCTTCCTAGAGACTTATCCTCAGAATGAGCATCGTAAGGAGGTCGAGCAGATGCTCTTCGATCTGCAAGATAACCTAGCCAAGAAAGAGCTAAACACGGCTGACCTATACTACAATCTAGGCACTTACCTAGGCAACAACTACATCTCAGCCATCATCACGGCTCGCAATGCGCTCAAATCTTATCCCTACACCAAGCATCGTGAAGATCTACTCTTTATCATTGTGGAGGCTTCTTATCAACAGGCGATCAATAGTGTAGAGAGCAAGAAGCAAGGACGACTACGCGAGGTCATAGATGCTTACTATAACTATGAGAATGCTTTCCCCGATGGGAAGCACATCAAGCGTGCTAAGACCCTACGTGATCGAGCACAGCGCATGATCGTCAGCTAGACAATGGCTGCATGACGGAGGGGTTCCTCCACCTGCACTATACTCACATACTAAGACTCCAATTTCGCATTATGACAACAAAAAATAAGAAGCTATCCGTACCACAGACTACGATCACCCGCTCCCTACCAGAGCTTTGGGAGCAGACTGGGAATATTTACGAGACTGTCCGTATCATCTCTAAGCGTGCTAACCAGCTATCCGTAGAGATGCGTGACGAGATACGAGAGAAGATACAAGAGGTTGCCAGCTACCAAGAGAATCTCGACGAGACTCCAACGGAAAATAGAGAGCAGATTGAGATCTCTAAGTACTACGAGCAGCTACCCAAATCAACGCTCGTAGCCACCACCGAGTTTCTCAATGGTGAGGTGTACTATCGTCTGCCAAATGAGGAGTCACAAGACTAAGTAAGGCAAACCTCTAGATCGTACCTTCACTATGTGGCAACGCATTCAGACTCTATACCTATTTCTCAGTGGGGTGACCGCAACCCTACTACTGCTCTTCACGCTCTTCACCGTCACACAGTCTGATCCGGAGACTATCTATGCAGCCAACTTTACAGGGCTCATCGTCAGTGGGTGGACTAGTATTAAGTACTTTAATCTAGTCTCGTTCGTTCTGACCTCATTGGTGACGATCATCTCCTTTGTGACAATCTTCCTCTACAAGAGACGTAAGTTACAGATACGTCTGACGATCATCGGTCTCCTCCTGATGGTGGCTGCTATCGTTGCCTTCGGCTATATGCTCTGGCGACAGACTGATCTCATGCAGGCGACGACCCAGATACGGTTTTGGATCATACTGCCGATCATCAATCTACTGTGTCAGTACCTGGCTATGCGCAATATCATCAAGGATGACATCCTCGTACGAGCCTCCAATAGACTACGCTAGTACAAATGCCTATCTAGATAGCTCTCGTAGGAGCTTACACCATTCACCCACCACTATTCATTCGCTTTCTTATGGCAATCATCTTCCCTGACACGTCACACACCTTTGGCGAGTATCTACTCATCCCAGGACTGACAACGCCCGAGTGCACTGTGGACAAGATCTCCCTACGCACCCCACTGGCTAAGTATAGCCCTGCAAAGGAAGAGTCTCGCATCAATCTTAATATACCTTTCGTATCGGCTATCATGCAGAGCGTCAGCAATGACACGATGGCTATCGCACTAGCACGAAACGGTGGACTATCCTTCATCTTTGGGTCACAACCCATCGAGGAGGAAGCAGAGATGGTAGCTCGTGTCAAGAAGTTTAAGGCGGGCTTCGTACGGAGCGATGCCAACGTTAGTCCTAAAGATACGCTCGCTGATGTGCTAGCTATCACACAGCGTACGGGGCACTCTACCATCGGTGTGACTGATGATGGCACGCCTGATGGCGTACTATGCGGCATCGTCACCAGTAGAGACTACCGACTATCGACAGACTCACTGGATCGCAAGGTGGCTGACTTTATGACGCCCTTCGAGCGTCTGACCACAGGATGCAAAGGGATCTCGCTAAGCGAGGCAAATGACATCATCTGGGCGCACAAGCTAAATGCGCTCCCGATCATTGATGAGGAGCAGCGACTCTGCTACTTCGTATTTCGCAAGGATTATGATAGTCACAAGGAGAACCCACTCGAGCTACAGAACCCGCACAACAAGACGCTGATGGTCGGTGCCGGCATCAACACCCGTGACTACAAGGAGCGCGTACCAGCGCTAGTAGAGGCAGGAGCTGATGTGCTTTGTATCGATTCGTCTGACGGCTTCTCTGTATGGCAGCAGGAGACCATCGCTTGGATACGTGAGCAGTATGGCGACAGCGTCATCGTAGGCGCAGGCAATGTGGTCGATCGGGAGGGCTTCCGCTACCTCGTAGAGGCTGGCGCAGACTTTGTCAAAGTCGGCATCGGAGGTGGCTCTATCTGCATTACACGCGAGCAAAAGGGCATCGGACGTGGGCAAGCTACGGCGGTTATCGACGTTGCCAAAGCACGTGACGACTACTACCATGAGACAGGCATCTATGTACCTATCTGTAGCGATGGTGGTATCGTACATGACTACCATATGACGCTCGCGCTGGCTATGGGTGCCGACTTCCTTATGATGGGACGCTACTTCGCTCGCTTCGACGAGTCCCCAACAGAGAAGCTCCGCATCGGCAACAATATTGTCAAGGAGTACTGGGGCGAAGGGTCAAACCGTGCTCACAACTGGCAGCGATATGACGGCGGAGGAACCTCCACGACGATGAAGTTTGAGGAGGGCGTCGACAGCTATGTCCCCTATGCTGGTCCGATGAAGGATACACTCGATCAGACGCTCAGCAAGATCAAAGCTACGATGAGTAGCTGTGGCACAGTCGATCTGAAGTCTCTCCGTAAGAATGCTAAGCTGACACTTGTCTCCTCAACCTCTATCATCGAGGGAGGCGCACACGATGTCATTCGCAAGGATCGCACCTAATGCGTACCCTCTCTGATCAGCAGAGCGTGTGATCCTTGATCAGTAGATAGCTCCTCCTCGCCGAAGTATCATATTTAGTGTACTACCCCGAGTTACTCACAGTCGTTGGTCCTACCGCTTGCGGTAAGACAGCTCTAGGCGTGGCTCTAGCTGAGGAGCTGCATGGAGCCATACTCAGTGGCGATAGCAGGCAAGTCTTCATCGGTATGGATATAGGCACTGGCAAGGATCTAGATGCCTATACCACGGAGCGTGGCTCCATACCTCATTACCTCATCGATATTGTCCCAGCGGGGCAGCCGTTCAACCTCTTTGAGTATGTGCACCTCTTTGACGAAGCGTACCATGAGATCGTCTCTCAACAACTCAAGCCGATCTTCGTCGGAGGGTCAGGACTCTATGTCGAGCAGGTGCTACAGACGAGACCTATGCACCGAGTGCCGCCAGACACTGCGCTGCGACAGGAGCTAGAGCAGCTTAGTCTAGCCGACCTGCGAGCTATACTTAGTCGCTATCCACGCATAGAGCATGTAGACCTAAGCTCAGCACGTAAGTGTATCCGAGCCATTGAGGTGGCACGGCACTATGCGCAGTATCCTGAGCAGTATCAAGCCTACCAAGAGGCTCTTAGTGAGTCTAAGCAACAGAAACCACCACTCATCATCGGGCTACGCTTAGCTCGTCAAGAGATCATACGACGCATAGACCAGCGACTGCGAAGCAGACTAGAGGAGGGGATGGTTGCTGAGGTAGAGCGCCTGCTCGACGAGCATGTTCCCGCGGACACCCTCATAGCGTATGGTCTAGAGTATCGCTTCGTCACCTTATATTTACAAGGTAAGCTCAGCTACTCAGAGATGGAGGAGCAGCTAGCGACCGCTATTCATCAGTTTGCTAAGAGACAGATGACTTGGTTCCGAGGTATGACACGCCGAGGACTACCCATACACTGGATCGACGGACATCAATCGGTCTCCTACCAGCGAGACCGAGTGCTTCGACTAGTAAAAGGCTCGTAAGGAAGGGCTCGTGCTAGAGCAAGCCGTTTTTCCATAGGTAGATGATGCGCTCCGTGACAGCATCGTCCTCTACATGCTCAGGATCAAACTTCATATTTAGGTTGCCCCCGTACAGCTTCGCAAAAGCATTGTACCACGTAGCGGTGAATCCGCCATAGATCGACTTAACGATCTCATACCCCGTAGAGCCCGTCTCTCTATTCACCAGCTTGATGAGGAGCAGCCCCTGTCCGAGGGTCAGATCCTTCATGCGAGGCGTATACTCCTTGACCAGTTCTTTCTTGACACGAGACAAATGCTCACGGCGCTCACGCTCTGTGGGAAAAGTCTCTACATATTCATACGTCTCAATAATCATCCCGCTAAGCTCCTCTGCGATAGGTAGCACCTTCTTGACATCTCGCACACGACGCCAATAGGCGTAGCGCTCGGACTTAGTGAGAGGCTTATGAGGGGTCCCCGAGACTCTTACTTCAGGTAGGAGTATACTGACGATATCTTCTTCGGCAAGCGTGTCAGGAGCTTGCATAAAAGACTCAGACATGTCGCTATAAATAGGTGGCACGTCAGCACCCTTCAGTCCTTTAGCAGAAAGAAGGCTGAGGAGTGACAATGAGCAGATAAAGATCTTAGAGAAATATTTCATAGTTACAAATAGAGCATCTTATGAGAGAATTTGTTACCTTTGACGACCAGTAGGAAGTACCTGACAAAGGTACAACTAATTAAAGTTCCTCATATCAAACTATTGATGGATCCAGTTATGGCTTACAAATCTATACTAACCGCCTCTCTACTCCTCCTTGTCGTACTGTGTGGGTGCTGCACCTCTAGCTGCGTCTACAAGAAAGGTTCTAAGGCGATGACACAACAAGAGGTCAACTTCAGGGACTTCACGGCGATCAATGCTAATCGCGGTCTCGACCTCGAGATCACACAGGGTGCTGAGTACTCGGTGTCTATCTCTGCTCCCGAGAAATATAAGGACGATGTCAAGATCGAGCAGAAGGGTGAGACCCTCTACATTAGCTTGCAGCAAGATGTCAAGTACCCCTTTGACTCTGACGACATCACCATCCATATCACGATGCCCTACATCACCAAGATGGACTTGGCGGGAGCTACGGAGGCTTGTTTCATTGGGCAGTTTGAGGCACCACAGTTCACAGCTCATCTGTCAGGCTCCTCAGAGATAGAGGATCTTGCTATCGTAGCTGACGAGGTGAGCCTCGAAGCTTCTGGAGCTAGCGAACTATCTGGCACTATACAGGCCAAGCGAGCTATGGCAAACCTAACAAGAGCCTCCAAACTCGATCTGATCGTTAATCAGCTAAACCAGCTGACCATGCAGCTCTCAGGCAGCTCAAGCAGTGAGCTAAAAGGCACTATCACCAACCTGCAGGCTACACTCTCAGGTGCCTCTGAGATTGATGGCGAGGAGCTAACCGTTTCAGATCTAGACATCTCACTAGCTGGTGCCTCCTCTGCAGAGATTCGCAATAGCGGTAACCTGCGCTATAAGCTAGCCGGAGCCTCTGAGCTCACCATCTACGGTTCTCCTCGGGTCCTCGACTCGCAGAGTGATCGCTCTTCATCAATTGATATACGCTAGCCGACGCTTTCTCACGTCATATAGTTCACATCTTACCAACACCATCTAGAAGCTATGACCTCTATCAAAGAGCTTATAGGTCGCCTCAAAGGTCATATCAAGCGCTTAAGTGCTGAGCATCCCAAGCGGGCACAAGCCTTCCTCTGTGGCTTAATAGTCTTGGGAATGGGTCTCTATACCTTTGTTATAAGCGACTCCAACCTCGGCAAGCAGCTCCGCTACTCACATCGCATTCAGACACTCACCGATGAGTGTAAGCGACTCGAAGAGGCATACCGTAGTGACAGCCTGAAGATAGACAGCTATAAGCAGGACAAAGCTTCGCTAGAGCGTATCGCTCGTGAAGAGTATCGTATGCAACGCCCTGATGAGGTCGTCTTTATCATCAAGGATAGGCCCGTCTCAGAGGACGATGAGGACAAATGAGCTCATTTAACATTCTAGACCCATACCCTTCTAATTAGCACTCTATGTCTCAGCAAGCATCCTCGCGTCAACGGGCGATCAATCTCTGCTTTAAGCTTGGGCTCATTCTTATGTTTATGAGCTTACTCCTACATCTCTTCTATCCTGGAGTACTCTTTGGCTATCTGCTTATGGCTGGATCGCTACTCTACACAATGAGTCAAGCACTCGTTGACAAGAATGGTGTAGACCTCCGTACGAAGCGACTACGAGGTATAGCACTCCTAGCGGGAATCCTCTTTGTCGCAGGATCTTACCTTTTCATCGTAGATCAGTCATATTGGAGACTCGTACTCATGATTGCATCTGTTTTACTGCTTTACTCGAATACAGTCCTCCTATATCATAAGCCTTGCAATCAAAAGGATCATCAAGCAGACTAATTTCTCTCTATGCCTCCAAAACCCGCTCAGAATATCAGAAAAGCTCCTCAACGTGAGTGTATCTATACCTTCACAGCGAAGGAGTCGGGAGCACTCCTCGAGCTACTCTTCGCACTACTTCCAGATTTAAGTCGCACCACTGTCAAGCAGTATCTGCGCAATCGATGCGTCTTGCTGGCAGGAGTGACCACGACTCAGTTTGATGCCCCCGTCACCGCCGGAGACACCATAGAGATCTACAATATAGGCACTGCCGAGGCGGTTCAGCATCCGCTCATAGAGGAACTGTATCGCGACGAGCAGTTCATTGTCTTGCACAAGCGTCCCGGCATCCCTACTATCTCCGTCGGAGGAGCTAGCAAGAGTAGTCTCTTTCAGGTCGTGACGCATCATCTCAAGAAGGTCGATCCCAACGAAAAGATCTTCCTCCTGAACCGTCTCGATCGAGACACCGAGGGCATCATCATCGTAGCTCGTGATCGACAGCTACAGCAAGACCTACTAGCCGAGTGGCGTAGCTTCGTCCTCTCCAACAGCTTTGAGGCAGTCATCCTAGGCGCTCTCGACACCAGTAGTGGAGAGCTAACGACCCGCCCGACAAAGGACAAGAAGAGAGGTCCCAACAAGCGACGCACTGCTAGGTCGTCCACTAGAGATAGTAAGCCCGCTACCTTTAGAGCTAGCTACGAGGTCCTCACCACGGGTCCTTATATCACGAGAGTAAAGCTCTCCTTACTCACACGCAATAACAGTATCCGCTCCACGCTCGCTAGCATAGGGCACCCGCTCCTTGGGGATCATCGCGCCAGTGAGTCCATCGCGCCAGAGCTCAGCAAGTACCTAGCGCTACGAGCCACCGAGCTAACCATCTTCCACCCCATAAGGCGACAGAAGATGCAGTTCACCCTAGACACCCCGTTTGTCAACCTAGACAAGATCTCACAGACTCGTCTCACCGCAGCCCAAAAAAAGGCTCTTCTCATGGAGGAGACAGCGTCATCTAAAAGCATAAAAACTCACTGATAAGTAACAATCACACTAGTATTACTCTGATAAATTATGAAGCAACGGATAGCGTATATACTCCTGCTATTTAGCATTCTCTTTGCCACGGCTCCTAGCCTTGTAGCACAATCTGGTGGCATGGTCACCCCCGTCAAGTTCTCTCACAAGATTACTGACGATGGTAAGCAGAGAGCGATCGTCTCCATCACAGCCCGCATCAACAACGGCTGGCACTTCTACGATCAGAACCTTCCAAAAGGGGGTCCCGTACCACTCGTGTTTCACACCGACAAGCTGGTCGGAGCAAAAGCTCTTGGCGGCTTCAAGGCTAACAAACAACCCAAAAGCTACATCGACGACATTTTCCAAGTAGAGGTAAGGGAGTTTGAGGGGACCGTTACTTTCTCTCAGCAGCTAGAGATCACCGATCCCAAAGCATTCGTCTATGAGGGTTACCTCAAGGGACAAGCCTGCCAAGACAACTGTGTGCAGGTAGACTACGACTTTAGCTTTAACTCAAAGCAACTCTCCAAGTCCATGCTCGCTGTCGCTGCAACCGAACCCGCAGAGACAACTAACGAGGAGACCTCTACTGAAGCTGAGACAGATAGTACAGAGACAGCACTGCTCGCCACAACGGACACACTCTCCGCTGGGGCTACCTCAACGAGTGTCTCAGAGACCAGCTACTGGGCACCCGTCGTAGATCAGCTCAAGGCGTATGGCGATCGCAACCAGAAGCAGTCTACCGCAGGTCTTCTGTACATCTTCATCTACGGATTCCTCGGAGGTCTCATTGCGCTCATCACCCCATGCGTATGGCCTATGATCCCGATGACCGTGAGCTTCTTCCTCAAGCGCACCAAGTCTCGCAAAGCTGCTATACGAGATGCGATGATCTACGGGCTCTCCATCATAGTCATCTATGTAGCTCTAGGACTGATCATCACCGCTATATTCGGCGCTAGTGCCTTGAACAATCTAGCAACCAATGCGGTCTTTAACATCATCTTCTTCCTCATCCTAGTTCTCTTCGCCGTCTCCTTCTTTGGAGCCTTCGAACTAGTTCTACCTGCTAAGTGGACCAACAAGATGGACTCTAAGGCAGACAGCACCACGGGTCTACTCTCCATCTTCTTCATGGCGTTTACCCTCGTACTCGTCTCCTTCTCTTGTACAGGTCCTATCATCGGTACCCTCCTCGTACAGGCTGGTACCTCAGGCGAGATCGTCGCTCCGGCCATCGGTATGATCGGCTTTGCACTAGCACTAGCACTACCCTTCTCGCTCTTCGCTATCTTCCCCAACATGTTGCAAAACATGCCAAAGAGTGGAGGCTGGCTCAACTCAGTCAAGGTGGTCCTCGGATTCCTCGAGCTGGCGCTCTCGCTCAAGTTCCTCTCCGTCGCCGACCTCGCTTACGGCTGGGGTATCCTAGACCGTGAGACCTTCCTAGCACTCTGGATCATCATCTTCGCACTGCTGGGCTTCTATCTCCTCGGCAAGATCCGACTACCGCACGACACGCCTCTGGAGAAAATCAGCGTCTCTCGCCTCTTTATGGCGATCATCTCCCTAGCCTTCTCCGTCTATATGATCCCTGGTCTATGGGGCGCTCCGCTCAAGGCTATCACCGCCTTTGCTCCGCCACTCTACACGCAAGACTTCAACCTATACGATGGTGAGGTGCATGCTAAGTTTGACGACTTCGACGCTGGTATGCGCTATGCTCAGGAGACGGGAAAGCCGGTTCTACTAGACTTCTCAGGCTTCGGCTGTGTCAACTGCCGTGAGATGGAGAACTCCGTATGGATCGACCCGACTGTCAAGGGGCTCCTCGAGGATGACTATATCCTCATCACCCTCATGGTCGATGATAAGACCGCTCTGCCTAACGTCATTGAGGTAGAGGAAAACGGCTCTGTCAAGAAGCTCCGCACCGTCGGCGACAAGTGGAGCTACCTGCAACGTAGCAAGTTTGCCGCCAATGCACAGCCTTACTACATCGCCATCGATCCTGAAGGCAACCCGCTGAGTGCATCGTATGCACATGATACCAATATCAGCAACTATATCGACTTCCTCAAGGGCGGCCTCAAGGAGTACGAAGTACGTAAAAAGGAGCTGGCAAAGTAACCAGTCCTCCTAACAAATAGTCACTTAAAGAAGAGAGTCTCTATCGCTACAGCGATAGAGACTCTCTCTTTTTGGGTCCAATATCTCGACAGGACCTCTTGAGACTGTTGCAAAAGTCAACAGTCTCACAATCTTGCTTGCAAGATTGTCCTGACTTTGCAGAAAGGATGAAGCGCAAGGCGCTGAGGGTGAGGTCTGAAGGGAGCATACCTCCGTATGTGACCGAAGCCGAATCCCGAAAGCAACACAGCGATTCGCCTTTATGCAACAGTCTCCTCTTATGTCAGGTGCTGGGAGGCTCTAGACTGACACATCATAAAGAGACACTCCTATGCCCCGAGACGCTTTAGCTCCAGAAAAAGCAGATCTCTACGTGGCAATTTCCAAATCTCCACGTGCAGAATAAAAATTCTCCACGTAGGCAAGAAATGAAACTTCGGAGGAATCAAATGATATGTCCGAGGGAATGATTCTCCCCTACGTGGAAAATGAAAAATAGCCACGTGGAGATTTGTCATTCTCCACGTGGCTATCGAATTAGAGGTTAGAGACGAGTACAAATTGCTACCCGTAAGATTTGCAGCGTTGAGGGGCTCACCACTTGTTCCAGTGGATCACCTCGTCGGGACTCTTGCGCTTCTTCTCACGGGTCGGCTGCTCCGAGTAGCCAATGAGGATGTCTAGAACCACCTGACGCTTGTCTGGTATACCCAGCTCCTTGCGCACGGCAGTATCGTTGATCCAGCCGAGTATGCAGCTCCCGACACCCTCCGCCTGAGCTGCGAGGACGATGTGTGCCACGAGGATACCTAGATCTATGGGTCGATAGTCCACCTTCATCACGCGGCTACCCATGCGGGCTACCCAGCGCCCACGCTCCGCTACGATCACTAGGTGTACGGGGGCCTCGAGGGCAAACTTATTCATATTGGTCACCCCCTTGATGACCGCCTGCCCTACACGCTGCGCAGCCTCTGGCTCAGAAACTGCTACGATACTCCAGGGCTGCTGATTGGTCGCAGAGGGAGCCAGCAGGGCGTTGTTCAGAATACGCTCCAGCACCTCCTGCGGTACAGAGCGGTCAGCAAATCTGCGATCGCTCTGACGCTCCCGATAGAGAGCGTATAGATCTTCAGGATTCATAGCTACAAGGATTTAGTCAAATGAACGTAGGCGAGCGATATACTTGCCTAAGATATCAAACTCGAGGTTGACCACGCTTCCCTCCTTCAAGTAACCGAAGTTAGTATGCTCTAGTGTGTAGGGGATGATCGCTACCTCGAAAGAGTTTTCCTGCGAATTGCAGACGGTGAGGCTCACGCCGTTGACCGTCACGGAGCCCTTCTCGACCGTCATATATCCCTGGCGCATCATCTCACGATCCACCTCATAGGCAAAGGTAAAGTAGTGACTGCCCTCCATCTCACGGATAGCCGTGCAGCGAGCCGTCTGATCCACATGTCCCTGCACGATATGACCGTCTAGACGACCACCGAGCATCATACTGCGCTCCACGTTGACATAGTCACCCACCTGTAGGAGGCCCAGGTTGCTGCGGTCGAGTGTCTCCTGAATGGCGGTCACCGTGTAGCCCCCCTCCTCGAGCGAGACGACGGTGAGGCAGACGCCATTATGTGCGATGCTCTGATCTATCTGTAGCTCTGCGGCAAAGTCGCAGGCGAGTGTGATGTGCAGGTTGCTTCCTTCGCGGGTTAGGCGGCGCACCTGCGCCATACCTTCTACTATTCCACTAAACATATATCTATTCGGTTTGCTCTATTGATTGGTTACTTCGCAAAGATACGAAATCATTGCTGTCTTGTAAAGGCTTTTCCTCTAGACCAGTGATCGTAGTAGTGGCACCTTGCGGATCAAAGCGGTGACCCCTAGTGAGATGAGTGCTATGAGGAGGATGCGCAGCGGGACGCTTACGGCAGGGCAAGCGGTCAGTGTGGGGAGGAATAGCTCGAACAGCTTGAAGACGACCTGCAGCACCGCAAAGTGTACCAGGTAGACCCCCATCACATAGGGATAGAGCCTACTTGTCGAGACGAAGAGACGTGCCGTGGGACGCCATCGGTAGCAGAGGGCAAAGAGCGAGACCACCTTAAGGACGACCAAAGGGAAGAAGTTGACACCCACCCGCCCTAACAATTGGTAAGGCACGTAAATGAGCAGAGCTCCGTGTAGCAACATACTCCCGATGAAGAGTGCCAAGAGCCAGCCTTTGCTCGGCAACCGACTAATGGTGCGAGAGATCAGATAGCCCGCTAGGTAGTAAGGAAGGTACTGCACCCACCAGAGTAGGCAGATCTGCTGAATGCCGTACGAGCGGTAGTAAACATCTACCATAAGCGCCACGAGATAGCTCCCGAGCGTCAAGATCAGTAGTCCTCGATTGCCCCCATAGGTGGGACTATCGCTACGCTCGATCCGCTCACAGAGCCAGCGCAGCATAGGAGTCACCACGTAGAGTCCTGCCAGCATCACAAGATACCACAAATGATACCACTGGAAGGCGATCCACGCCTGCTCCTTGGCACAGTGCCAGAAGTAATAACCCCCCGACCAAACGAGTAGCGGCAAGAGTATCTTGCGCCCTACGCTACGCTTGTAAAAGTGTGCCAAGCCCCCGATCTGCCGCTCAGGCGACAGCATGAAGGCTCCGCTCAGCATCACAAAGAGCGGCACGGCACCCACCGAAAGCGCATACCATGGAGCGGCCTGCCAACACTCTGACCGCAAAGACTCTCCCATAAAGTAGCCCCCAGCCGTGTGGATGCCGATCACCATCACGACCGAAAGAAGCCGTAAGAGGTCTAGACCTTGGTGGCGTAGCGTCTGCTCTGACATCCCGAGTAGCCTTAGTTGCGCAGCGCAAGCAGCATTCGCAGGAACGTGTCGAAGAGTACCATCTTCGTCAGCACATTACCACGGATCTCTCGCATCGCCTCCTCGAGGAGCCGATAGCAAGCACCCATTGCCTTATTGTTGACTCGTAGCTCTCCCACATGCGACTCGCCACGGAGCGCACGGTGCCACTGCCGTCCCACCAGCTGCATCAGTAGTTTGAGAAAGGCTACCGCCCCCTCGCGTCCCATCTTGTCCACCTCCTCGCTGAGTAGCTTCAGGCGCAAGATGTCGGCTCGCAATGTCGCATCATACCACTGCTGCGCCAGTTCTTGTAGTTTGTCTTGTGAGGCGGAGCTGTCGAGTAGCCGTAGTGCATCGCTCAGATTGCCGTCTACTAGGGGGATCATCGCTTCAAGCGCGTCAGTCGCCAGCTCGGGGTGTAGAGCTGTCAGTGCCTCTCTCATCTCCTCCTCCGTCATCGGAGGCAGTTCGAAGCGCTGCACACGGCTCAGGATCGTGTCGAGGAGACGATCCGAGTGTGCTGACACTAGGATAAAGAGCGTCTCCGCGGGAGGCTCTTCGAGCGACTTAAGAAGTTTATTGGCCGCTGCATCGTTCATGCGCTCAGGTTGGTAGATGATGATCGTGCGCCAGCCCCCTTCGGTGGTTGTGACTGAGAGACGAGACAGGAGACTATTGATCTCATTTACGTAGATAACAGGCTGACTATTGCCCGCCTCTAGCACCTCGAGCCAGTCCTGCTCAGTGATGTAGGGCGACCGCTCGAGGAGCGTACGCCACTCGTCGAAGTATCGCTCCGTGGGGATCTCGTCTTGTGCTGCTTTGATCACTGGATAGACAAAGATGACATCAGGGTGCGCACTGGCAGCAACCTTCTTGCAGGAGGCGCACTCGCCACAAGAGTCCTCGTCCGTAGGAGACTGACACTGTATGTATTGCGCCCAAGCCCACGCTAGGTGAAGCCCCGGGTAGCCTTCCTGTATCTCGAGCAGCACAGCGTGGGGCATTTGACCTGATCGGGTTAGGTGTACGAACTGCTGCTTGAGGGCTTGGTATCCATATATATCGGCAAACTGCATGACTGCGCTTTCTTATCTAGATTGGTAAAAGGGTTAACGGATACTTCTTCACGCACACTCCTCAGCTTACGAAATGACCACACGCTGACCGCTAAACTGGGCAAACGCCTTGCGAATCTCTTGCCATGTGGATAGCTCCTGGAGGAGTGGCTGGTAGCTCTCATAGTCCGCCTCTGGGTGCTCCTGCTGTAGCGCCTGTATCTGCTGCGAGATCTGCTGACAGTGCTCCTCAGCGTACGCTAGCTTGTAGGTGTATAGCACCTTAAAGGTCATATCCCGCACCCACTCATCGGGTACTTTCTCATCATCGTCATCTGGCATCTGTAGCTCCTCGCGAGCCTTGCGAGAGAGTCTGTATGGGGTTGCGTAGAGATCCACCGCCAATGCTGCCACTTGCGGAACCTCCGAATTGCAAAGAAAAGAGCCACAGCGATGCTTCGACTCGCCATCTTCCGAGTCGCTCAGCTCCTCCAGCATCATCTTGTTGCTATCATTGAGAATGCGCTTGACGAGCGGATGCTCGATGACTATATCATCCTGCTTGAGCTCCTGATAGACGAAGTTAGCCACTGCGACCTGTATCACCATAGGCTCTGCCCCCTCACCAGCCTCCTCATCCTGCACAGAGATCTTTAGCTTCCGCTCTCCGTAGCGCACTACTAGGCGGACCAGATCCAGTGCTTCATTGCTCATCGGCGCATCTAGAGGCGAGACCTCTTGTGGGGTCTCCTCAGGAGCACGCTCCTCGGGTGTCGCTGCCGCTGGAGGGGCATACTGATAGACCCGTCCACGGCTAAAGCGCTCCTGCTTGATCTGCTGCAAAAGCAGATCCTCCGCCACGCCATACATCTGAGACATCTGCTGTATGTAGACGATGCGCTCGAGGCTGTCGGGAATCGTGGCAATGCTCTGCAAGATGTCTCGCATCAGCTGCGTCTTGAGCTGCGGATCACTCGCCATCTGCGGAGCGTAGAGCTGCGATTTGAAGGTAAGGAAGTCCTGCTCATGGGCAGCAAAGTACTCCTCCACCTCTGTGCGACTACGCTTAGCAACAAATTCATCGGGATCCTCTCCATCGGGCAGTACCAAGAGCTTGATCTGCATCCCCTCAGCGAGGAGCATATCGATCGAGCGCAGTGCCGCTTTGACACCCGCCTCATCACCATCGAAGAGCACCAGCACATTACGCGAGAAGCGTCGCAAGAGCTGTATTTGACTCTCCGTAAGTGCCGTGCCCGAGGTCGCCACCACATTCTCTATCCCCACTTGGTGCATGGCGATCACATCGAGATACCCCTCGACGATGATGCTTCGATCTAGACGCCCGATGGCCTGTTTCGCCTGGTAAAGACCGTATAGCTCGCGGCTCTTGTCATAGATGATACTCTCGGGCGAATTGATATACTTGGCGATCTTGTCCGCCTTGCGCATGGTGCGCCCGCCGAAGCCGACGACCCGCCCCCCCACATTGTATATCGGGAAGATAACCCGCTCGTGATAGCGATCACCACTCGGGCGACCCTCGCTCGGAGCGTAAAGCAGCCCCGTCGCCACAAAGCTCTCCATGTCGTAGCCATGCTCCTCGACATACTTCGCTAGAGCTCGTCTATCACTAGGTGAGTAGCCTAGCCCAAAGGCTTGTATCGCCTCCGACCGAACGCCACGCTGCGTGAAGTAAGGCAAGGCTATATCTAGCCCCTCCTCGCTGCTGAGGAGCTGCTCGGTAAAGAACTTTGCTGCCACTTCATTGGCGAGGTAAAGCGCCTCACGCTCATTCTTCCTCTGCTGCTCCTCTTCGGTCATCTCTCGCTCTGGCACGGGGATATTATACTTCTGAGCGAGGTAGCGGAGTGCCTCGACGAAGGAGCAGTTCTGTATCTTCATGATGAAGGAAATTGGTGTACCGCCTGCACCACAAGCGAAGCACTTGCAGATATTCTTGGACGGAGTGACAATAAAGGAGGGGTGACGATCCTTGTGAAATGGACACAGCCCCACGAAGCCCGACCCCTTGCGCCGTAACTGCACGAAGTCGGACACAACATCTTCGATGCGTACCGTATCTATGATCAGTTGCTTGGTCTGTTCGTCAATCATCCGTCTATTTCTCTTACTCTGCAAATGTACTCATTTCGCGTCAAAGCCTCCGTTCCACCTCCAACTAGGTCCTAGATTCTGCAGATCTCATTACGAACTAGCTCCACATAAGGATGCACGATCGTGCGCCCTTACATGTAGACAACTCGTAAGATTTTGCAGAAGAAAGAGAGACATGACGTATCTTGCACCATCTCTACGTGAGTATTCTCCTTTCTCACCAAGAGATTTGGACCTCTAGCCTTACTCTATCAGGCTTTATATCAAGGAGTAACCAAAATATAACTTTGTCACCAGAGGCTACCTCTAGTGTCGTCTAGAGGAGCTTCGATATGGAGGTTTCTCACAACTCGGATCAATTAGAGTTGCTTTGTATCAATACTTTTTCATACCTTTGACAGCGAATACACTAAGATAGTACGCTCAGCTCCCCTCGACAAGTAGTCTATTCACAGTGTCTACCACGGTAGAGGAGCAGTGAGACTATCTTCCGTTTTACACTCTAATCACTAAGCATTATCAACCACTTTAATAGTTTGACTATGAATAAAAAAATCCTACTTCTATGTACGGCTCTTGTAGCTCTTCTGAGCTTCAACGGGGCCAAGGCACAGGTCAAGGATGCGAGCGTCACCGTCGGTGGTGGCTTTCAGTATGAATTCCTTGACGATGCTCTCAACATCGACAACGCTATGCTATGGGGCGTACGCGCTGGTTTTGGCTTCGGCCCGATCGTGGAGCTACGTGGTGTCTATGATCGCTCTTTCGGCATCAAGTCCAAGCTCAGCGATCCTAATGGTGAGTGGAATGTAGATCCTATCTTCAAAGATCAGATGAGCGATCGTAAGATCGACATCGAGCGCTATGGTGCTGAGCTTAAGTTCAACCTCCTCGATGGCTATATCCTAGCACCTTACCTACTCGTCGGAGGTGGTATCCAAAACATGAAATACGAGCTACCTATCGCTGATAAGAAGATCGAGATGATGAAGACGGATCACCTATACTTCTCTGGAGCACTAGGCTTTAAGATCAATCTGGCACCTCGTATCGCCCTCAACCTATCAGGTAACTATCTAGGCTTCCGCACGGACCTACTCAACCCATACGTCAATCTAGCAAAGGCTAGTCAGAAGGTCGACAAGCATGGTCTAGCTCTGATGAACAACTTCTCAGCTCGCGCTGGTCTCTCTGTCTACCTCGGTGGCTACGACCCCAGAGGTGGTAACGAGGTAAGCCGTGCTTACAGAGACTTCTTCTCCAATGGATTCCGTGGGATGGTCTTCACGATCGAGCCCTCTATCCTATATATGGACTTCAATGACAACTCTTACTGGAACACCCGCGACTCATGGTTCTATGGTGGTCAGGTAGGTCTAGACTTCAACAACACCTTTGGTGTACGTGGATTCTACTACCAAGCTGGTAAGCCTGGCAAGAAACCCAACTTCGACTTCGACAAGGAGCGTGCTATGTATGGTGGTTACTTCACCGGCCGTCTCAACCTACCTCGTGGTGTGACACCTTACGTCAACCTCGGTGCTGGTTACCTCGATGCTAAGCTCTCTCAGGAGGCTACTGAACTAGACAAAGCTAACCTACATGACGTCGTATTCGGTATGGCTGGTGTCGGTCTAGAGGTACCCCTCTTCCGCTATGTCAGTGTGTTCGGTAGTGCCAACTTCATCGCACACCCAGCTCCTGGCGTCAAGACAGCTTCTGTCACAAAGAGATCTGAGATCGTTGCTAAGAATATGGCTTATCAGCTCGGCGTTCGCTTCAACCTAGGCAAGCCCGCTCGTCACTACCAGTTTGACACTGAGGAGGACGAGACTACACAGGAGCGTATCAACGAGTACCGTGAGTACCACTACTACGGTGAGGACCGTGACGATGAGTATGTACGTATGACTCCATCTGAGATCGAGGATATGGCACAGCGCATCATCGATCGCAACCGCAGCAAGAAGGGTCATTCTTGCCAGAAGGGCAACGTCTACCGCCAGCCCAACGATGACGCACTCACTCCACTAGAGCGTGAGCTAGTACATGCCCTCATCGGCAACTCTCCTCAGTACATCGCTCAGCAGCAGATGCTCGCTAATCAGCAAGTAAAGGCTCAGAACGGTACTACAACCACGACCTCTGATCTAACGGAGCAGAACGAGAAGATCCTTGATCGTCTTGACGCGATCGATAGAAAGATCGAGACCAACGAGGCTCGCATGCAGCAGTACCAGCCTACACAGCCTGCAACGACTGTTGTAACGACACCTCCTACGCACCCTGCTTATCAGGCTCCTGCTACATCCTCTGCTGTAACTATGGATAGCAGCGCTACACCTGTTGACAACAACTCTAAGAGTCTCATCAGACTAAACTCTGTAGGACTCCTCGTCGGTGCAAACATTGTTAAGCCAAAGGAGGAGAATGCTTTTGGAGCATTCGCAGTCGGTGTACGTGCTTTTATGCCTATCAGCAATACGAAGCTTGACTTCATTCCTGAGTTCTTCGTAGGCTTTGGCAAGAAGACTACTTTCGGTCTTACTGGTAATGTTGTCTACAACTTCCAGTTTAAGGAGCTTGGCAACTTTGTACCTTACCTAGGTGCAGGTGTCGGCTTCTATACAGACACTCAGTTTGGTGCTAACTTCCTACTAGGTACTTCATACAAGCTACCCGAGCTCAACAGTGCTATATTCCTAGACTATGGTATACGCACCTCAGGGCGCAACCACAGCATAGCTCTAGGATACCGCTTCTACTTCTAATCCCTTATCACTACAACAGTATGACTAAGAAATCATTTATAGTCGGGCTGTGCGTGATCCTTCTATCAGCTGCTGTCTCCACACCTGTGGAGGCACAGCATGATGGACGTCAAGCACCTCGCCAGAAGCGCGACCGCACGGAGCGCGTCGAGAAGGGCGAGCGTGATCGACGTGAGAAAAAGGTGGTAATGACAAAGCAAGAGCTAGCCACGCTCATCAATGCTATAGTCACCGCAGCCGAAGAGGATGAGATGAATGACGCATGCCCCCAGCAACGTGACATAACAATCACAAACAATAAGGACAGAGATCTACTCTATCTACTCCTACAGTATCACAACCTCAACGCTATGAAGGCCACTCCAGTCTATACACAGCCAGGACAGCCTATCAACGTCGGAGGACAACTATACTACCCAGCTGGTAGTAATCTCGTCGTAACTCAGGGTGCTCAAGGCGCTCTGCCTACTAACGATGCAGACAAGATCAAAGCACTCGAGGAGGAACTAGCTCGCCTTAAGGCTACTCAGCAAAATCCGCAGCGTGACGATGATCAGATAGCTCAGCAACTCGCTGCTCTACGTAATCAGCTGAACGAGCTAGAGAAGGCTTCTGAAAAGGCTCCTGTGTACAACTACGATAACCGTCGGGTGATCCACCAAGACCGCTCACGCAACAACGTGCAGCTCAGTCGTAGCGTATTCTTTAAGGTCAACTCGGACGTCCTCAATGCAGAGGGACGCGAGGCTGTGCGCAACGTTGCTGACTTTGTCATCAACGATCCACGCGCCCTCGTACTCGTATACGGCTATGCTAGTATCGATGGCCCCGTAGACTTCAACAACAAGCTTGCTGCCAAGCGTGCTGCTAGTGTCATCAAGGCACTCCAAGAGGCAGGCGTACCAGCAGCTGCTATCAAGCGTTACGATAACGGTGTCGACACGACTCCGGCCAAGCGTACCGATGCACGCCGTGTAGACATGGACGTCATCTACTAATGGTTGGCAGACTACCCCGCCAAGGGTAGCTCAAGCAACCTTAGATAATTCTAGAGAGGAGGAGAGCTCAGCGAGTTCCCCTCCTCTCTCTTTCTGTCTTCACTCTTAACATCGCAGCAAACAGCAAATCGCGAACAGCTAACAACCGACTAAGACAATTTGTCACACTCTCCTATCCTTTGGCACATCTGTTGCTTGAGTTAGTCAAAATCAAACCTTAAAAACATGAACATAGATAAGTACACCATTAAATCGCAACGGGTGATCCAAACGATGATCGCCCAAGCGCGTCAGCAGGAGCATCAGGCTCTAGAGCCTATATGCCTCCTAGATGCGCTGCTACGTGATGGTCGTGACGTCGTCGAGTATGTCGCTACCAAGGCGGGTGCCTACATGCATCAGATAGAGCAGTCGGTAGCGCAGCAGCTAGAGCGTCTGCCTCACGTATCTGGTGGAGAGCCTTACCTCTCTAACCAAACAAACCAAGTGCTCACCCAGTCGGAGCAGATAGCTAGCGAGATGGGTGACCAATACATAGCTGTGGAGCACATCTTCCTAGCACTCCTCAAGGTACCTAGTGATGCGCGTCAGCTACTTCTCGACGCAGGTCTGACCTACGCTGACGCTGAGGCTGCTATCCGTGAGCTTCGCAAGGGGCGCAAGGTAGACTCCGCAACAAGTGATCAGCAGTACAACGCACTCGGCAAGTACGCTATCAACCTCTGCGAGCGAGCTCGTGAGGGCAAGCTGGATCCTGTCATAGGTCGTGACGAAGAGATACGTCGTGTCCTGCAGATACTCTCTCGCCGTACGAAGAATAATCCTATCCTCGTCGGTGAGCCAGGTGTCGGTAAGACCGCTATCGCCGAAGGCTTGGCGCACCGTGTCATACGTGGTGATGTACCAGAGAACCTCAAGGACAAGCTCATCTACTCACTCGATATGGGAGCTCTCATAGCAGGAGCAAAGTATCAGGGAGAGTTTGAGGAGCGTCTCAAGTCAGTCGTCAACGAGGTGACCGCCTCCAATGGTGAGGTGATCCTATTCATCGATGAGATCCATACGCTCGTCGGTGCGGGAGCTTCGCAAGGTGCTATGGATGCAGCAAACATCCTTAAGCCTGCCCTCGCTCGTGGTGAGCTACGGGCTATCGGTGCCACCACCCTCGATGAGTACCGTAAGTACTTTGAGAAGGACAAAGCGCTCGAGCGTCGCTTCCAGATGGTGATGGTCGATGAGCCTGACGAGATGAGCAGTATCTCTATCCTCAGAGGACTGAAGGAGCGGTACGAGAACCACCACAAGGTGCGTATCCAAGATGACGCCATACTGGCTGCCGTACAGCTGAGCGAGCGATACATCACCGACCGCTTCCTCCCCGACAAGGCGATAGACCTTGTGGACGAGGCTGCCGCACGACTACGCATCCAGATAGACTCGATGCCCGAAGAGCTAGACGAGCTGGAGCGTCGTATCAAGCAGCTAGAGATAGAGCGCGAGGCGATCAAGCGTGAGCACGATGAGCCTAAGCTGGCGGCACTCTCCAAGCAGATAGCCGATCTAGAGGAAGAGCGCAATGCTCTGGCCGCTCAGTGGCATGGCGAGAAAGACTTGGTCAATGAGGCGCAGCAGCTGAAGGTGGAGCGTGAACAGACATCTATCGAAGCGGACAAAGCTGAGCGCATGGGCGACTACGGTCGTGTGGCTGAGCTACGCTACGGACGACTCAAGGAGATCGATGATCAGATAGCTCAGATCAATAAGAAGTTAGCCGAGCAGCGTGCCTCTGGCACCGCACTGATCACCGAGGAGGTGACAGCCGAAGATATCGCTGACATCGTAGCTCGCTGGACCGGTATCCCCGTGAGCCGTATGCTTATGAGCGAGCGGGACAAGCTACTCAACCTAGAGGCGGAGCTACACAAGCGTGTCGTCGGTCAGGAGGAGGCGATCACCGCCATTGCAGATGCAGTGCGTCGTAGTCGTGCAGGCTTGCAAGATCCCAATAGACCGATCGGCTCCTTTATCTTCCTCGGCACGACAGGTGTCGGTAAGACTGAGGTAGCTAGAGCCTTGGCGGAGTGCCTCTTTGACGATGAGCACATGATGACCCGTATCGATATGAGCGAGTATCAGGAGAAGTTTAGTGCGACTCGTCTCATCGGAGCGCCTCCTGGCTACGTCGGTTACGATGAGGGCGGTCAGCTCACTGAGGCTATCAGGCGTAAGCCCTACTCGGTTGTGCTCTTTGATGAGATTGAGAAGGCGCATCCCGATGTCTTCAACCTACTCCTCCAGGTACTGGACGATGGTAGATTAACGGACAATAAGGGGCACGTGGTCAACTTCAAGAACACGATCATCATCATGACTAGCAACCTAGGCTCCGACCTGATCCGTCACAACTTCGAGCACATCGACGAGCAGAACCGTGAAGAGGTCATCGAGCGTACCGAGGAGGAGGTCAAGACGCTACTCAAGCAGACGATCCGTCCTGAGTTTGTCAACCGTATCGACGAGACCATCGTCTTCACACCGCTGACGAAGGCTCAGATCGCTCAGATCGTACGTCTACAGCTCGACAAGGTGGCTCGCACACTCCAGGAGAACGGCGTGACGCTCCACTACAGCGATGCTGCCATCGACCTACTAGCCGAGCGAGGCTACGACCCCGAGTTTGGTGCACGTCCTGTCAAGCGCGTCATACAGCGACTCGTCCTCAACGAGCTCTCGAAGGCACTTCTAGCTGGCACCGTAGAGCGCACGAAGCCTATCACGCTAGATGTAGGAGCTGACGGACAGCTCACCTTCCTAGACTAACTAGACTAAAGGGAGTAAACAGTTCCCTACACTTTACTGCGACTTCTAGTAGAAGTGCAGCACGAAAAGATCAAGAGCACAACTCACAGGACTGTGGGTTGTGCTCTTTTTTCGTACATTTGTAGGGACGTATAACGTTTTCCCTCTACTAATTGTGCGTTTTAGAGATGCCCACGACACCAAGCACTACCCCCACGGAGCAATTGGATAGGCTCCTGAGGCAGTTTCCTGCACTCTCCCCAACTGCCCAGCAGCAGTTGACCGCTCTCTATCCGCTCTACAAAGAGTGGAACGCACGCATCAACGTCATCTCCCGACGAGACATAGACAATCTCTACCTACACCACGTGATGCACTCACTGGCGCTCGCTTGGCTTCTGCCTGATGAGCCGACCAGCTACACCATCGCCGACGTAGGCTGTGGCGGCGGCTTCCCCAGCATCCCGCTAGCTATCCTATATCCTCAATACCAATTCCTGCTGATCGACAGCATTGCCAAGAAGCTCCACGTAGCTCAGGCCATTGCGGACGAAATAGGTCTAACCAATGTCTCTACGCATCACACCCGTGTCGAGAGCTGCGAGCTCCGTTGCGACTACATCGTCTCACGCGCTGCGATGCCTTTAGGGCTGCTTTATGAGTACACGCAGCATATGCTCCACGGCTCACAAGCTCCCCGCTCTGGCATCTACTGTCTCAAGGGAGGCGATCTCAGCGAGGAGATCGCTCAGTCTGGAGTCTCCGCACAACTCACTGCGATCACCACGCTCGCGGACTACCCCGACTACTATCAGGACAAATGGATCGTCTATGTCGCTAAGCAGGACAAACGAACCAACTAACAGAAAAGAACTTATGAACTGCGAAGTAGCCACATTCGTATGTAACGTCATACAGGAAAACACTTACCTCCTCTCGACCAGCGACGGTCACGCAGCCATCATCGACTGCGGATGTGCCACCACAAGCGAGCAGGAGCGTCTCGCACAGCGCATCAAGCAGTGGGGGCTAAGCGTAGACCTACTCCTCTTCACTCACCTGCACTTCGACCATCTCTGGGGCTTGTCCTGGGCGCTCCAGACCTTTCCCAAGGCACGGGCGTATGCACACCCTATCGAGCTAGCGCAGGCGGTCTCTCCCGAGGCGCAGATGCGCGCTTGGGGCTTTGAGGTACCAGAGAGAGCTTTCGATCTCTCTCAGATCCGTCCACTGCCGAGCGATCAGCCGCTACGACTGGGCGAGATACCTATCTACGATCTCTTCGTGCCAGGACATACAGCAGGTCATGTCGCTTACTACCTCCCGAGCGAGCGGATCGTCTTCACAGGCGACGTGCTCTTCCGAGGCGACATAGGTCGCAGTGACCTACCAGGCGGAGACTACCAGACGCTCCTCCACAGTATCAAGACCCAACTGCGTCCCCTGCCCGATGACACCATCGTTTATCCAGGGCATGGGCCACACACAACCATATACAACGAAAAAAGTAATAACCCTTATATCAACTAATATAGATGGATACAAGAAACTTTGCCTATCGTCACATAGGTATCTCCGAGGCTGACCTGCCTGAGATGCTCAAGGTTGTCGGTGTAGACAGCGTAGATGCGCTGATGCACAAGGTATACCCCGAGGGGATCTTCCTCGAGAAGCCTCTCGATCTACCCGAGCCGATGACTGAGCGTGAGCTCAGCGAGCATCTCTTCGAGCTAGGGTCTCGCAATCGTATCTTCACCTCATACATCGGTATGGGCTGGTATGATACCGTAACCCCACAGCCTATCATCCGCAATGTCCTAGAGAATCCCGTATGGTACACCAGCTACACACCTTACCAGGCTGAGGTATCGCAGGGTCGTCTCGAGGCGCTCTTTAACTTCCAGACAGTCATCACCGATCTGACAGGACTACCTCTGACCAACTGCTCGCTACTTGACGAAGCTACTGCAGGCGCCGAGGCGGCGCTCATGCTTTACAACGAGCGGTCCAGAGAGCAGAAGAAGGCAGGTGCCAACCAGCTCTTCGTCGACAAGCGTGTTTTTGCCTCTACGCAGGCAGTCATCCAGACGCGCGTTCCCCAGCAAGGTATGGAGATCGTCGTGGGCGACTACGAGACCTTTGACTTTACAGACAAAGTCTTCGGAGCTATCATTCAGTACCCAGACGAAAAGGGAAGCATTCACTGCTACCACGACTTTATGGAGCGCGCTAAGGCTGCTGGCGTACGTGTAGCCGTAGCAGCCGACTTGATGAGTCTCGTGCTCCTCACACCTCCAGGCGAGTGGGGCGCAGACATCGTCTTCGGTTCGGCTCAGCGCTTCGGTATCCCCATGTACTTCGGAGGTCCTAGTGCTGGCTATCTCGCCTCAACGATGGACTATAAGCGCACCATCCCTGGACGTATCATCGGCATCTCCAAGGACACCTATGGTCGTCCCGCTTACCGTCTAGCGCTCCAGACACGTGAGCAGCACATCAAGCGCGAGCGTGCCACCAGCAATATCTGTACAGCTCAGGCTCTGCTCGCTACAATGAGCGGCTTCTACGCTGTCTACCACGGACCCGAAGGACTACGCGACATCGCTCACCGCATCCACGCTTATGCAGGCTATCTAGCTGAGCAGCTTGAGGCGATGGGCTATAAGCAGCTCAACGACAACTTCTTCGACACCCTATACATCGAGCTACCCGAGGGACTAGCTGCCGAGAAGCTCCGTGAGATCGCACTCGACTGTCAGGTCAACCTACGCTACTACGAGGATGGTCGTCACATCGGTATCAGCATCGATGAGACCACGCTCGAGAGCGACCTCTCAGTACTCCTCTACATCTTCGCACAGCTCCAGGGCAAAGAGGGCGACATCGAGGGCGTTGAGGTCGACGAGACGAAAGTTTACTTCGACAAGCAGTTCGCTCGCCAGAGTGACTTCCTACAGTATGAGACCTTCCAGAAGTATCACTCCGAGACCGAGCTGATGCGCTACATCAAGCGACTAGACCGCAAGGACATATCGCTCGCTCAGTCGATGATTTCGCTAGGCTCCTGTACGATGAAGCTCAATGCAGCTTCAGAGGTAGCACAGCTGAGCAACCCACAGTTTGCCAATATCCACCCCTACGCTCCCGATGATCAGGTCGAAGGCTACCTAGAGATGATACGCAATCTGTCCGCTCTCCTCTGCGAGATTACGGGTATGAAGGGTGCTTCGCTCCAGCCCAACTCCGGTGCTGCGGGTGAGTACACCGGTCTGCGTGTCATACGTAGTTATCTACAAGCTACGGGTCAAGGCGCTCGTGACCTCATCATCCTACCCGCCTCTGCACATGGTACCAACCCTGCCAGTGCTGTACAGGCAGGCTTTGACACGATCACCGTTCGCACGGCCGACAATGGCGACATCAATATGGATCACTTCATGGAGCTCACCGAGCAGTACAAGGATCGTATCGCAGCCATCATGATCACCTACCCCAGTACGCACGGCATCTTCGAGAGCAATATCCGCACCATCATCGACCGCATCCACGAGATCGGTGGGCAGGTTTATATGGACGGTGCCAACCTCAATGCCCAGGTAGGCTGGACCAACCCTGGCTATATGGGAGCTGACGTCTGCCACCTGAACCTGCACAAGACCTTTGCGATCCCGCACGGTGGTGGCGGTCCTGGTGTCGGTCCGATCTGTGTCACTGAGCACTTGGTACCCCATCTACCCAAGCATGTAGAGCGCTGGTCTGATGCGACAAACCAAGTATCGGCAGCCCCCTTCGGTAGTGCTGGAGTCTTTGTGATCACCTACGCTTACATTCGCCTCCTAGGCTACGAAGGCTTGCGTCAGGCGACCGCTATGGCGATCCTCAATGCCAACTATCTGAAGGCACGCTTCCACGACAACTATGGCGTCGTATACACGGGCGATCGTGGCTTCGTCGGACACGAGATGATCCTCGACTGTCGGGGCGTCAAGGCTCAGGCAGGCGTCGACGAGGGCGATATCTCCAAGCGTCTGATGGACTTCGGCTATCACGCTCCGACGGTCTCCTTCCCCGTTCACGGCACGCTCATGATCGAGCCGACCGAGAGCGAGAGCAAGGCTGAGCTAGACCGCTTTGTCGCTGTGATGAATCAGATCTACCAAGAGGCTCAAGACATCGCCTCGGGCAAAGCTGATGCAGAGGACAACGTCATCAAGAACGCACCACACCCCCAGTACGAGGTCTGTGCCGACGAGTGGCATCACGCTTACACACGTCAGCAGGCAGCCTTCGCACTACCCTACCTTGAGGACAATAAGTTTTGGGTCAATGTATCTCGCATAGACAACGGCTTTGGCGATCGCAACCTGATCCCAGCTTTTTGTGCTTGCACCCCCGAAATCATTGATCAACTCAATAAATAAACGACCCTATGGCTAGTTTCAAGCAAGAATTCAAGGAGTTTGTCCTTCGTGGCAACGTCATGGACATGGCGGTCGGTATCATCATCGGCGGAGCCTTTGGCAAGATTGTCTCCTCTCTCGTTGACGACATCCTGATGCCGATCGTCGGACTCTTTACTGGGGGCATCAATTTCACCGAGCTGAAGTGGGTCATCAAGCCCGCTGAGATCAATGCTGCCGGGGAGGAGATCGTTGCAGCCACGACGCTCAACTATGGTCTCTTCATTCAGAATATCGTCGACTTCCTCATCATCGCTCTTGTCATCTTCATGATGATCCGTGCGATCAATAGTCTGAGAAAGAAGCAGGAGGAGCCCGCAGCACCCGCACCCGAGCCCTCTGACGAGGTCAAGCTGCTGACCGAGATCCGCAACCTACTCGACAAGAAGCAATAAGCCGACTCGATCTGTAGGCTACAAAACTAAAGCACCGTCCTCGTAGGTCTCTCCTACGCAGGCGGTGCTTTTTTGTCTCTTGTCACTTCGCAGAGACCTCCACGTGGAAAATCGAAAATGCCCACGTGGAGAATAAAAAATCCCCACGTGGGCGAGAAACATTTCCTCCGAAGTTTCATTTGATTCCTCCGAAGTTTTATTTCACGCCCACGTGGGAAATGTTTTTTCTCCACGTGGAGATCCAGAGATGTTCGTCTGCCGTCGCTACAAATGGGGCATTATCTCCATTTATTGTCATCTGATGCTGTCTCCACACCCTCCTAGGGCCACTGCTCACGAATGGGTCGAACGCCAAAACCAAAAGACTTTGCTTTCATATCATCTTTAAAGCCCGACTTATCCTTGATTAGAGCATAGCTCTGTTCATTGAGGTCAAGATAAACATATGGAGAGCTAGACCAATAGTTTATTCCATCCCCTATTGCTGCACCCGCCGTACACCATATAAGCCCAACGTTTAGGTAACTACACTCTGCCACACCTATATTATTACCCCACAATCCATTGGGAGGAACTATATAGCCCACGGGCGATGGGTCGTAGACACTCTTACGACCTATACCATACGATATCTTTAATGAGACTTTATCTTCTTGCTGGGTATTCCATAGTGCATAGCCTCGCACCTCACTCCACTTATACCATGTATAGACTTGTACACCTCCACGGGTTACAAATGAGGTCGGATTTCGAACTGATTCATAGAGAGACACGGCTCGATTTATCGTCGATGTGACGCTAGTGCTTTCTTCGATCAGTCGATAGTACTTGGTTGAGAAGGGATCTTTGCGTCCCCACTGATACAGACAAGCATACTCTCTAGAAGGGGCAGTGGGTATATATATATCTCCTTTAAGACGTGTAAATAAGCGACCCGTGGTGTATCTGAGACACCTCCCTGCTGGGTAAAGCGTACGATAACTTTTCGCTCGGGATAGCCACGTCTGTAGTCGTAATGACCTAAGGCGTAGTTCCACAGATGATATGTATATCCATTATTGCTCACCTCCCGCTCACTAGCTTGGTGCTCATAGCCTGAGCGATAGGGCGTCACCCAAATATGCCAGCTCCAGATGATTGTACCAGTTGCATCTTTTGCAGCTATCACGGCATTGGCTTGATAGATCTCCGTAGGTATGGTAAACTGTATGTAGTCCACTCCGTCTCCTTTAGGATTTTTGACTAGCTGTACATTTTGCACTTGAGGCTTGAGCTTATATGGAGCTACTGGTTCGCAGCCGTCATCCCATAGTAGCGCCACTTGGCTAGCGGATCTTAGATTAGGGCTAGAGATCACATTGTTGAGACCATCTCTAAAGGGATTAGGAGCATCTCTACCAGAGCAGGTGTAGGCAGTAGCATTCACCTGTCCATCTCGATAGGCATTGCCATAGACCATAGGGAAGCGATAAGTGCCTGGAGCATGCACCAAGTAACAGTTTGCCGTAGTGCGTCCCATCACGTGTCCGTTGCTATCACGATGCCCCTCAGAGAGATCTACGATACCACTCTGTGGGGGAGCTTGCCGTAACGTATAGTCTCCTAGATAGACTGGACTGGGCTGAAGCTGTATCTGAGCCGTATGGGGCTCCTCCGCTGATTCACTATCCGTGCCAGGGCCACTCTGTGGGAAGCCCACGAGCCAGCTAGGAGGCGTGGAAGACCAGCTAGCCCCCTCATCGGTAGAGAACTCAGCCCTCCACGATAAAGGCTTGTAGGTGGTCTTCTGAGATGAGACAATCTTCGTATAAGACTTGACCCTAAAGGGCAGGTCAACGTAGTCTGCAGGTTGCCACTGTCGAGTCACGTGAGCTATGGTGTCATACTGACTCTGCGCTTCATCATAGAGCTGTAGCACGCTCTCAGCAGAGATAGACGAGAGCGACACTTTGTAGGTCATCATCTTGCCCGGCTCCCATTTTTGCCCAGCCAGTGAGGCTGTGAGTGTATACTCCTCTCCAGAGATGCTATCCCTATACCCGACCTCTATTTTAGATCGCTGATTGATCGCAACGAAGCGCTGAGGAATCATCATAAAGGTCTCAGCCTCAGAGCCAATTGCTGCACCAGGCTGCCCCGTGAGAGCAATCTCCTGATCTAGACTGAAAGTATTCGTCGGCATAGGAGCCACTCCTTGTGGTGCCCAGGTAGCCGTAACGAAGTTATAGACTCTCGTAGGCATCACGTTCTTTAGGTGAATGCGTGTGATCGTACCTGGGAGTATCCCCTTATCTCCAACCTTAAACCTAATACCTGTGAGGATATGCTTGAACGTAAGCTGTACAGGCTGTCGCGAGTCGCCAGCTAGATCCATAGCGGTAGCGACGACGATGTCCTTTTGGTCAGCTACGCTCGTAGGTGTACTGTAGGTAATGGAGGGATCGGCTGTGGGGTTACCATCTATTGTCACCCCCATCGCATTGTACGGAGCATAGCAAAAGAATGAAATCTTCTTATCCGCTCCTGGCCAGTAAAGGCCCGTATTCCACCTAGAGGCTCGAGTTACCTCTAGATTGTTCATAAAGGTCTGACGACTTGAGGAGCCCTTAAAGGTCTCTGATGCAGCATATGTGTAGGCGTATGATCCTACGCTTGTGAGTCCATCTGTAGTCAGAGGGGCTGCACGTAATGTATTTGTGGTCTCCGTATTTGCTAGGTCGCTCTCATATAGATGCAGGTAAAGCTGAGGCACACCTGGCGCATCACTCTGTAGTGGTATGACTCCGACACAACGCTCCTCGGCACGCTCAGAGCCTTCCTCTAGAGTTCGCAAAGCTTCGGTCGTGGGAGCAAACCCTATCTGCTCCATATTAGGACACAGCTCCCTGCTCTCGGAGACACACGATGAGAGTAGTATGAAGATGCTAGATGATAGTATGAGGGCAATGCGATGTCGTAGCATAGAGTCTATTGAAATTAAAATATGCTGGTCGGTCAAGCTGGACACCCGACCGACCAGCATGGTGGTTATATAGCGATCAAACTGCTGATTACTTACAACAGTGTCATAGCTACAGATTAGATTAGATGAGCTCTATATCACCTGATACATCTGTCCAGTCCTCAACGGTGCAGTCGTACAGAATAGGCTGTAGGATAGGCTTACCATCCTGATCATAACCACCACCGAACTTAAGGGTGTAGATATACTTCTTACTGGGAGCCCAGTCCTCTCCGCCGAATGGTACGTAGACGGTGCCGTAAGATGTCGCATCTCCTACTAGATAGACTCCGCTCTGCTTGATCTTGACACTGAGAGCTAGATAGCACTCGTGGTTAGTGTCAGCCGTAGCAATAGTTACTGCAGTAGTTGGAGTCGTCGTCCACTTAGTAGCCGTCTGAGGTAGGATCAGGTAAGCGCCATCAGCTGGTGATAGCTCCTGAGCAGTTGCGTCTTTGACTACAGTTGTATTCGTTGCATTGGTATACTTCTGATCAGCCTCTCCTGATAGAGTCCAAGTGCCAGCGGTAGAGCCAGCTGCTGTCGTGACCGTAGGAAGCGTAAAGGTACCCGCACCCTTGACATTAGCGATTGTGATCTTCTCTACCTCTACCTCTAACGTATTAGAGATGGTCTGCCCCTTGAAGACAATCTGTGAGAGGGCGTGCTTGAAGTAGAGTGGTACACGTGTGATCTTAGATCGATTCTTATCTACAGCGTACATTAGGTCGATCTGCTTAGCATTAGAGGCACCTCCATTGTCAGGGACAGTGTAGGTTAGCGTCTTAGCAGATGCAGTAATGCCTGGTGTTACAGCACCGTTGTTTGCTGGATTGATTGCGTAGAAGTCTAGGCTCTCTGAGGGCCAGTAAGCTAGATCTGCAGCGTTTGTATACTCCCAGGAGGTGCCTTGATAAGAGATCTCAACACCCTTTACATACTCCGTGGCTGGAGTAGCATTGAGATAAGCCCAGACCTTAAAGTTAGGAGCCTTAGTGGTAAGGTTTGCCGTTGTGACAGCAGTACCACGGAGTGCTCCATCAGAGAGGACGTTAAATCCTATCTGATCCTCTTGCTGCGTGCGGATGGTCTCCTGCTTGGAGCACCCAGCAGCGATTAACATAGTCGCTATGAGAGCGACAAGCATCATTTGTTTCTTCATAGTAAAAACGTATTTAGTGAGTAGTTATTCATTAGTATTCTGTTTCTTCTTTGTTATAGGTCTATATCCTGCTCCTCATCGTCCCAACCCTCTACATCAGGGTTAAAGGCTCCATCAGATCCTCCAATAGGCTCTGGTAGCTCCCAGTAGGTATCGATGAGTAGGTGTATCTTGATGATGTGATCTTTTGGATCGAGCTTTGGGATCTGCTCGGTAACGTCAAAAGAGCGTGACTGCACTCCCAGAGCTGTGCGTACATATAGTGTCAATAGTTGCGTCTGCCCATCAGGTATGCCAAAGAGGTAGCAAGCCCCCACCACCTTGCCTTCCGAAGGCTTAGCCTCGAGTGTCATCTGCGCATTACGATCTGTGCAGAGTCCTTGCCTTAGCCATAAGCCCCGTGACACATTAGAGAGTGATGCGACCATAGGGTAAGTGACCGTTGATCGGAGGTTTTGTACGCCTCGTATCTCGTAGTCACAATAGTATAGAGCCTCTTCGGGAGTTATGGTAATGATGCGCTCAGACCCACACTCCTTTGGGGTGATAACTAGGGGCTGAGAGAGCTCACCTCTGCAGAGCCAGTCGGGTGTCTCATAGACATTGGAGGCTCCTGATTTGGGAGAGATCTTAAAGTTTCTAGCAATTGCTGAGGGGATCGTTGTGAGGAGTAGGTCTAGATCTCCGCTAGAGTCCATTTTGTAGTGATAAAGGACGTTTTCAGTATCCGTATTGTAAGAGACTACGTGATACTCTCCGGTAGGTAGTGTGACCACCCCTCCCGAGTGTCCCTGTAGGTCGTACACAATAGGCTCCTGAGCCGATCCATCTATCGGATAGAAGAAGACCCTCATAGACTGAGCTTGCCTAGAGGTCTCACTCCAATCAAAGAGCACCTGCACCTGACACAGCTTCCTATTGATATAGCACAAGTCCTTATGGACACAAGAGACCAGCATAGTCAGGCTCATCAGAGATAGTAGCATATACCTTAGTCGTCTCAAAGGGTACCTCCTCTCTGTCGCTTATCGCCTAGATTTAATAGCCAGACGAGCGCTATCTCAGCTTTATTAGGGCCCCAATAGCTATATCGCTTAGTCTCCTGCCAAGCATAGCACCCTCCCTGAGGGATGTAACGATCATAGTGCCCCGTTGTATAGCCGACACCCAGGAGCAGTTCGATAGCCCAGTGATCGCTCAGCGGATATGTGTAACCATAGGAGAGTCCACAGTAAGGTCTCCAGTTCCTACCTAGATAACCTGTCCCCCCTAGCTCGCAGTCGAAGGTGTACACCCCGCCATAGATCCCTATATGATGTCCCAGCAAAGGATTGCTACGACCTCCCGAGCTCTCGACACCGCTACGATAAGTATCAGGAATATGGTAGCGAACGCCTAGATCACCGCCATAAAATCTCCAATATATATGCTTGCTGTCTATAGTCCACCATGAGTGAGTCCAGCTACCTGTGATACTCCACCCATCGCCTAGATAAGACTCTGAGCTGATATTCGGTAGGAGCAGCAAGTCTGAGAGTATGTTGCTCTTGACAGCCTGATAAAGAATAGGCTCTCTCTGCTCCTCAGTCTTTACGACAGCCACCGTCGGTCTCTGCTCGACAATGATTGAGTCGATAACAATCGAATCGATAACAATCGAGTCGATACGCTGAGCGCTTAGCATCTGACCACCCACACTCCATAATATAAGATATAGGAATAGCCTCCTCCAAATTTTGCCATGCAAGACATCAGTTGGAGGCATGATCACCTTTGACATACACGACTCTACCCGCATTTTGTCAAGATGATCTTCGCAGATCCCACTACGCGTAGTTTGTGTGAGAGTGTGTGTATGCATCGTGTGCAAAGGTACACATATTTTTTGTCCCCCACAACTAATTCTTCTTTTCTCGGCTATTTTTTATTTTGAGGTGCCAAGAGACGGGGTACTCTAGGAATAGGCTATTTTAGCCAAGCGAGATGAAGAGACGACCTCCACGTGGAGAATGGCAAATTGCCACGTGGAAATCACTTTTCCCCGACACGGTGCCGTATCGATATGTCGTCAACTCTAAATTATTATAACGAGTCGGCGTTGTATTTGCCCAGCTAGGGAGCAAGCCGAACCTTTGACTCCTTGTTCACAGCTCCTACCGACGATTAATGAGTGAGAGAGACCAAAATACCTAATAGTAGTTATTTTATTGGAGATGAAGCCGACGTACCTTTGCAGGGGTTTTTATGCTTCTCCTATGAGTAGGTCTATCCGTAGAGTTCTTCTATCCTACATCCTCTTTTCATTGCTCTCCTGGAGTCTATATGCTCAGGGTGCCCGTCACACCCTCACGGGAGTGGTGTACGATGCGACTACTAGCGAGCCGATAGCCTACGCTCTAGTGGCTCTCTCTGCCGAGGGGCATAAAGATGTCGTGACCTATACGGATGATGACGGACGCTTTGCCTTTCAGTCTGTACTAGCGGGGCGATACCGCCTACAGGTACGCTACGCAGGTCTGCGCAAGGAGCAGACGATCACCTTGCAGCGAGACCAATACCTGCGCATCCCCTTTAAGCTGGAGCAGATACTCGGTGAGGTGGTCGTGACTGCGCAGGAGGGACGACAGCTGACCAGCTCATCGACGATCGAGCGGGCAGCTATCGATCATCTGCAGCCTAGTAGCTTCTCCGACCTGACGGCACTACTACCTGGTGGCAAGAGTAGCATACCTAATATGAGTGGTGTCAATAACCTCTTACTCCGTGAGACGGGGACGATCAATATGCAGGGCAATAAGACGAACAACCAAGACTACGCTATCAGTTCGCTGGGTACCCTCTTTATGGTAGATGGAGCTCCGCTCAATACGGATGCGGATATGCAGTACACCGCCTCGCCGTCAGGCTCGCTCCTTGGTGCTGGCAAGGTCAATGTGAATCGTGGTGTGGACATGCGCACGCTACAGACGGACAATATAGAGCGGGTTGAGTTCATACGAGGCGTCCCCTCCGTAGAGTATGGCAATATCACCTCGGGTGTGGTGCTGGTGCATCGTAAGCGACAAGCTTCGCCTGTGCTGAGTCGCTTTAAGGTAGATGGTTATAGCAAGCTGGCCTCTGTGGAGAAAGGCTTTGCCCTCACACCCTCCCAGCACCACATCCTCAATGGGGACATAAGCTATCTAGATGCTAAGCCTGACCCGCGTGTCCCCTTTGAGACTTATAGACGACTGACAGGGTCACTGCGCTATCACGGCACGAGTAGTGACCAAGCGCATAGATGGGAGGTGAGCGGAGACTATACGGGTACCTTTGACAAGAATAAGGTAGACCCCGACCTCTCCTACGGACGCACCGATGAGTATCGCACAGACTACAACCGCATAGCACTCACCTCGCGCTATATATACGCTCCGTCAGGTCGCAGGGAGGGCTTACAACGGGTGGAGCTAACACTATCCGCTGCGCAGCAGTTTGACTACCTACATCAGCGTCGTCTCGTAGCTCCAGACCGCATGTCTATAACCCCTACGGGCGACCAGGCTGGCGAGCACGAGGCTAGACTGATCGGCGGTGAGTATATAGCAGACTATGTGAGCGATGGTAAGCCGCTGACGCTTTTTGCCAAGGGCCAGACACTATATAATATAGAGTGGGGAAGAGCTTCGCATAAGTTGAAGGGAGGCTTTAACTATGAACTGTCCAAAAACTTCGGTCGCGGGCAGGTCTACGACCTCTCCTATCCACTCTTTCCCAAAGCGAGGGACAGTCGTCCACGACCCTACTACCAGATCCCAGCCTTGCAGCAGCTAGCACTCTATGCGGAGGATCTATATAAGCAGCCGCTCGGAGCGCATACACTCCAGCTAGAGGCAGGCGTACGGCTCTCTATGCTCTTAGGCTTAGCACCACAATACACGCTGAGCTATAAGCCTTACCTAGATCCACGCGTCAATCTGCGCTGGAGCTTGCCCGCCTGGGAGCTACTATCACGAGACCTCAAGCTCTCACTCGATGCCGGCTGGGGGCTGACGACTCGTATGCCTACGCTCAACTATCTATACCCTGACCCGCGCTACATAGATATAACGCAGCTAGCTTACTACGACATCAATGCACCCTATGAGCGCAGTCTATACTACGTCCGCACCTACATAGAGGACGCAACGAACTATAAGCTACGTGCTACGCGCAATCAGAAGCTAGACCTACGTCTCTCGGCCGAGTGGGGACGCAACAAAGTCTCCGTGAGTTACTTTCGCGAGTTGATGACCACGGGCTTTAGATACCGCTCCACGGCACAGGTCTATGCCTATAATAAGTATGACGCCTCGGCGATCGACTATACCCAGCTGACGGGACAGCCCGACATCTCTACCATCCCCTACACTCCCGCGGCGCGTATCGAGTCGACGAGTCGCCCAGAGAATGGCAGTATGATTCGCAAGGAGGGTGTAGAGTTTCAACTTATGACGGAGCGCATCCCCGTGATCAATACGAGTCTGATCCTCGGGGGCGCATGGTTTCGCTCTACCTACTCGAATAGCGTACCGCTCTTCTATGCCGTCTCTGGAGTCTACGGAAATGTGATCCTATCGGATCAATACTTAGGGCTCTACAACTGGCAGGATGGATCGGAAAATCAGTCGCTCTCGACTAACCTACTCCTCGACACGCAGATCCCGCAGTGGGGACTTATCCTGACGACTGCCATAGAGAGTACTTGGCTGGTCTCTCGTCGCCGCCTCCCCCAGGATGGTCGTCCGATAGCTTACCTAGATGTGCACGACGGCAAGCTGCACCCCTACACAGCGGAGTCAGAGCGAGACACCTATCTGCAGCATCTCTTGATACGCTATAGTGACACGCTCTTTAAGCCGAGTCGCATACCTCTAGCTCTTGGGATCAATCTAAAAGTATCCAAGCAGCTGGGCAAGCTCTTTACGCTATCGCTCTTTGCCAACAACGTCTTAGACTACCTGCCCGACTACAAGGTGGGGACGGCTACGCTCAGACGCACTGCCACGCCTTACTTTGGCATGGAGCTACGCATTAAGATATAATCAACTCAACAAATAGATCTCTATGAAACGATTACTATATATACTACTCTTACCAGCCCTGCTGGTCACTGTGACCGCCTGTCGTCCAGACCCAGTCACGCCAGACAATCCCAAGGAGCAAAAGTCGATAGCTTGTCTCTTCGAGCGCACACTGCCTGAGGATGTCACGGACTTGACTATACAAGATGAGCTCCTCACGATACACAACACCACCACAGGTCAGGACGTGGAGTATAAGACGCTAGAGGGTATCAAGCTCGCTCCTGGACTGTACAACCTAAACTACACAACGACCTGTCGCTATAAGCTACACGGTGTCGCAATGGAGGGACGGCTGGTCGCACAGATTGAGAATATGGAGGTGACCGATCAAACGACCGATCCTCTCAAGCTTCGCTTAAAGCTACGCATAGTGCCTACCGTTCAGGACTTTGTCATTCAGGAGATATTCTTTACGGGCACACTGACCCCTGCAGGCAAGCAGTATCATGGGACCAGCTATGTGGTTCTCTACAACGGGACAGACAGAGTACTCTATGCTGACGGGATCGCCTTCTGTGAGAGCGGATTTAACCCTGCACGCAAGTTTGACTACAAGCCAGACATACGTCAAGAAGCCATGGCGGTACACGCCGTCTATGTCATCCCAGGCAGTGGTAAGGAGCACCCCGTGAAGCCTGGCGAGCGACTGATACTCTGTGATATAGGCATCGACCACAAGGTAAATAATCCAAATGCTTTTGACCTCTCCAAGGCAAACTTCGAGTGGTATGATGAGTCTAGCTCACCGGCACATCAAGACTTTGATAGTCCCACAGTGCCTAACCTAGATAAGTGGTATTGCTACACGAAGTCGTTTTTCATCCTACACAATAGAGGCTTTGCATCGTACGCTATAGCCCGTATACCGATAACTAAGGAGGAGTACCTCAAGGACTACAAGTATGACTACACCTACGTCTTGACTCACAATGGGAATAGCTATGATATGTCAGGCTCATGCTATAAGCTACCCAACGACTGGATCATAGATGGTGTCAATTGTAGTGTCGAGGCGGTGCATCAGTGGACGATCCTACCTGAGACGATAGACGCTGGCTATACAAACTGTGGTACGGTAGACGGACAGAAAGATCGCTACTTCCACAGCGTACGACGTAAGTACCTAGGCAAGGATGCCGAGGGACATGTGATCCTGCAGGACACCAATAACTCGTTCGAGGACTTCAATCCGATGGTCACGGTCTCGCTCATTGAGGAGCAAGGTACTGCGATCAATGCTAAGGGTACACCCTGCACGACCAAGACTTATGATGGGGTCGTGCCTATTAAGCAGTAAGGTCTCTTCGATAGATTATGGTGCATCATTCTTCGGATTGTTTTAGCAGATCTCTTGCGCTCTTACTCTGTCTCCTAGGTGTGCTTACGAGCTCGCTCTATGGGCAGCAGCAAGAGCCAGAGATGATCTCACTACCTGCTGACACCCTCTCGGTGGCGGGGTCGCTCCTAGAGCAGAGGCGACCTGGCTACGACCTATCGGTATCGCCAGTAGTGTCGCCGCTCTACTTTTTCTCAGAGCGAGGCTCTCGTACAGACCTCTCGCTGGGCGGAGCTATGCGGCGAGATAGAGGCGAGACAATGATCCCGCAGCTGGGCAAGCAAGACATCGATGGGTCGGTGCATATCGAAAGTGCTTTGCGTCAGCGCAACAACTTCGCTTGGGGTACTGCCTCCTACACTTATCGTGCTACGGAGGGGATACGCTTCAACGAGACGACAGACTACCCCCTCCTCGCACCTTACATCATGGGAGACACGGCGCATACAGCGCGTCTGCACCAAGATCTCTACACCTTTGGGGCAGGTACGGTGCATCGCCTTGGCAATTGGCTACTCTCCCTGACGGCTGACTATCGCGCCACCTTTGCCTACCGCACGCAAGACCCTCGTCCTCGCAATCTGGCTACACACCTGGAGGGGCAGATCGGCATCGGCTATCAACTTACCGACTATGCGCTAGCCCTAGCAGGTACGCTAGGTCGCTACAAGCAAAACAATCAGGTAGGCTTCTTGAGTGAGCTCGGAGTGGCTAGTGAATATCACTTTACGGGCATCGGGGGAGACTACTATCGCTTTAGGGGAGGTAATACGTCGCTTTTCTATCAAGGGCTATCTTATGGCATCTCGCTCGGGCTAACCCCTACTAGTGAGGCGCGTCAAGGCTTCTATGCTCTGGCTGCGTGGCATCTGCTGACTACCGACCGTATCATACGAGAGCTCAACAACCTCCCCCTCTCGACACTCTCCAGTCACACGATAGATCTGCAGGCGGGGTACACCGCTCGCTCAGCACGACTGGGGCGTTGGGGCGTAGCACTCTACACACAGGGCGACATACGTCGAGGTGCTGTCCACCTCTTCGGTGATCCTAAGGGAAATATCTACCCACGCATAGCCACGGAGCGGTCATACTATGGTCAGACCTTAGAGTTTGGTGCTAAAGGCTTTTGGGATAGTCAGAACACTCCTCGCACGCCTTGGTCGTGGGGCGTATCCACTTCGCTCGGCTATCGACTACATGAGGAGGACTTGCTACCTCAAGCAGAGCGACTCTTCTACCATCTAGGCGGGACATTGGCTCCGTATGTTAGCTTTCATCGCGGGCAGTACTTTGTCTCTCTGACACCTACTTATAGTGTATGGGCAAAGACGGGACACCCTTCGCTACAGTTAGCACCTCAGCATCAGCCTATACCTACTTATGCTGAGACACTGGAGCGAGCCTTCCAGATAGCTAGTTCCACGCAGATGACCTATGGGCTCTCTATGACTCACGGCTATCAGCTTAGCAGTAGCTATGCGCTGTGGCTCTCACTAGACTACCTCCATACGCAGACGAGTCTGTGTGGTAGCAACTACGGAGCCATACGCTGTGGCATCTCATTCTAATAGTAAATCCAAACAATCAAATATCTTCAGTATGCGAAAACAACTACCAGTATTACTTATGCTCCTCACGCTCTTCTGTACGGCGAGTGTGACGATAGCTCAGACTCCAGACGAGGGTGTCGCAAAGAACTTCCTCTGGTACCGTCTTGTATCCAATAGTGTAGAGCGTCATCAGATACCTCAGCAAGTGGTCGCCTCTATGGATGGCAATCTCTTTGCGAGCAATGCCTTCTATAGTAAGGAGCGCACTGACGCTAGCTCAGTCTTCAACTTTGACGCATCCAGCGATGCCGACAAGGCGATCTCCTATGGCGATGACGGCTCGGCTACCAACGGCAACACCGCCCTCACTATCTACAAACTGACTCCTGAGGGCAAGCTACTCTGGTACATATACAACAGCCGCGGAGAGATAGCAACCAATGTCAACTGTATCACGGCGACTCCCGACGGAGGCTTTGTGACCATCTTGATGGCACGGGATGCTCAGTCTAAGTCTAAGAGCAATACAGACACGCTGCGCCTAGTACAGGCAGACGGCACGCCTTACGATATAGAGATAAAGTCTCTATTTGTCGGAGTTGGCGACGACGCCTCTGCCGGAGCTACGCGTCGCAAGATCATGCCACTCCTTGTCAAGGTTAGTGCTGCGGGACAGATCGAGTATCACAAAGCTTTCGAAGTAGACCACACCCCTATGCCCGATGCAACTCGCTATAGCTACGGCACCCCTACGGGTTGCGACTTCAAGGGCACAACTGTAGATCCCGAGGGCAATGTCTATGTCTGTGGCTCCGTCCGCACGGCCATAACCATCGGCGAGACTACTATCAAGGCAAAGAACAATGTCAAGTGGAATGGAGACTCACAGAAACAGATGGGAGACTTCTTCATCCTCAAGTTTGACAGCAAGGGCAATCTTGTCAAGACGCTTACCGAGCAGGGAGACCCCATAGGGCGCTCCATGCTGACGGTCATCAAGTATCAAGACGGCAAGCTCTATACAGCTGGACGCTTCACAGGAACTAAAGAGAAGACCCCTATCACCATCGATGGCAAGCAACTCATCCCCAGCGACAAGGAGAGCCTTGTCACACTCTGCCTAGACACAGATCTAAAGGTGTCGTGGATCTCTCAGATTGATGTCAAGGCTGTACCCGAGCACACTTCGACGCTTGCTTTTGTCGATGGAATAGCTGTCGGCAAGGACAAGGTCTACATAGCGGGACGTGGTGCTGGAGCTTTTTGCGATGCTGAGGGAAATGTGATCCTCGAGCAAAAAGTCAAGGGACACAGAGGCTATGCTCTAGCAATAGACAAAGCTACGGGCAAGCCCAATGCGGAGTGGCATACGCTCCTCCCAGAGAAGGGGATCTCCAACTGTACGGCTATCTCCACTCAGGGAGATCGTGTCATCTTGCATGCCTATGCTCTAGGAGGGCAGACCTATTATCGTGTGCTGGATCTCAACCTCTCTGAGAGCTCCGTACAAGACTATCCTATGGTAAGTAAAGCTATGACCTCATTCGGTGGCGATGTCGTTGCCAATAGCTATGTGGCAGGTGCGCGTTGTCGCAATAGTGCTAAGCTCCTTACGACCGAGGGCTATAAGGAGCTGACATACAAGGACTGGTTTAGCCTCTTTGTTGCCCACAAGCTCCCCTTCCCCTCAGTCTCTGCTAGCTGCAAAGCTCTCCACCTATCAGAGGGCAAAGGGACTCTACAAGTCTTAGCGTCAGACCTGACAGATCCGCTCCAAGTAACATGCTCTGGCGAAGGCTTTACGGCACAGTTCAAGGAGCTACCCGCTACGGGTGGAGCTCTCGAGATTCAGTTCAAGACGGCAGTCACCAAGACGCCCGAAGAGCGTATCGGCAAGCTCACCCTCACCTCTGGCGGTGCTAGCTACGAGGTCTACCTCTACGCAATGACAGAGACAGAGCAGTACATCAAGGTATCTCAGAGCGAGATCGACTTCACGATGATACCTGTCGGTGAGCATAAGTCTGTCGATCTGACCGTCACACAGAAGAACCTCATGGACGCTATCACCTGTACGATCGAGGGTGAGGGTGCTAAGTACTACTCTGTGGACAAGAGCGAAATCGCCGTCTCCAATGAGCCTGCGACCCTCAAGGTCACCTACACGCCTGACAAGACCATCGCAGCTAATGCCAAGGCTACAGCTCAGCTCGTCCTAACCTCTGGCGATGTCAAGACGATTGTCACACTATCTGGTCAGACCAATACAGCCATTGAGAAGGTTGCAGCAGCCAAGCTCTCTATCGCTACCGCTGCTGGTACGCTCTACGTACATAGCGACGAGGCGCGTCCAGTAGCTATCTACACGTCAGCTGGTGAGATGGTTGCACAGCAGCTACTCTCTGGAGACATGGAGCTCTCACTACCTGCTGGTATCTACTTCATCCAGACAGATCGTGAGGTCTATCGTATCTACATCCCCGCTATCTAATCTGCTTCGTCCCTCTTCTCCCTATGTGGAGGAGAGGGACTATCCTCTTTTATAAGCAAACCAGTGAAGCTCACACTTCACACCCTATTGCTTCAAAACACAATTATCACATCAACACAGTATGAACAACAAACTATCTCTCGTGCTCCTCACAGCACTACTTTCCTTAGCACTTATCGGGTGCAATAAGCAAAAGCAAGATCAGTCCGCAACCGCAGAGACAGAGGCTCCGACCTACATGGAGGTGGACGCACTCCTCGCCTCTGCCGATAGTCTCGTCGGTCAGACGGTTACCGTGCAGGGCGTCTGCACCCACCTCTGCAAGCATGGTGCTAAGAAAGCCTTCCTCATGGGCAGCGACGACACCAAGGTGATCCGCGCTGAGGCTAGTGAGGAGATGGGCGCCTTTGCTCAGGAGTGTATCAATAGTATAGTCACCGTCACAGGGCAACTTGTCGAGGATCGTATCGATGAGGCTTATCTGCAAAACTGGGAGGAACAGCTCAAAGCTCAAGCCGCCAAAGAGCATGGCGAGGGCAAGGCAGGCTGCGCCAACGAAAAGAAGGCTCGTGGCGAAACGGCCGACACACCGGAGGCTCGTATCGCAGACTTTCGCAAGCAGATCGCTGAGCGCGAAGCTCAGGAGGGCAAGGCATACCTCTCCTTCTATCACATCGATGCTACAAGCTATAAGATAGAGGAACAGTAATCCATCTGGAACTGACAAGACTCTATGAAAGTAAACTTCAAGAAAGTAGGTAGGAGCGTGCGTCGCTGGAGTAGATTACTACACCGCGACCTATCCTTCTTACTTGCTGCACTTATATTCATCTATGCCCTATCGGGTCTCTACATGAACCACCGAGACTCGATCAATCCACACTACATCATCACTCAGCGGGAGTATCAGATCCCGCTAGAAGAGCTGCAAGCTGCTGGACGCCTTGACGCATCTGCCGTCCGTAAGCTCCTAGACGAGATAGACCTATCAGGTAGCTATACCAAGCACTACTACCCTGACGACCACACGCTCAAAGTCTTCCTCAAGGGACGTGCCACCCTACTCCTCGACACCTCAACGGGGGTAGCCGTCTACGAGTCGATCGAGCGACGCCCGCTCATCAGCTCTATGACACAACTGCACTACAACCCAGGGCGCTGGTGGACGATCGTCGCTGATGTACTAGCCATCGGTCTTATCCTCATCACCCTCACGGGACTACTCATCGTACCGGGGAGACGCGGACTCATAGGTCGTGGAGGCATCCTCCTCTTGATCGGACTGGCGGTGCCACTACTCTTCCTTTTCCTATAAGGACAAGTAGCATTCACTACTGCCGAAAGAGTAGCCCACACTTCCCTTTATACCACTTAACTAACATGGACAACTTAATCGAGTGTCACAACTTGACTCACTACTACGGCAAGCGACTGATCTACCGTGATCTCTCCTTTGCCGTGCCTCGTGGTCGCATCCTAGGTCTGCTTGGTAAAAACGGTACCGGCAAGACCACAACGATCAATATCCTCAGTGGCTTCCTCCGCCCCAAGTCGGGCGTCTGTCGCATCCTAGGCGAAGACATAACCCGCATGCCTGACCGACTGAGACAAGACATCGGGCTGCTCATCGAGGGGCACGTCCAGTATAGCTTTATGACTATACGGCAGATAGAGCGCTTCTACGCTCCTTTTTACCCTAAGTGGCGCAGAGAGGCTTACTACGAGCTGATGGAGCTACTCAAGGTCACCGAGAGCCAGCACCTCAGTCGTATGTCTTGTGGACAGCGCTCACAGGTTGCGCTCGGACTGCTCCTAGCGCAAAACCCCAAAGTCCTCATCCTCGACGACTTCTCGATGGGATTAGACCCAGGCTATCGCAGGCTCTTTGTGGACTACCTGCATCACTATGCCAAGGAGCAGGGGACAACGATCTTCCTCACATCCCACATCATCCAGGATATGGAGCGACTGATCGATGACTGCATCATCATGGACTACGGCTCTATACTCCTGCAGCGCCCAGTCGCTGAGATACTGAACGAGGGGCGACTCTACAGATGCACCCTCACAGACGATCGTCCTCTCCCTGAGATCGACGGGCTGTACCACTTTGAGGCGCACCACAGACGTGGGGAGTGCTACTCATTTCTCCCCATACCAGAGGTCGCCGAGCGGCTCACTCAGGCTGGCGTCCCCTACCAAGATCTCACAGCACACGAGACGACGCTCGAGGATGCCTTCATAGGACTCACCGGTAAGTATTAACGCTATCTATATGTTTGCCTCTATAATATATAAGGAGTGGCTCAAGCTCCGACTATACGCACTACTATCGACACTTGTCGCACTGGCTGTACCGCTCTACAGCGTGATACGCATACATCGAGCCATCGCCCTACAAGGCGCTGACCATATCTGGCTCGTGATGATACAGAAAGGGGTAGTCTTCGTAGAGAGTATGCGCTACGTACCCCTCATCCTAGGTTTGCTCTGTGCCATCGCTCAGTTTGCGCCAGAGCTCTCTCGTCGTAGTCTTAAGCTCACCCTGCACCTACCTCAGTCACCGCTCCGCTCGACCTACCAGATGCTTGCCTGCGGGGTGACGTTACTACTGTGGCATACCCTATTATATATAGGTGTCCTCTTCATCGGACTGCAAGGAGTCCTCGCTTACGAACTCCTCTCCTACGTCCTCTCCGCCACACTGCCGTGGATCTTGGCAGGCTTCCTCGGCTACCTCCTCATGAGCTGGATACTCCTAGAGCCCACTTGGCGCAGACGCATCCTCTACACCCTCATCGCTGTGCTCTTGATGCGTCTCTGCTTCATCTCTCCCACAGCAGGAGCTTACGTACCCTTCCTACCTACGCTACTTATCTACACCATCCTCTCCTCGACACTCGTGTGGCTCTCTGTGAGCCGCTTCAAAGAGGGGAGACAAGACTAAACAACCATTTTATGAAGCGCATAGCCACAATACTCCTATACATCACCGTAGCACTACTCATCGCCTGGCAGATACCCTGGTGGTACAACTACCTCCGAGCCGATGCAAGCCGTGAGCCATTCACTATCTATAGTCAGCTACTAGGCGACTTCATCGTCACAGGTCATGATGAGGGAGCGATAACCTACCGTAGCGGTAAAGGCGTGCAGTATAGTCGTGAGGAGGTAGACAGCTTGCTCCCCACCTTCTACTACCGCCAGCTCCTGACTGATGGTCGCCTACCCGACACGCTCTATGGAGAGGCTGTGACCCCACAGCTTATACAGCGGAGTGGCGTCACTTTTCGTAGCTCACCACGCACCCTCTCTGCGCCTGCCGTAGCACTCTACCCCCTCCTGGAGAGTGCCTCACGGAGAGTCAAGCTGGAGATGCCCACAGATCTCTTTCGCATCACCGAGCAGGCGATCGAATTTGTAGATATGCAGAGCAATCAGCTAGACAAGGCGAAGAGTGCTAGCTATACGAAGCTCTTTCAAGAGAAAGGCTTCGCCTTCCCCGCACAGCGGATCGCTGGCAATGCGACTGCGCAAAAGGAGTATGACAACGGTTACCTCCTCATTGATCAGCAGGGTAAGCTCTTTCACCTCAAGCAGATGGCTGGCAAGCCCTACCTGCGGGCTATTGACTTGCCCGAGGGCGTAGAGGCTGCCGAGGCCTTCGTCTGGGAGCTACCTAGTCGTCGGCATATCGGTCTCGTCTCTACCCGAGACCATCAGCTCTATCTGATCGAGCGTGAGGGCTATCGTCCCTGTCGCCTTGAGATCCACTCGTGGGATCCACTCCGTGAGGATCTCACCATCATCGGCAACGACCTAGACAGCTACACCCTCAAGGTCTCCACCGCCGATGCCACAAGCTACTATGCGCTAGACGCTACGAACTATACGCTACTGAGCTCGCTACAAGTAGATCACCCTGAGCGGGCTATGCCGGGGCTGCACTTCACCTCGCGCCTAGATGGCTGGGTGAAGCCACGACTAGACTAACAGCAGGGTCCCTTCTGACTTCTTCAGGAGCTAGGCTTAGATGAGGTTACTATATATATAATGTGTCAGCCCTGCCCTCTAACCTCTAATCTCTAATAACATATCTTTACAGGGGAATTCGTCCGATTCCCTTCTTTCTCGAATATCCACGTGGGGAATCTCAAATCTCCACGTGGATATTTTTTGTTTTCCACGTGGGCGTCATTCATTTCCTCCGAAGTTTCATTTGATTCCTCCGAAGAATTTTTTCGTCCCCACGTGGGAAAGAAAAAATCTCCACGTGGAGATTTCTAAATATCTACGTGGGGATCACTTTTCCCCGACATCGTGTCGTTTTGATATGTGACCAGCTCTAAATTATTGTAGCGAACCAGCGTTGAATTTATCCCGCTAGGGCTGATGCATCATAATCGCTCTATCAGGAGCTGCACATGAGCGACAAGCGAGGAGTAGAGAGGTCGATGAGCTCATTGTAGATCATGTGTCAGCCCTGTGGCGAATGGTAGGAATGTGCGGTCAAATCGTTTTTTTCCTTACCTTTGGAGCTAGATTACATGTTGGGTACTGTCGAGAAGTCTCTAGCTCATCTACCAAGGCCTCTGGAAAAGCACCCGACACTTAGACTGAATCTATGAATCGGACTTTACTAAATACCCTCCAGATACCACTCCTAATCTGCATCTTATGTACTTTGGGACTGGTCTCTTGCAACGATGCTTACTCCACACTCGGAGGTAGTCTGCGACCTGAGCGAGATCTCGTCACAGCTCGTGGGGACTCGCTGCTCTTTCGTGCTGAGACTATACCTCTAGACTCTATATATAGTCGTAGTGCTATCTCGCTACTGGGACAGATCTCAGATCCCGTCTTTGGGGACTTTGAGGCGTGCTATATCAGTCGGTTGCAGTGTGCTCCAGGCTTCACCTTTACGAAGACACCTATCAAGGATCGCATCGACTCAGTAACTATCGAGCTATCCTACTTGAGTGCCGTAGGCGACACCACAACGTGGGGCAAGGCTCAGGTCTATGAGATCACACAGCCTCTGCCTAAGAGCCGCTACTCAGTAGACGACTTGACGCCCTATACACAGGGGGCTAAGTTGCTCGGTGAGGTGACTTACCAGCCCTCCGACACGACTGGTATCAAAGGGCTTGTAGTACGTGTACCGAACGAGCTGGGAGAGCGTTTTCTAAAGGCTTCGCGTGAGCACCCCGAGTGGTTTACCTCACAAGAGGCTTTTGAGTCCAACCTACTCCGAGGACTCTATGTCACCTCGACAACGGGTACGGGGCATATTCTCTCGATCTACTCGACCGCTCTCCGTATCTTCTACACCTTTGAGACTACACAAAAAGCCTCCACAGGAAAGGACTCGACAGTCTACAAGCCAGCGTGGGAGATCTTTAGCAGTAACAAGAGTCTCTACGCTCTGAATAGTCTCAAGCACAGCCACCTCGAAGAGCTACTCAAGCCTTCACCTGATGGCAAGACCTATATCAAGTCACCCGCCGGTGTCGTCACCAAGCTCACCTGCAGCAAGGAGGAGCTCAGCCGACTGCTTCACGAGTATGAGGCTATGAGCAAAGACAAGCAAGACTTCGGATGGGTGATGAATGAAGGCAAGCTACAGATATCGGTAGATATCCCGAATGTGGATACGCACTTTAATCCACCGCCTCAGCTACTTCTGATACCACGAGACAGTGTGGCACACTTCTTTGTCAAGAGTATCAACGACCCCTTGGTCGCCTCTACTTCGTTTGTCTCTGGGCGTTACAGCGTCTTGGATCGCAACTATACGTTTAGCAATATTAGCCACCTCATTGAGGCACATATGCGGGACAATATGGCGACCGATGCGGACGGCAATCATCGTGTGACCAAAGACCTAGAGCTACTCCTGATCCCCGTAGCCACAGAGCTCGCATCGACCCCTAGTTCGTCTGGACAAGCTGTTGCGATCACCAACCTACTCTATCCCTCAGCGGTACAGCTTCGTTGGGGTCCCCAAGGCTTCAAGCTGGGAGTCATCGGGACTGGATTTTATAATCGGCGATAGGGCTGAGAGAAGGCACATTAGCGGCTAAAGGTATGACTAAAGAAAAAGAACAGATCAAGCTCAAGCTGATTGTGATGAACTTCCTCCAGTTCTTCATCTGGGGGGCATGGCTCATCTCTATGGGACGCTACATGGGCAATGTGATGCAGTACGACGGGCAGGAGGTCGGCGGACTCTTTGCTACGGCTGGCTTCGCAGCGATCATCACGCCCGCGCTGACGGGTATCATCGCTGACCGATGGATCGGTGCCGAGCGGCTACTCTCGATCTGTCATCTACTCACGGGAGCCTGTCTGATTGCGGTCGGCTGCCTACCTATGGGGACACCCTTTGCGACTACCTGGCTGGTCATCTTTGGGGTCAACCTATTCTTTATGCCTACCTTATCACTCTCCAACACGGTCGCTTATCATGCTCTTGGCACAGTGCAGGCTGACATTGTCAAGGACTTTCCCCCGATACGTGTCTGGGGTACCATCGGCTTCATCGTAGCGATGTGGCTGGTCAACCTATTTAAGTGGATGGACAGCCCGATGCAGTTCAACCTGGGAGCTCTTGCGGCCATCGTCCTAGCGATCTATGCCTGGACACTACCCGCAGTACCGCATGGAGTCAAGAAGGTTCAGGAGGGGCGTCGCTCTCTCCTATCCATACTGGGGCTCGATGCATTGGTACTCTTTAAGAATAGGCAGATGGCGGTCTTCTTTACCTTCTGCATACTCCTCGGTGCGGCGCTACAAGTGACCAATGCTTATGGGAATATGTATCTCGACCACTTCAAGGGGGTCACTGAGTATGCCGATAGCTTTGCGGTCAAGTATCCGAACATCCTACTATCACTCTCTCAGATCTCGGAGACGCTCTTTATCCTAGCGATCCCGTTCTTCTTAAAGCGCTTTGGCATCAAGGGGGTGATGACGATGAGCTTTGCCGCGTGGTTCCTACGCTTCGGGCTCTTTGGCATAGGAGACCCAGGGATGCCGGGCATCATCGCACTCATTCTCTCGATGGTAGTCTATGGTATGGCATTTGATTTTTTCAATATCTCAGGCTCCATGTTTGTCGATCAGTCCGTATCGCCCTCGATGCGTGCTAGTGCTCAGGGGCTCTTCCTCCTGATGACCAATGGACTAGGTGTCGTCATCGGATCGCTAGGTGCAGGCTGGGTCGTCGAGCACTACACCTCGTCTGGCGTAACTGCGTGGACGACCGTCTGGTACATCTTCGCAGGCTATGCACTTGTCACGGGACTACTCTTCTGGATTCTATTTCACCCCAAGCAGCTCTCGACAGCTCAATCCGCTTAAGATAAAGCCCCAGTCCTAGGAATCATACGAGTCCGCTAAGCTATGGCTAATCCAATCGGCAATGCTCTCAGTGTCATGGGCGAGTACACACTCCTCATGGCGCAAGTCTTCAGAAGACCTAAGAAGTGGGGCATCTTCTTCAAGCAATTGATCCGAGAGATGGCTAAGTATGGTCTTGACTCGATATGGATCGTCGTGATCATCAGTTTTTTCATTGGCACGGTGATCACGATCCAGCTCTCGATCAATATGAGTTCACCGCTCATACCACGCTTTACGATCGGCTACGCAGGGAGAGAGATCATGTTTCTCGAGTTCTCCTCCTCTATCATGTGTCTTATCCTCGCTGGCAAGGTAGGCTCTAGTATCGCCTCGGAGCTAGCTACCATGCGCGTGACCGAGCAGATAGACGCGATGGAGATTATGGGGGTCAACTCCGCCAACTTCCTCATCCTCCCTAAGATCCTCGGTCTGATGCTTTTCATCCCAGTGCTAAGCGTTATCAGTATGGCTACAGGGCTCGTGGGTGGATACTTGGCGACTTTCTTTATCCCGTCAATCACGCCCTCGGACTTTGAGATGGGGCTGCAGACATTCTTTGTTGTGAAGAATATCTTCTACTCGATCATCAAGTCGCTTGTCTACGCCTTCATCATCTCATCGGGTGCTAGTTACTTCGGCTATACGGTCAAGGGGGGTGCCCTCGGCGTAGGACGTGCCAGCACCAATGCGGTGGTCTCAAGCTGCGTGCTGATCCTCCTAGCCGATGTCGTGCTCACCAGTCTATTGTTTATGTAAGGCTATGAGAGAAGGGACTAAGATCATAGAGGTCAGAGGACTCAGCAAGGCGTTTGACGACAAGGTCGTCCTGAATGAGATCAATGCCACCTTTAAGCCAGGGAATATCAACTGCATCATCGGGCGTAGTGGTGCGGGCAAGACGGTCTTGCTCAAGAGTCTCATAGGTCTCATACAGCCCACATCGGGCGAGATACTTTTTGCTGGGCACAATATGATGCTCTTGTCCAAGGAGGAGCTCAAGCGACTAAGACAAGTCACGGGCGTACTCTTTCAGGGGTCAGCGCTCTTCGACAGTATGACCGTCTTGGAGAATGTCCTCTTCCCGCTCCAGCTCTTCTCCAAGCTATCGCCTCGAGAGCGCAAAGCACATGCTATGGCACTCCTAGAGCGGGTTGGTCTAGAGGGCGCTCAGAGCAAGTTCCCCGCAGAGATCAGCGGGGGTATGATGAAGCGTGTCGCCATAGCTCGTGCCGTGGCGCTTAACCCGCACTATCTCTTTTGCGATGAGCCAAACTCAGGGCTAGACCCTACTACCTCGGCATCGATAGACAAGCTACTCAAAGAGCTCACCGAGGAGTACCAGATCACAACGGTGGTCAACACACACGACATGAACTCCATCAAGACTATCGCTAACCATATCCTCTATCTAGACAAAGGACAGGTGGCGTGGCAAGGGGCACGTGAGGAGCTCAGCGGAGATATTCCAGCTTCTCTCAAAAACTTTCTTTACCTTTGATACGTTCTTTCCCTTTTTCTCTTTTTGGCAAATAAGATGACACACGCTAAGCGATATACAGGTTACCTCTTCCTCCTCACCCTCCTACTCTCATGGGGGTGCAAAGATCACAGCAGCGACTATTCCGCCCAGGGTATCTTTGAGGCGGAGGAGATCGTTGTCTCGGGCGTCACCTCCGGCGAGTTGCTGCGGCTAGACGTATCTGAGGGTGATCAGCTAGAAGAGGGACAGGTCGTAGGACTGATCGACACCACCTTCCTCGCACTGCAAAAAGATCTCGTCGACACGCAGCAGGCAACGATCAATGCAGCGGGACATACCAATGCAGCGACACAAGTCGCCCCGCTAGAGGCTCAGCTCAAAGCTCTCGACAAAGAGCGAAACCGCTACGCCCCGCTTGTAGCTCGTGGCGTCGTGGCACAGCGCACGCTAGACGAGATAGATGCTAAGATCTCTGCGGTCAAAGGGCAGATAGCCGCCGCACGAGCTACCATCGGACAGCAAAACCGCTCCACCAGTGGTAGCGGCGACGCTCTCTCCGTACAGGAGAGTCAGGTCGACCAGATGATCTCTCGGAGCTTCATCAAGGCGCCTATCTCGGGGACGGTGCTCACCGTTTACCTCCATCAGGGCGAGCTGGCAGGACAAGGCATGCCGCTCTTTCGCCTAGCCAACCTCAAGCAGATGTATCTGCGCGCTTACGTCACAGCGGAGCAGCTAGAGCATGTGACCCTCGGGCAAGAGGTCTCCGTCTATAGTGACATGGGCGAGGAAGAGGCACAAGCCTACACTGGAGAAGTAGTCTGGATCTCCGACCGAGCTGAGTTTACCCCTAAGAACATACAAACCCCTGACGCCCGCGCCTCGCTCATCTATGCGATCAAGATACGAGTCCCCAACGACGGCAAGCTACGCATCGGACAGTATGGGCGTGTGGTACTAGACCAGTAGCAGTAGACCTATGTCTTTAGAGCAGGCGACCCAACCAGCAGTATCTTGCCAGGGTGTATGCAAGAGCTTTGGCAAGACCGTTGCGCTCCAAGGCATCGACCTCAGCGTCCGTGAGGGCGAGCTGCTCGGACTCATCGGTCCCGACGGAGCGGGTAAGACGACCCTCATACGCATCATCGCCACGCTCCTCAACCCCGACGCTGGCGCAGTCACCGTCTTAGGTCACGACGTCAAGCGCGATTACCGTCCGCTGCGTCATCAGATCGGATACATGCCCGGTCGCTTCTCCCTCTACCAAGACCTCACCGTGCGGGAGAACCTCGAGTTCTTCGCCACCGTCTACAAGACGACCGTCGAGGAGAATTACCACCTCATCGAGGACATCTACAAGATGCTCCTCCCCTTCGAAAAGCGTCCCGCCGGCAAGCTCTCAGGCGGTATGAAGCAAAAGCTTGCTCTCTCCTGCGCACTCATTCACAAGCCACGACTGCTCCTCCTCGATGAACCGACCACAGGCGTCGATCCCGTCTCACGCCGTGAGTTCTGGCAGATGCTCTCCAAGCTACGAGAGCAAGGCGAGATCACGATGATCGTCAGCACCCCCTACATGGACGAGGCGGTGCTATGCGACCAAGTAGCCCTGATGAAAGATGGTCAGATCCTCTCCATAGACACCCCCGATGGGCTCGTATCAAATATGGATCGTGCGCTATGGTCCGCCACCGCAGAGGATATGGGCGACCTACTCCTCAAGTTGCGCAGCCTCCAAGGAGTGCTCAGCAGCTTTGCCTTTGGCGAGGCGCACCACTTCACCTTCGACGAGCAGCTCATCACCCCCGAGGAGATCCACACGCGCCTCCTAGAGCAAGGCGTCAAGGGACTAGACATCCGCAAGATCCCTCCCTCCATCGAGGACTACTTCCTCATCATCTCTCAAGAGTCCTAATCCACACCCCATGCCCTCCACCGAGTATAGTATATTGGCCAATAAGCTCACCAAGCGCTTCGGCGACTTCACCGCTGTCGACGAGATCACCTTCGACGTCTTGCCAGGCGAGATCTTTGGTTTCCTAGGAGCCAATGGTGCTGGCAAAAGCACCGCCATACGTATGCTCACCGGGCTCCTCAAGCCCACCTCTGGTTACGCCGAGGTAGCAGGCTATGACGTGCGCAAAGAGACCGAGCTGATCAAGCGAAACATCGGCTACATGAGTCAGAAGTTCTCCCTCTACGACTACCTCTCTGTCGAGGAGAACATCTTCCTCTACGGACGCATCTACGGGCTCTCGCGACGCATCATACAGAGCCGTATGGAGCGACTCCTCGAGGAGCTCAACTTCTACGACCAGCGCAAGCTTCGCGTGGGCAGCCTACCCCTCGGGTGGAAGCAGAAGCTAGCCTTCTCCGTTGCCATCTTTCACCGTCCCAAGATAGTCTTCCTCGATGAGCCTACGGGAGGTGTTGACCCCGTGGCACGGCGTCGCTTCTGGGAGCTTATCTACAACGCTGCTGCCGAGGGCATCACCGTCTTCGTCACCACACACTATATGGACGAGTCGGAGTACTGCGACCGCATCTCTATCATGGTAGACGGGCAGATCAGAGCCCTAGACACTCCGCGAGCCTTAAAGCGACAATTTGACTGCGACTCGATGGACGAAGTCTTTTACCAGTTAGCCCGCGGTGCCAAGCGCTCTGAATAGCTTCTCCAGTCACCCCTTTGTGACAAATTGTCACACTTCCAGTCGTTGGCTTACCCTTTGCTAGATAGTTAGTGCAAGTCACCCCGAGAGATCGGAAGCCCTGCACAGAGTAAGCATATAAACACCTATTAAAATCAATACTACTATGACACTATCAAGAAGAGACAACAACTGGATGCCAGCTCTATGGAGCGACCTACTAGACAACAACTGGATGATACGCCCTAACGCCACTGCACCCGCTATCAACGTACTAGAGACTCCCAACGAATTTCGCGTAGAGCTAGCAGCTCCGGGCATGAAGCGTGAAGACTTCAACATCGAGATCAACGAGGAGCATGACCTAGTCATCTCCATGGAGCGCCACCACGAGGAGGAGCAGCACGACAACGAGCAGAGCCGCTACCTACGTCGCGAGTTCTCCTACAGCAAGTTCGAGCAGACCCTCATACTGCCAGACAATGTCGACGAGGAGCGCATCCAGGCACGCATGGCCGATGGCGTCCTCACCCTCTCGATCCCCAAGATCAGCGAAGAGGATCAACAGAAGGCTCGTCGCTCTATCGCTATCGAGTAATAGCACCACACCGCTAGACCTGAGCCTATCGCTCTAGTCTTACCATAAAAATCTAACACACCTAGTAGCCCCGCTTGGTTCGTACCGAGTGGGGCTACTTGCTTGTAGGGCTTTCTGACCGCTCCCTCAGTGGCAAAGGGTGCCGCCGATCAACTTTCCAAAAAGTTTCCACCCTTGGAAAAATAAATTTCCAACGCTGGAAACTTTATTTTCCTCCGTAGGAAATCTCGAATTCCTCCGCTGGAACCGAAAAGTTCCTCCCTTGGAACTTTTTAGTTCCAAACGGGGAACTGTCCTCTTCCTGAAAAAAGTACACAGTTGGGAAGGTGTTACTGAGACGATACACGGGTCATTTTTGTTAGTCCTGTGAGTGTACTCATTTGTTAGTTTTGCTCCTGCTGGGGTACACGACTTGTCGTCGTTTTTACTGCGGAGGTACACAAAGATAGGCCTTTGTGTGGAGTTAAGCGGCATGAGCTCGGAGATTTGAGGCTCAGAGCTTTTGGAGAATTGTTCTTAGATGTCTGTTTCTTAGATGGTTGGGTGGTTAGAGGGTTGGGGTAATCTGGTATGAGCATCTGCATCGGAGTCT
>ENA-OPEA01000047-OPEA01000047.1-human-gut-metagenome-genome-assembly--contig:-NODE-47-length-80191-cov-8.740391_pt1 | contig 80191 bp, 63 predicted proteins | sample MGYA00241623_ERZ501509 | MGnify/ENA primary metagenome ERZ501509 (study PRJEB25962, sample SAMEA2042571) | human gut metagenome | biome: human gut; feature: human-associated habitat; material: faeces... | reverse complement strand
ATCTAGATCATCTTTGTACTCTTCTGCGTAGTCTTCTATTTCGTACCAAGAGGAGCAGCCAGAGATAGTAGCCGTGAATACAGTTGTGAGGATGTATCCTAAGGGGAACTTTTTGCATCGATTTATGCGTGGATCTTCGACCATTAGAAGCTGATTGAATATGCTCATATAAATTGCTTACTACATTGATTAGCAGCTATAAATGTACGAAAAGTTTACGACATAGACAAGCCTTTTTGAGGGAAAAATCAAAGAGTTTTCGAGACTATATTGAGTTCTCTTTTTAGGCTCTTCATTCTTCCCTCAACACCAAAATCAGCTTTTCATTTATAATGCGTCACCCCTGACTTGAGACGAGAAAGTATTTGGTTTGTCAAAAAATTGTCGTACCTTTGTAGTCGCAATCAAATCAGCAATGGTTCGTTGGCCGAGTGGTTAGGCAACGGTCTGCAAAACCGTGTACGGCGGTTCAAATCCGCCACGAACCTCTTACAATAAATAGATTTTCATTTCTTTGTGAAGTCCCTCTGCGAGTTATTTGTGGAGGGACTTTTTTGCATCCTAGCAAGAGGTTAGGATCAAGAGCTTACGCGCACGCTCTCCCATAGTCGTGGCGAGCAGATAGTAGGTATCGCTCTCATCGGTCTTGAGCGTCTGCTTGAGCTGCTGAGCAGTCAGAGGGAAGTGTCGAGACATAATGGTCAGTGCTGGATAGTGCTGACGGAGAGCCTGAAGCTCCTTACCTCTGAGGACAGACTTGCTGTAGTCGATCTCCTCTACGAGCTTATAGCTCTTGTAGAGCGGACTGGGAGAGGCCTTTGCAGAGGTGTAGATATGACTATTGGGGCCGAGTAAGGTGAGCGACTGCTCCTCAGCGATGAGGTGAAAGGCACCACTCTTCATCAGGAGTGGCTGTGGAATGTGTATATACTCCTCGACCTTAGTCGCATAAGCTGTACGAACTGACGATAAGTGGTGGTACGGAAAGCTCCAACGGCTCACCTGTCCCAGGCGATCCACGACAGCTAGATAAATCTCTGGATCAGTCTCTTGTCGCTGCATAGAGACTGCGACCAGTAGCTCTTTGACCTCATCCTGCACCTGTACGATATGTACGGCGCATACCTGCGGGAGCTGCTCTAATATCCACTGTATATCTAGCATTGGCGACAACTTAAGGAGCAGTCGTCCCTGATAACCCAGCTCTTGTAGCCGACTCATGATCTGTAGCGGTGATGGACTATACTCATCCATACTAATGAGACGGCGATTAGGATCCTCCATGTCTCGCCGAGCCGGATCTGCATAGACGAGTGTCACACCTTCGAGTGTAGCACGCTCCATCGCTGCTAGTGCGTCCTCGCAGTGTACCGTGACATGATCCTGCTGCAAGATCTTGTGCAGATTGTAGGTCAAGGCATCTGCCATCGTCTGGTCTATCTCGTAGATGACGCTCAGCTCTGACACAGAAGCCATCGCTAGTGCGTCAATGCCTAGCCCTCCCGTCATGTCTAGGATATGCTCCTGAGGCGCTATCAGTTGCTGCTTGTAACGGGCTGTCTGTTCGCTACTACTCTGCTCGAAGTTGACTCGATGTGGTATATACCCACCGCTCTCGGCAAAGCGAGGCATCTTACGCTGCATCTTGGGCAGCAGAGAGACCTGTAGAGCGATCTGTCGCCTTAGTTCAGGCTCCAGCTCACTCCGCTCGAAGAGTATCCTATCAGGCGATCTGTCGACCCACTGCCTACTCAGAGCCACTACTTGCTCCATCTGTTGTTGTGATAGCATATTGACTTGATGGTCTTATGGCGCAAAGTTAAGACAACGCCCCCTTACAAGCAAAAAGCATCCGCCAGTGGCATGGCTAATTTCCACTTTGCGGTGCTGGGAGAAGTTTAGACTGACCTATTCTAAATCAACGGAGACTATAAAACAGAATATCCACGTGGGGATTCTCAAATCTCCACGTGGATATTTTTTATTCTCCACGTAGGGACGAAACGATTCCTCCGAAGTTTCATTTGATTCCTCCGAAGTTTCATTTCATATCCACGTGGAGATTTTTTATTCTCCACGTGGAGATTTGAGAATTTCCACGTGGGGATCTGCCCCTTCTAAAGGAAGATCGTATCGGAGCCTAAGAGATCCTGTCGATCACCTGTCAGTGCGGTCCCCTGTCAGGGCCTCAAAATAGGAATTAGCCGTGACATGTGTAGGCAGATTGTGATTTCGCAGAGGTTATGGTGGAATGAAGTTTTTTGCGTACCTTTGCACAGTTCGTATGAGACGAAAGTTCTCACGGACATCTAAATCATTCAAATCTCAATATCAACAATGGCAACTAAAATCAGACTACAAAGATTCGGTCGTCGTGGCTACCCCTTCTACCGTATCGTCATCGCTGATAGCAGGGCTCCACGGGATGGAAAGTTTATTGAGAGGATAGGTTCTTATAATCCGAACACTAATCCTGCTACAATAGATTTGAAGTTTGACCGCGCTCTCTATTGGCTCAAGGTCGGTGCACAGCCTAGTGACACCGTACGTCGCATCCTCTCACGTGAGGGTGTCCTCCTTAAGAAGCACCTCGATGGTGGTGTCGCCAAGGGCGCATTCACACAGGAGGTCGCAGACCAGCGCTTTGAGGCATGGCTCACGAACAAGCAGCAGCTCCTCAAGGGAGTCGCAGAGCGTGACCAGCAGAAGGCTCAAGATATAGCTCAGAAGCAGCACGAGGCTGAGGAAGAGCAAAACAAGGAGCGTAGCAAGGCTCTAGAGGAGAAGAAAGCAGCCATCGAGCGCGAGAAGGCTGAGGCCGAAGCTGCTGCAAAGGCTGAAGCTGAGGCTAACGAGGAGGCTAACGCCACCGAGGAAGCACCCGCTGCTGAGGAGGCTCCTGCCACAGAAGAGGCTCCCGCTGCTGAGTAAGCTGACAGCTACACAACACCTCTACGACATATCTAGTCGTATCTACCATGATACGTATCTATGTGTCATAACATCTATGAGGCCCAGACTGCATGACTTTGTGTGGTCTGGGTCTTTTTTTGAGCAGACTGATCTACGAGACCGTCTTTCCCTCTCATCATGACATCTCCACAACTACAATACCACACCACTGCCCAGGGACTACGTATCGTCTACTACCCTATTCCCAGCCAGGTCACCTATATAGGCTACATGGTACAGACAGGCTCAGCTCAGGATCCGCAACCTTACCATGGACTGGCACACTGTACGGAGCACATGCTCTTTAAGGGGACGCATAAACGACACGCCCTACACCTAGTGAATCGTGTCGAGGCGGTGGGTGCTGATCTCAACGCTTTCACTACCAAGGAGGATACAACCCTACACATAACCATCCCCTCACGCTATGCGCTCAGGGCCGTTCATCTGCTCACAGATATCGTGCTCAACAGCTACATACCGACCGAAGAGCTGAGCAAGGAGCAGGAGGTGATCATTGAGGAGATAGCTAGCTACCTAGATGCTCCAAGTGAGCGGATATATGATGAGTTTGAGGAGCTACTCTTTAGCGGCACGCCGCTAGCGCACAATATACTAGGTTCTGAGCAATCAGTCAGGCGTATCTCCTCGACAGTCGTACGGCGCTTTATGGATCAGTACTACCGCCCTGACAATATGGTGCTGGGCATCTGGGGCAAGATAGACTTTGACAAAGCGGTGGAGATGATCGAGCATCTATACAGCGAGCCACGAGTAGCTGCAGGAGATCCATTTAAAGTGCCAAAGGTCAAACCCACGACCACTCCCGAGCGGCTCATCGCTAAGACGCACCACTACCGCACCAACCAGTGCCACTGCATCATAGGAACACATGCTCCGAGCCTGCACAATCGTGAGCGCTACGCTATGACGCTCTTCAACAACTTCATCGGAGGTCCCGCCATCTCTTCCCAGCTGAACCTTCATCTGCGTGAAGAGCTGGGACTGGTTTACAGTGTCGAGGCGAATTACACGCCCTACCTGAATGATGGCGTCTGGAACGTCTACCTCGGCACGGGTGGCGACACGCTACAACAAGCTGTGGAGGCAGTGCATCGCATCCTGGATCGCTACGTCACCACGCCTATGAGTATGGAGCAGCTAGCCATCAGTAAGCAGCAGATCGTGGGGCAGCTACTCCTCGCCAACGATCAGCACGATAGCGAGCTCATCACCATGCTCAAGAGCTACCTCTACTTCGGCAGAGTCAGTAGCGTCGCCGAGGTGGCAGAGCGCATACAGGCGATCACGCCTGAGGAGATCACCGAGACGGTCGGTCGCTACCTCACGAGAGCGCAGCGACATACGCTCATCTACAAGTAGCAGAGCGATAAAGAAAGCAGTTACGCTCACTGAGTTCAAAAGGAAGTAACCGTCAGGGGCTTTTTCATTACCTTTGTGAGCGAGATACAAGCACTGAGGCTCGTATGCTATGGCCTCAGTTTGTGAGACAACCCCCTACTCCTCTATGCTACTACGGATACTATACATTATATACATAGTCTTATTTGCGGCGCCCATCTATGCGGTGATAACCATCATCTTAGCACTTATTATGACGGTGGGATGCTTGCTAGGCTTTGGCAAGTTCTTTAGTTATTACCCAGGACTCATCTGGTCGTGGCTAGGACTGATACTATCCCTCTGTCCCGTCACCGTGCGAGGGCGTAAGAACTACGACAAGAAGTCTGGTCCCTATGTCGTCATGGCAAACCACCAGGGAGCCTACGACATCTTCCTTCTCTACGGCTTCCTCGGCATCCCCTTCAAGTGGGTGATGAAGGAGTCGCTGCGGCGTGTCCCCTTCGTGGGCAAAGCGTGTGAGGTTGCGGGCTTTATCTTTGTCAACGGACATAGCATACAGAACATCCGCAACTCACTAGACGAAGCTAAGCGTTCGCTCGGTGATGGCTACTCGATCTTTATATTTCCTGAGGGCAGTCGTACTCGCACGGGACGTATGCAGCCTTTGAAAAAGGGTGGCTTCGTGATCGCCGATGAGCTAGACATCCCGATCATCCCTGTCTCCATCTCGGGCTCCTATGGCGTGATGCGCGCAGGCTCGTTCCTACCCCACTGGCGTCGCCTCTATCTAGATATACACCCACCTATCCACCCTCGTGATTATCGCTCTTCCGATCAGCCGATGCAAGATCTACGCGAAGGGGTCTACCACACGATACAGCAAGGCATCCACGATGGCACAGAGCAACTCTAGTAGCAAGGCTCCTTACCGCATTCTCTTCGTCTGTCTAGGCAACATCTGTCGCTCGCCACTCGCAGAGGCTATTATGCGGCAACTCCTAGCCGAAGACCCCGCCAGCTCGTCTCAGATCGAAGTAGACTCGGCAGGCATCGGTGGATGGCATCAGGGAGAGCTAGCAGACCCACGTATGCGTGCCCATGCAGCACGGCGTGGCATCGAGATGACGCACCGTGCGAGGCAAATTAAGGATGGAGACTTTGAGACCTTTGACCAGATCATCGCTATGGACGATGGCAACTATGAGGCTCTGCGCGAGCTGGCTCCGACGCTAGAGCAGCAGAAGAAGGTCGTGCGTATGGCTGACTACCTAGAGCAGATGCCGTGGGATCACATTCCCGATCCATACTACGGAGGTGCGTCGGGCTTTGAGCTCGTCCTAGATCTACTCACTGAGGGGTGTACCAATTTATATCATCGTTACGAGACGCAGAGCGATAAGTAAGCGGGGGCAGCACTACTTTTCGTACTTTTGCGCTGGACTTATTACGACCTTGTTAACGAGCAATCTTTTATTCCGATGTTTCTTAAGATAAAAAGGCTTCTCTCCATCTGTGGGGGCTATCTGAAGCAGTTGTTGGGGCGTATGTGTAGTATGCCTACTCTCTTTACCTTCCTGACACTCCTGCAAGTGCTTATGGGGAGCTTAATGATACTGCACCTTCGCATGGAGATGCCTCTACTCCTTTGGCTGGGAGGCTATATCGCCGGCACTGCGATACTGATGACGCTCCCCGCCATCCTACCTAAACGATGGTGGCGCATCACTTGGACTAGCCTCATCGTACTGCTCTCGGCTGTACTATTTATATATGAGTACTATCTGCTCACCGAGCACGGCACGCTCCTGACGCAGACCGTCTTGCTACAGTACTACACGCCCTGGGCCGATGAGGTGTGTCGCTCGCTACTACCATGGAGTATGCCGATGCACACGCTACTGGAGGCCATCGGGTTGCTCTGTGGCATCAGCCTTGTGACCTGGTTAACCAACAAGGGCTGGGGACTACTCTTCATGATACTGCTACTACTTATCTCCGGTATACCGCATGCTACGCAGCTAAGCCCAATAGTGGCCGGAGGGATCTCCAATGAAGAGGCTTACACGCTCGCTCATGAGTACAATATGATGAGTCGTTACGTAGCTACCACGCTGGGAGTCTTTACCAATCAAAAGCGATACGACGAGATGGGGCAGAACTTATGGAAAAACACTCCGACCAACGTTCGCCTCATGCCTCAGCGTCAGCCGCACAATGTGGTGGTCATCATCGGCGAGTCTCTACGTCGCTTAGACATGCACTGCTACGGCTATCCGCTAGAGAATACGCCACGCCTAGACTCACTCGTCCAGGCTGGCTCACTAGTTCTCTACGATGATGTCGTCTGCCCTCAACCGAACACGCTCACCTCGCTGCGACGCGTCCTCACCATACGAGGAGAGGACGAGCAAGCACCTTGGGATGCCACGACGACACTCCCTATCACCTTCTCCTCTGCTGGCTACAAGACCTACTGGTGTAGCAATCAGGAGATGGCTGGAGACTGGATCGAAGAGGTGTCGCTCATAGCCTCCACGGCCGATAGCTCCTACTACACCGATGGGAGTACCTCTAGTGCCTTGCACTGGAAAGCTGGACGGGTCAAGCACGATGAACTCATCCTCCCGCATTTGATCGACTACCGACAGACCAGCTCACCTAATGGGAGTCTTCTCGTCGTAGCGCATCTGATGGGGAGCCATGCCTCCTTTGCCGATAGATACCCCAACGATCGCTTTAGTCGCTTTACGGCTAAGGACGTAAAGCAGATAGAGCCTCGCCTCAGCTCAGGAGAGGCGCAAAACTCGGCTGAGTATATGAACTCAATCCTCTACAACGACTCCATCGTCTCCGAAATTATCAAATACTATAGCCAGAGCTCTTCCATCGTGATCTATTTCTCGGATCATGCTATCTCTCGCTATGACAATCCTAAGGCTCCTACTCAAGCAGCACACGGAGTCTGCGAGAGCGCTCTGCAGATACCCTTTATGGTCTACATGTCCGATCAGTTCGCTGCAGAGAATCCCGACGTCCTACTCGCCGTACAGCGTGCTCGGTACAAGCCCTTCATGACCGACCTCTTCACCTCTTCACTCATGGGACTTATGGGCATCGAGTCAAACTATACCATCCCCCGCTTACAGCTATGGAGTCTATCGTACGATGCGACCCGTCCTAGATGTATCAAGGGCTTTGGCTCTGAGGTTACCTTCTCACCTAAGCATCCAGATCAGCTATGAGAAAAGCACTCTTACACTACCTCCAGGGAGTCAAAGCAAGGATTCCACAGCTAGTATGGCTACTGATTGCGATGCTAGCGATTTTGACGCTCAATAACCTGGTCATCAGAGGCCTGCTCTCTAGGAGTGCCACTTATCTATCTAGAGAGAATCTCCCCCTACTATGGGACACCCTCTGGATGGCTACGTTACTCTACATCATCCCCACTCTGATCCCCCATCGCATCACACGTCGGGTGGTCCTCATCATCGAGCTGGTACTGATCAGTGCCATACATATCATGGATCTCTACCTCGTCAGTACCTATCAGATGCCTTACTGCGATGCGATCGCTATCCCGATCTTTGCGACCAACCCTGGAGAGGCTAGCGGTTTTTTCAAGTCGCTACGACTGGAGATGCCCTTTATGCTCATCGAGGGAGTCAAGCTCCTAGTGGCTATCTTCCTACCGCTCGGCATCTCTTGGCTCATAAGTCGTACCAAGCGTACTAAAGAGCAGCCCACCCCTTGGGACAAGCGCATCCAACGGTACAGCTCTACACTCCTCTTCATAGTAGTTCTCGTTGGCGCACACATACTCGGCATCAACTATCTGCGTCAGACGCGTATCGCTACCAGTGCAGGAGTCATACAGTACAATGCGCATGCACCTCTAGCTCGCCTTTACTTGAGCCATCGGGTGTTGCGTCATGATGCTAAGCGCTGTGCTCTTGACTATAGACCTCGGCAAGCGACTCCCCAAGAGGTAACCGTAGACTCACTCCTACCGCCGCACAATGTCGTGCTGGTCGTTGCTGAAAACATCTACCCGCATCTGATGCACTGCTACAATCCTATCGTCAATGACAATACACCTGTCATAGACTCGCTCCTACAGATGGGCTCTTTCATCAGGCTTGACAGCGTCTACAGTGCCTCTGACAATGCGGCTCTAGCTGCTGCCTGGACATTCTCCCTCTGTCCTAAGGATAGCCCTAACAGTTGGGACACTTATCCCTCTATCTATAGTATCTTTCGTGCAGCAGGCTACGACACCTATTGGCTAGACAACACCCCGCGCATAGCACGTGGACTAGATGTCTACCCACAGCTAGCAGCCGACTGCGACGACCACTTCTTTACCAATCTACGTGCAGATGATCAAGACTGGACCAGCAGAATTCCCTATGATGACGCGGTCCTTGACCAACTCAAGCAGCTAGAGAGTCAGTCTCGTCTCACAACCATTCATCTCTTGGGAGCTCGCAGTAACATCTGGTGGCGTATCCCCGAGGAGTTCTGTAAGTACAATCGCCTGTCGGCAAACATTGACATAGATCTATCGGGCGATGCTCTAGACCACCTGGCTCAATACTACAACGTCGTCTACTACCAGGACGACCTACTCAAGCAACTCATCGCACACTACCAAGACACCCCCACGATACTTATCTATTGCAGCCCTGTAGGGGCCTATAGTGAGTGGCACCCTTACTCAGGCGATCAGGTGGCTCCCGAGACTAGAGGTCAGGTGCCTATGCTACTATACCTCTCCCCTGCCATGCAGCGCATCTCTCCCACCCTACGAGATCAGTTGCTACAGCTTAATGCCGAGCGACACAACCTCAGCGACCTGCCCCAGCTACTGATGCGTCTCTCTGGCATCAAGGTATCCCTATCGTAGCAAAACACTCTCATAGTTCCTCGCCCATCACTGATATACTCTGAAGTCTAGAGTATGCTCCTACTCTTACAGACTTACAAATCTGTAGGACACAAAGTCCATAGTGCAAACCTTACAGCTCGGCTCGTAAGGTGCTTTGTCCTCAAAGTGGTACCTTTGCACTATAATAATAGACAAGCTATGATACACAGCAAAGATGAACGGCTGGAGGCTTTCTCCCGCCTACTGGATGTCCTTGACAATCTGCGCACGCACTGCCCGTGGGATCGCAAGCAAACGAATGAGTCGCTACGGGCTAACACCATCGAGGAGGTCTACGAACTGAGCGAGGCGCTAGAGCAAGGAGATACGAATGCTATCTCTAAGGAGCTAGGCGACGTGCTCCTGCATGTCCTTTTCTATGCGCGCATAGGGGACGAGCAGGGCAACTTTGACATTGTAGATGTGTGCAACAAGCTGTGCAACAAGCTCATCTTTCGCCACCCGCACATCTATGCTACCGAGGAGGTCGAAGATGCGGGGCAGGTGGTACAGCTCTGGGAGCAGGTGAAGCAAAAGGAGAAGGACGGCAATAAGTCGGTCCTCTCGGGCGTGCCGTCGGCTCTGCCTGCACTGATCAAGGCGTACCGCATACAGGACAAGGCGCGGGCCGTCGGCTTCGACTGGCAGGAGCGCGAGGAGGTTTGGGCGAAGGTGCGCGAAGAGCTGCAGGAGGTCGAGCAGGAGATGACCTCGGGCAGTGCTGACGACCTAGAGGCCGAGATAGGGGACTTGCTCTTTAGCATTGTCAATGCGGCTCGTCTCTATGGAGTGAATCCCGACAATGCCCTAGAGCGGACGAATCGTAAGTTTATCGACCGCTTTGAGTATATCGAGCGGACGGCTAAGACTCGTGGTCAGAGCATCACCGATCTCTCACTAGAGGAGATGGAGACGCTATGGCAGGAGGCCAAAAAGAGTACCAGCAAATAGTCTCGTCTAGCTATGATAGCATGTAGTCTCTCCGATCAAACCTGCCCACACTGCCATAATAGTAGCTATACCGAGCTGTGGGAGTGTGAGGACCACCTCGTCTCGCACGAGCACTATGCCATAGGACGCTGCAACGAATGTGGACTGCTACAGACCTTGACACCTCCTCCCGCAGAGGAGCTAGGGCACTACTACGACAGCTCCGACTATCTGAGCCATCAGACAGAGGGCCGGGGCGGTATGGCTCGCATCTATCGTGCGGTGAAGCGCTACCGCGTAGGACGGCGGGTTCGGACGGCTCGCAAGCTCTGTGCGACAGCTCCGCAGATGATGCTGGAGGTCGGGGCGGGCGTTGGAGCCTTTGCCCATGCTATGCAGGAGCATGGGTGCAAAGCGTATGTCGTGGAGCAGAGCAAAGCGGCACGGCAACTGTGCGCTCAGCAGATCCCTAGCGAGCAACTCTTTGCCACGACCCAAGAGTTTGTGGCACACCACTCCGAACTATTTGGTCAGCTAGACCTTATCTGTCTATGGCATAGCCTAGAGCATCTACCAGATCTTGCCGATCAACTAGAGATTTACCAACAGCTACTCAAGCCTGGGGGGACGCTCTGCATCGCTGTGCCTAATGCGCAGAGCTTTGACGCTAGCTACTACCGTGCACTCTGGGCTGCTTACGATGTGCCGCGTCACCTGTGGCACTTTACGCCACACTCTATGCGACAAACGGTTGAGGCGCACCACTTCACCTTAAAGAAGATTCGTCCGCAGCGACTAGATGTCTACTACATTGCACTGCTGAGCGAAAGCTACAAGCAGGGGGGACGTATCAACTTCATTACCTGGCTCAAAGCCTTTGGCGTCGGCTTTTCCTACCACATACGCTCCCTCTTTACCCCGATGAGAGCGAGTGCACTGCTCTACCACTTCGTTCGTCAGTCGTGATGAAGGCGAGACAGCTACTCGGGACGATCCTCCTACTGCTAGCCCCGATCCCCGTACTCTGCGCTAGCAATGTTGCGAAGCTGAGTGCGGATTCCCTGCGTCTGAGTGTGGGGGTAGAAGCAACGACCTTCTTTCGCAATAATGAGTACCACGCCGACTACCAGCTCGGCTATACGCTCCCCGGATGGCAATTGACTTCCACGGTGGCGCTCGAGTATCGCCAGGTGCGTCTCGTGGGGGGCGTATACAACCTCACTTTACTAGGTGCACAGCGCTATCCACGAGGTGGGTGGTACGACCACTTGCCGCACTGGAGCGGCGATCCTGATGAGCAAGGGCGTGGCGTGCATCTACGTCCTATCCTCTCCTTACAGTACAGGCCGAACGACCATATCACCGTCTCGATGGGGACACTTCTCGGAGCGCAGACAGTGGCACTACGAGGTGTCGCCTCCTCCACGGTCGACCAAGACGGGTCGCTCTCGCTCGTCTCACCGCTCTACGATCCTGAGTACAGCTTCACACGAGACCCCGCTCAGGGCGCAATGATTCAACTACGCTATCCTCGCTTTGCTCTAGAAGCTCTTGTGGATTGGCAAGGCTTTATTTTCCCTGGAGAAACTCATCAGGAGGCTTTTTCAGCCCTACTATCCACAGTTTATCGGCTCCACAGCAGCGATAGTTGGAAACCGCAACTAGAGTTGCAAGCTACGGCTCACCATCGGGCAGGAGAGATACAGCAGATGTCCCCTCCAGACACGCTACACACCTACTTAGCGGGAGCCACTGGGGTGACTACACAATATAAGTATGCAGCGCAGGGGACGGTCGAAGGCTCTCTGCACATCTTAGGCTCTTCGCTCCGTGACGGCAAGTCTGAGCCACCACTCGGATATGGCTTCTATGGTCGATTAGCTTGGCGACACAAGATGCTGCGACTAGCGACAGATGCCACTTACGGGCACCGCTACTATGCGTCCTACGGGGGACCGCTCCTAGCGTCCGCTCGTACAGCCGAGGAGCAGTGGCGACTAGGTCTTTATCCCGCACTAGAAGTCCCCATTCCCAGCTTCGGAGCATTGCGCCTAGAGGGTGCGCTCTGGTGGAGTCAGCGTACCGCCACACGGAGCCAGCTGAGCCACATGATCTCCCTGACACTCACCTTTTGCAACAACTGGACAATCCTTTAGTGATGCGCTCTAGAGTGGCGCAAAAGTTGTAGCTTTGTATGCGTTCTTCAGCAAGTGAAGCGAAATACTTGCCACGAAGAACTATGTATCATACTATAAGATAGCATAATGGACAAAAAACTAGAAGCGGCTGCGAGAGCCTATCATGCGCTTCCACAGCCTGGTAAGATAGAGGTGCGACCCACTAAGTCGCACAATACACAGCAGGATCTGACGCTTGCTTACAGCCCTGGCGTGGCTGTGCCTTGTAAGGATATAGAGGCCGATCCTGAGCGTGCTTACGACTACACCTCCAAGGGTAATCTCGTTGCGGTTATCTCCAACGGCACCGCCGTCTTAGGACTGGGCAACATCGGTGCTATGGCAGGCAAGCCGGTGATGGAGGGCAAGGGACTGCTCTTCAAGATCTATGCGGGTATCGATGTCTTTGACCTAGAGGTCGACGAGAAGGACCCCAAGAAGTTTGTCGAGATCGTTCGCTCGCTGGCACCCACCTTCGGCGGTATCAACCTCGAGGACATCAAAGCACCCGAGTGCTTTGAGATTGAGGAGGAACTGAAGGCTACGCTTGACATTCCCGTCATGCACGATGATCAGCACGGCACCGCCATCATCTCCGCTGCGGGTATGCTCAATGCACTTAAGATCGTCGGCAAGAAGATCGAAGAGACTAAGATCGTAGTCAGTGGCGCAGGAGCCTCAGCACAGTCCTGCACCAAGCTTTATATAGCACTGGGAGCTAAGCGGGAGAACATTGTGATGATCGACTCCAAGGGGGTCATTCGCACCGATCGCCCCAACCTAGATGAGCGCAAGGCTTTCTTTGCGACCAGTCGTGAGGGTGTCTACACACTGGCCGATGCGATTGAAGGGGCTGACCTTTTCCTCGGACTATCACAGCCTGGTGTGCTAACGCCTGAGATGGTGCAGAAGATGGCACCCAATCCGATTGTCTTTGCGCTAGCCAATCCAGAGCCTGAGATCAGGTATGAGGATGCAAAAGCGGCACGCCCTGACGTACTTATGGCTACGGGCCGGTCGGACTATCCAAATCAGATCAATAATGTGATCGGCTTCCCCTATATCTTCAGAGGGGCACTCGATGTGCGTGCCACGGCGATCAATGAGGAGATGAAGATGGCTGCCACGATAGCAATCGCAGACCTAGCGCAGGAGCCTGTCCCCGATGAAGTCTCTAGTGCCTACGGACACATGCCGCTGCACTTCGGCCCTGACTACTTTATCCCGAAGCCTGTGGACCCACGCCTCATCACGAGGGTCTCGATGGCCGTGGCTCGTGCAGCTATCCGTACGGGTGTAGCACGTCGTGAGATTACCGACTGGGAGGCTTACGAGCAGTCGCTGCTGATGCGCACGGGAGGTATGAGTCACCTGCTACGTCGTATCCACGAGGCTGCGCAAAAGTCGCCCAAGCGTATGGTCTACGCTGCGGGTGAGAATCCACTCGTGCTGCGTGCTGCTGCTGAGGTGGCTCAGCTGGGCATCGCTCATCCTATCGTGCTGGGTGACCCCGTGGTCATCCGAGAGCTTGCCAAGGAGCATGACTTGGACCTCTCCACGATCGAAATTATCAATCAGCATGACGAGCAGTGGAAGGCTAAGCGTGAGGAGTATGCCCGCCGCTACACAGAGCAAAACTGGCGCAAGGGCGGTATCCTGAGTGAAGCTAAGGACAAGATGTTTGGCCCGAACTACTTCGGCATGATGATGGTGCAGTGCGGCGATGCCGACAGCTTGATCACAGGCATTTACTCGAACTATGCCTACCTCTCCAATGTGGCTCGTGATACGGTGGGTATAGCACCAGGTCACCAGCACTTTGCCACGATGCACCTCGTGATGATGAAGAGTGGACCTCTCTTCCTGGCTGATACGCTGATCAATCAAAACCTCAAGGCTGAGACACTGGTAGACATTGCGCTCCTGGCTGCCGAAAAGGTGCGCTGCTTTGGCATCAAGCCGGTCATTGCTATGGTGAGCTTCTCAGACTTTGGCAGTACCGATGCCGAGTCCTCGGTGGAGGCACGCAAGGCGGTGGAGATCCTGCACAGAGACTACCCGCATATTGTGGTGGACGGTGAGATGCAGCTACAGACTGCGCTCAACTACCAGCGACGCGATGAGGAGTTCCCGAACAATCGCATCAAGGGTGAGCCAGCCAATGTGCTCATCTTCCCCCGTCTCTCGGCTGCGAATGCGTGCTATCAGCTGCTCAAGCACCTAGACATAGCGGAGGATGTGATCGGTCCTATCCAGATCGGACTGGCTAAGCCGATCTACTTCGCCGACCACGATGCAGACGTCAAGGATATCGTCAACATCACAGCGATGGCTTCGCTAGACTCGAACTCCTGCTTCATCTAGCCCGTCGCGCCATACGACAATAAGAGGGAGATCCACCGTCGGTGGGTCTCCCTTTTTAGTTTCCGACGTGAGAAACTGCAGTTTCCTAGGTATGAAACGACTCGTCCCCAGGGAGGGACGTTGTCTTTCCACTGGAGGAAACTCTAGCTTTATCAGACCAATCGCAAGATTGGGTGGAAGAGGAAGACAAAAAAGAGGAGACTTAACCGCATTTAATCAGCGATTAAGTCTCCTCCTCGTGGTGCTGCGTCTGACTTCCGTCAGGGTGGAATGGTTGAGAGCGGGGCTGGGTTAGTATTGTCGCTCGCCAAAGATGGCGGTGCCGATGCGGACGATCGTAGAGCCGGCCTCTACGGCTAGGGGCCAGTCACTGCTCATGCCCATGGAGAGCTCGTCCCATGAGATCTGGGGGTAGCGCTCACATAGCTCCGTCTGTAGCGTGCGGAGCGTGTCAAACTCGTGACGTATCTGCTCTTTGTCTGCCGTCAGCGTCGCCATACCCATCAAGCCGCAGATGGTGATGCGCTCCCTCCACTCGGGAGTCGCTAAGTAGTGGTCTACGAGTGCTAGGAGCTCTGCGTGGTCTAGTCCGCTCTTGCTCTCCTCCTGTGCTATCTTATACTGCAGGAGGATGCGCAGCTGGCGGTCGAAGCGGTTCGCCTGCTTGACGATCTCCTGGAGGAGAGCCTCGGAGTCGACGCTCTCGATGAGGGAGACGTAGGGGACGATGTACTTGACCTTGTTGCGCTGGAGTGTGCCGATGAAGTGCCACTGAATGTCTTCGGGGAGCTGGGGAGCCTTTTCGGCAAGCTCTTGTGCTCGGTTTTCGCCAAAGAGTCGCTGACCGGCTTCGTAAGCCTCACGGACGGACTCTACGGGGTGAAACTTGGAGACTGCCACCAGCTGCACCTGCTCTGGTATCTGACTTCGGATCTCTGCTAGACGCTCTGCGATCATGATGTGTGGGGGAAATTGAGGATTGGTACAATACAAAAAGAGACTGCTACCTGTCTCTAGGTAACAGTCTCGGAATAGGAATGGGCTACTCGTTGGGCTTAGAGAAGTCTATCGGCCACGCATCCATAATGATAGTCTCGGTGATGGAGGCTATCTCGTAGGGTGAGAGGGTCGTGGACATCTCCTTTTCCAGGCGATTGAGGGCGTTGGGCAGGCTGTCGCTCTGCACGATCATAGCTGCTGCGGTGCGCTTCTCGATGCCTTTGGCTTCGTCTAGAGAGATGAAGTTGACCTTGCAGCGATAGAAGCGGTCGTCCTCGGGGTGATCAGAGAGGAAGAGCTCAGCGAGCTTGATCCGCTTGATCGTATTGATGATGAGTTCGCCTAGAGAGGTAAAGGGCGTGAGCTCCTTGGTGAGTCTCTCTTCTATCTCCGTATAGGTGTCGCCCTGAACGAGATACCCCTCGGAGGTACGCTTGGGCGTTCCGTTGTCGACCATCTTCTCGTAGGTCACCTTGCATTCAAACCAATTGGCCATATAGTTGCTATTCGTCTAAAAAATGAATTGATGTGGGCAAAGGTACGGATTTATTGAGATGCACGAAAGAGCCAAAGTCTCGGAGATCACTCCTGCATGAGGTCACGTAGGAGCACCTTGAGACGTACGAGTGAGGGCTTGACGAGGAGATAAGAGGTCGTTGCTCCGATAGTTACACCGATGAGCGGAGCCTTGCGACCGATCCAGGCGGTGACGCCACCCTTGGCGGAGAGGACCAAGAGACGCTTCGAGATCTCTACAATGACCTTGTCGATGGGAGAATGGTCACCTACGTAGGGCATAGGCGTTATGGAGACCTGACCTCGATAGGAGCGAGAAGCACTACGAAGCAACGCATCAGCCTCTCGTATGCCTAGCATACTACCCATCATAAAGGTGATACGTGCTTTGGTCTCTGTCGTTACGGCTCCATAGGAGTAGAAGTCGTTCCAGCCGTAGAGATAGGCGAGCTTCTGTATGAGGAGGACCAGATTGACACTGTACTGCGCTAACTCTGTCGGTATGCCGACCCATGTAGCTATACAGCCGGTGAGACTGCTACCTGCCGAGCCCATAGCTAGGAGTTCGGTGTGACGACTTATCTCCTGATTGGCTATATGGTTCAGGACTTTGACCGAGAGGAAGCGGTGAGGAGGCTCCGTGGCGAGCTGCTCTAGCTCTGAGATAGAGAGAAAGGGGTAGAGCGTGTCGGTGAGCCACTCGACACGATTGATCTGCGCCATATTGGACCCGAGGATAAGGTCTAGGAGGCGATCCCAAGCTTTGGAAGATAGTGACATGGTTCTGTGGATATAAAGAGGTTTAGAACTTAAAGCCGAAGGTAGCTACCCCGTAGATGCGCTGTTTCTGTAGCTGGATAGCTTGAGGAGTCGTGAGCTGCTCTCCATTATCCGCATAGTAGCGAGTCGGGAAGGGGTACATATGAGACTTTTGTCCCTGATAGACGACCGCTAGGTCTATATAAGAGGAGGGCGAGAAGCGCCAGCCTAGTCCGCCCGTGATACCGTAGCCCATACCAACGATCTCGTAGTGTGGTACGGTACCAGCTTCGTTGACAGGGATCGTGGCACTCTGCTTGGGATCGGAGTCGAAGCTTGCCTTCATAGGAGCTTGTCGCCAGTAGCCTCCCGCACGGAGGCTGAACTGAGGAGAGACTCTCAGCTCGCCACCGAGGCGTAGGGTGCTCTGCATCGGGGTGAAGTAATCCTTCATGAGCTTATTGTCATCAACAAAAGGCCCGTAAGTGTCTTTGAGCTGGATGCCTGTGTAGTTGGCCAGCTCATAGTCGAGGCTTAGCATGCCTCGTCGTCCGACGAAGGCTCCACTGAGGACGATCTTGGTGGGAGTCTGTAGCTGATAGCGCCAAGCGGCATCGCTAGGTGTCTGATCCTTGACCGTCCAATCCTTTTCTGGTAGCGGCTTGCCATCGTTGTCTACTGCTCGTGAGTAGCGAGATGCAGCTCCTGCTACGTAGTTGTCTTGCAGCGTGAACCATGTGGGTGTCTGGACGGCAGCGCCTAGGCGCAGATGGTCTGAGACACGAGCGATCAAGCCAAAGCTAACTGATGCGCCCGAACCAGAGGTGCGGAGCTCGTTGGCTAGCTCTAGGTAATCCTTGTCTATGAAGTCCTCGCCGTAGTAAGAGTTCATGCGATAGTCTAGCGCACTGATCTTAAGACCTAGACCGAAGTATAGGCGGTCGTTGTAGTTAAGCCCGCAGGTGAAGTCAAAGTCCTGGATACCCCCACGCTCGTTAACTCGTAACTGCGAATTGCTCGGTCCTAAGATTCCCCCCTTGTCGCTGTAGTTGAAGGCGCTCTCATAGAAGCCCTCAGGACGCTGCACTGTCCAGCCAGCCCCATGTCCCAGTATGGCAAGCCAAGGTGCGGGGGCACTACCATAAGCGTTCTTGCCGAGGAGATCCTTGGAAGAGACATTGGTCGGCGTGATAAAGGCTGCGTAGTCTGCTAGTGAGTACTTAGTAACCTGATGGTTACTAACGTCAAAGGTGCGAGCAAAGCTCTGACGCTGGTAGAAGCCTAGGGCTACATTGAAGGATAGGCCAGACCCTCTGAGCGGTGTCGCTAGCACGACAGACATATTGCCACTGAAGGCGGTGCGTCCCTTCTTATACTGCTCTTCGTACCAGGTAGCTTTGTCGAGGTTTTGTCCGAAGGCAATGGTACCCTGTATCTCGTTACTGCGGAAGAGTCCTAGTCCGGCAGGGTTTTGTCGCAAGCTACTGTAGTCAGCACCTACTGCGCCGAAGGCTCCTCCCATAGCTTGGTAACGAGCCGTCCCATCGAGTGTCTCGGTGCTAAAGCGTAGCGCATTATCATGAGTCTGTGCAGATAGATAGCTCCCAGTGATGAGTAGGAGTGCTGAGCTTATGAGGGGAATGAAATAGTGTCGAAGCATAGTTTATAAGTATAGGTGTATAAACGAATGAGACTTGACCATTAGTCAGAACCTGCGTGCAGTGGCTAATGATACAAGTCTCATACTTAGAAGTGTCTATTATCGGCGTCCTCTAGCACTACGGCCAGAAGAAGAGGAGCTACCAGACGAGCTGCTGCTCCGTGATGAGGAGGACGAAGATCCAAAGCTACTAGAGGATGATCTAGAGCTGCTGGGAGAGTCATAACTACGACTGCTGCGAGCGGAGGAGCTAGAGCTTCCCTGCCAGCTGCTATTACCTCGACTAGAGCGTACAGAGGAGCTGGAGTTGCTACGAGAGCTTCTATTGCTTGGCGTATCGTAGCGTCTGCTGTTACTTGGTGTGTCGTAGCTTCTGCGATTACTTGGCGTCTCATAGTTACCACGACGTGAACGAGTGGTCCCTGGATTATAGTTGCGATTCGCTGGAGAGACTGGTCGCTCCTGTCTCATCGTACTATTATTCTCAAAGTAGGAACCACGACGAGAGCGAGCGGAGCCTATCTGGTACTGCTCAGAGGAACCACGGCGTGTGCCGCTAGACTGATCGTAGGATCCACGAGCACTGCGTCCCTGTGTATTGTCATAGACACGATTGCGATCATCCTTCCAGAAGTTGCCACGATTGGCCACTTCATTGCGACTAGTCGACTGATCTAGCGAACCTCTACGAGCATTGCCCGAGAGCGTGCCTTGGTTGCCTCGCGTAGCACGCGGATTGCTGCTATTACCTCTATCGTAGTATCGACTACCTAGACGACCATTAGAGTAGTAAGTTGATGGATTGACATAGTTACCATAGTATGGGTCGTAGATGCCTGCATAGTAACCATCCCAAAAACCATTGTTATAGCCGGCTCCGTAACCGTAGCCTCCGTAATGTGGATAGTATCCGTACCAATAGCTACCGCCCCATGACCAGGGATTGGTGTACCAAATAGAAGGTCCCCAATAGCCGTAGCCACCCCAGCTGTAAGGATAGGGGTATCGGTTTGTGTACCATGGATACCACGAGCTATACCACATATAGTCATAGTAGTAATCCCAAGAGGAGTACCAGCCGGGACTCCACAGATTGATAGAGATGCCGACCGGATTATAGCGATCTGCTACGTAGTCGTAACGATCGGGATAGTTGTAGATACCGTAGGTACCATCCTCGTCGTAGTACACATCTACATTGTCAGAGTCGTATATGTATACTGTAGCGGGGTTGTGAAAGCGCATGATGCGACGGCTGTACTTGCCGACCCCTTTCTTAGGTTGTTGTGATGAGGAGTAGCTCCGTCCTCGCTCACCTTGATACTCCTCTCCACGGCGGTTGTAAGCGTCGAGAGGGTCTTGCCCATCATACTGATACTCATCATCGCTCCACGGGTCGTTAGAGCGACTTTGCTGCTGGGGCGTACTAGAAGGGACGTAGTATACATCGTCATCCCAGTCTACCTGTGCCGCACTCCATATATATGATGAGAGGGCGACGATCACGAGTAGAAATATAGATCTTGTTATCCTCATCATGGTATTTGTTGGTTTAGGGTTTGTAATCTGCTAAGTTAGGTGCTGAGGAGTAGTCTCTTAGGAGACTCTTATCCCCCCAGCCACCTTTGCTTACTTAGAGTGTTTAGAGTTGATTTCGTTTAATCATAACTCTCTGCGTGAAGGTCTCTTGCGTAGTGCGTATGAGTGCGATGTATGAGCCCTCTGGTAGATCTCTCAGATCGATAGAGCTACGCAGTGCATCACCTTGCAGTGTCAGGAGACAGCGCCCTGAGAGATCGTAGAGTTGTAGCGATAGTGCCTCGTCAGCTTCAGACAGAGTAGCCATGTCGCTGATGACCGATGGGTAGAGATAGGGCTTCTTACCCTCCGTCATGCTCTGATCGATAGATAGCTGCTTGGGAGCATCGTATAGTACTACGATGCGGTAGTTATCACCCTCCTTGCCCTCGTTGTCTTGATAAGATAGTATGGATGGATCTGTCTCTCCAACCTTCTCATCGTTGCGATAGATGGCATAGCCCTTGACCTCTGGGAAGGGTACGGGCAGTGAACCACGAGTGAGGGTCTCGCGAATAGTGTCACCGCTGAGTGTAGGATTGTCAGATACGACCAGCTCGATAGCCATATAGCCTTGGTCTGTAAAGTTAGGTGCCGCCTGGAACGTACCGCTCACAAAAACAGAGATAAGCCCTCCATCTACTTCTAGGTACTTATCCTTGGAGTTTGTATCGATGTATACATCGTGTGGGGAGCTCGTCTGGATCTTAAATCCTACCTCGAGATTCTCCTCCATGTTTAGCTTAAAGGGCTTCTTGAGCGGGATCGAGAGCCACTCAGGAGCTCCTGTTACATCCTTTTCCTTAGGGCTTCTATAGTACTGAGCATATTCACGGCTCTCATTGAGCTTTTGGCGTAGGTAGAGGTAGTGTAGCTTACCATTGGCACTTGCCACAGGGAGGACATTGATCTGATGTACATATAGAGGCTTGTCAAAGGGTGAGTGCCCTAGACGGAACTTGTCAAAGTAACGTATCTCAGAATATCCATAGTAAGCAAGTTGATTTACGAACTTAGAAGATGCTTTCACCGCATGCACCTTGTCTCTATCAGCAATCTTAGAGATAGTCTGTGTATTGAGAGGAGCTGACCAAGAGACTGATACGCCTGTAGTTTCTCCTTTTTGGATTGTAGCATCTACCTCTGTAACTAGTTTGCCCGTATAGATCGTACGGTAAGCTGCTGGCGTAGAGATCTTCTTGCCCGCGACATCGTAGAGTGCCTCTATGGCGTAGTGGACAGAGCCTTGACTCGTCAGGCTATGCGTGAGCTCGTCTGTGTAGGTCGTGTCAGACACCTCTGTCAGAGGCGTACCGTTGCGATATACCTTATAGGTGATGGGGTAGCCCTGTGTGTGAGCAGGTACTGCATCCCACTCGAGCTCTACCTTGAGAGGATCTTTCAGATCCAGCTTGCCTCGTAGCTCTCCTATGGGGAGAAAAGGCTTGTAGCCCTCACGCCATGTGCCTGCCACCTTAAGTACCCCCGTACTGTCTGGATCAAGGAACATATCCATGTGGTATAGATCACCCTTGGCACTGTACTTATTGAAGTGTGAACTGAGGCGACCATAGAAGCCGTCTTGAGAGCATGGAGCAGTTCTTCCGCCCGTGAGGGTAGCAATCTGCTCATTCTCTGCATTATATAGTGGAGAGCCTGAGGATCCTCCCTCAGTATTTCCCTTGTAAAACATCAGCTTGTAGTGATCATCCTGACCTCCTAATGCTGTAGTCAGCCACGCAGAACCTTCGACCCACTGACCGATACCCATACCCCCATTATAAAGAGCGATCTTGGTCGCATCTCCCGCCGGGTGATGGATGCCAGCTCCCGTCTGCCAGGTCTGCTCCGTTGCATTCCAGCCAGAGTAGTAGACACGGTAGTCGAGAGGTATCTCTTCGTTGAGCTCTAGGAGCATACCATCGGAGTAACCATAGACGGAGGTGTAGGTACGTATAGTAGCGCCAGCGAGTGTCTTTGTGGTTTGAAAGCCATAGTCACTATTGTTGCAGCGAGGCTTCTCATAGTGGAAGCCAAAGAGCCACTGATCCATCTTGCTCTGATCTATGCCAAAGCCTCCGTTGAACTTTCCCACCTTAGGGTCGTCCGTAGCTTCTTCGCCTGAGCAGTGTGCTGCTGTGAGGATATAGGGCTTGAAGTCTCCATTTACATTGTTGATGAGATTGCCCGAGCACCAGCTTATGTTGCCATCAGCAAAGACAGGCATATAGATGACCGAACTACTCTTCTGCTCCTGCCACTTATCGCCCTCGGGGCAATTGATGTTGATCTGGCAGTACCTATCCTTAGCTGGATCCGATGCGTCTTCACTCTCTATACCATGCCCCACCTTAGCCTGCATTACAGAGCGGTAGAGGTATCCTACGCCACTAATCTGAACAGAGGGCATTGCAACACCACGGGGAGCCTCGTAGTCTAGTATCAGCTTGCTACCACTGAGTGGCTCGGAGGCAAAGGCTCCATGCTTAGGGTGCGTCTCGTGCGTGTAAGCTCCGAGGAGCTGCTCTCCACCTGGGGTGTAGATGTAGAGACGTCCGCCCTGGGGTATGAAGAAGTCTGAGTAGTATAGGTTCAGACCTACAGGACTCTGCTCCATATCGATCTCTAGGCGGTAGATGTCAGTGCCTGCTGCGGAGCCGATTAGCTCAGCCTCTGTGGCGAAGTCTATGGAGCAGGGGACTACCTTGCCGACATTGTAAGTCTTGCGCTGTATCTCCCCCTCGCGCCAGGTCTCTTTGCGGATGAGATCTTGAGGATTGAAGTCTGGAGCAAACGATATGCCGGCCGTTGCGGTACGTAGCGTACCCTCTCCTAGAAGCTGTGGAGTGCCTCCGAAGGATTGCTGTGCGATACCACTACTAGCTCCAGCGAGGAGACAGAGCGGAATGAGGATCAGTAAGATCAGTCGATTCGTTAGGTGATTCATTAGTTTTCGTTAGGATTATATGGTCGTTTAAATCGCAAATAGAATTATCTGTTGAGGTCTCAGATGAGGAGGATAAATCATGATCAAACATAGTCATGGCACACGCCAGCGACCACACACAAGCTCGTGGCGCTGGACTGGTGTCTACACACCAATGTGATAGTATGATTTAGCTCTATTAGCTTCACATTCGATCAAATTCTAGACTTCTAGCAAAGGTATAAAATGTTTTGTGACTGAGCAACACAACGCTAAACCTCAGAAGGAAACAGATGGCTAATTTCTATTTTGAGGTGCTGAAAGGGGACCGCACTGACAGGTGATCGACAGGATCTCTTATGCCCCGATACGACTTTCCCTTAGAAGGGGTAAATCTCCACGTGGAGATTTCTAAATCCCCACGGAGGAAATAAAAATTCTCCACGTGGAGACGAAATGAAACTTCGGAGGAATCAAACGAAACTTCGGAGGAATCGTTTCGTCCCTACGTGGAGAATAAAAAATATCCACGTGGAGAATTGAGAATCTCCACGTGGATATTCTGTTTTATAGTCTCAGTTGATTAGAATAGGTCAGTCTAAATTTCTTCCAGCACCTCAAAATAGGAATAAGCCGACAGATCAAAGAGTTCCCCTACATAAGGCTACTCGTATCTCCTCTGGCTCAGGGCAGTGGCATGATGTGCTTGATACGGAAGGAGGGCGAGTGGAGCTCGGTGAAGTGGAGCAGTAGTCTACGCAGGGTCTCGTACTCTGCGGTCGAGAAGCTATTCGGTGCAAAGTGCTCTAGATCGTATCGCAGGAGTCTCGGCAAGGAGCTCTGGAGCTCTGGCGTAAGTGGCACGGAGTAGTCGGTCTGGAGCGGGAGTATCGTCCACTGCTCGAGGTCTAGCCAGTGTGTCCTATGGATCTCTGAGTCAAGGCTTCGCATCTCTAGCCCCTCGGGTAGATACCCTTTGGCACGCAGTATAGAGACGAGCAGAGCTAGGTCAAAGCCTTGTAGCTTCTCAAGAGTCTCCATGCCGTCTAGCTGTTCCAAGGCTTGCGCAACTATATTGTATAGGTGCAGATCTTCAGGCTCCTGTGCAAGCAACTCTCTGAGGAGCTGGGATAGATAGAGGAAGTAACCACTAGCGGCTGGTCGCTGAGCTAAGGGGAGCGCACCACGGACGAGCTGTACCTGACGAATGAGCTTGACGGGCTGACTAGCTGGCGAAGGGGTTGTAATCTGCAGACCTCGTAGTGGCTGGAAGAGGTTGCTCGTGGCTCGGCTCCTACCACCTATAGGCACAGAGAAGGCTGTAGCCCCCCACAGGTCGGTGTAGAGCGTAGCTATGAGTGAGCGGTCTGAGTACGGGATGACACGCAGCACGAAGCCCTCGACAGTGGTAATCATGAGACTAGCGACGCTCTCAGTGCAAGTATCTCGGGTAACTCACGTAGATCCCTTATTTCATCGACCAAGTGACGCTGATCGTCATACTGAGGCATAGGCACTTGCCACAGGTTGTACCAGATGGAGTCGATACCACTATTGAGTGCTCCCACGATGTCACTCGGCCAACTATCCCCGATGACCACAGCTTCCTGGCGGCTACACGATACTGCTTTCAGTGCGTAGTCAAAGAACTCGGGCGCCGGCTTAGGCACCCCGACATGGTCGACCAGTATCACTTTGTCAATGTAGGGTGCCAAGCCCGAACCATTGATCTTGCCGTACTGCGTCTCTTCAAATCCATTACTAATGATACAGATCGTGTAGTCTCTATGTAGCCCTGCGAGCACCTCTAGGGCATGCGGTATAAGACCCGTCTGCTGCTGCACGTACTGCATAAACCTTTGGTTGAGCATGTTGACCTGCTGGTCGCTCCACGAGACTTGCCCCCGCAGTGGATAGCGTAGACGATCTAGAAGCAACTGCTCCTTGCTGATATACCCCTTGCGATAGTCGTCCCAGAGCTGCTCCTGATGAGGGAAGTAGACGGCAAAGTAGTCCTCAAAGGTCGCATAGTAGCTCCCCCACCCCTCTTCATCGTAAAGCCTGTGGAGGCTTGCCTTATTATTGTCATAAGTAGCCCAGAGCGTGTCATCAAGGTCGAAGAGTAGTGCTTTGTACTTCATAGGTTTGCTAGCAAACTAGTGATGTCTCTCATAAACTTCAAAGGGGAGGTGTCTCAGGCACCTCCCCTTTTGCATCAATGTAGTGTGTAAAGAAACTGATTAGTAGATCTGTATGACAAGTATCTTAGAGAGGCTCCAGAACTCTTTAGGATTAGTGATCTCAAGAGTTAGCATCTTGTCCTCTCCCTTGACCAGCTTGTAGCTAGACACAGGGTGCTTCGTCTTAAGCTCTGCCTTCTTGGCATAGAGAGGTATCGAAGTAACCTTGCGTAGATCGATCTGCGTAAAGTAGTCTGACTGATAGCCCTCTGTGACGACCTCGCCATTGCGGACGATGTTCATATCCTTAAGGTCGCGAGAGGTACCGATACAGTAGCGTACCGTGTTGAGAGCAGCGTCCTGACGCTCTATCTCAGCTTGCTGTGCTGCAGAGGTCTTGCTTAGATTCTCTACGTTATTGCTCAGACCTGTGACCATAGAGTCAAGGACACCGATGGCGTAGTTCTTGCGCTTGAGCTCCTCAGTGAGATCTAGGATCTCAGCGTTCTTAGCATTGAGCTGATCTTGTAGCGTGCCGATAGTACGCTTTAGCGAGCTGTTTTTGTTTCCAGACTGGGCGAGCTTCTTGTTTAGGAGATCGATCGTCTGACGGTTGGACTCCAGCTTCTCATTGATCAGGCGCAGATTGTCCTCGATCTTAGCACGCTGAGACTGGGGTACCTCGCTATTGCTATCTAGCGATATCATACCCTCTAGCTGCTGTATCTGAGCGAAGTTTTGGATCACCATATTGATTAGTGAATCCTGCTCAGCAACTTGCGTGCGGAGAGACTGCAGTTCGGTGAGCTCCTTCTGTCGCTCTTCCTCCTGCTTACTGTTTTTACCACAAGCGGTGAGCATTAGTAGCACTACTACCAATGCTGATAAAGTGAGAGATAGTGACTGTTTCATAATTGTATAGTTGTATCTTCTGTTATGTGTTTACTATTGTTTTTGGAAGCTTTGGTGGGCGTGGCGCCTGCTACAACGATGACGAACTCCCCTCGAGGAGCCGTCTCCGCAAAGTGGTCGCTTAGCTCTTGTAGCGTACCTCGCCGTACCTCTTCGTGTAGCTTAGACAGCTCGCGACAAGTGGCCGCTTGCCGCTCTGCGCCAAAGTATGTGATCAGGTCTGAGAGCGTGCGACAGACTCGATATGGCGACTCATAGATGATGATGGTGCGTGTCTCGGTGGCTAGTGCCGTGAGGAGTGTCTGCCGCCCCTTCTTGACCGGGAGAAAGCCCTCATAGCAAAAGCGAGACGTGTCTAGTCCACTAGCGACTAGAGCCGGAACGAAAGCAGTAGCCCCAGGCAGGCAGGTGACCGTCACGCCTGCATCGATGCAAGCTCGTATGAGCATAGCTCCTGGATCATTGATGCCTGGCGTACCGGCATCGCTGATGAGCGCCACGGAGGTACCCTCAGCAATGCGCTGAGCTAGTCGCTCGGAGGTCTTGTATTCGTTGAACTTATGGTGGCTCTCCATAGGCTTCGCTATCTCGTAGTGCCGCAGCAATACGGAGGAGGTGCGTGTGTCCTCGGCAAGGATCAGATCAGCCTCACGTAGAGCTTCTAATCCACGCAGGGTGATGTCTCCTAGATTACCTATGGGGGTCGGTACGACCGTTAGTTGAGCCATTGTAGTTATACTGCGTTCTTGACTTGTCAAGAGACAATTACAATGCAAACTTACAAAAAACTCGTGGAATCTAGCATTACTGCTCCGATCTGAGCGGAGAAGGCGGTTGTCTACAAACCTTTTACGAGCGTGCTAACTTATTCGTTAGCTTGCCCTTCTTGCAGTGTGACCCCGTAGATCTCCCCTGCTGCAGCAACAAACGTGGGCATCTCACCTTGTCGTAGCTGTACCGTGAGATGGTACTGAGAGGTGTAGTCCTGAGCAATGATCTCGGCACCATAGTTCTTGACTAGGAGCATCACGGGTCCCATCAGATCCATCTGGAAGCTGAGCGTGACACGACTGTATAGGATGACCTCTCTAACTGTTGCCTTGTCTAGGACTAACTCGGTCGTGGAGCGGTAAGCATCGATCAACCCACTGGTACCGAGCTTGACCCCTCCGAAGTAACGGACGACTGCCACAGCTACGTCGGTTAGGTCACGGGAGAGCAAGCGTCCTAAGATCGGCTTGCCCGCAGTACCTGAGGGCTCTCCGTCATCGTTGGAGCGTGTCTCATACTCCTCATCTCCATAGATCGAGTAAGCCCAGCAGACGTGCGTCGCACTGTAGTGCTCTTTGCGCAGCTCCGAGATGCGTTCCAGAGCTTCCTCAGCACTAGAGACTGGATAGCAGTAACCGATGAAGCGGCTCCGCTGAATGTTTTGCTCGTCAATGGCTGGCGACTGAATGGTGTGGTAAAAGTCTTTCATCGGTAAGGCTCCCTCAGATTAGTTGAAGTTGGGCTGCTGCGAGAAGTCGCTCTCTAGGATATTGACATCTCCACTCTTGTGGTACTGCACGCCATCAGCACCCTCAGCGGTGATGACGTAGTAGTAGACCCCACTTGGCACGGGCTTGCCTCGGCAAGTGCCGTCCCAGCCTCCATTAGGATCGCTCCAGCTATAGATCAGTCCGCCCCAAGAGTCGTAGATACGCCCTTCGAAGGAGATAAGCGACTGATGCACCACCTGAAAGAGATCATTGACCCCAGGACTGCTAAAGGGCGTAAAGACGTTCGGCACCTCGAGCCTTGAGCTTTGTACCGTTACCACCACGGGCTGAGAGGTAGCTGTGCAACTGGCCGTACGGTCGCTCACTGTGCCGTAGAGGGTATAGGTACCCATCTTGTCGAAGGTGTACTGAGCTTGTCGTCCGTTGAACTGCAGCACCACGGGAGCTTCCTCTGAGGGGGCGGCTCCCTCGACGATTACTATCTGGTAAATGACCGCTGCAGGCTCATTAGCGATCAAGTCTACCTCCACGTTAGCAGGAGCCGAGAGACTAGAGGGGAGCTGTCCTGCATTGCTTGCGGTCGAGTCTGCCGCCTGCGACTGACCAGCGCTAAGCAGCCGATAGCGAGCGTGCAGCTCGACACGACGAGCCTGTAACACGGGACTCTCTATGGGCAAGCCGTACTGCTCTGCCACACCTTCGGTAAAGCGATCGCCGATGATAGCAAAGGGGGTGTCCGTCAGCGGCGCTATCAGATGCCACACCCCACCATTGGTCTCGGGGAGCTGCTCTTCCTTTTGCTCTGCGGTGAATGCGTGAGCCTCCTCCTTGTAGACTAAGTCTTGGTAGCGCACTATTAAGCCACGATCCGCCTGCATGGTAGCGCCTTGTAGCGTGTGATAGGATATGGGAGTAAGCGGACGAGAGAGGGCGAGCGTCACCTGCTGGCAAGGCTCGGCAGCATCGTAGTCCGCTGTCAGAGTGAGATCTCCTAGAGAGACACGACTGTAGTCAAAGATCCAGTAATAGGCCCGCGTCATCATGATCTGACTAGGCTGAGCGGTGAAGTATCCGCACTCCAGCTGTGCATTTGGCACGGTGACGGTCGTACCCGCATACTGCGCCGTAGCGACGGGCTGCGCCTCCTGTATCGAGTTGGTGTAGCTGTAGAGCTGCTCTCCCGTAGCTATGGGGAAGGTCAAGGTAACCGCACCACTCCCCTCTCCAGCAGCGGGATGATAAGCCAAGAGCTGTACCTGCTGCCCCGTCGGGGTATAGGGCTGACTGAGCTTGCCTGGACTAGCTGATGGGCTGGCTGAGACGCTCTGAGCCGAGAGTGTCACGGCAGAGCTGACGAGTATGAGGAGTAATAGGATCAGGCTTTTAGTCTTCATGTGGCGTGCTACGATATATATGGTATCTCAAGAGGTCAAGCTACTTGCGTCCGCAGATTGTCTTGTAGTCGCATTCCTTGCAAATGTCCTGTACGGGGGTTTGGAAGAACTTCTTCTCAGGGTCTACTAGCAAGTCCAAGTATTTGAATACAATCTCTTTGATTGCGTTTAGATCTTTGGGTTCGTCCAAGTATATTGCCCCTTCACTAGCTGGTACAGCGGGAGCCAGTGAGTAGAGCGTAGGCTGCAGCTCCTCTATTCCAACCTCTGGCTGCTGAGCATAGAGCAAGGCGTAGAGATAAGACTGTAGCATATAGCCACCCAGCTTATAGTTGTTTTTCTGAAAGCGCCAGCTTGTTAGCGTATCGAAGGATAGTTTCTTTAGCTTCTTAGGCTGCTTGATGGTCCCTGTCTTGTAGTCTACGATGCGACAGATACCGCCACAGACTTTGTCCACTCGATCGGGCTGACCAGTCATGTATATCGTATGCGTGCCCCACTGGAAGGGGACGTTCTTTATCTTCGTCTCACTAGCCAGCAGCTGGAGCGTACCACTGGATCCGAGCAAGAGCCGGTCTATCTCCAGAGCCTTGCTGATGTATCGCTCCAGATCTGTCAGGAGGATATCGTCTGGGGCACTCTTGTCAGAGACAATCTCTTTATAGATGTCTGTCAGCGTCTGACGAGAGACCTTATGCTCAAGCTGATCCCTAGTGATCACGTCCCCAGACTTCTGTACCAGTCCTTTGTAAAACTGCTCTAGATACTCATGCACCATCGAGCCCATCTCTATCTGTGTCACCACGCCAGGCTCAGGTCGTGGCTCGCCAACACCCTTTATCTTCTTAAGGTAAAACTGGTAAGGGCACTTGTAGTAAGTGATCAGGTCAGATGGAGAGAAGGTCCTCTCGCCCGAAGTTAGTTGCTCTAGGTAGTCACGCACCTCCTCGTCTTGGCCCGTGATCTGGGACACCGTCTCGTCTCTCGCTTCCAGTGGGTCTGCATAAGCGGACTCTTGGAGCTGTAAGTTTGTCAGATAGCGTATCTGATCCACATAGCGCGAAGGCTCCATCGAGGAGATGCTCTTAGGGCGAGTATCTTGGAGTAGATAAACTTCCTTAGCTCCCTGTATGAGTCGATAGAAGTGGTAAGCATTGGTATCGTCTTCCGTACGGTAAGTAGTCATGTGAGCAGCTCGCCGTAATAGGTCGGGGATCAGCGTCGTCGTATGGCTCGACTTAGGCAGATCGCCCTCCTGCACATTGAGCATGATCACATAGTCAAAGGTGAGCGTACGGGTCTCCAAGAAGCCCATCACCTGCAAGCCCTCTAGCGGAGCGCCCTCGAAGGGGATACTCCCCACAGCCAACAGCTGCTCCAAGAGATAGGCGACATGTGATGGCGTGTCTAGCAGATGACGATCACTCTCATTCGGTTGTAACAGGTTAGACACTTGAGTGACATAGAGAATGATCTGGTCGAGCGCTTCCGAGAGGATCACTTGATCTATTGGCTCGTCAGCAGGCTCGTCCTCCTCTTCCTCTGGCACTGACGAGGTTCCTTTGAGCAGCTCTAGCAGTTGCCCTACACGGCCGAGTAGCTCTTTACCAGTGAAGCTGGGTGTGAGTATCTCTAGGAGAGGCTGTCGCACCGCCTCATCAGCCCCATTCGTAAGCTCCTCTATGATCTTACGCAGCTCCGACGCTGTGATAGCGTAGTGGTGCAGAGCTATCTGATCCATCAGGGTAGTCGTCAGCTCGCCAAAGAGCTTGCGCGTCAAGGGAGCCGCCAGCCACAGCTGTAAGCGTGAACAGGTGAGCTTGACACGAGCTAGCTCTCTATCCAAGGGACTCACGAGACCGAAGATGTTTAGGTACCTACGTATCCAGGTCGCCACAGAGGTGTACTGGAGGGGGTAGCCCATGGTCACGTTGAGCGATGTGCAGGTCGGTTGCTTGAGCGACTTCATCAAGGGAATGAGCGTCTTCTCATCATTGAGGACGATCGCTATGCGCAGCTCCTCAGGAGCTTTAGGATCGTGCTCGATAATCTTATCGATGAGACTGTTGACCACTTGTGGCTGGAGAATGGTCGAGTTGAGCGAGAGCAGATGAATCTTTGGCGAATACACACGAGCCACTCCTCCGTCTATGATCTCGCTCCCGAGGAGCTCGACATTTTGCTCTATCGTACGATAGAGATGATCTGTAAATTCGTCTGTAGCGTCTAGCGAAACCTTTTGCCAGTAAAGCTGCACATTAAGAGCCTCAGCACTGGCTATCTGTAGCTTCTTGATGATCTTCTGCTCCGCTGGCGTTAGGTTATAAAGCCCTACGAAGGAGACCAAGCTGATCTTCGCCCCACTATGACGACGTAGCTCTTTGAGTAGATCATCGTCAGTAAAGTCTCGCTCTGCAACGAGCCTATAAGCTGCTGCTCGGTACGCCACCCCGAGCTCGGTTAAACGCGCATTAAATCGCTTGTAAATCTCTCTCCAAACGACGGAGAAGTGGAGATACTCCTCGCCTTGCGGTTTTTTGAAAAAGTCTTTAGGCAGTGTGGTCCAAAACTTTCGAATTGCTTCACACTCCTCTTCTGTTAAGAAGGAGTAGTCATCAAAAGCATCCAGCTCCTCGAGATTTCCCAAGAGCATCTCCACATTTGCCAAGGCTAGATCCATATCTTGGAAGTCTCGCAGCATGCGCTCCGTCTGATTCAGGCGGAGCATCTGATCTGTCGCCGCCTTTTCCTCGCCCTGCTCTGCTAGATAAGCTGCGTAGACCTCATAGAGTATCGATATGAGTGCCGTATTGTCTAGGATAACCCGTCCACTCATCTCAGTGATCCACTCATCGATGGTGACGATGCGAGGCAGGATAGTGGCAGCATCAGCTAGTTGCGCGACGAGCTCACGCTGTAAGAATGTGCCAGCACGCTTCGTCGGAACCACCAGCAGCTGCTCTCTCAGCGGTGTGCCATTACTGCGCAGTCGCCTGACGACCTGCGAGAGGAAGTTGTCACTAGAGTCCATAGATACCCAAGACTAAAAGGTTATTAAGCATGTGTAGCGCGACCGATGGCCAGAGTGAGTCCGCAGCCCAGCGCAGATGACCCAGCAAGAGGGCAAGAAAGAAGATCGGCAGCATGCCCACGGGATTGAGATGCATCACGGTAAAGAGTAGTGCTGGAAGGAGGATGACGCTCCAGCGTGGAAAGTGCCTCAGCATCATCCACCCCATGAGCGCCCCTCGGAAGAAGAGTTCCTCGGCAATCGGCGTCAGCACCCCGACGATGAGGAGAGACCATCCTATATTTGAGTCCTCTATGAGCGTCGTCTGCGCCTCCTCGACCAGCTTGCTCCAGTTGCGTAGCCAAGCACCGCCCCACCCCTCTGGCCATACGGCAACGAGTGCTTCGTTACCCCATGTGAGCAGTAGATAGATGAGCACCGCAAGGATTGCGTAGAGGAGGAAACGGACAGGCTTCACCCCCTTCAAGTATCGTCTGAGCGGTTCAAGTGGCAGGGCTAGCAGAGCACAAGGCTTCTGTGGAGCAGGCTGATGGTAGAGCCATCGGTAGCCCCATAGGTAGGTCCAAGAGGCAAGTAGTGCACTACCTCCGAAGGCGATGACACCCACCAAGGAGACTGGGAGCAGTGGGTAAGTCACCACAAAGAGGATTAAAGAGTATAGGAGCAGTAAGACCAGCATCAGCGCACCTTGAAGTAATAGCCCAGCCCCACCGTGACGCCCAGCTCGCCCGCACGACCGTAATCGTCGCGCACGGTCGTAGCAAAGATGTCACTCAAACCATAGTAGAAGTGTCCGCTCAGCGTGATCCTATGCCTCTGCGCTATGTCTAAGCTCATGACGGGACCACCTTTGAGTCCCCAGGAGAACTTGCTAAAGAGCGGATAGACATGACGTCTCTGCACGACGGCTCGCGTCTCTTCGCTCGGTGTGGGGCTGCTCACATCTCGTATGATGTAGCCCACACTTGGACCCACCTCTAGTCCCAGCTGAAAGGGACCAAAAGGATAGTAGATGTGTGCCATCAGCGTCAGGTCAATGAAGTCCATATCTCTTGAGAAGCTATAAGCGATCGGCTCCGTATACTCCTCTCGCCATCCCCGCTGCTCGTAAGAGAGACGCATCGTCATACCCGTATATTTCTGATTAGTCAGCAGCACTCCCACGTAGCCCATAGCTCCTAGGTGGGGCAGCATCTCCACACGTGGCACCAGGTCGAGCATCGAGCCACTCACACCTCCACCACCCCCTATGCGCACCTCTAGAGGCTTCAGCTGCGAGCGCTGAGCCTGTGCGGGGAGTATGGAGCAGAGGAGTATGAGGAGCAGTCCGCTCCACCATTTCATCAAGCTTCGCATAGGGCTGATCTACTCTGCCAGAGGGATCTGCTGACGCTGCGTCCCCCGTAGACTATAAGTAATGAAGAAGAGGTTCAAGTTCGTGTAGCCCCCTCTTTTAGAGCCACGCCCCGTGACAGCTGGTGCAAAGAGAAATCCCGACTGCAGACCATCACTAGGCAGCTGATGCTGGTACTGCTGGAAGCTCCGTCCATACGATGAGAGAGCGGCTATGAAGTAGCGCACCACGTCATAGCCCAGCAGGGCATAGCTTGGGTAGCCCTCCTCTATATCACGTCCATACCAATGCTTGTACGCATCCCTAACTTGCTGACTCTCGGGGAGGTCCCTATCCCAGTAAAAAGTGGAGAAGATCGTAGCCCCCACCGCTTGCAGACGCTCATCCATATTCTTGCCATAGGTCTGCCACTGCGGATAGCCGAAAAGCTGATAGTCTCTCGTCGAGAGCTGCGCATCACGCATAGCATCTAGTACCGCTTTGAGATCTTTTTGCTTGCTTGAGTTAAGCAGGATCACACACTTCTTGCTACTCTGGCGAGGCCACTGTCCGACAGCCAGCTCCCGTAGAGAGCGACTCTGCATCGCTATGCCCGCCTCTCGACAAGCCGTCTCTATAGCCTCGAACTTGTCCGTCTGATCCCCCTCGCCACAACGCACGAGGAGTACTTGACAGCCCGCATAACGCTCGACAAAAGCTCTCTGCAATCTCTGCGTGACACGATACTGTGCGGGGTTGAGCTGGAAGAAGTGGTCATACAGCTGCCCCTTACCGCTCTGCCATATGAAGGGCGAGAGATAGACCGCCTGCTGTGCCTTAGCGTGCTGAGCCAGTAGCTCTACGCTCTGCTCTGAGTCACCGCCGATGATCAGGTCGTACTGCTCTCCTTCCTTGCTCTTGAGGAGCTGCTCGAGTGCTGAGCGATTGACGGCGGCATCGACCTGCAGATCAATGTTCACGCCCTGACGCTGCAACCGCTCGATAGCTAGGAGTGCTCCCTCGTAAAAGTGCAGATAGCGACTAGGCTGCCCACTCTCTCGCAGAGGTAGTATCAGAGCTACCCGCACCTGCTCTATCTGAGTACCATTCAGCGGATTGGGGACCTGCTCAAGCTTAGCTCCTGAGACTACTATCACCCGCTCCCCTACTGCGATCTGCGCATCATGCTTTTGAGGGTTGAGCTCTAGGAGCTGGCTCACCGTCAGCCCATACTTACGGCTGATGCTGTAAAGCGTCTCGCCAGACTGCACCACGTGAATGCCCGGCTCAACCTGGGCGACCGCCGGAGCCTCGACATAAATCGTGTCTGGCTTACGCTGAGGGATCAGGAGCGTCTGTCCCTCACGGATACCCAACTGACTGCCCTCATTGAGCCGGTATATCTCCTCCTCGGAGACACCATAGCGCTTGGAGATTGAGTAGACGGTCTCCAACTTCTTGACTACATGCCGCAGAGGAGCCTGTGCCATGAGCGTCGTCGTGACCAGGAGCAGGCTCACGACGAGCAAGAGGAGACGCTGTAATATCTGTTTCATCGGTTCATCTTTGTTTTACTAGAGACAAAGGTAGTATAAATAGCACTCTTGGTCAACCGTTCGCCCCAAGGGATTTTAGTTTCACCTAAGTGATGGAGGGAACCACTAACATGTGATAGGGATCTCTTATGCCACAATAGACACTTGCCTCAGAAGGGGTAGATCCCCACGTAGCAATTCTCAAATCTCCACGTGGAAATTTTCAAATCTCCACGTGGAGAATGAAAAATCCCTACGTAGGGACGAAATGAAACTTCGGAGGAAATGATTCGCGCCTACGTGGAGAATAAAAAATATCCACGTGGAAAATCGAAAATCTCCACGTGGATATTCTGTTTTTATGGACTCAGCTGATTAAAATACGCCGACCTCGAACCTTTTACCTCAAAATAGGAATTAAGCAAAAGTCCCCGTAGTAAAAACTACGAGGACTCACAGATGTTTGTTTGGCAAGATAACTAGCGTGGAAGCTGCTCCGTGGCTAAGGCGGTCGCTACGTCGTGGTAGTGTAGCAAAGCTTCGAGCGTCGGGGTAGCGTCATAGGCGATAGCAGTCATAATTGGCTCGATAAGCTGCGCTATCTCGGTGAAGCCGATCCGCTCATCGAGGAAAGCGCGCACAGCGACCTCGTTGGCAGCATTGAGCAAGCAGGGGATATTTCCTCCCTGTCGGAACGCTTCGAAAGCGAGACCCAAGCAGGGGAAGTGAGCAGCGTCTGGCTCCTCAAAGTGTAGCGTCGTTCCGACAAACGGCTGACGAGCTATGGGCAGCGGCTCTCGCACGCCACCATGGAGCGCTAGGCTGATCGGGAGACGCATATCGGGGACGGCTAGTTGCGCTTTGACTGAACCATCGGCAAACTGCACCATCGAGTGCACGACACTCTCGGGGTGTATCAAGATAGAGATCTGATCTGCCGTGACGGCAAAGAGGTGACACGCCTCCATCATCTCAAAGCCTTTGTTCATCATCGTCGCCGAGTCGATCGTCACCTTAGCGCCCATTGACCAGCGTGGATGATGGAGGGCGTCAGCTACGGTGACCTGACTTAGCTTGTCGAGAGGCATCTGCCAGAAGGGACCTCCACTAGCCGTGAGCCAGATACGCTCCAGAGGGGTCCCCTCGCCCATCAAGCATTGGTAGATGGCAGAGTGCTCTGAGTCCACAGGGAGGATGCGCACACCATGCTCCCGAGCAGAGCGCATAATGAGCTGACCAGCTACCACGAGAGTCTCCTTATTGGCTAGAGCAATCTCATGACCGCTCTCAATAGCTAGGAGAGTGGGACGCAGACCGGCAAAGCCAACAAGAGCGGAGAGCATGACGTCGTAGTCGCTATGCTGCGCCAGTTCGCAGAGCCCCTCGGCGCCAACGAGCACGGTGCAGGTTAGTCCTTTGAGGAGTGCGGCCTGCTCTGTGGCGGCATTTTCGTCAGCTACGACCACGACGGCCGGATGGTATTTCTCCGCCTGCTCTACGAGGAGGGGTACGTTGCGATGAGTGGTGAGGGCATAGACGGAGAGCAGCTCGGGATGAAAGGAGATGACCTCCAGTGCTTGGGTGCCGATACTGCCTGTCGAGCCAAAGAGTGCGATGCGTCGCATAGTGTGTAGTCTGCTTGAGAAAAGGAGTGGGCTTACAAGTCTAGTAGCCCTTGGGGTATATGTAGCTGAATAGTTTTGCTCTCAGGATCTATCGCCTCGACGAGCTCCTCGTGGATAGGGATCAAGCGCTGGGTGCCGTCGGAGCTTTCGATGGTGAGGAGGATGTTTTCCGTTTGGTCATTGACCTCTAGGATCGTGCCGACAAGCTCTTCCTCGGGGGTGACCACTCGGAAGCCGATGAAGTGATCCCAGCTATAAGCGACCTCGCTCTCTGCCAGTAGCTCCGTGGGAACGAAAAGGCGCCATCCAGTCATCTGCTCGGCGATGGATCGGTCAGCGACATGCGCCAGGGTGAGCAGGTAGCTGTCACCCTTGCTGCGATAGCTCAGGAGCTGGTACGGCACGGGTAGCGCATCGATCTCGGCAAAGAGGTAAAAGGGTTCGCAGCTAGGATCACTGCATAGTGTCTCTAGCTCGATGGTTAGGTAAGCGACTAGCTCACCACGCACGCCGTGTGGCTTGCCTAAGTGGCCAATGGGCGTGAGCTCCGGCACAGTAAAGGCGGTGGTACTACTCATCGCGTCTCTCAATGTGAGCACCTAGAGCGTTGAGCCGCTCGTGTAAATGCTGGTAGCCACGATCTATCTGCTCGGCGTTGTTGACCACACTGGTGCCATCGGCACTCAGTGCTGCTATCAAGAGAGCGATACCAGCGCGTATATCTGGTGAAGCCATCACGGCAGGACGCAGGCGGGTCTGGTGATCCTTGCCCACGATGACTGCTCGGTGTGGGTCGCAGAGGATGATCTGTGCGCCCATATCGATGAGCTTGTCCACAAAGAAGAGACGGCTCTCAAACATTTTCTGATGAATGAGGACGGTTCCCTTGGCTTGTGTTGCCACAACAAGGAAGACGCTCAGCAGGTCTGGCGTTAGTCCCGGCCACGGAGCATCGGCAATGGTGAGAATAGAGCCATCCATAAAGGTCTCTATCTCGTAGCTCTCTCTGGCGGGTATGATGAGGTCATCGCCTCGCTCTATGATCTCGATGCCGAGCTTGCGAAACATCTGCGGGATGAGTCCTAGGTCGGGCAGACCAACGTCCTTGAGCGTTAGCTCGCTCTGCGTCATGGCCGCGATGCCGATGAAGCTACCTACCTCGATCATATCGGGTAGGATGCGGTGCTTCGTGCCGTGTAGCCGCTCGACACCATCGATGGTGAGCAGATTAGAACCGATACCAGAGATGCGGGCTCCCATAGAGACGAGCATACGGCAGAGCTGCTGTATGTACGGTTCACAAGCAGCATTATATATAGTCGTCTTGCCCTCTGCAAGGACTGCCGACATGATCACGTTGGCAGTGCCTGTCACGGAGGCTTCCTCGAGGTGCATATAAGCTCCTCGTAGCTGTGGCACCTCTATGCGAAAGGCTCTACGCTCCTGATCATACTCGCACTCCGCCCCTAGGGTGGCTATGCCGATCAAGTGCGTGTCTAGTCGGCGACGTCCTATCTGATCACCGCCGGGCTTGGGAAAGACCGCATGCCTACAGCGCCCGACGAGAGGACCGACGAGTAGGACGGAGCCTCGCAAGATCTTGCTCTCATGGAGAAACTGCGGAGAGTCGACGAAGTCTAGATCTATCTCCTGAGCCCTAAAGCGATAGCTGTCGTGGCTGAGTCGTGTCACCTCGACACCGAGGAGCTGTACGAGCTTGATGAGGTTGTTGACATCGAGGATGTCAGGTACATTCTCTAGGATGACCTCTTCGCTGGTTAGTAAGGTGGCGGCGATGACTTGGAGCGCTTCGTTTTTAGCTCCTTGTATAGTTACCTCGCCATGGAGTCTGTGACCTCCCTCGATGATGTAAGATGCCATAAGCTAGTGTCGCAAGGGTAAGAAGTGAGATGTATCTGTATCGGCTAACGTCTAGAACGGTTGGGGCGACCACCTCGGCGACCACCTCCTCTAGAGTTGTTGCTACGTGCTGGACGCTTGTACTGTCGTCTTGATCGATTGCCACCCCGCCCCTGAGACGTGTGTCGTGTGGTAGCATCTAGCTGGTGCTCCTCTTCGGTCAGCACGAGCTTACCGCCAGAGAGTTCGTAGAGATCCTTAAAGATGGTGTAGTCATCGACGGCACGCTTATTCCACAGGATATAAGCTTGCTTCATACGGTTGGCGATGGAGAGTGCCAAAGCCTCGCGCTCGTCACCTTCAGGCATCTCGCACGCTTTCTTGATCAGCTCCTGAATGATGTGCCCATAGTGACGATAGATGATGTCGTCCTCGGGATAGGACAAAGGCTCAGGCGCACCACGGAGTGCCTCCTCGTGAATGGGCTCTACGGGATAGTCAATGTCTAGCACAAAGTGCGACATGACGGCGAGGTGATCCCAGAGGACTTTGTGATCCTCCGACTTCTTAGCCTGCTCGGGCTGTATGATAGCCATCGCCTTGACAATAGCGTGAGCGCACCGAGTCCGCTCGTCGCGGTCCTCAATGGTCAAGCAGTGGTCTACCATGTGCTGGATATGATGTCCATACTCAGGGAGAGGGATGACCTCGTGGTAGCTTTTCTTGTGGGTTGTTTGTATCGTATCTGTCATTGTTGTAATCTGTCGTAAGTTCATTTGTTGAGCCGCTGGCGCATCACTTTCGTCTCGCTCTCGAAGCCTGGCTTAGCTAGGAGGGCAAACATATTGCGCTTGTAGTCTTCCACACCTGGCTGGTCAAAGGGGTTGATCCCCATCATATAGCCACTGACGGCGACCGCATACTCCATCGTATAGATGAAGGCGCCAATCGTCCTAGCATCGATCTGCGGCAACTGCAACTGTAGGACTGGCACGCCGCCATCTTCGTGCGCTAAGAGCGTGCCTAGATGCGCCTGCTCATTGACATAATGCATGGTCTCGCCTGCTAGGTAGTTAAGACCATCTAAGTTTTGCTCATCTGTCGGGATGGTTATGGTGTCTCGCGGCGTGTCGACCACGATCATCGTCTCGAGGATGTTGTGGGGGCCTTGCTGTATCCACTGCCCCATCGAGTGCAGATCGGTCGTGTAGGTCAGAGAGAGCGGGAGTAGTCCCTTGCCCTCCTTGCCTTCGCTCTCGCCAAAGAGCTGCATCCACCACTGCCCGATGGCACTCAGCCGAGGCTCGAATGCCACCAGCACCTCGCTCACAGCACGCTCTCGATAGGCGGCTTGTCTTGTCACGGCATATTGCACCGCTGGGGTCTCTAGCGGATGCTCCGTGCTACTATACAGGAGAGCCGTGTCGCTGGCGCCTTGGAGCAATGCCTCAATATCAAAGCCTGCCAAAGCAATCGGCAGGAGTCCCACAGGAGTCAATACGGAGAAGCGACCGCCTACGTTGTCCGGTATGACGAAAGTGTCGTACCCCTGCTCGTCTGCTAGGCGACGCAGAGCTCCTCGCTTCTTGTCGGTAATGGCAACGATACGTCGCTTAGCCACCTCCTGACCATCACGAGCCACTAAGTATTGGCTCAGCATGCGGAAGGCAATAGCTGGCTCGGTCGTCGTACCACTCTTAGAGATATTGACAATGCCAAAAGGCTTGTCCACGACCAGATCCATCAGATCATGCAGATAGTCACTGCTGATATTGTTTCCTGCGAAGAGTACCTGCGGATGCCCCAGTTCAGGCTTACGATGTGTGGAGAAGTGGTCTCCGAGTGCCTCCATAACAGCCTTACCTCCTAGGTAACTGCCCCCGATGCCTATACATATTATATATAGGCACTCATGGCGAAGCTTATCGGCTACCGTCTGTACCTCCTTGCAAAGGTCACGCTCGAGCATCTCCTCGGGGAGCGTGAGCCAGCCTAGGAAGTCGTTACCAACTCCTGAGCCTGTGTGTAACGTCTGAATCGCTGCGAGCGCATCTTGCTCCGCCTGACGGATGGTCTCTGCCGATAGATGAGCCTGCGCATGTGTTGTGTCGATCTTAATGAGCGATGCGGCTGTCTTCATAGTGTATCGTATGTTAGGTTAGATAGGGTTCGTCCGTTAGCAGGGGCTTGAGCAAGAGTTTAGCGGAACTTGAGAGAGAGCCGCTCAATGGTCTCCTTAGCCGACTGCTTGTTATAAAGTATCTCGTAAACAGCGTCCATGATCGGCATATTGACTCGGTAGCGTGTTGTGTTGAGTTCGCGCACGCACTTAGCACCATAGTAGCCCTCCGCCACCATCTCCATTTCCACCTGCGCCGCCTTGACACTGTACCCCTTACCGATCATCGTGCCGAAGGTACGATTGCGACTGTAGTTGGAGTAAGCGGTCACGAGCAGGTCGCCTAGATAGACCGAGTTAGTAATGACACGGTTATTGAGCAGGTGCACCGTATTGACAAAGCTATTCATCTCAGCAATAGCGTTGCTGATGAGCACGCTCTGGAAGTTGTCTCCATAGTTGAGTCCGTTGCAGATACCCGCAGCAATGGCGTAGATGTTCTTTAGCACCGAAGCAAACTCAATGCCGACCACATCGTCTGAAGTGGTACAGGTGATGTAGTCACACGAGAGCGTGTCAGCCATCAGATGCGCCAGCTCACTGCTGTAAGCTCCTGTGGTCAAGTAGCTACGACGCTCCTGCGCCACCTCCTCAGCGTGACAAGGACCACTCACCACACCGATCTGCTCCTTTGGCAGGGAGAACTCTTTAATAAGGAACTCCGAGACCAAAAGGTTTTCGTCAGGCACAATGCCCTTGATCGCATTGATGACCAGCTTACCCCGCATGCTACTACGCTTCACCTTCTTGAGGTAGTGCTTGATGTAGGGCGAAGGGGTCACCAAGATGATGGTGTCACTATTGCGAAAGAAAGGATTGATCGAACCCTCGGTGTAGAAGGTTATCCTCTCTGGATCAAAGGCAGCACTCGAGAGGTAGTCGGGGTTGTGTCCCGTAGCCTTAAAGCGCTGCACCTGATCATCACGACGCACAAACCAATTTATCTCAGGCGTAGACTCTAGAGAGATCTTAGCCAGTGCAGTAGCCCAGCTACCACTACCTAGTATGCCTATGCGACCAATATCCATATTGACTGTACCGTATACACGCCATTCCCTCTAACGAGAGAGATGGGTGAACTTAAATTATTTCGTAGACTCCTCGCCCACCCACTTGGATATTTCCTCCAGTGCAGGGATCTGCAAGCCTAACTTATACTTCTTATTGATATCCATCATCTGCTGCATCACCTTGCCAGGAGCTTTGCCCGCAAGGTCTGCGACCGTGAGATAACCAGCCTTCTGCAAGAGTGGTACCCAAGTCTTGTCAATGCCAACGGCTTCGTAAGCCTCCTCCTTGTCACGCTTAGGCTGTATCTCAGGACGCATCTGTGGGAAGAGCAAGACCTCTTGAATACTCTCCTGACCCGTCAAGAGCATCACGAGGCGATCCATACCGATACCCATACCAGATGTGGGGGGCATACCGAACTCTAGAGCGCGCAGGAAGTCGTGATCGATATACATCGCCTCATCGTCTCCACGCTCGCTCAGGCGTAGCTGATCCTCAAAGCGATGACGCTGATCTATCGGGTCGTTGAGCTCCGAATAAGCATTGGCCAGCTCCTTACCATTGACAAATAGCTCGAAGCGCTCTGTCAGATCGCTCCTATCGCGGTGCTCCTTAGTGAGCGGAGACATCGCCTTAGGATAGTCTATAATAAAGGTCGGCTGCACCAAGTGTGGCTCAGCGACTGCACCAAAGAGTTCGTCTATCAGCTTGCCGATACCCATCGTGTCATCGATCTCCACGCCCTTAGACTGGCACACCTTGCGTAGCTCAGCCTCGTCCATGCCATCGATGTTGACCCCGCCATACTCTTGGATAGCATCGATCATCGTGAGGCGACGATAGGGAGGCTTAAACTCTATCGTGTGCTCCCCTACCTGAATAGTCGTAGAGCCTAGCACCTCCTGACAGATATGCTCGATCATCTGCTCCGTCATCTGCATCATCCAGCGGTAATCCTTGTAGGCTACATAGATCTCCATACAGGTAAACTCAGGATTGTGCGTCCGGTCCATACCCTCATTGCGGAAGTTACGACTAAACTCGTAAACCCCCTCGAAGCCACCTACGATCAGTCTCTTGAGGTAAAGCTCATTGGCGATGCGTAAGTAGAGCGGTATGTCAAGCGCATTGTGATGAGTTACGAAGGGACGAGCCGCAGCACCACCAGGGATAGACTGCAGGACAGGCGTATCCACCTCTAGATAGCCACGCGCATTAAAGAAGTTGCGCATTGACTGGAAGATCTTTGTGCGCTTGACGAAGATCCCCTTCACCCCATCATTGACTATCAGGTCCACATAGCGACGGCGGTAACGTAGCTCAGGATCGGTAAAGCCATCGAAAACTTGATCATCCTTAGCCTTGACGATAGGGAGCGGACGCAAAGCCTTGCTCAGCAAGGTCAGTTCCTCAGCATGCACCGAGATCTCGCCCGTCTGGGTACGGAAGACAAAGCCCTTGACACCGACGATGTCGCCAATGTCGAGAAGCTTCTTAAAGAGCTTGTTGTATAGATCCTTATCCTCTCCTGGGCAGAGGTCATCACGAGTCACATAGACCTGTATACGTCCCGAGGCATCTTGTAGCTCCATAAAGGAAGCCTTACCCATGATACGTCGGCTCATGACACGACCAGCGATGCTCACCTCCTGGCGAGGTGACTCATCCTGATATTGGTCTTGTATCTCCTGAGCATGCGCCGTCACGACATACTCGGCTGCTGGATAAGGGTTGATGCCCATCTGACGTATCTCGTCTAGGCTGTTGCGACGTGCTATCTCCTGGTCACTAAGTTCTAGTAAGTGTAAGTCCATAACTATAGTTAAGTATAAAAACGCTTCCACCCGCTGAGCATACAGCAATAATTAGGTGGTAAATACCCATCCCGTCCTCCTCAGATCAGCTGGGGAGGAGCGATAGGCTCAAGCTAGCTGAGGCGTATCTGCAATACACCCTCTGCAAAAGTACTCATTTTAGACCTCACTACCAAAAGCCATCCTTCCCTAGATTCCGCGAGTCTCATTACAAGTCAGCTCAACGAACCAATGTGCGTCCTCACATATCTACCAAACCATTGTCGCTCATCATAATACGGGGCGAATCGTTTATCCCTATTCAAGCACAGACGAGGAAGCCTGGCGCCTTCCTTTTTTTGGGGAAATGCTCAAACGTTCAAGGATTCTACTGCATATTACCTCAACGAAGATCTTAGACTGTTTTGACAACAACTCTCTAAGGACGAAAACAATTCATTCTTAAAAAGGGAGCTACACTCCGATGCCGAGAGACTGGAGTATGAGGTAGGTCATATAGGCTACGTAGACGGCGAGCAGTGCAATGCCCTCCTTGCGGCTGATCATAGCTCGTCCGAGGACGTTGCTAAAGATAAAGAGGAGGAAGACAGCGACCAGCATCATCAGATAGTCCAGCAACTGTATACCTGCTGGTACCAGGGGCGTGATCGTGGCAGAGGCGCCGAGGATGAAGAGGATGTTGAAGATGCTGCTCCCCACGACGTTGCCGATGGCCAAGTCTGGCTGACGCTTGACGGCTGCCACGACAGATGTGGCTAGCTCTGGCAGTGAGGTGCCGATGGCTACGATGGTGAGTCCGATGATTGCTTCGCTTACACCCCACGAGCGTGCTATACTAGAGGCATTGTCTACGAATAGACGTCCACCGAAGACCAGTAGCGCGAGTCCCCCGATGACCTTAGCGATAGAGAGTAGCAGTGTCCTAGTTGCATGCTTTGCCTTAGACTTATCTAGATCCTCTTCTAGCGATGAGAGATCAGTCTCGGGTGCTTTTTCCTTAGCCGCAGACATGAAGGCTAGATAAAGGTAGAAGATGAGGAAGCAGAGGAGCACGATACCATCGCCACGATCGATGATATTGCCCGAGAATCCTCCCGTGAGGAGATGGTCGCTCGCCATAACGAGACAGATGGCTGTGACCAGCATAGCTATCGGTATATCACGCTTCATAGCATCGTGTGTCACACGGATCGGGTAGATCATAGCACTGACGCCTAGTATGAGGAGGATATTGGAGATGTTACTTCCCACCACATTGGCGATGGCGATGTCTGGCTTGTTGGCTAGAGCCGAGGTGATGCTCACGACCAACTCAGGAGCTGAGGTACCAAAACCTACGATCGTAAGACCGATCACTAGTTGAGACACGCCTAGTCGCTCAGCGATCGTCACAGAGCCATTGGTAAGGAAGTTGGCCCCAGCTGTGATCATGACCAAGCCTAAGATGAGCAGTAAGAAGTAGAGTAGTATTGACATAATGCCTAAGATATAAAGGTGTAACGCACGTTTACCAGCCCCCAGTGGCACCACCGCCACCGCCCGAACCACCGCCAAAGCCTCCGCCGCCGAAACCTCCGCCGAAGCCACCTCCGAAGCCACCTCGTCCGAGAGAGCTACCGATGATACCGCCTAATATAGCTCCACCTAGTGCAGAGTCATTTTCTTTATAGACAGTCTCGTCCTCGTGGTGGTCTTGATCGCAGTAGAGACAGTGATACTTCTGACGATGGATGTAGGCTATGCGCCGATCAGTAGAGCGCAGACGGAGTGTCCCGATGCGCTGCATGGCATAGGTTCCGCAGTGCGGACAACGCTTGTAGGGGGAGTTACCGGCTACCTCGCCATAACGCTCTACAGCACCACAGTTATCACACTGCTTGACTAGGTAGTGCACACTACCGAGTCGCTCCTCCAGTTGCTGTGCTGGCGTCAGGAGCGATAGCTTAGCCGTATCAGAGAGACGCTGCAACTGATCTTGATGGCATGTATGACAGCGGAGAGCCTCCTGAGAGAGCCGATGGCGCAAGATCGCATAAAGAGCGAGGAGTACGACAATGGCTCCCGCTATCAAGAGGAAGCTTCCACCGATCATTAAGATCAAAGCTATGAATAGGAAGCCTAGGATCTGCCTGTTGAGTCGCTTGATCCGCTGCTCTGGAGCTGTCTGCTCGTCTTTGTAAGAGACCAGCATGACGACACAGAGGATCAGCGCCAAGAGGACCACCAATCCATTGAACACGCCATCCGCCACTTGATCCTCCTCGGCACGATCTGTGCGAGTCGCCCCCTCGTAGTTTGCCGTGATCGTCTCTTGTATCGCCTGCACGCCAGAAAGGATGCCTGTACTATAGTCTCCACGCTTGAAGTGTGGTGCCATACGATGAGCGATGATCTGACTACAGAGGGCATCCGGTAGCACGCCCTCTAGTCCGTAGCCCGTCTCTATGCGTATCTGACGACTATCTAGCGAGATGAGCATGACAAAGCCACTATTGTCTATCTTAGAGCCCACGCCCCAGCCACGGAGTATCTCCCGTGCGAGATCCTCGATAGAGCCACTCTGACCGATGGAGGGAAGGGTGATGACGACCCCCTCCACGCCATGCGTCTGGCGCATGCTTAGGATCGTCTCGTTGATTCGTTGTTGCGCTTCGGGCTCGATGATGTGCGCTACGTCGGAGACAAACTGCGTGCTGTCCTGTAGCTGTACGTTCGGGATATCCTCCCACGAGACAGCCTTCTGAGCAGGTAGTACCCAAAAGGATAGCAGTAGTCCGAGTAAGAGTAAAGTGCGCTTCATGGGGGAGTCTAGAGGTTAGAGGTTAGAGGTTAGAGAGAGAGATGAGGGCTAGGCTCACTAGTGCCACTAGAGGCTCTAGTGAAGTCCTATCCCTCTACCTCTAATAACTAAAACTTTACTTGAGGAGCTTGCTCCGCACCAGCCTCAGCCTGGAAGTAAGGACGCTGGCGGAAGCCAAAGATACCGGCGCAGATATTCGTCGGGAAGTGACGTATCTTCGTATTGTACTGCTGTGCCTGGTTGTTAAAGTCCATACGGGCCGTCGTGATACGGTTTTCCGTACCCTCTAGTTGAGCCTGTAGCTGACGGAAGTTTTCGTCTGCCTTGAGCTCGGGGTAACGCTCCACGACAACCATCAGTTTGCTAAGCGCACTAGTTAGGTCTCCCTGAGCTTGCTGGAATTGATTGAGTTGCTCTTGAGTCATTCCCTCGCCAGATGGGACGATGGGCTGTGAAGCCTTAGCGCGGGCGTTGATCACTCCCTCGAGGGTTTCACGCTCATGAGAGGCGTAGCCCTTGACCGTCTCCACAAGATTGGGGATTAGGTCGGCACGGCGCTGGTATTGGTTCTCCACTTGGCTCCACGAGGTATTGACCTGCTCATCTAGTACCACGATCGAGTTATACTGTCCCACGCCCCAGAAGACAAGGAGCAGTACGACCGCCACGATGATAATTGTCGTTGTCAGACCACGACGAGACTTGGGGGCTGTAGCTTGATTTGTCATAGTAGTATTAAATATTTGTTTGTTAGTAAGCTTGTTGATTAGAGTAGCTCGATGCGATCCTCGGTGACCTTGCGTCCACAGTAGTGACAGCATAGTACCTCATGCTCAGCGTCAATGAGGTGAAAGTGCGTGTGCATAGGCTCATTATTCGTAATGCATTTAGCGTTAGGACACTTAACAAAGCCAATGATCTCCTCTGGGAGGTGTAGCGTCCGCTTGTCCACCACCTCGTAGTCCTTAATGATATTGATATGTACATCAGGAGCGATGAGTGCTATGCGGCTCGCCTCCTCATCGGATAGCATCCGTCCGGAGATCTTGATGATCCCCTTCTTGCCTAGATAGTGGCTATCTAAGTTGTTGCCGATGGTGATAGGCTCCTCCATATCCTCGAGCTGTAGGAGATGGGCTATCTTAAAGAGCTTCTTGGGGGGTATATGATCTATCACGGTACCATTGCAGATGGCAGTGACCAGCATGCCCTCTTGCTGCTTGCTTAGTGCGTCTTGAGTCTTAGCTTTCATAGTGTACAGTTATTTATCAACATCTATACCGAGTACCTCGCAGAGTATCGACTGACGTATGTAGAGTCCATTCTGAGCTTGGCGGAAGTACTCCGCCTTAGGACTGCTATCTACATCGGTCGCGATCTCATTGACACGGGGCAGCGGGTGGAGGATGCGTAGATTGTCCTTAGTGCCTTGTAGCATCTCCTTATTGAGTATGTAGACATCCTTGACCCGCTCATACTCCTCCATATCAGTAAAGCGCTCTCGCTGCACCCTAGTCATATAGAGTATATCAGCATCGGCAATTACCTCAGGGGTAAAGAGAGAAGTCTCCTCATAGCGTAGATGGTGCTCATCACAATACTGTCTGTACTCCTCGGGAAGTCGCAGCTCAGGCGGTGCGACAAAGGTAAAACGTGGTGAGAAGAAGCGCATCCCCTCTATGAGCGAGTGGATCGTACGTCCGAAGCGCAGGTCACCCACCATCACGATGTGTAGATCCTTGAGAGTACCCTGTGTAGAGCGGATTGTGTAGAGATCGAGGAGCGTCTGCGAGGGGTGCTGATTGGCACCATCGCCGGCGTTAACGATCGGCACGGGTGAGACCTCCGTAGCATAGAGAGCGGCACCCTCCAGGTAGTGCCGCATGATGATCACGTCGGCATAGTTAGAGACGATGAGTAGAGTGTCTTTCAGCGACTCACCCTTCGTCGAGCTACTAGACTTAGGATCGGAGAATCCGATGACTCGTCCGCCCAACCTATTGACCGCCGTCTCAAAGCTCAGTCGGGTACGCGTCGACGGTTCGAAAAACAAGGTGGCACCCACCATCCCATCCATTAGATGGCGATTAGGATTGGCCTCAAAGAGTGCAGCACGATCCAAGATACGTAGTATATCTTGCTCATCGCACTGCTCGATAGATACGATATGCTTCATCATAAGGCACAGACTATATTCATTTCACCCGTAAAGGTACAAAAAAGGGACAGACTACAGAGGAGACAGGTCAAGAGTGATGTGATTTTAATCGATCATCGCAGGAGACTCTCCTATGCATTTGTCGGAGGAAACGATATCCACGTGGATATTTGGAAATTTCCACGTGAAGAAAAACTATTCTCCACGTGGATGTCAAATGAAACTTCGGAGGAATCGTTTCGTCCCCACGTGGAGAATAAAAAATAGCCACCTGAATATTTTGTTTTTCCTCGGTGACTATTTTATTGCGGGGGGGGAGAATATTTGGAGTTAAATCAGCGTAAACATCGAGGCCTCCTAAGTAAATCGAAAGTTTCATGAGGGGAAGAACTATATCCGTCTCCATAAAGATCGACGAATTGTGGCGATGCTAGGAGCAGAAGCTTTATACTGGAGGGGGATAAGCTCATCCAGAGAGTTATCCGTATCGCTTATTTTGCTAACTTTGTCGCCAGAGCAGTAAGAGGGTGAGAGGCATCACTACCTAAGGCTTCGGACGCTCTTCTATTGCTTGCACTTGTAGTACAGACACTACACTTACCCCACAGCACCCCTACCTTATTGTGTGGAGGGTTGTAACGCAAACCATAAGCTTAAATCATGGCAGTAGAAATCAGACAAATAGATGGACGCAAGGAGCTGAAGAAGTTTGTTGAGTTCAACCTTGAGCTATACAAAAACAATCCTTACCACGTCCCTGGCATCATCAAGGATGAGATAGACCTACTAGATAAGGACAAGAACCCCTCCTTCGATGTGTGTGAGGCTGCTTACTTCCTTGCCTACAAAGATGGTAAGATCGTAGGGCGCATCGCTGGGATCATCAACCACAAGGCCAACGAGACCTGGAATCAGAACTACGCTCGCTTTGGTTTCGTTGACTTTATCAATGATGACGAGGTGGTCGACAAGCTCTTTGAGACTGTCGAGCAGTGGGGACGCAACAAGGGTATGGACTATATGCACGGGCCGATGTCCTTCACCGATATGGATCAGGAGGCGATGCTTGTAGAGGGCTTTGACCAGATGGGTACGACCGTAGGACTCTACAACTACGCTTACTACCCTAAGCAGCTTGAGCGACTAGGATATGTCAAGAGTACCGACTGGAAGGAGTACCTGATCAAGATCCCCAAGGAGATCCCTGAGAAGCATCAGCGTATCGCCAATCTAGTCAAGGAGAAGTATGGTCTCAAGGTGGTTAAGTACAAGAGCCGCAAGGAGATTATGTCTCACGCTGACGAGATCTTCACTACGCTCAATAAGGCGTACGCACCGCTCTACGGCTTTAGCGAGTTGTCGCCCGCACAAATGGAGTACTATGCCAATGCCTACCTACCTCTGCTACGACTAGACTTCTTTACCGCTATCGTCAGAGAGCGTGATGAGCAGATGATCGCTTTCGCTATCACGATGCCCAACCTAAGTAAGGCGATGCGCGCTGCCAAGGGAAGACTCTACCCCTTTGGCTTTATACCGCTACTGAATGCGCTCAAGACTCCGCCCAAGGTGGTAGACCTCTACCTCATAGGTGTCCTACCAGAGTATCAAAACAAGGGGATCAATGCACTTATCTTCGCCGACCTGATACCGATTTATAACAAGCTAGGAGTCGAGGTCGCTGAGAGCAATCCTGAGCTAGAGACTAATACAGCGGTGCAGCTGCAGTGGAGCTACTTCGAGCGTAAGCACCACAAGACGCGCCGTGTCTTCATCAAAGAACTCTAACTTACGCCAGCTCTAACATAAGCCTACGACTAGCATACACCATATACCCCTCTACTAACTGACATCAATGCCTATACAAGAACCTCTTAACCAGCCCGAACTCCTAGACCAAGCGACCGTAGCTGGATATACCGAAGATGACTTTCGGACGCTCTCCTGGAGCAAGCATATTCGCAAGCGTCCTGGTATGTATATCGGTAAGATCGGTGATGGTACACAGGCTGATGACGGTATCTACATCCTCATCAAAGAGGTGATAGACAACTCCATCGATGAGTTTGTCATGGGTGTGGGTAGTGAGATACGTATCACGATCGACAGCGAGACGAACGAGGTGCAGATACGAGACTACGGTCGTGGCATTCCGCTCGGCAAGCTCGTCGATGCGACCTCTAAGATGAATACGGGCGCCAAGATCGACTCGCAAGCCTTCAAGAAGTCGGTCGGTCTCAACGGTGTCGGTCTCAAAGCGGTCAATGCGCTCTCCTCGACCTTTACTGTCCAGAGCTGGCGTGAGGGCGAGACCTCCTCAGTCACCTACGAGCGGGCTGAGATGGTCGCTCATACGCCTGCAGCGCCGTGCGAGGACAAGGAGGTACACGGCACTTTGGTCTCCTTCACACCAGACGCTGAGGTCTTTCGTAACTCGCACTACGACCTCCGCCATGTGGAGGCGCTCGTACGCAACTACTGCTACCTCAACACGGGGCTAACGCTCTACCTCAACGATAAGAAATATGTCAGCCGTCACGGGCTACAAGACTTCCTCTCAGACACCATCACGGGCGATCCGCTCTACCCGATCATACGTCTCACGGGGCCTGATATAGAGGTCGCTATCACACACATTGAGCAGTACGGAGAGGAGTTTTACAGCTTCGTCAATGGTCAGTACACCACACAGGGAGGTACCCACTTGACAGCCTTTCGCGAGCAGGTAGCTCGTGTCATCAAGGAGTTTTCGGGCAAGGGCTTTGAGTATGGAGACATTCGCTCTGGCATGGCGGCGGCGATCAGCATCCGCATCATCGAGCCAGAGTTCGAGAGTCAGACGAAGATCAAGCTAGGCTCCAAGGAGATGGTACCCCAAGATCCTATGTTTGAGCACGAACCACTGCGGGGCGTGACGGTGCAGAAGTTCGTCGGTGACTTCCTCAAGGAGAAGCTCGACAACTACCTCCACATGCACCCCGACATCTCCGAGGTGATGCTCCAGACGATCCAGGCCAACGAGCGTGAGCGCAAGGCGATGAGCGGCGTCACCAAGCTAGCGCGTGAACGTGCTAAGAAAGCTAGCCTTCACAACAAGAAGCTGCGTGACTGCACCGAGCACTACAACGATCCGAAGGCTAAGAACCCTGAGCTGACCAGTATCTTTATCACAGAGGGTAACTCGGCCAGTGGATCGATCACACAGAGTAGAGACGCGCGCTACCAAGCGGTCTTTAGCTTGCGAGGCAAACCGCTCAACAGCTATGGGCTAAGCAAGAAGGTGGTCTATGAGAACGAAGAGTTTAACCTCCTCCAGGCTGCGCTCAATATCGAAGACGGTCTCGAGGGCTTGCGCTACAATCGGGTGATCATCGCTACCGATGCCGATGATGACGGTATGCACATACGGCTCCTGACGCTGACCTTCTTTTTGCAGTTCTTTCCCGAGCTGGTACGGCGTGGACATGTCTACATATTGGAGACACCACTCTACCGTGTCTCGCTACCAGCCAAGCGCAAGAAGAGTATCACAGCACGTGTTGCCTCAGCGGGTAAGAAGAAGGGCGGCAAGAAGGCGACCAGTGAGCCAGCGTCTGAGACGGAGACCTCTGCCTACTGCTATAGTGATCAGGAGCTCAATGCGGCTGTAGAGCGGATGGGAGCTTCAGCTCAGATCACCCGCTTTAAGGGTCTGGGTGAGATCAGTGCCAATGAGTTTAAGGAGCTGATCACGGAGGAAAATATCAAGCTCCGTCAGGTGTCGCTCCGCAAGGAGGACAATCTCAAGCGAATGCTACACTTCTACATGGGCAAGAACACGCCCGACCGTCAAGACTTTATCATAGACAATCTAATCATCGACGAGGAGATTGTCTAAGGCTCCTCACCTAGCTTAGCAGACAGATATGAAGCGTATCGGATTCTTTGCGGGTTCCTTTGACCCCTTTACACTAGGGCATGCGGACATAGTGGCACGTGCTCTCAAGATTTTTGATGAGGTGGTCATAGGTATCGGCACGCACCCGACGAAAAAGCCATTCTTCACCTCTGAGCAGCGCGCTCTACAGATAGAGACCGTCTATGCGCAGGAGCCTCGTGTCCGTGTCGTGAGCTATAGCGGCATGACCATCGAGGCGGCGAAGCAGTGTGGCGCACAGTTTCTCATACGTGGCGTACGCTCCACGAGCGACTTCGAGTACGAGCAGAGTATCTCTCAGATTAATGATCATCTGCAAGGACCTATGACGGTGCTACTCTTTGGGGCGCAAGGTCTGCTCCACATCTCTAGCTCTATGGTACGGGAGCTGCTGAGCTGGAATCTAGATGTATCGGACTACGTACCCAGTGGCATGCCTTTGACTTTTGACTAATTAGCTATCTCCTATCCTCTTACTATGCGACAATCAGCTGACATCAATCATATCTACGACCTACTCCTCCAGAGTGACGGTATCTGCACCGACACGAGACACCTGCGTCCTGACTCACTCTTCGTATCGCTACGAGGAGCCCACTTCGACGGCAATCGCTTTGCGGTGGATGCGCTCAAACAGGGGTGCAAGTATGCACTCGTTGACGACCTTAGCTATATAGATGAAGTCGACGAGTCTGACGCCGACCTTCGTGAGCGACTTATCTATTACAGAGATGGGGGCTTTGAGGCGCTTCACGAGCTGGCGCTCCTACATAGGGCAAAGTCTGAGGCAACCTTCATAGCAATCACAGGGACCAATGGCAAGACGACTACCAAGGAGCTGGTGGCTGCTGTTTTGTCCGCAAAGTATCGGGTTCATGCCACCCAGGGCAACTACAATAACGAGATAGGCGTCCCCCTCACCCTACTGCAGGTTCGCCCTGAGCATCAGTTTGTCATCGTCGAGCTAGGAGCTTCGCACATCGGAGACATAGCTTCGCTCTGCAAGCTCGCCCAGCCTCAGTACGGCATCATTACGAATGTGGGGCGTGCTCATCTCTCAGGCTTTGGCACGCCCGAGGGGGTGATCAAGGCTAAGAGCGAGCTTTACGCTTATCTGCGAGAGCATAGCGGACAAGCCTTCTGCAATGGAGAGGATAAGACGCTCATCAGCAATCTCAATGGACTACCCACGGTCTACTACAACGGCACCACGTCGCCACGCGTCACTGGCGCCGTACTCCCCACCGATGAGTCTGGACTACTAAAGATAGAGTGGTGTGACCAAGAGACTGGCGAGAGCTACCAGCTAGCGACAACGCTAGTCGGCGACTACAACCTCAACAACATCCTGACAGCCATCACCGTGGGGCTACACTTCGGTCTAGATCCCAAGACGATCAATGAGGCTGTGACCAACTACCAGCCACACAATGAGCGATCCCAAGTCCTGCCCCCGACAGCGCAGGGTAACCGCGTCATCCTCGACTGCTACAACGCTAACCCCTCTAGCATGGAGGTAGCGCTCAGTAGCTACTTCACGATGGACTGTCAGGGGCTCAACCGCATGCTTATCCTTGGTGACATGAACGAGCTAGGCGATGCAGCCGAGAGCGAGCATATCACCGTCATCAGACAGATACAGAGCTATCTCCTGCGCTATCCTAAGATGGTCACTTACTTCTGCGGGCCCAACTTCTTTGCTCTGCAGGCTCGCTACGGGAGCGAACACTTTATCTTCTTTCCCTCGGCGACTGCTCTCAAGCAATACTTCACCAGACACCAACCGCAGCACAGCTTTATCCTGATCAAAGGTTCTAACTCGCACCATCTCTCGTCCATTGCGGAGCTATGCTAAAGAATCGCCAGCAACAGCAGCTAGAGCAGCGACAGACCCTCACAGCGCGCCAGATACAGCAGATACAACTGCTGGAGCTACCTGTCACCGAGCTGGAGCAGCGCATCAGCGCTGAGATCGAGCGCAATCCTGCTCTCGAGGAGGCTTATACTGCTCATGACGATTCAAATGAAAGTAACGCAACCAACGACCAGATCGACTCCTCTTTGAGCCAGTCCGACCAAGATCGGCTCGAGGCGCGCAACGAGTTCGGCAATGACGACGAGATCCCAGCTTATCGGCTGAGAATGATCGCTGAGAGAGAGCAGCAGCGTGAGGAGATCCCCTTTGCTGCACACGGACTATCTCTCGCAGACTACCTAGACAATCAGCTCTCCACTCTAGAGCTCACCGAGCGGCAGCAGTTACTCGTACCTTATATAGTAGGCAACCTTCGAGAGGATGGCTACCTAGACCGCTCACTACCACTCATTGCTCAGGATCTACTCCTCAAAGAGGGCGTCGATGCCTCCGAGCAGGAGCTCACCGAGCTACTCCAGATCATTCAGAGCTTAGACCCCGCAGGCGTAGGTGCTAGGTCGCTACAAGAGTGTCTACTGCTACAACTGCACCGTATGGAGCAGAGCGAGACCGTCGTCAATGCGGAGAAGATCGTCTCTCACTACTTCGATGACTTTGCTTACAAACGGTTCGAGCGACTCTCTAAGCGAGGCTTTGACCAGAAGCAACTCGAAGAGGTGTCGGCACTCATTCACCAACTTTCCCCCAAGCCTGGCAACGGCTTTGACTCCTCTGCTGAGACGCTCCTCTCGAAGGTGACACCCGACTTCATCATCACAGAGCATGAGGGCGAGCTCACCCTGACCCTCACCGACCAGCACGAGATACCCGCCCTCACCGTGTCGCCAAGCTACAAGCAGATGATCGCCGACTACCGTGATGCGTCAACTAGTGAACGAGCCAAGCTCAAGGAAACGATACAATACACCCGTGACCGCGTCAAGGACGCTGAGTGGTTCATCTCCGCCCTGCAGCAGCGCTACGACACCCTCCGCACCACCATGACCATCATCATGACGCTACAGCGAGACTTCTTCCTCTCGGGCGACATCGTAGACCTGCGTCCCATGATCCTTAAGGACGTTGCCGATTTAGCCCGACTAGATATCAGCACCATATCACGTGTGAGCAATAGCAAGTACGTGCAGTGCCAGTGGGGCATCTACCCCATCAAGTTCTTCTTTAGCGAAAGCATGCAAGCGAAAGATGGCAGCGACGTCTCTACCAAAGTGATCAAAGACTGCCTCAAGCAGATCATCGAAGGGGAAGACCCTCTTCACCCGCTCACGGACGATCAACTCACAGAAGCACTCTCACAGCAAGGCTACGACATAGCGCGTCGCACCACCGCTAAGTACCGACAGCAGCTCGGACTCCCCACAGCTCGCCTGCGTCGCAAGCTAACTAAGTAATCGCTTATGCAAACGAAGCGTAGCTTGCTGATCCTGCTCTGGAGCTTTCTGTGCCTGCTCCCCACCCTCCTCGCCGGACAAGTCTCTAGCAGCACCTCCATATCGGGCATCCTCTACGACCAGCAGACAGGAGAGCCAGTCCCCTACGCCTCCATCTCTACTGAGACACGCCAGAGCGTCTCAGGCACAGCGAGCGACGACAAAGGAGCCTTTACCATCAAGGTGCGACATGAGGAAATAGCGCAAGATACCATCGTGCTACAGATTAGCTGTATAGGTTATGAGGGACGAACCTTGCGTTTGGACAAATACCAAAATCACAGCTTAGGTCGCATCCCGCTCATCCGTAAAGCGACAGACATGGAGACAGTCGTCGTCAAGCCCAAGAAAGAGCGCTACCGACGCAAGGGCAATCCCGCCGTAACCATCATGCGTCAGGTAATGCAGCATAAAGAGCGCAACCATCTATCCGCCCTGCCCGACTACTCCTACCAGCTCTACCAGAAGACCCTCCTCGCTCAGGGCGATATCACACGAGGCAAGGGCTACTGGGGCATCCCCAAGTGGCGCATGAAGAGCTTCGTTGATAGCTCAGCACTCGCTAGGACACCTATCCTCCCCTTCTCCCTACGTGAGCGACACACCGTCTACGCACAGCAGGCCAGACGCACTGAGAACCCGCTACTCCTCGGCACACGACACAAAGGGGTCGAGCAGATTGTCGACGAGGGGCTGCTATCGAGCAATATAGACGCACTACTCGCTCCCGTAGACATCTACGACAACGACCTGCCATTACTCTCCAAAGAAATCATCGGTCCCCTGCACTCGCAGCTCGGTATCACCTTCTACAAGTACTACCTCCTAGACACTATCCCAGATGCTTCGGGCAATGCTTGCTATCAGATACAGTTCGTACCGATAGAGATGCGTGATGCAGGCTTTTCGGGTACACTACTGGTAGACACCGTGGACTACAGCATCCACGGTGTAGAGATGCGCCTGCCCACCATCGCCAATGTCAACTGGGTAGATCGCCTAGAGATCACCATCGACTACGCCCCGCAGAGCATCACACGCCCAGACGGACGACGTGACACTCTATGGCTCCCCGAGCGGCAGCGGCTCGACGCACTCTTTCGCGTATCCAAGCGACTAGACATCTCAGTCTTAGCACGTGTCACCTCCATCTATAGTCACTACCAGACAGGCGCTACAGCACTACGACCTGAGACACTTGATCCCCGTCTCCTCCTCTCTGCAGACACGCTCCAGCAGCTCATGACACGCGTCATCGACGACTACGGGCTGGTCGTTCGTCCCGAGCCGATCGACTCTACCGAGCTGCGCGCCACACAGCTCGTCGACTATGTCCTTCACGACCCTGGGTACAAACTCTTTTCGCTAGGAGCTAGGATGGCTTCCGTAGGCTTTATCCCGATACCCGCCGAACCACTACACCGTGAGCGTGTCTATGTAGATCTAGGTCCTCTGGAGACCCTCATCAGTGCCAACATGATCGAGGGCGTACGGCTTCGCCTTGGGGGCATGACCACTGCCAGACTGCACAATCAGCTCTTTGCCGAGGGGTATGTCACCTATGGCTTTAAGGACAAAAAGTGGAAGTACTACACCCGCCTCACCTACGCTGTTAAGCCCAAAGAGCTGCACCCCCATAGCTACCCCCGAAACAATTTTGCGCTCTCTGTACGCAACGACCTCTTCTTCCCAGGTGAGGAGAGCTACGGACTATACAAAGATGGCATCGCCTCAATCTTTGGCACCTACGGCATCACGCGACGCTACTACGGACTAGACATAGAGGCTTCGCACGAGATAGACTGGTCACCCAGCCTATACTCCAACATATGGGTCGACTACCAGCGCCAACGCCCCACGGGCACACTCCACTACTATACGATAGATGCCGAGGGCAATCAATACGAAGTCCACGAGCTACGACAGACCGAGATCGGAGCCTCGCTCAGCTGGACACCTGGACGCACCCCTTACTCTGGACGAAAGCCAGGTAGCATCGTCTCGGCAGACATCTACAAGCCTTCCTTCACAATCTCTGGATCGATCTACCCACGAGGTCTATGGGGCAACGATCAGACCCACGGCGCACTCCATCTCGCCTACAGCCAGAGACTATACCTCAGTATCCTAGGTGCACTAGACATAACCCTTCAGAGTGGTATCGCTCTAGGCAACACCCCACAGTCACAGCTCTTCACGCCCTATGGCAATCGTGCCTGGCTACTCGTCCCCGACGCATTTCAGACCATACAACCATTAGAGTTCATCGCTGACAAATACCTCGACTTCAAGCTCCTCTATCGTATGGAGGGTCTGCTCTTTAACCGCATTCCACTCGTCAAGCGACTCGGACTGCGGGAGCTCGTCGGCATCCATGGTTACTGGGGCGACACATCACCACGACACATCACCACACGCCCAGGACAAATCCTCTTGCCTACCTACGCCGAGCCTATGCGCAACGACCTACACCTAGAGCTCTCGGCAGGTCTGAGCAACATCTTCAAGGTGCTCTCCGTCCAATACTTTTACCGCATCACAGGCAAGGGGCTTCCCGCTCGTCAGCGCCACTCCATCCGCCTAGGTATCTCCGTCTCCTTCTGACATAATTGAGAGAAGTCTTCTTTTGTCTCGTGAGATTCTCTTTTTCTTCCGTATATTTGTAGGAAGTTATACGTCATCTAGCAGAGACGTACAGTACTCATCATACAATCCTTTCAGTATTCTCACTATTTACTCAGCACCAGTTTATGCTCCTATCCACTGAGACCTTTTTAATTATTGGTTCCATCGTCATCTTCGTCGGTATCCTACTAGGTAAGGTTGGAGCTCGCTTTGGAGTGCCAGCCCTACTTCTCTTTTTGCTGACGGGTATGCTCTTTGGCGTAGATGGTATCGGGATACATTTTAGCAACATGCGGGGTGTGCAATCCATCGGGATTGTAGCACTCTCCATCATCCTTTTTTCGGGTGGTATGGGGACCAAGCTCTCGCAGATACGTCCCGTCATAGGCGAAGGTATCGCCCTAAGTACCATCGGAGTGTTGCTCACGACCCTCTTCACAGGACTACTCATCTTCTGCGTGACGCACTACCTCTTTGCCTCGCTCACCTTCTCGCTACCTATCGCTATCCTACTGGCGGCCACGATGTCTAGTACCGACTCCGCCTCAGTCTTTGCGATCCTACGCTCGCAGCGTGTGCATCTTAAGGAAAACCTCAAGCCACTCCTAGAGTTGGAGAGTGGTAGTAACGATCCGATGGCCTATATGATTACCGTCGCACTCATTGGCTTCGTCATGGGAGGCGATACCTCCCTATGGGGCGTGGCGGGGAGCCTCGTACTACAGTTTCTCTTTGGCATCATCGGTGGCTTTTTCTTTGGCTGGCTATGCGTCAAGATGCTCAATAATCTGAACATACAGAACGAAGTCCTCTACCCCATAGCGCTGCTTTGCCTCGTTATGATCACCTACGTAAGTACTTGGTATATAGGTGGTAATGGTTATCTAGCAGTCTATATCGCAGGCATCTATCTAGGGAATAGTAAGATCACGGCACGAAGGTCTGTGTACGGCTTCTTCGATGGTATCACCTGGCTAGTACAGATCGTACTCTTCATCATGCTAGGGCTACTGGTCAATCCGAGCGATATGCTTCCCGTATTACTTCCGACGCTCATCATTGCTGTACTGATGATGTTTGTCGCTCGTCCGCTCGCTTGCTTTGTGACGCTACTCCCCTTTCGTCAGCTATCCTTCAAGGCTCGCCTCTTCACCTCTTGGGTCGGTCTACGTGGAGCGGCACCCATCCTCTTTGCCACCTATCCCGTACTAGCCGAGGTGCCCCAGTCCAATCACATCTTTACCATAGTTTTCGTCATTACACTGGTATCACTCATCTGTCAGGGTATGACGATCACCCCAGTGGCTCGTGCTCTGCATCTAGCTGAGCCAGCACCCCCTGAGGGCTACTTCATGGGAGTCGAGATCCCTGAGGAGACCAATACAAGCATGGAGGAGCGTATTGTCGTAGAGGAGATGCTCTCTGAGGGACATTTGCTTAAGGACTTAGCACTCAATCCCGACGAACTGGTTATCCTCGTACGTCGTAATGATCGCTACATAGTGCCTAAGGGTGGACTACACCTGAACCCTAACGACATCCTCCTCATCGTCTCCGAGCGAAATGACTCTGAGCAGAAGTACCTAGAGATCCCGAACGCAGACCTCTTCACACGCTTGAGGAAAACCCTTGGACAGGTCACTAGCCATAAGAGTAAAAAGAGGTCCGATAGTTAGATGACCATATCTATCCTCAGCTAATAGACCTAAACAAATCCACAAATCAAGTAGCCCAATGAGACGAGTATCGATGTGCAGGGACACACGGTAGTATCTATAGGATACTCGTGAGATTTGCGAAATCTAGGCCCCCTTACGAAGCTCTCGTGAGGGGGCTCTTTGGTTTGTGTCAGCCGTAAGCTGTGACTCAGACCTCAATTTCACCAATCTGACGAGTAGCCCTACTTTATGTAAATAGTTCCCATTTATTTCGCTATCTTTGTCCCGAGAGCAATGGCATTATGAGATGCTACTTCAGCACAATCTCTTATTGCTCTAAGACAGCTCTCTATTTTCGCTTAAACAGACTCAGTTGGACATTGTATGTTACCACTATACGTACGGCATCCATCCTTGAGCCTACGTTAACACATAACAGAACCAGTACTTCATGTCTCCAAACAACCGCCTTCTTAGACCTATTCAGCGGTTTACAATCCGCAAAGTAGATTCCACCGTCGTACTCTTTCTTGCGACCATCGTAGCACTTATTGTGGCCAATAGCCCTCTCAGAGATCTATACCATACGCTGCTCGCTATACCGATCAACCTCAACATCCTAGGGCTAGACATATTTCATTATCATGGCGAGCCGATGAGCTTCTTGGTTTTTGCCAATGATGTCTTGATGGTTTTCTTCTTCTTTGTTGTCGGACTAGATATCAAGCAGCAACTTCTCGTTGGGGAGCTCTCCTCAGTCAAGAAAGCGATGATGCCTGTCGTGGGGGCTATAGGCGGTATGATCATGCCTATCCTCCTCTTCTTGCTGATTGCTCCTGCTGGTGATGCCAGCCGAGGTGCTGCCATACCGATGGCTACAGATATAGCCTTCGTCCTAGCGGTACTGATGGTACTGAAGGATCATGTACCCGCTTCGCTACGTGTCTTTATGACTACGCTAGCCGTAGCCGATGATATAGGAGGTATCATCGTGATAGCGCTCTTTTACTCCTCTGGGATCAACCTGTTGATGCTAGGTCTAGGCTTGGCGACAGTTGCTCTGCTAGCTCTCCTAGGTCGATCAGGAGTGCGCCATATAGTGATCTACATGATCGGACTCTTTATCGTATGGTTCTTCTTCCTACAGAGCGGTATCCACACCACCATCGCAGGTGTCATGGTAGCACTGGCGGTCCCTATGACGACCTCTGTCTCTTGCCACCAGCTAGGCAATCTCGCTGGTACAGTCTCTAGGATGCTACCGCATACAGAGAATACACAAAAAGATCAGACCACACACCTAGATGGAGCTGATATTGCCATGATCAACAGCTTGCGCCAATCTGCTTCACGAGCTATCCCTCCAGTACAGCGCCTAGAGCATGCACTCACGGGTTGGGTCAACTATCTGATCCTCCCTATCTTTGCTTTTGTCAATGCTGGGATCGACTTCTCCACATTCACTATGGATAGTATCTCAGCACTTCCCTTTGCAGTGAGTTTGGGACTATTAGTTGGCAAGCCTGTTGGCATTTTCCTCTTTACCTATGTCTACATTCTTCTCACGAAGCATCAGTGGAGTGACGGGGTCTATCCCGCCATGCTCTTCGCTGTCTCCATATTGGGTGGTATCGGCTTTACGGTCTCCATGTTTATCGCTAGTCTGTCATACGATGTACAGCTGCATCTAGACTGGCTCAGCGAGGCCAAGCTGGGTATCCTAACAGGTAGCCTTATCTCGGGTATCATAGGCTATATCACGGTGCTGGCTGTGGGTAAGCGGCATCAAAAGAAGATGGCTCAAAAAGCAAACTAAGAGACAATGCTCATATATATCCACGTGGGGATTCTCAATTCTCCACGTGGATATTTTTTATTCTCCACGTAGGGACGAAACGATTCCTCCGAAGTTTCATTTGATTCCTCCGAAGTTTCATTTCTTCCCTACGTGGAGAATATTTGATCTCCACGTAGGGATTCTGAAATTTCTCCGTAGGGATCCCGAAATCCTCCCATGGAGATCTTAGATTGTAGTTCCTGATCACAAATAGCCTGACACAAGTCTGGATCGATAGGCACTTAGCTATGAGTGGTGTTTTGACCTTTACGCTGTATTTGGCTTGTGTTAGGTCGCTTATAGGTTACAAAACAGCAAGTGGCGACGAAGACACTAGGACCCTCGTCGCCACTTGCTTGTGATGTTTTACCTCTATCTTATGAGGTGATTAGACTCGCTTAATCTGTTCTTTGGGGATCTCTCTCATCGGAGTCACGAGTCGATAACCCTTTCCGTGCACGTTCTTGATCTCTAGCGAGGGATCGGCCTTGAGGATCTTACGGAGCTTGGTCACATAGACATCCATGCTGCGTGCGTTGAAGTAGTTGGCATCAGCCCAGATAGTCTTAAGAGCATAGTCTCTCTCGAGGGTCTCATTAGCAAAGACGCAAAAGAGAGAGAGCAACTCGTTCTCCTTTGTGGTTAAGGTGAGTACCTTACCATCCTCAGTCGTGAGGGTCTGCTTCTTCGTATCGAATAGTAGCTTGCCTAGCTGGTAGAACTGCTGCTCCTCATGCTCCTCACCGATGATGCGTCGCATGATTGCTGCGATACGAGCCTCCAGCTCTTGCATGCTAAAGGGCTTTGTGATGTAGTCGTCTGCTCCGAGCTTGAAGCCACGTAGTACATCTTTCTTTTGATCCTTTGCCGTGACAAATATGATAGGAATATTGGGGTTAGCATCACGTATCTGCTTAGCTAGCTCAAATCCATCCATCTTAGGCATCATAACGTCGATAAGGCAGAGTGAATACTCTTTCTTACCAAAGGCTTCTAGCCCCGTCTCGCCATCTGTAAAGAGGTCTACCTCATAGTCCTTTGCTATAAGATACTCCTGAAGCATCAAGCCTAAGCTCTCATCATCTTCGCAGAGGAATACTCCAATCTCTTTGTTGTTCATAGCTATTATTTGATTTGTTGTGAATTATTCTGTTTATTGTCGATTAGATACTCTTGAGCGGCAATAGTTTAATCTTCATTATCATTCTTTTTAGATTCACTCTGTGCTAGGAATGGTATGCGAAGTGACATCTTCGTCCCGACTCCCAGCTTACTGAAGACCTTGACCTCGCCTCCCATACCTTGGATAGCTCGCTGTACGTAAGCTAGACCGAGACCAAAGCCCTTCACGTCATGGCGGTCACCCGTATGGACACGATAAAACTGATCGAAGATATGCGCTCTATCCTGACGAGAGATACCGATACCATTATCTTGGATATCTATGATCAGGTAGGTATCATCGTTTCGCGTGGTTAGGGTGATGATCGGAGGTATATCCTCCTTGCGATATTTCAGACTGTTGTCTATCACATTAGATATAACGTTCTGAAAGGCGATTTTATCACATAGGACTCTATAGTGCTCAGCATCCAGAGCTAGCACGAGCTCTCCATGCGCCTCTGTGAGCTTCATGACATAGGCACTGCTTAGGTCTCTAATCTCCTCGTGAGCATCTAGCTCCACAGGGTAGGTCTTGAGCACACCACGCTCCATCGTTGAGGACTGCAAGACTTGATCTACTAGTAGTGTAAGCCGATCTACCTCCTTAAGCATCGTCTGAGTGATACGCTTGCGTCTCTCCTCAGACTCCTCCACAGAGGGGTCTTCGAGCATCTCACAGGCTAGACGTATGGAGCTCACGGGGGTCTTGAGCTCATGAGTCATATTGCTTACAAAGTCTTTACGCTCTCGCAAGTAGTGCTGCTGTCGTACGAGGATCGCAATAGCCAGTGCGCTGAGCATCACAATCACTAGCAGCGTAGCAGCTGAGGGGAGCGTATAGATTAGATTGCCCATATGGTGGCTATGATCCATGAAGATCAACTCAATATAAGGCAATTGTAGCTCATCCTGTGTGTCTAGATAGGAATTTGATTGGACGAAAAGATCCCTCCGCAACACTAGAGGGGCCTTTCGTGAGGGGACATAAGTGTCAGGTACGGTCGTATAGACCGACTGCCCCCTACTATCATAGAGGGTAAACTCAAAAGCCTCCGTTATCCCTACCTGTGCCAACTCGCGCACTAATGCTTTCTGCAAGAAATCTACATTGACCCTCTGTCTGAGAGGCTGATCATTACGCTTGAGGATGGTACGTAGTACCGCCTCATCAAGGAGATTACGATGATAGAAGTAAGTGTTGAGTAGCTTATTTTGCAACGCTTTTGTGTGCTCTTTGCCCCGCCTATTCACACGAGCCTCTGCCCATGGGGGACAGGTCGCCCGCTGAGAGTTGCCATAACCATTCCACACCTCGCTACCGTCTGACATATAGCTTGCTGAGAGAGCTCCTGACCCCTCCACACCAGGCTGGAGAGAGTCTTGCAGACCAAACTTCTGCACATCTTTCTGTGTGAGTACCGAACGTAACTGACGCTCCACCTCATCTTGCTCCAACGATCGAGAGACCTCGTCCAATGCTCTCTGAGCCAAAGTCTCAAAGTAGTCGTTGTACAAAGCAGTGACATAACTAAAGTTTCTCAACTGCAGCAATATGGATACTGTTGCAATAGTCACTAGCAAGATGATTATAGTCCAGATAATACGCTTTCCCACGTCAGTTACCTTCTATTTGTACGCAAGTAAGATACCTTATTAGAGCTTGATTTGGTCTATATGTATGAGCTCCTCTAGATCGATCGTCGTCACACTCCCATAAGGCAGGATCTGAGCAAAAGCTTCTTGTAGCGTGATGCGACCCGCCATGGCTCTCACAGCATTGATGACCCCGCCATGAGAGAAGAGGAGTACACGCTGAGCTCCAGATGTGTAGAGTTCATCCAGTAGGTCTGCGACACGTCTTGCTAAGTCTCGTAGCGACTCACCCCGAGGGGCTGGCTGATCGATAAAATACTCAAAGAAGGCTGACACCTCTTGCTCTTTCTCGAGGATGCTATTCCAATGCTTCCCCTCCCAATCGCCAAAGTTCATCTCTTTCAGACGATCATCCACCTCTATACTGGTCTCCTTGGGTACACAGTACTGCGCCAGCTTGAACGCACGAGACAGTGGACTAGAGAGGATGCGATCATACAGAGACAGATCTATCTGAGCTGCCACACGAGGAGCCTCCTCGGCAAATGTGTCTGCCAGCGGTATATCTGTATTGCCATAGCAAATGACCTGCCACTCAGGTGATACGGCGGTATGTCTGACCAATGTTATCTGCATCCTTTCGCTTCTTTTTTATCTATTCATATCCAGCGATATGATAGGTGATGGACTCACCACCTATCATCATTATTGTTAAAGTCTTTGCCTCGGTTGTCTCGTCGACGACCATGGGCATCACCTCCCTTAGCTTTGTAAGGTTTATTGCCCTTGGCGTGTCCCTTGGACTCTCTAGACTCATCCCCATATCGGTCTGACCTCATCCTCTTTGGACCAGACTTGGCAGGACGATTGGAGCGACCTCCGCCTCGTGGGGCGTATTCCAGATCAGCATCTCTAGTCTCTCGCTCCTCCTGCTGAGCCTCCAAGTAGTGCTTCATCGAGAGAGCTTCACGCAGGATATCGTTGACAGGGAGTTCCTCGCCGTCTAGCGTCACGATATCATCTTCCACCACAATATCCGTTAGCTCAGCCCGCTCGCCATTGAGCATGACACGCCCAGCAACGATGTACTTCTCCACTTCACGGCGCGATCCGATACCCGCATCGCTCAGAAGTTTGTTGATACGCAAACTCATGATTCAGTCGTTATGTATAAAGTTTAGTTCATTGATTACTCCAATATGTGTAGCTATAGCTTGATCTCATCTATAGCGTGCTGCATACGTCGTATGCTCTCGGGGATGCCCAGCAGGTATATGATCTCATGAATACGTGCTCCACGAGGTGCTCCTACAAGTGCCATACGTATACCATTCATCACCTTGCCCATAGGTAGCTCATCTCCATTGATCTTGTCGTAGAGTGCCTGCTCGATCGTATCCAGCGAGGCCTCACACGGGAGTCCCTCTAGGAGCGTGATCATCTGCTGTAAGTAGCTAGGGGTCTCCGCCTTCCAGTGCTTCTTGACTCCCTTAGCATCGTACTCAGTGGGAGCAACGAAGAAGTAAAGGACCTCGGGGAGCAAGTCGGGGAGGAGCTGCGCCTTATCGCGGATCGTCAGAAGCACGTCTCGCAGATGCTCGTCCGTAGGGTTCACACCGTGCTCAGTGAGAGACGGGCGTATATATGTGATGAGACGCTCTACGGGGATCAGCTGTATGTACTGATGATTAAACCACTTGGCCTTTTCAAAATCGAAGCGCGCTCCACTCTTGCTACAGCGATCTAACGAAAAAGCAGAGATTAGCTCGGAGGATATAGGCTCTTGGGGATCGGCAAAAAGCTCTTGATCGGTACCAGGATTCCACCCCAATAGTGCTAAGAAGTTGCTCACAGCCTCTGGTAGATAACCTTGCTCACGATAACCCATCGAGATAGAGCCATCCTCAGGATTGCGCCACTCTAGCGGGAAGACTGGGAAGCCCAACTTATCTCCATCACGCTTGCTCAGCTTACCACTACCCTGAGGCTTCAGAAGGAGCGACAGGTGTGCAAACTGAGGCATCGAGTCCTTCCACCCGAAAGCCTCATAGAGCAGGACATGCAGCGGTGCACTAGGCAGCCACTCCTCACCACGGATCACATGAGTGATCTGCATCAAGTGATCATCGACAATGTTGGCTAGATGGTAGGTAGGCAGATCATCTGCACTCTTGTATAGCACCTTGTCGTCTAGCTGTGTGGAGCTAATGACCACCTTGCCACGGATCAAGTCATCGACCTCAACCTCTCGGTCAGGGTCAACCTTAAAGCGCACCACATACTCCTCACCAGACTCTAGCAGACGAGTCACCTCCTCGCTAGGGAGCGAGAGGCTATTGCGCATCTTAGAGCGGGTAGAGGCATCATAGCTAAAATTTGGCATCTCCTGCCGCGCCTGCTCTAGCTCCTCCACAGTATCAAAGGCATAGTACGCTGCACCTTGCTCTATGAGCTGCTGTACGTACTCACGATAGATATCCCGTCTCTCGCTCTGGCGATAGGGTCCATAAGGCTGATTGTCACTACCGATGCCCTCATCGATCTCTATTCCTAGCCACCGTAGTGCCTCGATGATATAATCTTCAGCTCCAGGCACAAAGCGCTTACTATCCGTATCCTCTATGCGTAGCACCATAGTGCCACCATTATGACGTGCGAAGAGATAATTAAAGAGTGCTGTCCGCACGCCTCCGATGTGTAGTGGACCCGTGGGACTAGGCGCAAATCTAACTCGAACCATTGCTGTCTTCCTTTATTACTATTTGTTGCTTACTCAGCCCTTTAGTTTGTTTTCTTTTAGTAGCACGTAAGCTCAGAAAGCTCTATGTGCCGATTCTGTATAAACGTGCCACAAAGATAGTAAAAAGTGCGGTCTCCCTCTATAAGTTCAGCTGTGCGACATAGGAAAGCAACAAGAGTTTGGATTTTTCACTACCTTTGGAGAGCTAAAACCATTATTCTAACGACTTATTTTAACCTAATCAGATGAACACACCATTACTAAATGCTCAGGGCAAACTTATGCTAGCGACCATACAGGGCTACGACCGCCCTGGCGTGACCGCTTCGCTCATGAGCATCCTCGCAGAGCATGGCGCATACATTCTAGACATCGGCCAGTCCGACATACATAGTCACCTCAACCTAGGCATCCTCTTCCAGATGAATGAGAATGACTCAGGATCTGTACTGAAAGATCTACTCTTTAAGGGATATGAACTTGATGTACAAATACGCTTTACTCCTATTTCAACGAACGAATACGGGGAGTGGGTCAATGCCCAAGGCAAGAACCGCTACATCATCACCGTTGTAGCACGCAAGATGACCGCTGAGATGCTCTCAGCGGTCGCTGGAGCTGCTGCCGAGCAGGGACTTAATATTGATAACATACGCCGCCTCACGGGACGTATCCCGCTTGACCCAATGCAACAGGCTCCGATGGCGAGCATCGAGTTCTCCATGCGTGGCAATATCAAAGATGTCCACACCTTCCAGCTAGACCTCCTACAGATGAGTGGCGAGCTAGATATGGATATATCCTTCCAGAGGGAGAGTATGTTTCGCCGTATGCGCCGCCTGATCTGCTTCGATATGGACTCGACGCTGATCCAGACCGAGGTCATCGACGAGCTAGCTATGAGGGCTGGCGTAGGCGACCAAGTCAAAGCAATCACCGAGCGAGCTATGCGTGGTGAGATAGACTTCATCGAGAGCTTTACAGAGCGTGTCGCCCTACTCAAGGGACTGGACGTCTCTGTTATGGAGGATATAGCGCACAACCTCCCCATTACCGAGGGATGTGAGCGACTCATGCGCACGCTCAAGGTGATGGGCTACAAGACCGCTATCCTCTCGGGAGGCTTCACCTATTTCGGGCATTACCTGCAGAAGAAGTTTGATATAGACTACGTCTACGCCAACGAGCTAGAGGTGGCCGATGGAAAGCTCACGGGTCGCTACGTAGGCGACGTAGTCGATGGTCGTCGCAAGGCTGACCTGCTTCGTCTGATCGCTCAAGTAGAGCGTGTCGACCTGATGCAAACGGTAGCCGTGGGCGATGGAGCCAACGACCTACCGATGCTCTCACTAGCAGGACTAGGTATCGCATTCCACGCTAAGCCCAAGGTCAAGGCAAGTGCCGAGCAGCGTATATCTTCCGTTGGTCTCGATGGCATCCTCTACTTCCTAGGCTACAAGGACTCGCTCTTTGATGAGCAGATGATAGAGTGCATGAAGGATGGCACCTGCTCAGCACTCTTCCCCCATCACTAAATCGTCTAACCCTTTACTACCCTATTAATACATGATACGTCATTGCGTCGTCTTCACGCTACAACTACCAGGCTCCGCTGAGGAGCAGCAGGCTCATCTAGAAAAGATCAAGAGTCTCCTTGAGAACCTCCCCGAGCAAATCCTCGAGCTTGAGTCGATGGAGGTATTCTTCAACTGCAACCCTAGCGAGGAGTCTACCTTTATGCTCCAGGCTGATGTAGAGGATCTCGAGGCTCTATCGGCTTATGCCACACACCCCGATCATGTCCAGATAGTAAATGACCTTATCAAACCATATAAAGTGGGTCGCACTTGCATTGATTATAAGCTGCACGACCATTATCCTCACTAACGCTATGGCTAGAGAAAAAGAACAGTCCCAGGAGCTAGACACCGTCTACCTCGCTGGGGGGTGCTTCTGGGGTATGCAGGCCTTCTTTGAAGAGGTCGACGGCGTCGTCTCTACCGAAGTGGGCTATGCCAATGGCACGCTCGGACGACAGCCCTCTTATGAGGAGGTTTGCACAGGCGAAACGGGCTTTGCCGAGACACTGCGAGTAGTTTACGACGCAGGGCGTGTGCCGCTGAGCTTTATCCTAGAGCGATACTTCACCGTCATCAACCCCACCACGCTCAACCGCCAAGGAGCCGACCACGGTACCCAGTACCGCACTGGTATCTACTATACTAAAGAGGAGCAGCGCCCGATCATCGAGAAAGCACTTACTTCGCTACAACAGGCTTATACCGACCCCGTAGTGGTCGAGTGCAAGCCTTTGGACAATTACTACCCCGCCGAGCAATACCATCAAGAGTATCTGCGTAAGAACCCAGGCGGTTACTGTCACATCGGGCACACGCAAATAGCGCGCGAGAGCTCTGTACGCTACGTAGACCACGAGGCGCTCCGCAAGCGTCTCACGCCGATGCAATATCACGTGACGCAGGAGGCTGGCACAGAGCCACCCTTTGACAATGAGTACTACGACCTCACGGAGGCGGGCATCTACGTGGACGTTGTCTCTGGCAAGCCCCTCTTCCTCAGCTTGGACAAGTTTGACTCGGGTTGCGGTTGGCCTGCCTTTGCGAAGCCTATCGACGACCAACTGATCAAGGAGTCGACCGACCGCTCACATGGTATGGTGCGCACGGAGGTGCGTAGCAAAGACTCGGACGCTCACCTCGGGCACCTCTTTGAGGATGGTCCAGTAGAGCTAGGCGGGCTACGCTACTGTATCAACAGTGCTGCGCTGCGCTTCATTCCCCTAGACAGCCTCGAGGCTGAGGGGTATGGCGACTACCTGTGCTACTTCAAGAAGTAACTGTGACAAGGGTTCTACACCTTAGTACCTATGGAGCTAATAGCGGTGCTGGCATCGCAGCTCTGCGACTGCTAGAGGCTGAGCGGAGCTACGGCTTAGACGCTGAGCTACTGCTCATGGCTCCTAGCTCGGAGCCCCTAGCAGGTGTACACGCCCTAAGCAATGATCGGAGACTTTACCGAGCCTGGCTATGCAAGCTTTGGAGCGAGCGCGCCCTCGTTGCCTTGCTCAACGGCTTCAACCGCGAGCAAACATTCAAAACCTCGCTAGGCTGGCTCGGCATCTCTATGCGCACACTGCGCCCTTATCTTACCAATGTAGATGTCATCCATCTGCACTGGACGCAGCACGCTTTCCTCTCGCTCCGCACCCTCGAGGAGCTCTGCAAGCTCGGGCTACCCGTCGTCATCACGCTACATGACTACTGGTGGGCGCAAGGCATCGAGCAGATGGAGACCAAGGCTGGCGAACTGTCAGCCTCCCTGCGCCGACTAGACCGACGAGTACAGCAGCGCAAAGCCGAGCTAATGGCGCACTACCCTATTCATTGGGTCACCGTCTCCAGTAGCCTTGCCAATGAGGTATCACGCTCCCCCATCGTGCCACGCTTAGGCATCAGCACCATTGGCAATGTACTCTCCGCCCAGTATTATCAGCAAGCACAGAGCCAAGGGCGCCAATCCTCCAGAGAGCGAGCACTTTATCGCATCCTCTTCGTAGCAACGCGTGTCGATGACCCGATCAAAGGGTGGAGCTACCTCACCGCTGCTATGCAACAACTAGTCGAGCTGGCGGGCAAGCAAACAGCGCAAATGCAGCTCACACTCGTTGGCACCCTATCTGACAGCACACGCCTCAAGCAGATCCCCATCCCCGTACAGCATCTAGGCAGTATCTCCGATGCGGAGCAACTACGCTCCCTTTACGCTGAGAGCTCCGTCCTCATCTCAACCAGTGAGCGCGAGAGCTTTGGTCAGACACTCCTAGAGGCGCTTGCCTGCGGTACACCCGTCATCGCTAGAGACTCGGGAGGTCCCGCAGATATACTCATCAATGGGATCAATGGCACCCTCGTGGCACACGACACACCACAAGAGATGGCGACCGCTCTCTGGCAGCACTTCACAGGAGCTACTGAGTACCAGCCCGAAGCGTGCCGCACCTCCGCCATGCGCTTTGCTCCCACCTCCATAGTCCAGCAGTATGCCCAGCTTTACGCCCAGTTAATAGATGACACCCAGCGAGCAAACCGATGACTACCACACCTCTACTAACCATCATCACCATCTGCTACAATGCGGAGGCAACCATCGCCCCCACCTTGCGCAGCCTTGCCGAGCAGAGCGACCAACGCTTTGAGTACCTTGTCATCGATGGTGCATCCCAAGACAGTACGCTCTCACTCGTTCAGACGCTCTACCCTCGTGCTACCATTTACTCTGAGCCAGATCATGGACTCTACGATGCGATGAATAAGGGATTGCGCCATGCCACTGGCACCTACATCTGGTATCTCAATGCGGGCGACACGCTACGCACACCCGACACGGTCCGCACCGTCTGTGCTGCCCTTGAGACACACCAGCCCGACCTCCTCTATGGCGACACGATGATTGTAGATGGAGCTTACCAAGACCTCTATCCTCGTAGGTTGCGCCCACCCCATCAGCTGACGCAGCGCTCCTTTGCCAATGGTATGCTCATCTGCCACCAAGCTTTCATACCACGACGCAAGCTCGCCCCGCTCTACAACTTACGCTACCGCTACTCGGCAGACTACGACTGGTGCATCAAGATCATAGACGCCATCCAGAGCCAGTACCGCATCGACGACTATCTCGTCAACTACCTCAAAGAAGGGGTCACCACACGAAACCACCGTGCTTCGCTCCTCGAGCGACTCCGCATCATGGCTCGGCGGTACGGCTGGCCGACCGCCATCGCACGACACGTCAGCTTCCTCTTCTGTCGTCAGCGGTAAGAGCGACTTTGCTGCTCGTTACGACCATCTCATAGCAAGCTATTCGCAACTTATGGTCATGACGAAGGAGATCGCAGGATAGAGACCCTATTTCATAGGCTAATTCCTATTTTGAGGTGCTGGAAGAAATAATTTAGGCTGACGTATTCTAATCAACTGAGACTATAAAACAGAATATCCACGTGGGGATTCTCAATTCTCCACGTGGATATTTTTTATTCTCCACGTAGGAACGAAACGATTCCTCCGAAGTTTCATTTGATTCCTCCGAAGTTTCATTTCGTCTCCACGTGGAGAATTTTTATTTCCTCCGTGGGGATTTAGAAATCTCCACGTGGAGATCTACCCCTTCTAAGGGAAAGTCTTATCGGGGCATAAGAGATCCTGTCGATCACAGGTCAGTGCAGGCCCCTTTCAGCACCTCAAAATAGAAATTAGCCATTTCACACGTCAGCTCTACCCTACTCCAGGACGGATCTTCATCGAATAGAGATATTTTTCGTAACTTAGCCATCTGAAAGTAGAGGTCTCTTTCAGCTATTAGCTCGACGAGTGGCACCTGCTGAGTGAGGGTGGACAACTCGGGGCTCTTCGCTCCGAACCTGATCTACCAGCCTCTACGACCAAGCGAATAAAACACAATTGACTCTATGGAAGATAGTATAGATAGGATTATCCCAGTGGATATTGAGGACGAGATGAAGACCTCTTACATTGACTACTCAATGTCTGTCATCGTCTCTCGTGCACTCCCCGATGTGCGTGACGGGCTCAAGCCTGTGCATCGACGTGTACTCTACTCGATGAATGAGAGTGGCAATACCTACAATAATCCTACCCGCAAGTGTGCACGCGCCGTCGGTGATATCTTAGGTAAGTATCACCCCCATGGCGACAGCTCCGTATACAATACACTGGTACGTCTCGCGCAGGGCTGGAATATGCGCTACCCGCTCGTACAGGGACAGGGTAACTTTGGTTCTATCGACGGGGACTCACCCGCTGCGATGCGTTACACCGAGTCGAGGCTCAATCAGTTTGCCCAGGAGATGCTCCGGGATATTGACATGGAGACGGTGGACTTTCAGGACAACTTCGACGGAGACTTTAAGGAGCCTACTGTACTACCCTGTCGCATTCCTAACCTTCTGATCAATGGCGCTGCTGGTATCGCCGTCGGTATGGCGACCAATATGGCTCCGCACAACCTTACTGAGACGCTCAATGCTTGTATCGCTTACATCGATGCCCGTGGTGAGATTACGGTCGATGAACTGATGCAGTATGTCAAGGCACCAGACTTCCCCACGGGTGGTGTCATCTACGGCTATGAGGGGGTCAAAGAGGCCTTCCGCACAGGCCGCGGACGTATCGTCATACGTGGCAAGGCGGACATAGAGGAGTACCATGGACATGAGCGCATAGTCATCCGTGAGATACCCTATCAGGTACGCAAGAGCGATATGGTCGCTAAGATTGCTCAGCTGGTCAACGAGAAGAAGATCGACGGCATCAGCGACATATCCGATGAGTCGAGCAATAAGGGTATCCGCATTGTCATCGATATAAAGAAGGATGCCAACGCAGGTGTCGTCCTCAACTACCTATATAAGTACTCCGATCTGGAGAGCTACTTTAGTGTCAATAACATTGCGCTAGTTCACGGTCGCCCTCGCCTGCTCAACCTTAAGGACCTTATCGGGCACTTCGTCGATCACCGCCACGATGTGGTGACACGTCGTGCTCAGTATGAGCTTCGCAAGGCGCAGGAGCGTATCCACATATTGGAGGGCTTGATCATTGCGGTAGACCACATTGACGAGGTCATACGCATCATCCGCTCTAGTGAGGAGACACGCGAGGCGATGAACCGACTGATGGAGGCATTCAACCTCTCGGAGCTACAGGCGCGTGCTATCGTAGATATGCGTCTACGACAGCTCACGAAGCTCGATATTGACAAGTTGCAGCATGAGTACAATGAGCTCAAGGAGCGTATCGACTACCTAAACCTCTTCCTCAGTGACATCAATATGCGTATGGAGCTGATACAGGAGGAGTGCCGTGAGATCATCGACAAGTATGGCGATGAGCGTCGCTCAGAGATCGTATATGCTTCGGAAGATCTCAATCCTGAGGACTTCTACGCCGATGAGGATATGGTGATCACCATCTCTCACCTAGGATATATCAAGCGTACGCCCCTCTCGGAGTTCCGCACGCAGACACGTGGCGGTGTCGGCGTCAAGGGTGCCGATAGTCGTGACGAGGACTTTGTCGAGTACATCTATTCGGCGACGATGCATGCCACGATGATGCTCTTTACCGCTACGGGACGTGTCTACTGGCTCAGAGTCTTTGAAATACCAGAGGGCTCCAAGAGCTCTAAGGGCAGACATATACAGAACCTACTAGACCTAGACGAGGAGAATCGTGTCACGGCTTTCTTACGTATCAAGGACTTGACGACCGATAAGGAGTTTGTCAATACACACTACCTTGTCTTCGCTACCGAGCAGGGCTTGATCAAGAAGACGCTCCTAGCTCACTACGCCAACCCACGCAAGACGGGTGTCCGTGCGATCAACCTACGTGGCGATGATCAGGTCGTTTCGGTGGCTCTCTCGAATGGTAACTGCGAGATATTCCTTGCCAACCGCAATGGGCGCTGTGTCCGCTTCAACGAGCAGGAGGTACGTCCTATGGGTCGCACAGCGACAGGTGTTCGTGGTATCCGTCTCGATGATGATCCCAACGACAAGGTAGTCGGTATGGTCGTACATCGCTTGAAGAACAGTGACGAGACCATCCTCGTCATCAGCGAGAAGGGCTATGGTAAGCGTTCGCTCATCGATGACTACCGCATCACCAAGCGTGGCGCCAAGGGTGTCAAGACAATCAACGTGACAGACAAGACAGGTCAGCTCATCGATATACGTGCCGTAGAGGATGACGACAACATCATGATCATCAATAAGAGTGGCGTCGCTATACGCCTCTCTATGGAGCAGGTACGTGTCATGGGACGCGCTACTCAGGGGGTCAAGATGATAGATCTCAATAAACGTTCGGACGAAATCGCATCTATATGTAATGTAGTGGCTGAGGAAGAGGAGCCGGAGCTGCTTGACGAGGCTGACCTAGACGACCCCTCTGAGTTTGTTCCTCAGGAGGAGGATCTCCAAGGATCAGACCCAGACGACGAGCTAGAGGATAGTGAAGATCAAGAGTAGACTTCTCCAGCCAGACACTACAAGAGAACTAGATTATAAACCAGTAACATCTACTTGAAATATGAAAACAACACGCAAAGTAACCCTAGTGCTACTCGTGCTGATGAGTGCACTAACATTCGGATGCGCACAGACCTCAAACGTCAGAGGCGCTGACCGCTTATCTGATGGCAGCAAGCCCAACTATCCCGAGGCTCGCAATCTAATCAAGCAGGCTATTGAAAACCCTGAGACAAAGGACGACCCCAAGACATGGTACACAGCAGGGCTGATCGAGGAGCGGGCTTTCACAGGTGAAAATCAAAAGAGCCTCAAGGGTGAGCCTCAAGACCTCCCCAATATGTACGCTGCGCTACTCGCTATGCACGAGTACTACACAAAGACCTACGAGATCGATCACCAGCCCAACGACAAGGGCAAGGTACGCCCTAAGTTTGAGAAGAAGATCTCTAAGGCTTACGAGGACAATCTCCTCTACTACATCAATGCCGGAGGATACTACATGGAGCAGAAGGACTTTAAGAATGCGCTCAAGGCATTCCAGGCTTTTAGAGAGATCAAGCGCTCCCCTCTATTCGAGGGTGAGAAGATCGCTCAGCCCGACTCCAACTCTATGATGGTGGACTTCTTTGCTATCATCACAGCCTATCAGGCTGGGGACAAGCAGCTGGCTATCAAGTATGGTGAGGAGCTCAAGGGCAATGGCTATCGTCAGAACGAGGTCTACCAGATCCTCGCCCAGACCTACATCGAGGAGGGCGATACGGCCAACTACATTACGACCATGCAAGAGGGTCTCAAGCTCTTCCCCAAGGAGCCATACTACTCTGTCAACCTGATCAATACTTACATCGTACAGAACAAGTATGACGAGGCACGCACCTTCCTTGCTCAGGCTATCGAGCTCAACCCCGAGAACCCTCAGCTCTATGACGTGATGGGTAAGCTCTACGAGGAGAGCAATGAGGAGGAAGCGATCAAGTGGTTTAGCAAAGCTCTAGAGGTAGATCCCAACTACGTCGAGTCGCTCTGTAACATCGGACGTATCTACTACAACAAAGCTGTAGAGGTCTCTGACAAGGAGGAAGGCGGTATGGCTGCTGCTCAGAAGAAGCGCACTGCACTACTCAACAAGGCTCTCCCCTACCTCCAGAAAGCTTACAGCATCAATCCAGACGCATCTTACTACCTACTCGGTAATATCTACTACGCACTGGGCGACAACGCTAAGTACGAGGAGATCCAAGCTGCTCACGGCAACTAATCACAAAGACTCGCTAGCCTCGAGCTAAGCAACTAGACAAAAAGGAGACAGAGACCCACGCGTGGGGTGTCTGTCTCCTTTTTGGTTGTGCGCTCACGAATCAATTACGCAAATACTACGAATAACGATTTGCTTGCATTTGAACTTAGAAAGCGAACACTAGAGTTACAGCGTCTAATGGCTGAACTTGTCATGTTGATGTGGTCCCGTGTAGGGGCGGGCCTGCGTGTCCGCCCACAAGGCATACTGCGCTCCGATGAGGACGGGCGGACACATCGGTCCGCCCCTACAGCGGGTTACTCGTAAGGGTTGCGGAGTCTAGTGCAGCCGTGGACTCTTTGTCGTTCGGTCAAAGATCTGTAACTTTGGGACGATGAATAAGCTATGGACGCTTTGCTTACTCCTCCTAGCCCTCGCTGGCTCACTCTCGGGAGGAGAGATATTCCCGCATCACATCTATACGGCAGAGGTACAGACTCTACAGTGTCAGGTGTGGCGTGACGGGGAGCCGATCGCTATACCCTACCCGATCGCCCGCTTGGCTAGTGGCGATGAGGAGATCGTGGTGAGCTTTGACCTCGCAGACCCTGTCCCGCATCGTATCCACTACCAGCTGGAGTTGTGCGATGCCGACTGGCAGGTTAATGACCGTATGGCGCTCAGCGAATACCTCGACGGCTGGATCGGAGCGCGCTGGCAAACGGACGAGAGCACCCCCTCAGAAGCCACGAGCGTCGCTTATCGTCACTACGAGCTACGCCTCGGAGGGACCTCTGTGCTACAACCACTTCTCTCGGGCAACTACCGTCTCACCGCTTGGTGCGAAGAGCTACAAGAGGAGCCTATCTTCGTCACCAGCTTTGCCCTCTATGAGCCTCTAGCCGAGGTCGCTCAGCAGGTGGTGCCGACGACCCCTCAGGGCAACTACTCCCGCTTTCAGCAAGTGGAGCTAGAGCTAACCTTTCCTCCCACACTAGCCACCGATCCGCTCACGGAGCTTCTCGTCACTGTCGGACAAAACGGCTCCTCCACCCGCTACCAGCTACTCACCCGCCCCACCTCCCTCGCTCCTGGACGTCTCACCTTCAGGGGGCATGACGGGGCCTCTTTCGCGGCGGGCAATGAGTGGCGCGCCTTCGAGATATTGTCACCCTACGAGGCGAATATGGGCGTGGAGCATCTCAACAGTCAGGAGACACCCACTAAGGCTGACCTTTATCTAGATCACCCGACGAATGGTAGCTACATTACGCTCTCCGATGCCAATGGGTATCGCAAGGTGCGCCAGACAGACTACGACCCGTACTACGACGAGACCATGACAGACTACTATCTCGTCACCTGGCGACTAGCTCTAGAGGACCCGCTCAGGTATGGCACACCGTTCATCGAGGGGGCAGCCTTCGACGCACTGCCCAAGGAGCAGCGCACGCTGCGCTACAATCGCGAGACAGGCTACTTCGAGCTGTCGCTCCTCGTCAAGGGTGGCTACGTCAGCTACCGATACAGTACCGCACCATCGCCCGCTCCCCTAGCCAGCAACGCTATCGAGGGCGACTACTACCAGACAGAGAACCAATACACGACCCTAGTCTACCTCATCTCCCCCATGCTACGCTACCAGAGACTAGTAGCCGTAGAGTAACTTCCAGATGTAATACTATGGACAAAAAGACCGCAACCATCTATCGCCTCATGTACCTCCGGCTCAAGAGCATCGAGCAGTACGCTAAGCAGAGCGAAGCTATCCAAATGCGCCAGTTCAAGCGCATCATGCGTGTACTAAATGGCACCGCCTACGAGCAGTCCCTCACGAGCGAACCTATCCGCACCTACAGCGACTACCAGCGCATCGTCCCTATCGTCGAGTACGAAGAATTACGCCCCTGGGTAGAGCGTATGCTACAGGGAGAGCGCAATCAGCTGATCAAGGGTAGTTGCCGCTGGTTCGCCACCTCCAGTGGCACCTCGGGAGGTCGCAGCAAATACCTTCCCGTGCCTGGGTTGCATCTGCAGAGTTGCCATTATCAGGGAGCCAAAGATGCGCTCTGGCTGTACCTAGACACACGACCCGACAGCGAGTTTTTTGCGCACAAGAGCTTAGTCATCGGGGGGAGCCACAAGCCGACTGAGTTTGCCGCAGGCACCCATACGGGCGACCTATCCGCCATATTGGTGGAAAACATGCCAGCCCTAGGACAGATGTACCGCGTTCCCTCGAAGCAGACCCTCCTCATGAGCGAATGGACCGCCAAGATGCGACAGATCGTCCAAGAGGTGGCGACAGCAGATGTGGGCAGTCTCTCGGGCGTGCCGAGCTGGATGCTCGAGACCATCATGGCGATTCTAGAGTATACAGGACGGGACAACCTCTCGGAGGTGTGGCCTCACCTCGAGGTCTTCTTTCACGGAGGAATCAGCTTTGATCCGTACCGTGAGCGCTACCGCCAAGTCATCCCGTCCGAGCGGATGCAGTACCGAGAGACCTACAATGCGAGCGAGGGCTTCTTTGGCGTTCAGGACGACCCCACCTCTAGCTCTATGCTCCTAATGCAGGACTACGGCATCTTCTATGAGTTCATCCCAATGTCTCAGTTTGACGCCCCTGACCGTCAGGCCATACCGCTAGCCGACGTACAGAAAGGGGTCAACTATGCACTCGTCATCTCCACCCTCGGAGGGCTCTACCGCTACATCATCGGCGACACGGTCATGTTCACCGAGCTGCACCCCTACAAGTTCATCATCACGGGACGTACGCAGAGCTTTATCAATGCCTTCGGTGAGGAGCTGATGGTCCACAACACGACCACAGCCATCTCGCGCGTCGCCCAGGAGATGGGCGTCACGGTGCGCGACTACACGGTGGCACCGCGCTTCTGCCTAGAGACGGCCAATGGCTATCACGAGTGGATCGTAGAGTTTGACACACCGCCAGCCGATCCAGACCACTTCATCGAGCGCATCGACCAAGAGCTCCGCACGCTCAATAGCGACTACGAGGCAAAGCGCTATGCCGACATGGCACTCCTGAAGCCCCGTCTAGTGGTTGCTCGTCGAGGACTCTTCAACGACTGGCTCGAGGAGCAAGGCAAGCTCGGCGGGCAGCACAAGATACCCCGCCTACGGAGCAACGCCGATCTCAACGATCGCCTCATCGAGCTCAACAAGTAGCTCCCATATCAGCCAAATAGAACAGAGCTGATGCATTATAAATGAAAAGCTGATTTTGGTTTTGAGGGGAGAATGAAGAACCTAAAAAGTGAACTCAATATAGTCTCAAGGCGCTCCGTTTTCCCCTCAAAAAAGCTTATCCACATCGGAGCTCTTTCGCATCCTTAAAGCATACATCGATGCAAAAGTTCTCCTTGGTATACATCCTTACAAGGGTGTTCACCGCTACTATCTCTAGCTACTCCTCTTGGTACGAAATAGAAGACTACGCAGAAGAGTACAAAGATGATCTAGAT